>WNGB01008282.1_pt1 | contig 51411 bp, 47 predicted proteins | sample 5400681 | NCBI WGS metagenome assembly WNGB01 (sample SAMN13153367, study PRJNA577476) | soil metagenome | isolation source: 115 cm soil or saprolite under grassland replicate 2 | place: USA:California | collected 2016-06-15
GTGACGCTGGACGACCTGGCGCCGGGCAGGATCATCCTGGGCATCGGGGCGTGGTGGGATCCCCTCGCTTCGAAGGTCGGGATCGAACGGCGAAGCCCGCTGAAGGCGATGCGGGAGGCCATCGAGGTCACCCGCCGCCTCCTGGCCATGGAGCGCGTGACATTTCACGGTGAGTTCGTCAACGTCACGGACATCCAGATCGACGTGGTGCACGGGAACCGCGAGCCGCGGGACGTGCCGATCTACGTCGGGGCAACAGGCATGAAGATGATGGAGCTGGCCGGGGAGATCGCCGACGGGGTCGTCCTCAACTATCTGGTGGGCCCCACGTACAACAATCGGGCCCTGGGGGCGCTGGCGACCGGCGCGGCCCGATCCGGCCGTGGCGTCGAGGACATCGACCGGCCTCAGCTTGTGGTGTGCTCGCTGGACGAGGACCGTGATCTCGCACTGGACCGTGCCCGGGAGCTGGTCACCCAGTACCTTGGTCAGCAGCCGCACATCATGAAGGCGAGTGGGGTGGATCAGTCGCTGCTCGACGAGATCGGCAAGGTCCTCACCTGGCCGGCTGGTCCCGAAGAGATCAAGCGGGCCATGAAGTTGGTCCCCGACGAGGTGGTGCAGCTGATCACGGCGTCGGGAACTCCGGACGAGTGCCGGGCAAAGGTCAGGGAGTACATGGACGCTGGCTGCACGTGCCCCATCCTGTATCCACTCGGCGACGACGTCGGCGCCATGATCGAGGCCTTCGCGTGGGGGAAGTTCTGACAGAGGGTCGAGAGCGGTGGCTCGTCCCGCCGCGCCTGCGCATGGTTGCCCTGACTTTCGTTCCGGACCTGGCGGATTTGGCGACGTCGAACCGGCTGGCTAGGGTGGTTGGGCTGTGTCGATCGAGCCGGCCCACAGTCTGAAACGGATCCTGGCCATCGCCCTCGGTGCGGTGCTGCTGGCCACCCTCCCGCCGCTGGGCTCTAGCCAGGCACGAGCGGCCGTGGGGCGATTCCGAGTGCTGTCGTGCCGGGCCAGCAACCCGACGTGTTGGCCGGTCGGCTTCGATTTCACTCCTGATGGCCGCTGGCTCTTCTACGGAGAACGACTCACCGGCCAGATCCGCGTCTACGATCGCAGGACGAAGGCCCACCGCCTGTGGAAGCGGATCTCCGGCTTGTCGACCCAAGGGGAGGAAGGCCTTCTCGGCCTCGCAGTGGATCCTGCCTGGCCAAACCCCAGACAGATCTTCGTCTACGCCACGAAGAAGAGCCCGTTCCGCAACGAGGTGATCCGCATCCGTCGACGGGCCGATGGGACATTCGCCGTGAAGACGATCCTCACGATCCCGGCCAACACGTTCCACGACGGTGGGTTCGTCGATTTCGGGCCAGATGGGTTCCTGTACGTGGTGACCGGCGACGCAGGGAACAAGGCGAACGCCCAGCGCCTCTCGTCCAGGTCCGGGAAGATCCTGCGAATCCGCAGGGACGGCTCGGCCGCGCCCAATAACCCGTTCGCAAACCGGGTTTGGTCCTATGGCCAAAGAAACTCGATCGGCTTCGCCTGGGACCCACCAACTGGGAGGCTCTGGGAGACGGAGAACGGGCCTGAGTGCAACGACGAGATCAATCGGATCCGAAAGGGCCGGAACTTCGGATGGGGGCCCAGCTCCGCGTGCCCGAACACGAACGCGAGCGGCCCGAATCCCGTCCCGCCCTCCAGGGTCTACAACCCGGTCATCGCCCCCACCGGCGCGGCATTCTGCAAGGCTTGCGGCCTCGGCTCGGCCACGAACGGAACCCTGCTGTTCGGGGCGTGGCTGGACGGGAAGATCAGGCGACTGAAGCTGAGCGCCGATCGACTCTCGGTGGTCGGCTCGTCCACGATCTACGATCACCCGTCGGGCATCGTCGGGATGCACCGGGGGCCGAACAGTTGGATCTACTTCAGCTCGCCGAGCGGCATCTACCGTCTCGTCCTGACGTAACGCCCCGAGTAGGCAGATAGACCCGTTCCCGCACCGTATTGCGGGTCATTTGGTCCCGCCGAGCGAACGGGGCGGCAGATCACGCCTCGAGGCCCACGATGACCAGCGCCGCACCGGCGACAACCAGCACCGCCCCTAGGATGAGCTTCGGCGTCACCCGCTCGACATGCCTGCCCAGGATCAGCGTGGCGAACACCATCGTCCACAACGACGCCGTCTGGACAAGGGGAACCACCACCACGACCGGAGCAAGATCGATGGCGACCGTCCGGGCCACGGAGCCGAGTCCAGAGGCCAGGCCAGCCAATACCTGAAATCCAACGGCGATCTTGATGCCTCGATCGAGTGTTCTCCAGCCCGGCGCGTCGAGCCGCGGCTCCGGTCGCATTACCCGTAGCCACAACCCGAAGGGGGTCGCGGCGATGGCAAGACCGATCGTCACGCCCCACAGGGGTGACGGCAGCCCCACCAACCCCTTTCGGATGAAGATCGGGCTGGTCGCCCAGCACACCGCCGTGGCGACACCGAAGAGATACCCCGCGATCCTGGTCCGCTCGACGCCCCAGACGTGGGTTCTTTCCAGCTGCGGCGTCTGGGTCTCGCTCACGGGTACTCAGCTGGTGGCGATGAAATAGGTCCCGACCACGATGAGGACGATGCCCAGCCCCATCATCGGGTTCACGCTCTCGTGGAGAATGGCCACGGCCAGCGCTGCACCGAACAGCGGGGTCACGCCGGAGATGGCGCTGAAGCGAGACGGACCCACGCGCTGGATGCTGGCATTCATGAACCCCCACCCGCCGTAGTGGATCAGCCCCGCGCCGGCGAACCAGCCGATCGACGAGGGCGGAGCAGCGACCAGAAGCGACGGACCGTCGATGGCGAGCGCCGCTATGGCCGTGGCTACCGCAGCAGACACCAGCAGGAGGGTCGTGGCTCTCACCACACCGAGTGGAGGGATACCCTTCGCCAACGCCACGTGGCCCAGCGAGAACGCGATGGCCCCACCGATGGACCAGAGCGCCCCGATCATGCGGGGCCCCTCAGCTCCCGCCCGTTCGATCCGCCCGGCGCACTCATGGGAGGCTCGCCGGTCTCGGCGAACCGCCGCAAGCCTTCCGCCCCTCCGCCCGCCAGCCCGAGCGTCGCCAGCGTCCGACCCTCCTCCCAAAAGTCCCGATCGAGCATGGCCGAGGTGATGGCGATCAACCCATCGATGACCGTCGTCTCCACGCCGACCTCGTCTCCGATGGAGGCCGCCAGAACCAGCGCGTAGGGCACGTCTTCGGTGATGTAGCGGGTCCTCAGGCCATCCGGGCCGGTGGGTGCGTATCCGAGGACGAGCTTGCTCGCCCGCATGACGTCGTAGAGCTCGGGCCCCACGTCGGGAGCGAAGCCTTGCGCGATCAGGAAGTCGCGGTACCTGCGCTCGTCGGCCAGCCCGAGCGCCCGGCGGATGGCCAACAGTTCCCCATCCACAGCCTGGATCACCCGGACCACGCTCGGAGTGGCGCCCTCGCCCCACAGGAGCATGCCCCCCGTCCGGTTCTCAGCTGTACCCGCGTTGGCCACCAAGGTCGCCACGTGATCGATGGCGTTGAAGTTGATGAGGACGGTCTCCCACACCGACTCGGCCGGAGAGATGTACGGCCACACGTCGCTCACCCGGTCCAGGAGGTCCTTCGTGCTCGACGAGGGCAGGCCTGCCAGAAGCACTCCGCCGACCTTCCGGTCCGCCGTCACCCCGCCTGGGCCGGCCGGCCTGGCCAGGTACGGCAGCGTGTTGGTCTCCCCTACCGCCACGCCGTTGTTCCGCGCGGCCGCGAGAGAGAGCCGAGCGACGATCGAACCGCTTCCCTCTCCAAAAAACAGCAGCGACTGGCCCTCCCCCACCAACGGCGTGAGCACCTGGACGAACGGCTCGTGCCCGAAGCAAGGCACGACCACCACGACGAGCTCCGCTCCGTCGACGGCATCCGCCACTCCGTCCGCCACACGGACGGGCTCGACCCGAGCCCCGAACAGACCGGCCGCCACCCGCACGCCTTGCTGTTTGCGAACCGGCTCGAGGTTCGCCGCGAACTCGGGGAGATCGGCCATCACGACGTCCCGCCCAGCGTGGGCCAGGTCGGCCGCCACGGCCAGAGCGCCTCCGCCCGAGCCAAGCACCGCAACCCTCACAGCTCGAACTCGCAGATCTCCGCGAAGACCCGGGACAATCCCTCGGCCAGGTGCGCCAGCGCGCGCTCGCCTCGCTCGATGGAGGCTTTGGTCGGGTTCCCGATCACGCCGTTCTCCGACAGATCCCGGGTCAGCCAAGCCGTGGGAAGAGCGTCCTCCAGACTCAGGTACTCGAGGCCTCCGTACAGCTTTCGCACACGGTCGTCGCCGGGCTCGGCTCGATCCATGTGGACCGCATCCGGCTCGAGGGCCAGCACCAGCGAGGTCTCGAGCTCTCCCCCGTGGATTCCGAACTCCTCTTCCTCGGGAGAGCTCACCACGCCTTCAGGCACCCCGAGCCGGTAGGGAAAGAGCGGGAACACCATCAGGCCGGTCTCCTCCCGGATGTCGCGGGCCACCATCTCGATCAGGTGAGGCTGGCCGCCGTGCCCGTTGACGAAGGCCAGCTTTCGAAAGCCCGACCGCGCCACCGAGCGGCCGACGTCCCGGCATACGGCGATGAGAGTCTCGGCCGAGAGCGAGATGGTCCCAGGGAATCCCAGGTGCTCGTTCGACTTGCCGTAGGAGATCACAGGGAGCGTCCACACGTTCACGTCCGCGGGGGTCAGGGCAATCGCTCGAGCGACGAGCCCCTCGGCCACCAGCGAGTCGGTGTAGCAGGGCAGGTGGGGGCCATGCTGTTCGACCGAAGCGATGGGCTGGACCACCAGCGCGTCGCTTCCGGCGATGGCCTCGACCTCCGGGCTGGTCCGCCAGGCCAGCCGGCGCTCGGCAGGATCGTGGGCGGCTCTCATGGCCTGGCAGCGTCGAGCAGCTGGGCCTTGCTGATCTTGCCCGTCGGGGTCATCGGCATCGCCTCGACGACCTGGATGGACAGGTATTCGAGCCCGCGTCCGAGCTCACGCTGGGCAAACCGGATCACCTCATCGGACTCGATGGTCCCGGCTTGCAGGGTGACGCACGCAACCGGTCGGTGGCCGAGGTCGGCGTCGGGAAGTCCGATGAGTGCCGCCTCCCGGATGGCGGAGTGGCGCATCAGAACCTCTTCCACGTCGCGCGGGTACCAGTACTCGCCTGCCACCCGCAGACGCTCCGACAGCCGACCTCGCACGTACACGAACTGGTCGGCGTCCATGTACCCGACGTCGCCTGTGTGCAGCCATCCTGCCCGAAGCGTCTCGGCCGTCTTCTCCGGAAGCCGCCAGTACCCGGCCATGAACCCGCCGCGGAGGCAGATCTCGCCGATCGTGCCGAGGGGGACCTCCCTGCCCTCGTCGTCCAGGATACGGACTTCCTTGTCGGGCAAGGGCCGCCCGCAGGCCAGCACCTTCTCGTCACGAACCGGATCGGGCGATCCCAGTCCGACGAATCCCCCCAGCTCGCTCTGCCCGTAACTCTCGGCCAGGGTCAGCCCGAGCTCGTCACGCCACGCCAGCTTGAGCTCCGGCGGGACGGGAGCTCCGCCAGAGACGCCCAGTCGCAGTCGGGCGGGAGCGCGGCCCCGCTGTCGTGACTCGTCCAGCACATCCCGCAGGATCGTCGGGTTCGCCGCCAGGATGGTCGCCCCCAGCTCCTCGAGCGAGACCCATCCCTTCTCCGGTTCCCACTTGCTCATCACGCACACCGTGGCCCCTCGGTGCAGGCCGGGCAGGAGATTGGCCACCAGGTGGTACGAACTGCTGAGGGCGGTCGGCCCCAGGGTGATGTCGGAGGCGTCGAGCCGCAGGCGCTCCGCGATGCACCGGGTTGCTCGCATCGTCGGCTCATGTGCGAGGCATGCTCCCTTCGGATTCCCGGACGTCCCCGACGTATAGGAGAGGTGGGCAAGGTCGTCTCCGGCCGCCCGATCGGGGGGCGGAGGAGAGGCCCCTTCCAGGAGATCGCCCCAGCCCATGGATCCCTCGCGGGCGCCGTCCAGGCACACGTAGTGACGGACGCTGCCGAGGTTCCGCCGGTGTCGCTCGATGGTCTCGTGATGGTCGCCCGTGTAGATCAGGACCTTCGGCTCCGAATCGTTCACGTAGTAGTCGAGGCGGTCCGCGTACTGGACGTTCACCAGCGCGCAGATGGCGCCAAGCCGCCACGTCCCGAACATGGCCAGGAGGTAATCCAGGCCGTTGTGGGCGAACACGCCGACCCGGTCTCCCCGCTCCACCGCCAAGCCGGCCAGAGCCCCGGCCACCTGCTCCATGCCGGCGACAGCGCCCGAGTACGAGAGGCGGCGGCCGCGCTCCACCCAGTGGAAGGCCGTCTTCTCCGGCGTCCTGTTCGCCCCATCCACGAGCAGTTGTTGCAACAGCATGCCCGGTCCTTTCCTAGTGATTCACCACCGGACCTGCCGTATGACCCCGTCCCCGAGGGCGGGGCTCAGCCGCGGGCCCGGTCCGGCTCGTCGGATCACCTCGAGACGGATGCCGCTCGGCACGAAGTACAGGACGTTCCACGCCAGGATCTGGCCGTTCTCGCCCACGAACACCTCGTCCATGACGAGCAGGGGGCTGCCGGAGGCCACGCCGAGGCGACGGGCCCGGCGCGGATCGCAGGACACCGCCGTGACCTCGGCCCGGGCGAATCGCACCTGCGGGGAGTGACGCCTGGTCATGAGCTCGGTGATGGAGTCCTCGAACTCGATCTGTAGGGCGGCCAGGGGGATGACCGCGGCCGGCACCACACTGACCATCTCGGCCAGGGGCAACCCGTCTCTGCCCTTGGTCCTGGTGATGATGGAAACTGGGCTCCTGAGCTCGATCTCCAGCCTGCGCGCCTGCTCCTCGTCTGCCTTCCCCGGCCGGATCAGGATGTCCTTCGTCTGGCACCGCCACCCCTGCCGCGCGGCCAGCGATTCGAGGGACTCCAGCGTCTCCAGGCCGACCGCGGCCGGGCCATGGCTCCCCAGGAACACCGTTCCCACCCCACGACGGCGCTCCACCACCCGGGCCAGCTCGAGGTGGCCCATGGCTTCCCTGATCGTGGAGCGGCCCACCCCGAGGAGGGCCCCCAGCTCCACCTCGCTCGGCAAACGGTCCCCGGCGACCAGACCCGTATCGGACACGTAGTTCTGGATGGCCTCGACGGCCTGCAGGTAGAGCGGACGGCGGTCCCGGATCAGCGGATGTCGTGGCATCGCCCTGGTCCCTCGCCCGGCCATCAGCCGCTCGCTCCTGCCTTCGCCGCCGCCCTCGTCGCTCGCATGCGCGCGAAGTCGACGACCTGCTGGCCCACCAACTCGAGCTGGAATCGGCCGATGGGGTCGACGCACTCGCCGGCCTCATCGAACGCCACACCGGCCGTGTTGATCGTCGCCCCCATCGGCGTGGGCCAGCCCCGGAGGGCGTGGACAACCGAGCGCAAACTCATGATGGTGGACATGGTTGCCTGCCAACCCGTAGCGGTGGCGATGGACCCCACCGCCTTCCCCTCGAGGTAGGGCGGATCGTCCCGGCGCATGTCTTCCAGATAGTCCAACGCGTTCTTCACCATCCCGGACAGCGCCCCGTGATACCCCGGCGAGGCGATGATCAAGCCGTGGGCCCGCCTGACCTCCTCCAGCAACCTGATCGCCTTCGGGCTTCGCTCGAGGTCGTCCGCGTCGTACAGGGGCAGGAGGAGGTCCGTGGAGCCGAGCATGAGCGTCTCCGCACCCGCCGCACCGGCGGCCGCCAGGCTGACGCGGAGCGCGCACTCCGTGGTCGAGTTCGGCCTGGTCGAGCCGCCGACGCCGAGGACGAAGATTGCTTCCGTCACAGCCCGATGCTCTTGTCGATGAACTCGTTCGTGGCGATCTTGTCCGGAGTCAAATCATCCGGGATGTCCGCTCCCTTGCCTTTTTCGATGGGGATGAACTCGTCCATGAACGTCTTGATCCTGTCCAGGTCGTAGTTTCCGAGCGTGCTGTCCGGCCCGTTCGACACGATGTTCAGATCACGCATGGTCTTGTCCGCGTAGTCATCCAACTCGGGGGACAGCACCCAAAACGTATTCATCTCCGTCACCATCTCGAGGATCCGGTTGTTGGCCCACTGTGGGCTGTTGATGTAGTCGATCTGGGACTGCTGCCATATCGGTACCAGCTTGGCCAGGCAATCGTGGTACTTGGTGATCGTCTCCGGCCTCACCACGATGTTCGACTGATAGATCTTCCAGCCTGCGTCGTGCAGGAGCAGGAACTTGACGGGTTTCTTCCAGCCGGGGATGTTGTGCTCGTAGTTGAACGGCTCGTTGGTGGCGAACCCCTGCTGGACCAGCTTGCCTCCTGACGCGACCCATCGGGCCGGGGAGCCATCATAGGAAGCGTCGAGCTGCTTCTGGTCGAGCTGTCCCGTGCCCACCAGGTAGTCGGCGAACGCGGCGCTCTCGAAGTACAACACCGTAGCCCCCGATGCCTTTACATCGGCGACCGTATTGAAATTGTAGTGAGCCGGGTCGTACATCAGGATCTGGGGACCGATCTCCAGGGGGGCTACAATCCCGATGGCCGGCGTCTTACTGTAGCCACGGATCTGATCACCCGTGTCGGCATAGGCCACGAAGATGTCTGGCTTCGCGTACATCTGGGCCGTGGGCGAGGAGAACCCGATGAATGGTCCGCCGGCCCGGATCTCCATCTGGATTCCGGTGTTGCGAAGCGGGCCCGTGTAGGTTCCCTTGCCCGGATCTATCGTGCCGCCCGGGCCGATGAGGTTGTATGCCCCCCCGTGCTCCGGTTCGGGGAACCAGTCCGTCTGTAATACGATCTTGTCCGGGCAGATCCCCTTCAGGTTCACGTCATAGACGGACCCAGCGGGATTCGACGGGGCACCCGTAGGCGATGAAGTGGAACTGACCTTCGCCTTCCCGCCGCACGCCCCAGCCACGAGGCCCAACACTGATATGAGAGCCACCCCGCGGCCGATCCAACTCTTCCCTCGCATCCCCTCCTCCTTTCATCTCCTCCTCAGCGCGTCGCCTTCGGCGACGCGCTGAGCCAAGGGGTACGCAGCTGCCTCGCTTCGCTCGTTGCTGCTACCCCCCTGGACCCCCTTTCGGTTCCTGGGGCGGCTGGCCTTCATTCCCGCTCTCATGCTTCTGAGATCAGACGGCCTCACCGCCTCGAGGCCTTTCCGGCAGCCGCTGCCACTTTGTGCGTTCCGGCTGCGCCGACTCGTGCCAGGAGCGCGTAAGTCGATTGCCGAGGTAGCCGAAGCCCCAGAAGACCACGATCCCCAGCAGCGAGGAGAAGAAGATGGCGGTGATCAGTTGTTCCCCTTGCAGCTGGGCACGGTATTTGTCGATGAGCCGTCCGATGCCCGGGTTCCCTTGTCGGAAGAAGAAGTCGCCGACGATCGCGCCGATCACGGACAGCCCCGCCGAGATGCGGAAGCCGGTGAAGATGGCCGGCAGCGCCGCGGGTAGCTGCAGCTTGCGCAGTTTGGTTAGGCGGCCCGCGCCGTGCAGCCTGAACAGGTCCTGGAGGCTCGCCTCAGCCGACTTCAAGCCGAACAGCGTGTTGGTGATGATGGGGAAGATCGAGATCATCACGCAGGCGAGGACCCGGCTCTTGAAGTTGTAATTGAGGATGAACCCGATCAGCGGCACGATGGCGATGATCGGGATCGTCTGGACAACGACGGCGTAGGGGTACAGCGACCGTTCGATCCACCGAGCCTGCGACATGGCGATGGCGAGTACCATCCCAACTCCAATGGCGATCACCAGGCCGGTCAGCGCCACCTGCATCGTCGGCAGCAGCCCATTCACCAAGATCTCCCGGAGGTGGCTCCAATCGAGGAAACCGACCTTGACTACCTGCTGCGGCGGAGGCAGGAGGAATCTCTGCGTGGGGTCGAACAGCACGTAGCTGAACAGGAGCCAGAGGCCGATGAAAGCCGCTGCCACGGCCAAGGGTGGCCCGATGATCGCCAAGACCTGCCGAGCCAAGCCGCTTTTCCTTGCCGTCCGCTCTGGCTGCATCGCGACGCGTTGGAGGGGACCGGCCTCGGCTCCGGCGACCGGCCCGACGAGCTGGTCCTCGCGAGCGGGCTTCACGCGTGGCCCTCTCTCAACAGCGCGCTCACTTCACCTGCCACTTTCGCGAACCCCGGATCGAACCTGAGCTCGGTTGCCCGCGGATAGTCGAAGGGCACGGCGACTTCGCCGAGGACGCGCCCGGGGCGACCCGACATCACGATGACCCTTCCGGCCAGGAAGACGGCTTCGGGGATCGAGTGCGTCACGAAGAGCCCTGCGAACCGCCCGAGGATGAATAATCGAAGCAGCTCGTCGTTCAACCTCCCACGGGTGATCTCATCAAGGGCCCCGAATGGTTCGTCGAACAACGCTACTTCTGGTTTCATGGTGAGCGTTCGGGCCAGTGACACACGCATACGCATGCCGCCGGAAAGCTGTTTGGGGTGGTCGCGCTCGAAGCCCTTCAGACCGACCAGGTTGATGGCTTCGTCGGCTCGCCGCCGCCTCTCCTCCTTGGACAGCCCATGGAGCTCGCCGAGCAGTTCCACGTTCGCCTGGACCGTGCGCCACGGCAGCAGGGTTGCGTCCTGGAAGACGAACCCCAGATTGGTGCCGCCGGCCCTGACCCACCCGCTGCTGGCCCTCTCCAACCCCGAGGCGATCCGGAGCAGGGTGGACTTGCCGCAGCCGGAGGGCCCCACGATGGCCACGAACTCGCCCCAGTCCACTTGGAAGCTCACGTCCTGCAGGGCATGCGTGCCGTTCGGAAACACCATGGACACGTGGTCGAAGGCCAGGGCTTCGGCCGTCGCCCGGCGGACTTCGGTCACCGCCATAGGTAGGCCTCCAGAGGCGGCCCTCCGGCATCGTTCGATCCGAGAGGACCGATCTCGTGCCGCACCACGCTGGTCCGGGAGACCAGCTGTCCTCCGGAGAAGACGTAACGATCCTCGCTCCCCGTGGCGATGGCCTCCTGCAGCGAGGACCCCACGACGGCGAGCAACTCACAGGGCGAGCCCGGCGCCACCTCGACCTCCGGCAGGCCCATTGCCCTTCGCGCGCCGCCGCTCACCAGCCGGTATGCCTCCAGGGGGGCGAGGTGACCCGCGGCAACGAGCAGGCCCGCCGTCTCCAGCGGGTCGCCCCGGCCCAGCGGATTGAACGGATCCTGGACGTTGTCGCCCCCAGCGGCCACGGTCGCTCCCGCGTCGAGCAAGGCTCGAACAGCGGTGAGGCCGCGCGGAGGCGAGGTGTCGAAGCCTCGACCCTGCAGGTAGAGATTGGTCTGGGGAAGGGTGACCACCGAGATCCCTGCTGCGGCCACGTCTCGGGCCACCCGCTGTTGGACCTCCGGGGGTTGGATGCCCAGGCTCACGCAGTGGCTTGCGGTGACGGGATGGGGAAAACCGTCCATCATCCGGCGGGCCAGATCGGCCAGCCCGAGCATCGATGGGTTCAGGGTCTCGTCCATGTGGAGATCGACTGGTCTGCCGTACTCCGCTGCCACGCCGAGGCAGAACTCAAGAGCCGCGGGCGGATCGGGGTCGACGTGGGGGGCTCCCCCAACCAGGTCGGCCCCGGCCTCCATGGCGGCCCGGAGGAACGCCCGGTTCTCGGCGCCGGCCGACCCGGTGAACGGCCTGGACACCAGGGCCACGACCTGCATCGGGACCATGTCGGCAAGCTCCGATCGAAGCTTCAGGAGGGCCTCCAGTCCGCGCAGTTCGATGCCCTCCCCCACGTCCACGTGCGTGCGGATGGCCGTGACCCCGTGGGCCAGGCTCCGCATCGCTCCGGTTCGGGCTCTGTGGAACACGTCGGAGACGCTGAGGCCGACTCGATAGGCGATCCAGGCCTCGATGGCGCCGTCGAGGTCGCCGGCGGGGTTGGCCACGTGCCCGGCCGTGAACGCCTTGTCCAGGTGGGCGTGGGGTTCGGCAGGGGCTGGGAGCAACACATAGCCGGACAGCTCCTGGATGTCTTCGTCCGGACCTCGGCGGAGGCTCCCCGCCGAGGCGACCTCGTCGATCCGCTCACCCCTGGTGCGGACGTCGACGACGGCCCCGTCGGCGAGGGTTGCCGCACGCAACAGCATCGGCCGCTCGGCCTAGCCGGCGGTGGCGGGGGCCAGATGGAGCAGCGGCATGACTTCCTCCGAGAAGCGGGCCATCTGCTCGTCGGCCTGCTTGTACGTCTCGCCTGGGAACTGAGGGACGATCGTGAGCGAGCGAAGGGAGAGCGCCTGCTTGTAGAAATCGACGCCCTCGGCTACTTCCTCCGGCGTTCCGATGACCCAGACCTTCTGTTCGACGGATTGCTCGAGCGTGGGGATCAGCCCGGGCTGCACCGGCTTGCCGTCCGGCCCCATGTAGCCGCGGCTCCATCCATACGGCCCCAGGAACTTCCAGAACTCGTCGTGGCCCGGACGTGCTGTCTCCCAGGCCTTCTCGTGCGTATCGTCGATATGGAGGTTGAGCACGAGCATCCGCTTCGCTCCGGGCTCCAATGAGCCCCCAAACGTCTCATCGTGCAGCTCCGCATAGCGGTCCCAGAACCGCCTGATGAACGCATGGTGCTGCAGCCAGAAGACGCCGTTGTATCCCTTGCGGGGAACGTGCTCGAGGGTGGGCGGAGAGGTGATGGCCTGCCAGATCTCGTAAGGGTACTTGGGCCGGGGCACCAGGGTGAGGGTCTGCACGGTGCCGCCGCGGTCCGGGATGCCCGGCGGGGGAAGCTGGAAATGCTTGCCGTGGAACGAGAAGCTCTCCTTGTCCAGGGCCAGAGTGATGATGTCCATCGCCTCGTCCATGATTTCCCGGTTGATCTTGTCGGCTTCGGCCTTGTCGGGGTTGTCCCACGAGCCGACCACGGTTCCCAGGGATTGGGCCTCGCGGGGAACCGTGCCCCGCCCCACCCCCAGGATCCCGCGCCCCCCGGACAAGTTGTGGAACACGGCGAAGTCCTCGGCCAGCCGGAGTGGATGCCACTGCGGGACGATGTTGAACAGGGCGCCGATCTTGATCCGTTTGGTTCGCTCGGCGAGGATTGCCCCGAACAGGATGGCGTTGGGGATGACCTCATAGCCCTCGTATTGGAAGTGGTGCTCAGTGAGCCAGAAGCTGTCGTATCCGAGCTCCTCCGCTCGAACGCCCACGTCCAGCATCCGTTCCTGGGCGTACCAGATCTCTTGCTGTCCGTAGCGGCGATCGGTCGGTGCCGGGGGGCCGGGTCCCGCGTCCTCCATCTCCACGCCCGCGAGGAAGAAGAGCCCCGTCTCCATCGATTCGGCACCCCCTTTGGACGGCTGAGAGTAAGACGTCAGACAATTTGAAGTCAAGGCAGGTGAGCTCCGGACACGACGGCTACGACGTGGTTGTGGTCGGCGCCGGCCACAACGGGCTGGTGTCCGCCGCGTACCTCGCGCGAGCCGGCTTGAGGGTGGTCGTGCTGGAGGCTCGGTCCTCCGTCGGAGGTTGCGCTTCGACCGTGGACGCCCTGGACGGGGCCCGGGTGAACATCTGCAACTGCGACCACAGCCTGTTCCTGGCAACCCCCATCGCCGAGGAGCTGGATCTGGCTCGGTTCGGGCTTCGCTATCTGGGGGTGGATCCCACGCAGCTCTCCGTTGGGTGGGATGGCGAAGCGCCGTGGTTCCTGTTCCGGGACCCCGCGCGGACGCTGGACGGCCTGGCACTCGCTTGCCCGAACGAGGTCGAGAACTACCGGCGCTACCTGCGAACAGCCATCCCCGCTGCCGAGCTCGTCCTCGAGCTGGCCTGCGCGCCGCCTACGCCGGCCAGGGTGGCGAGGCGGCTTCTGGAACGTCGCGGGCGGGGAGCTCGAATCCTGTGGTCCTGGAGCCGGCGGACGGTGGGGTCGGTGGTGCGGTCGTTGTTCGCCACGGAGGCACTGCGATCTCCCGTGGTGACCACAGGGCCGGCCGTATGGGGGCTCTCTCCCGAGACGCCGGGCACGGGGCTGGGCGCACTTGGCTACGCCGTGAAGCACGTCACGGGCGTGGCCAGGCCGGTGGGCGGGAGCGGAAGACTCCCCGAGGCATTGGCACGGTGTCTGGAAGACGCGGGGGGGACCATCCGCGCGCCCGCTCGGGTGAGCGAGCTGCTCGCGGAAGGAGACCGCATTCGAGGCGTCGGGTTGGGCGGAGGCGAGGTGATCGAGGCGCCGATCGTCGTGGCCGCCGCCGACCCGCGTACAGCGCTGGTGAGGTGGCTCGCCCGTCCTCCAGGGCAGATGGAGAAGGTGATCCGACGGTGGCGATCCCGGCCGGAGCGCGACGGGTACGAGTCGAAGGTCGACGCGGTCATTGCCCGCCGACCGAGGTTCCGCGCAGTGGACGAATCGCTTGGACCACGTCTGGGCGTGGAGGAGCCCCTCGTCCCCACCACCATCGTCTCGCCGGGTCTGGATGAGATCGCCCGCGCCCATGAGGCCATGGAGAAGGGCGAGGTCGCCGCCCGCCCCATGTTCTACGTCAACGTTCCGTCGGTCCTCGATGAAGCTTTGCGCGTGGACGGGGGCGATGTGTTCAGCCTGGAGGTGCTGTTCACACCCTATCGATTGCAGGGAGGTTGGAGCGGGTCCGGCGAGCCTGCCCGCTGGCTCGATGTGTTCGCCACCCTGGTCGAGCCGGGATTCCTCGAAGCTGTCCGGACGTGGCGCGTGGTGACTCCTCCCGGCTACGAGAGGGATTTCGGGCTGGGGACGGCCCTCTCGGCCCTGTTGGGCAAAGATCGCGAGCTCACGAGGTACGAGACGCCGGTTCGCGGCCTGTACCTGACCGGTGCGGGGACGTTTCCCGGAGCGGGGATCTGGGGCGCGTCCGGCCGGAACGCCGCGCGTGTCATCCTCTCGCAGCTGGAGCGACCGAAGAGGTGAGCGACGTAGCGGGTAGCGGCTCGGACAGTGATGTCGTGAGGGAGGTCGGACTCGAGGCGGCCATGCCCGATGGGGTCCGGTTGGTGGCCGATGCATGGCATCCGGCGAAGGAAGGTCCCTGGCCGGTGCTCCTGCAGCGCCTCCCATACGGGAGGTCGGTGGCCTCCGCCCCCGTTCTCCCCCATCCCTCATGGCTGGCCAGGCGGGGCTACGCAGTGGTGGTGCAGGACGTCCGCGGTCGGGGCGACTCCGAGGGGACGTTTGGCCCGTTCGTTCACGAGGCGGACGACGGTGTGGCCACGGTCGAGTGGGCGGCGGGGCTTCCCTTCTCGAACGGCGATGTGGGCACCTACGGCTTCTCGTACCAGGGGCTCGTGCAACTGGGCGTTGCGGCCCGTCGACCACCCTCGTTACGGGCGATCGCCCCGATGATGTGCTGCCCCGACCCGTACGAAGGATGGACCTACGAGGGTGGCTGCCTGCGGTGGACGTTCGCGGCGTTCTGGGCGGCCCAGCTAGCGGCGCAGGAGGAGGGGGCCGTCCCGGTCGTGCCGGATCTCGAGGCCCTGCCGATCTCTCGCGCCCTCGGCGACCAGCCACCCGGCTGGTTCCTCGAGTGGTTGGCCCACCCCGAGGACGACGAGTATTGGGCGGAGCGGAGGCCGGACCTTTCAGCCATCGACGTTCCCGCGTTCACCGTGCTGGGCTGGTTCGATGACTTCTCCTCCGGGACCGCCCGCATCATCGAGGCGCTCGGCGCGGAGGCCGTGTGCGGACCGTGGGCGCACATGCCCTGGGGGACCCGGGTGGGTGAGGTCGAGCTCGGCGAGGAAGCCGAGCCATCGGTGGCGCACGAAGCCCTGCTTGCGTTCTTCGACCGCGTCCTGAAGGGGAATGCCGATGCACCGTCCCCTAAGGTCCGCTACTACTCCGGGGGCCGAGGATGGACGTCGGCCCCTTCCTGGCCACCGCCCCACCGGGTGATCTCGTGGCATGCGACGAGCGGAGGATCCGCCAACTCGAGACATGGCGACGGAGGCCTGGTCGAGGGCCCAGCCGATCCCGGGCCCCCCGATCTCTTCGTGGCCGAGCCCCTGGTGCCCTATCCCGGTGGCGTGGTGCCGCTGGTCAGCGAGGCAGCCCCCGAGGATCGGCGCGACGTCCTCTGCTATACAAGCCCGCGGTTGACGGCTCCGCTGGCCATCGCCGGTTCACCTCGACTGGACGTGATCACTCGCTGCGACCGTGACTCGCACGACGTGGTGGCGAGCCTGCTGCTGGTCGATCCATCGGGTGAGCCCCGAGCCCTGTCTACTGGGGTCCGGCGGGTCAGATCCTCACCGGGGCAACGGAGTCAGCAGTCATTCAGCCTGAGGCCGATCGCGTGGACCTGCCCGGTGGGTGCGCGGCTCAGCCTCGATATCTCGGGGGCTCGCTTCCCTGCCTTTGACCGCAATCCCCACGACGGGAGCATCGCGGTGGCCGGCGTTGCACGAAATGCCTATCGGGTCGCTACCATAGAGGTCCTGGCGGCCAGGCTCGAACTGCCCGTCGAGACAGGGGCCCAGGGGTAATTTTTTTCGTATCGCCGCTAAAGGAATGACGCCCCCGCTGCCGTTGTTATTCTGACGGGTTCCGTGTGAGCCCTGGTTGAACGTGGCGTGGAGAGGTGGAGCGATGATCGTCAAGGGAGAGGCTCTGGTTCGCCTGGAGGCGGAGCGCCGCCTGCTGGGCGCATTTCGGGCCGAATACGAGCGTCTCCTGAAGCGAACCGACCACGTCCGCGCGGTTCGAGCGCTGGTCAAGGCCCACAAGCGGGCTTACGACGTCGCGATGAGTGAGGCCCGAATCTGGGCCATGCCTCTGAGAGCGCAGCCAGCCTCGACCAAAGCCGCTTAGCCGCTCTGGTCCACGCTCACGTGATTATCTCCATGTAGCTCACTTCCCTCGTGTCGATGGCGCAGATCCGCTGGAGGATCGCCGGCCTGGGCTCTTTCACCATGGCGTTCTCGTATGCGACCACTTCGAGCCGGCCGCGCACCGCTTCCAGGAGCTCGCCCGGCTCGAGCAGGAAGTCCGGGTTCGAGGGAGATCCGAACCGCTGGTTCCCTTTCGCGTAGGTTTCGTAGATCAGCACACCCCCGGGTCCGATCGCTTGCACCAGGTCGGGCAACAGCGGGCGGTGCAGATAGTTCGTGACGACCACACCCTCGAATCGACGGCCAGATAGAGGGAAGACATCCTCGCTTTCCAGATCTACCCGAAGCACTTCGAGCTCCGGATTCCCTTCGAGGTCGGCAATGCCCGAGACGTCTTTGTCGACGGCGACGACGCCATGTCCCCGTTGGAGGAAGAACCGGGTATGCCGGCCTCTGCCGCAGGCAAGATCCAGTACCTTCCCGGCCGTCGGGATCAAGGGAGCGAACCGGACCACCCATGGCGAGGGCTCGCCCGGCTCGACATGGACGCCGTCGTTGGCGATGGCTACCTCCAAGGCTGAACGCGAACCGGCAGGACAGTACTCGAACGGCCTCCGTTCGTCCCGATGAACCCGATCCTTCGGATCGTCTTCATCGCCAGGGGGGTGAAGCAGCCTGATCCGCTCCGCTTCGCTTCGCGGGGCTGCTTCCCCCTGGACCCCCATCGGGCCTTTGTGTCCGTGACTACACTGAGCCGCCACGCCGCCGCGGACGAACTCAGAGGGATCGGAGGCACGAGGTGGACCAGTCCATGAAGCCGAGGAGCCGAGAGGTCACAGAAGGCATGGAACGCTCCGGCGCCCGGTCGATGCTCAGGGCGGTCGGCTTCACCGATGAGGACTTCGATCGGCCACAGATCGGAGTGGCCTCCTCCTGGAACGAGGTGACGCCGTGCAACGTGCACCTCGACCGACTGGCCGATCACGCGAAGGAAGGCGTCCGCGCTGCCGGTGGCGTACCCGTCGAGTTCGTGACCATCGCTGTCTCGGATGCCATCTCCATGGGGCACGAAGGAATGAAGGCCTCGCTGATCTCGCGCGAGGTCATCGCCGACTCTGTCGAACTGGTCATGCACGCAGAGCGGTTCGACGCCATGGTTACCATCGCCGGCTGCGACAAGAGTCTGCCGGGCATGCTGATGGCCGCGGCGCGGATCAACGTGTCGAGCGTATTCCTCTATGGAGGCACCATCCTCCCCGGCCACTATCGGGGGCAGACGGTCACCGTCCAGGACGTGTTCGAGGCGGTAGGCGCGGCCGCGGCCGGACGGATGACCATGGAAGAGCTGAAGGAGCTCGAGGTATCCGCGTGTCCCGGCCCCGGTTCCTGCGCGGGCATGTACACCGCGAACACGATGGCAGCCGTGGCCGAGGCCATCGGCATGTCCCTTCCCAACAGCGCGGCGGCGCCCGCGGTCGACGCCCGTCGCGAGCACTTCGCCCGCCGGTCCGGCGAAGCGGTCTTGGAACTGCTTCGCCGTGGGATCCGGCCCCGCCACATCCTCACCAGGAAGGCCTTCGAGAACGCCATCGCGGTGGCCATGGCCTGCGGTGGTTCGACGAATTCCGTCCTGCACCTCCTGGCCATCGCCAGGGAGGCCGAGGTGCCCCTGGAGATCTGGGACTTCGATCGGATCAGCGCCCGCACGCCACACATCGGGGACCTCCGCCCGGGGGGACGCTTCGTCATGGCCGACCTCGACCGGGTCGGCGGCCTCAGCGTTCTGATGCAGGAGCTTCTCCAGGCCGGGCTCCTGCACGGCGATGCGTTGACAGTTACTGGAAAGACCGTGGCCGAGAACCTCGCCGAACTGTCGCCGCCGGCTCCCGATGCAGACGTGGTCAGACCGATCGGCCAGCCCATCCATCCGCACGGCGGCCTGGCCATCCTGCGGGGTTCCCTGGCACCTGAGGGCGCCGTGGTGAAGATCGTCGGGATGGAGGGCAAGACGTTCCGGGGTACCGCTCGGGTCTTCGACTCGGAAGAGGAGGCGTTCGAAGCGGTGACCTCGGGATGGATCAAGGGGGGCGACGTGATCGTGGTTCGCTACGAGGGCCCGAAGGGCGGCCCCGGGATGCGGGAGATGCTCGCGGTCACCGCCGCCGTCGTGGGAGCTGGCTTGGGCCGCGATGTCGCTTTGGTCACGGACGGTCGTTTCTCAGGGGCGACCCACGGATTCGCCGTGGGCCACATCGCACCGGAGGCCGCCGTGGGAGGCCCCATCGCCCTGGTGCGCGACGGAGACGCGATCGTGCTCGACGTGGACTCGCGACGGCTGGACCTCGAGGTTCCCGATGAAGAGTTGGCCCGCCGGAGAGATGGCTGGAAGCCGAAGGAGGCTCTTTACACGCGGGGGGCCCTGGCCAAGTACGCCCGGCTTGTCTCCTCAGCGTCCCAAGGGGCCGTCTGCGACTGACCTCGCCTCTTTAGATCACTGAGGGATGGCGGCGAAGGCCTGGAACTCCTCGTCCACCTCGGTCTTCAGCCCGAGCCCGTTGGCGATGCGGTTCACGTAGTTGAGGTGGGAGCACATGTTGTTGGCGTCCAAGATCTCCAGGTCGCCCAACCCGTTTGACCGCAGATCTTCGAGGTCGGATTCGGCCACCGCACCCGGTTCCTTGGTCAGCTTGTCCGAATAGCGAGCGACGGCCGCCTCTTCCGTTTCCAGTACGTCGTACCGTCGCTCGTCCATCGCCCCGATCTCCTCATCGGTGAACCCCAGCTCCCGTAACTTCAGCCGCACTTGCGACGCGCAATGAGGAGTGTCGTTCAGCATCGACGTGACGTATCCGATCACGGTGCGCTGGCGAGGGGTGAGCGCGGACGGGCATTTCTCGCTGGCCCGATACAAGCCCAATCGGGCGTGCACGATCTCCGGGACCAGGCTTCCCAGCAGCGTGAACTCGGTCGGCTTGCCCAGCCGTTTGGCTTGCCAGTCGTACGCCTCCTTGAGCCTGCCGGTCGCCTCATCGACGGGAACGGTCCTGATCCACATGCTCGCCTCCTTCGATTGGGACTTCTCATCAGATGGCCGATCGCATATCTTCCACCAGCGCGCGAACCTCCTCGCCGTTCGGGATCGACGGCCCCCCACCTCTGCGAGTCACCGTGAGCGATCCGGCAGCCACCCCGACTCTAGCTGCAGCCGATGGAGGCATCCCGTTCAGGAGACCGTGGATGAAGCCACCGGTCAGCGCGTCGCCGGCCCCGGTGGTGTCAATGCAATGAACCGGAAGAGGGTCGATCCGTTCGACCGTGCCGTCCGCCGCCACGACGGCCCCGCCCGCCCCGCACCCGACGAGCACGACGGAAGGTCCCCGAGCAGACAGCGAACGCGCCGCCTCCGCGGCATCTTCTTCGTCCGCGACGATGGTGGTCTCCTCGGGCGCGGCCGCCCGAACGACGTGACAGAGAGGAAGGATCTCTTCGAACGCCTCGCGGGCCGCCCCGGTGTCCCCTTCCCAGAGCCTGGGCCGGTAGTTCACGTCGAAGACCACCAGGCCGCCCGCGTCCCGGGTTCGCCGTGCGGCTTCGATGGCCGCTCCTCGGCTGCTCTTGGAGACCGCCTGGGTTATCCCGCTCACAAGGACGGCCTGGGGAGCTTCTGGCCACGCCACGTCTGTCCTGTCCAGCGTGGAGGCCGCCGAGCCTTTCCTGTAATAGGCAAACGATCGCTCACCCGCGCCATCCAGCGAGATCAGATACAGCCCGGTGAATCCCGCCCGCCGAACGACGAGGTCCGTGGACATTCCACATCGCCGGAGCCACGAGAGGAGCGCTTCGGCGAACGGATCGTCGCCAACGACGGTGGCCACGCCGGATGGCGTCCCCAGGTTGGCGGCCGCCGTCGCCGCCTGGAGGGCGTCGCCACCGAACGAGCACGAGAACCGCTCGGCGCGATCGACGGGGACGGGGTCCTCGGAGAAGAGCTCGACCATGCACTCCCCCACCGCGACCAAACGGATGTCCTTCATCTCACTACAGAGAGCCGTGGCGGCCGAAGACGTCGCTGATGCGGTCGCCCCGATCGAGCTCCGCCCGCATCAACTGTTCTTTCACAACCTTCGATTCTGACTCGGCCAGCACGTCATCCACGATATCGGCGGGCACGACGACCACGCCATCCACGTCCCCGAACACCCAATCACCCGGTCGAACGATGGTTTCGCCGATAGTGATCTCGCAGTCCCAATCGAGGATGTCCCATCGGCCGAGGGAGGATGCGGGCGACCGGAACCTGCAGAACACCGGGAAGCCGAGCTGAAGAACGAAGTCGGTGTCCCGGAGGCCCCCGTCCACCACGGCCCCGACACATCCTCGTTCCATGACGGAGCGACTCATGATCTCGCCCCAATGGGCCGAACCGCCGTGCCCACCGCAGGCCCACACCGACACGGACCCCGGCGTGGCGCTCTCCAGCATGGCCAGGCGCCTATCGGTGTCGTTGTGGGTGATGTCGTCGGTAGGCTCTCCGAGTCCCGGGAAGGCTGGTCCGGCCACCTTCATCGACAGCGTCACAGGCTGGATCTGAGCCGGCAGGACCTGATCCCGCCAACCCCCGGCGTCCAGAACGTCGGCTACGGCGCCCGTATACAGAGCAAGGAAGCGGTCGCGGAGGTCACGAGTCACCACGCATTCCCGAAGCCAGCCTGCTGCAGGATCTCGGGAGCGGACTTCACGAATTCAGCGGCCCGCGAGTAGTCGTTGACCGGAAGCAGGAACATGTCGGGGCGAGCTTCCATCCGGATGCGGGCGAGCTCTGCCACCGCTCCATCCAGGTCGCCAACCACCGCGTAGCGGCGAACGACCTCGTCCGGGATGAAGCGGGCCGCGGCCTCCATGCCTTCCTTCAGCATGACCACCTGGATCCTCGTCGCGGTAGCGTCGTCGATGCCCGCGGCCCGCCGCAATTCGGCCGGCATGTCGGTGGCGATGTAGGTGAAGTGAGGCCGGACTTCCCCCAACATCTCCGGCTCCCACCCGATGTAGGACGACCAGGCAATCTGTGGCTTGTTTCCGCTCGCCTTGCCCACCTGCCTGATCCGGACACACGTCTCCGCGACCAGCTCGATCGGTTTGCCGGACAAGAGGATCCAATCGGCCCGCGTGGCGCCGAGTCGCTCCACCTTCGGGCCACGACCCGCCATGGCAACGGGGAGCGCGCCGGGGGACCACGGTAGCCTGGCCTCCCGAGCGGCGAACTCACCTTGAGAGGTCACCTCCTTGCCCGCCAGCAGCAGCTCAACGGTGTCCAGGCACTGCAGCAGGGCTGTGTAGGGGCGCGCCGGCTCGATCCCCATGGGAGCCAACGCGCGCGTTCCCCCGGTCCCGAACCCGGCCACGACGCGGCCGGGGGCGAGCTCGGCCAGCGTTGCGAATCCAGCGGCCAGCGCGACCGGGTGTCTGGTGTACGGGTTTGTGACTCCGGCCCCCAAGACGACCCTGGAGGTGGCCTGGGCGATCACGGACATGACCACGAACAGGTCTCGCTCGGTTCCCTCATCGGCGACGAAGACATGACTGGCCCCGGCCCGCTCGGCCTCCTGGGCGAGGGCGGCCAACTCGAGGGAAGGCAACAAGGGTTCGAGCCACAATCCCCAGGTGGGCCCGGAAGTCATCCGACGGGCACTCCTGTGAAGATCATCCCGACTTCGCCGCCTCGATCAGCAGACGAAGGCCCTCGTCTGGATCCGGCCCGAACACGTACCACGCCAGCAGCCCCTTCAAGCCCGCTTCCTCGAACTCGGCCATCTTGGCCATGACAGTCTCAGGCGTCCCCGCTGCGGCGAACACGTCGATCAGTTCGCTGGGCAGACTTTCGGCGACGGCATCCAGTCCTTCTTCGGGGACTTTCGAACGGACGAACGCCACCGTCTCTGGATCGGCCCCCGACGTCTCGTAGACGACGGGCTCGACCCGCCACAGGTAATAGGTGATCACCTGGCGACAGGCATCGCGAGCGGCCTTCGCATCGCGCGATACGCTGGTCAGGATATTGGCGCAGACGTCGAGGCCGTCGTGGCCGCGGCCGACGTTCCGAGCTCCTTCGGCCATCCGTTCCCTGGCCCACCGGACGTACCCAGGACTGGTGATGGCTCCCGGCCTGCATCATCTTCCTGTTCACCGCACCGACGTACACGGGGTTGCGACGACGGCCTGGCTCGAAGTCGAGACGGGCGTCGGCCCGAACCCGGAAGATCTCCCCGTCGACCCCGTCTTCCCCCGCCAGCATGGACTTCACGATGCGGACGGCCTCGATCATTGCAGCCAGGGGCCGGCGGGTCCGTTCGTCGTCCTCCCCCAACGCCCGCAGCGTCCACAGGGCCGCTCCGATCCCGAGCCGGAGCCGGCCCCCGGAGGCCTCGTCGAGCGCCCCCGCCTCCATCGCGATCAGCGACGGATGTCGCCAGAACGGATTGACTACACCGACACCGATCCCGATCGTTGTGGTCTCCCGGGCCAGGACCGCGGCCGCCGTGGTGGCGGAACGGCCATGGCGACTCTCCGGAACCCACACCTCGTCGAACCCGAGCTCCTCCGCCCGCCGGCCAAGGGCGATGCTCTCCTCCAGAGGAACCTCGTTGGACAGGGCCACACCGAGCCGTACTGGAGGTTCGGGTCCCCGGACGCCGGGGGGAGTCATCGCGACCGCTCTGCGTCAACCCGCCGGAGGAGGTCGGCAGCCGCCGCCGCGGCCTCGTCCACCTCGTCCATGCGATGAGGACAGAGCTTTCCCCCGACGCCGACGGCGACGGCGCCCGCTCGGATGAACGCCACCGCGCTATCCGCGTCGAGCCCTCCGGTCGGGATGACTTTCAGCTGGGGAAACGGCCCCAGAAGGGCCGAGAGGTAAGTGGGGCCCACCGGCGCCGAGGGGAACAGCTTGACGACCGGCGCACCCGCGCGGTGCGCGGTGTAGATCTCCGTGGCCGTGAACCCCGACGGGACGTGCGGGACGCCCAGGCGAACGGCGGCATCCATCACCGCCCGATCGAGAACCGGGGAGACGAGGAATCGCGCGCCTGCCTGGACGAACTCTTCCGCCTGCTCGGGCGACAGCACGGTCCCTGCCCCGAGCAGCACCTGCGAGCCGTCGAGGGATGCCGTCAGCTTGGCGATGATCTCCGCGGCCCCCGGCACGCCGGCGGTCACCTCGATCGCCCGTAACCCTGCCTGCGCCATGGCCTTGCCAGCGGCCAGCGCCACCTCCCCATCCTGAAGGCGCAGGATCGGGACCAGTCCGGCGCCGAGGAGCCGCTCCGCGTCGTTCACGAGACCCCCCCGACAGGGGTCCCGACAGACCAAACGCGCTCGGCACTCACTCCGGCCCGGCGCATGTACGACGCGGCCACCGACCGCGCCTCTTCGACCAGATCATCCTCGTTCACCCTGGCCAGCTTCCCGTTCTCCACCACCACGTCGCCGTCCACGACGACGTGGGCCACGTCGTGTCCGTGAACCCGGTGCACCAGGGTCCACACGGGGTCGAGCACCGGTTGCAGGTGGGGCGCGGAGACATCGACACAGACCAGATCGGCCCGTCTTCCGACCTCGATCCGCCCGAGCTCATCACCCAGCCCGAGGGCAGCGGCCCCGCGCACGGTGGCCATCTCCAACGAGGTACGCGGCGCCACCACGCCGGGGTTCGAGTGATGCAGGCCCTGCATCAGGATCTCCTGTCGCATCTCCACGAAGAGGTCGTCCATCTGGTCGATGCCCATGCCCACGTTCGCCCCGGCCTCGAGGAGCTTCGGCACCGGCGTGATGCCCTTGGCCAGCCGCATGTGGTTCGTCGGGCAGTGCACGACGGTGGCGCCGCTCCTCGCCAGCGTCCCGATCTCCGCCGCCGACAAGTACACGCAGTGAACCAGGATGGCATCCGACGCGGCGAACCCGATGTCGTGTAGGAGCGCGACCGGCCGGGCCCCGTGATCCTTGCGGATCATGTCGATCTCCGCGGGCGTCTCGGCAACATGCGTGTACACGCGCAATCCCAGCCGGTCGGCCAGGCGCCGCGCCTGAACGTACTCGGAGGGGACGGCCTGCCGAAACGACACGGGGGCCACGAAGAGGCGCTCCTTGGGGACGAGCCCATCGGCGAGGTCCTCGATTGCCCGCAGCGCTCGCCGGGCCGACTCGCTGATCGGCCTGTACGGGCGGGTCATGATCCCCCGGGCCATGAACCAGCGGATGCCGGTGGACTCGTATCCATGAATCGAGGCCTCGGTCAGGCCCGCTTGGTGGAACGGGTACAGGTGGTCCACCACCGAGGTGACACCCGACTTCAGCAGCTTGGCCGTACCGAGGGCGGCCCCCACTCGGTATTCGTCCGGACCCGCCGCGCGAGAGAGTTCCCAGAAGCGTCGGAGCATCGCATCCAGCTTGAGTCCCTCCCCGAGGCGGATGCCCGGGGTGATGTCCCGGAGGTGGTCGTGCAGGTTGATCAGGCCGGGCATGACCAGCATCCCGGCGGCGTCGAGGGTGCGCCGCGCTTCCCGGGGCTGTCCCCCGATCGCGGCTACCCTGCCCCGATCGACGTACAGGTCCTCGCGGACGACCCGAGCTTCGGCGTCGACAGTGACGACCGTCCCCCCGCTGACGCGGAGGTCGACCGAGGGACCTACCACCACCCCTCCTCTGCCGCCCGGCGAAGCCCGGCCGTCCCCGCCCCCTCGAGGCCCCACGCTCCGAGTGTCCGCCCCTGGGCCCGCCAGTCGGTCTTCGTCACGGCCGACGCCAGGGCGATCAGGCCGTCGACGATGGGAGTGTCCACCCCGACCTCGTCACCTATCGAGGAAGCCAGCACCAGCGCGTAGGGCACGTCCTCGGTGATGTAGCGGCTTTGCAGGGCATCCGGTCCGCAGGGGAACGTGCCCGAGGCCAAGAGGCTCGACTGGAGCGTCTCGTGCAAAGAACCCTTCACCTCGTCGGCGAAACCCTGCTCCACCAGGTACTCGGGATATCGTTTCCGGTTGGAGAGCCCGAGCGCCTCTCGAAGCCCGAGCAGCTCGCCGTCGACGGCTTCGATGGCGTTGGCCACGCCGGGGGTTGCCCCCTCACCCCACAGCAGCATGCTGCCGGTCCGGCTCTCGACCCGCCCCAGGTTCAGAAGCAGCGTCGCCACATGATCCACCGCATTGAAGTTGAGAAGAACTGTCTCCCAGATGTTTTCAGCGGGACTCGTCCACGGCCAGATGGCGTGGGCGATGTTGAACACCTGCTGCCCATTGGCTGCCGGTAGCGCGGCCACCAGGGTGCCCCCAGCCTTTCGAATGGCCCAGATGAGACCCGGCCCGCGGACCCGGGCCCCGTAGGGAAGCGTGTTGCTTTCTCCGAGAAGGACGCCTGGATGACGTCCCGCGGCGCGGAGCGCACTCACCATGGAGAGCGTTCCGCCTCCCTCGCCCATCCAAAGGACGGTCTGCCCGTCCTCCAGCACGGGAGCGAGGGCCTGCGCGAAGGGGGCATGGCCGAACGACGGCACCGATACGACCAGCAGTGGCGCGCCTTTGGCCGCCGTCGATGGGTCGTCCGAGGTGGACCAAACGGGAGCGACGCTCTCCCGGTGCCAGTCGCACTTGATCCGGATACCGCCCTGCTCCGCGACCGGCTCGAGGCCGGGGGCGAACTCGGGGAAATCGGCCACGGTGACGTCGACCCCGGCCAGCCCGAGCTCCCCGGCGATGGTCAGCGCGCCCGCGCCGGAGCCGAGCACCGTCGCGGTCTCCGGCAGGGCGCTCACTCGATCACTCCCTCCCTCTCCTGCTCAGCCCTCCGCCTTCGGCGGATCGCTGAGAGCCAGGGGGTCCGCAGCGGCCTCGCTCCGCTCGTTGCTGCTACCCCCCTGGACCCCGGCGATGGCCTTCCCCACTTGCTCCATCTTTGCGGCCGTGTCCTCCGGATTGTCTCCCCTGAACACCAGGATCACCCGCCCCACGCCGGCGTCGGCCATCTCCTGAAGCCTGCTCGCGAGGTGCTCCGGGGGTCCGGCCACCGCGAACGCGTGCACCATCTCGTCGGTGACCAGGCGTCCCGCGTCAGGGTCGCGCGCCCTGACCGCTTCTCGAAGGGGCTTCACAGCCTCTGGGTCCAGACCGAACACCGGGATCAGGCTCTCCGCGTACTCTCCCCCGGCCATGATGGTGCAGCGGGGCCTGAGATGGTCCACTGCCGCCCGCATGTCATCGCGCATCTCGACCTCGAACATCAGGACAAGCTCGCATTCCACAGGGCTCCGGCCAGCCCTCTCCGCCCCCATCCGGATCCGGTCGAGACAGAAATCGACGTAGCTCTGGGCCAACCCGTGGGTGATGACGCCGTCCGCGACCTCGCCGGCAAGCTCGAGCATCTTGGGGCCGCGCGCGGCCATGTAGACGGGGAAGGGTCCGCCATCCCAGACCAACTTCGCACCGACCGCAGAGAACCTCTCCCCCCGGATATCGGTCTCTCCTTGCGGCAGCTCCCTGATGATGTGGACCGCTTCACGGGCGATCGTGAGTGGGCGATCCACGTCCATCAACAATTGCGTGGGAAATTCGAACCCGCCCACCCCGACGCCCATGATCGCCCGGCCGCCCGACAGCTCGTTGATGGTGGAGACCGAGCTGGCCAGGAGGGCGGGATGGCGCAGGAGCGGGCTGACCACGGCCGTGCCCAGCCCGATCCGGGAGGTCCGTTCCGCGATCAAGGCCTGGGCGGCGTACGCGTCCCGCAGGAAATAGTGGTCGGGCAACCAGACCTCGGAGAAACCGGCCGCCTCCGCCGCCACCGCCACCTCGACGCAGTCCGGCAGCGGCCAGTCGAGCCAGATTGCCACGCCAGCCTTCATCCTCCCTCCCCTCGAGGCAGGGCCTCCTCCAACAAACGACCCGCCACCTCCTGTCGATACCAGGCGCTTCCCCGGACGTCGTCGATCGGCGAAATCGCCGCTCGCATGGCCGCCACGGCAGCTGAGGCCACCTTGGGCGTGGGACGCTTTCCCTCCAATTCCTGTTCGGCCTGCTCGGCCCGGATCACCGTGGGAGCCACGGCCCCGATGGCGAGGCGCACGGCCGAGAGCGTCCCGTCCTCCGCGCGGGTCCATCGCCACGCGAGGTTCACGATGGAGATGGCCATGGCCTCGCGGCCGCCCAGCTTGCGGAACCCCTCGTCCCCGCTGGCAAGCGGGACGGTCACCGTGGCGATCCACTCCCCCGGCCCGAGAACCGTACGACCAGGACCAGCGGCGAGGTCGGCGATCGCCACATCCCGTTCGCCCTCGGGTCCCTCGAGATGAGCCACGGCCTCGGCCGCCACGAGGGGCGGGACCATGTCTGCCGCCGGGGACGCGTTCTGCAGATTGCCTCCGATGGTCGCCCGGTTCCGGATCTGGATGGAGCCGAACAGGCGGGCCGATGCGTCGAGGCCCGGAAGGCGTCCCTCCAATGCCCCGATCACCCGGGAGATCGGAGCCAGAGCGGAGAGTTCGACCGAGCCATCCCGTTGCGACATGACGGGCGGAGGATCGGAGAGGTTCGACACGTCGATCAGACGGGGCACGTCCCGACCGGCCCTCATCTGGACGAGCAGATCGGTCCCTCCGGCGATCAGCTTGCCGGTGGGCGCGAGATCTCTGAGCTCGGCCCGGTCACGCGCCACAACGAGCTCCGGTTCAGTCATGGCGCCGGCGCCCTGTGGAGGGCCGTGAAGATCGACGCGTACCCGGTGCACCGGCAGAGGTTGCCGGCCAGCGCCAGCCGGACGGACTCTTCGTCCGGCTGCGGGTTCCGGGCCAGGAGCGCGGCGGCAGACACGATCATGCCGGGCGTGCAGAACCCGCACTGGCTGGCGTGGGCCTGCACGAACGCCTCCTGGATAGGGTGCAGGCCCCGCGCCGCCAGTCCCTCCGCCGTCACGACCTCGGCACCCGCCACCTGACCCACCAAGACGAGGCACGAACACACGGGTTCGCCGTCTACCAAGACGGTGCAAGCTCCGCACTCACCCATGCCGCACCCTTCCTTGGCGCCGGTCAGGTCGAGGTCCTCGCGGAGAAAGTCGAGGAGCCGCTTGGCCGGATCGACCGAGGCCACGGGCCGCCCGTTGACCCGCAGGCCGGTCTTCTCCCTCATGATGCCGCCCTGACGGCGGCGTCCTGCATGGTCCGATAAACCCGTTCGGGCGTCGCAGGGAGCCGGGTGACGGCCACTCCCACAGCGTCGCGTATGGCCGAGACGATGGCCGGGGCGGGTGGCACGATGACGACCTCGGCGATCCCCTTGGCTCCGAAGGGACCCGTCGGATCGCCGCCCTCCACCAGGATCGTGTCCATCTCGGGCGCGTCGTCGACGGTGGGAATGAGGTAGGTCTCCAACGACCTCGTCATGGGAATGCCGGCCTCGATCTTGTGGTCCTCCATGATGGCCCAACCCATCCCTTGGGCCACTCCGCCCTCGGTCTGTCCGATCACGCCCGCAGGATTGACGGCCCGGCCGCAGTCCACTGCGCTCGCCACCGATCTCACCGACACCTCGCCGGTGAGCTCGTTCACCTCCACTCTGGCCACCATTGCCGCGCTCCCGTACACCAGGTGCGGAGAGAGCTTCTCGACCTGCTCGCGTGAAATCCCTTCACTCACGTCCGGAAGGACGAAGTGGGATTCCACCAGTGCCCGGCCTTCGGATCCGAGGCGCCGCCCGGCTTCGGTCCAGTCGATGGGCCCGGCCATCCCCAGCTGTCCGATCCGGGCCATCAGCTCCTCGCATGCCAGCTTGACGGCCGTTCCGCCCATGTACGTGCTGCGCGACGCGGCACACGACCCCGCGTCGGGCACGAGCTCGGTGTCGCCGATGATCACCTCGATCTCCTCATAGGGTCGACCGAGGACGTCGGCAGCGATCTGCGCATACGCTGTGTCGATGGCCTGCCCCGAATGGTTCGGCCCGGCCCAGATGCGGATGGTCCCGTCGTCGGATATGGCCAACCGAGCGGCCGAGGTGTCGTTCCTGGCGCTGCCCAGCCCCACACCCTTGATGGCCAGAGCGATGCCAACCCCCCTCCGCAAGGGCCACTCCGCGTCCGTCTTCCACTTGTCTCGCTCCTGCCACCAGGGATGCGCGACGACGGCCTCGAGCGTCTCCGCCGCCATCAATCCAGGGGTGATCGTGTGGCCATACATGCCGTGCTCGTCACCCACCCGAAGGACGTTCTTTCGCCGGATCTCGGCCGGATCCATGCCCAACTCCGCCGCGGCGAGGTCAAGCGCGACCTCCAGTGGGAAGTGCGCCTGAGGGGCCCCGTACCCCCTGAAGGCACCGGCATTGCCATTGTTCGTGTAGGCCACGCGGCCCCGGAACCGCGCGTTCTTCACCCGGTAGGCCCCGGTGCAGAGCTCCCCGGCAACCTTCAACACGACCATTCCGACCGTGGCGTACGGCCCCGTATCGACCAGGGCATCGGTATCGACCGCGAGGATGGTCCCGTCCTTCGACACTCCCATCCTCGTGTGAACCTTGAACGGATGGCGCTTGGCGCCTGCGGCCATGACCTCCTCGCGGGAGAGAACGATACGGACGGGGCGGCCGGTGCCCTTCGCCAGCAGCGCCAGGTGGACTGCCAAGGGTCCGTCTGTCTTGGAGCCGAAGGCTCCGCCGATGGGAGTGGAGATGACCCGAACGTCTCCGGGATCGATCTTCATTGCACGAGCAACCTCGTTGACGTGGATCTGGGGCCACTGCGCGCCGATGTAGATGGTGAACCGTCCGTCCTCGTAGACACCCAGGCCTCCGCCGGGCTCCAGACAGACGTGCTCCTGGGAAGGCGTCTCGAAGACCCGGTCGATGACGACGTCGGCCCTCGCCAGTGCTTCCTCGACATCGCCCTTCTCGTACTCCATCTCGGCCACGAGATTCCCGGCCTCGTGCAGCGCGGGCGCATCCGGCGCCAACGCTCGGTCCGGCGAATCGACGACGGGAAGGGCTTCGATGTCCATTTCCACGGCCCGGGCGCCGGCCTGGGCCGCGCTCGGCGACTCCGCAGCGACCAGGGCGACGGCGTCACCGACCTGACGAACCCGGTCGTTCGCAAGGATGGGCCAGTCAGCCAGGATGATCCCGCCCACGTTGTTGGGGACGTCGGCAGCGGTGAGCACCGCAACCACCCCGGGCACCTGGAGAGCCTTGGTCGTGTCGATGCCACGGATGCGCCCGTGGGGAACCTCGGAGCGAACAACCTTGCCGTGGAGCATGTTCGGCATGTGAAGGTCGGTGTGGTACTTCAGCTTGCCGGTGACTTGGAGCTCCGCTCCGCGAAAGGGAACAGACTGGCCGACCATTCGGGCGGTGACGGTCTGCCGGGTGCTCATCGCGGCGTCACCTCCGGAACGCTTCTGGGGAGTGGCCGGACCATACATCTCAGAGGTCAGACCTTTCAAGGGCGCCATCCCCTGGAAGTATCCTTGAGCGCACGGATCGTCCGGGCTGACCGCGGTGCTCGGCCGGAACAGATGAGGGGGGATGGCGGTAGTGGACGTCTTCCTGTCGCGAACGCTGGAGGAAGCGCTGGATGTCAAGACCCGGCATCCGGAGGCGCTTCCCATCGCAGGTGGAACCGACGTCATGGTCGAGCTGAACTTCGACCGGCATCGGCCGGAGGCCATCGTCGACATCTCCCGTGTTCCCGAACTGCAACGGTGGCGCAAGGAGAACGGGTCGGTCTTCCTCGGCGCGGGCGTGACCTACACCCGGATCATGCGAGAGCTGCCCGAGTTCGCGCCGTGGGTGCAGGCCTCCCGAACAGTGGGGTCGCCTCAGATCCGGAACCGGGGGACCGTCGGCGGCAACCTGGGGACCGCCTCCCCCGCCGGCGATGCCCTCCCCGTGCTCGCCGCCTACGACGCGGAGATCGTCCTGGGGAAGGCCGCCGGCGCGACGCGGTTCCTTCCATGGCACGAGTTCATGGTCGGCCCGAAGAAGAACGCGCTCCACCCAGACGAGCTGATCCTCGGGGCTCGATGGGAGAATGTCCGCGGCCCCGGGTCCTTCTCGAAGATCGGGACGCGCAACGCCATGGTCATCTCGATGGCGGGGCTCTGCCTGGTACTTGATGAGGACGGCCGCACCGTCAGGGTTGCTCTGGGGTCGGTGGCCCCCACGATCGTACGGGCTCCCGACGCGGAGGCCCTCGCCGCGCGTGTCCTCGCAGAAGCGGGGGCGTGGGACGATCCGGCGGCCGCGATCTCTGACCAGGCCGTCGAGGAGTTCGGGGAGCTGGTCGCCTCGGCCACCAGACCGATCGACGATGTGCGGGGCACGGCCGCGTACCGCCGCCACGCGTGCCGGGTACTGGCCATGAGAGCACTGCGGTGGGCTCTGGATGACAGGCGAAGTAACACCTGAGGAGAAGGGGATGCTGGTTCGGACCAACGTCAACGGGGAGTGGCAGGAGACCGACGTCTGGCCCGGAGCGAGCCTCCTGTACATGCTCCGGGAGCATCTGGCCCTGCCCGGGTCCAAGAACGCATGCGAGCAGGGCGAGTGCGGCTCGTGCACGGTGTGGCTGGACGGCGAACTGGTGTGCGCGTGCCTCGTGCTGGCCGCCCAGGCCCACCAGGCCGAGGTACGCACGGTCGAAGCCCTCTCCACCGGTGACTCCCTGCACCCCGTGCAGCAGGCCTTCGTGGAAGCAGGCGCCGTGCAGTGCGGCTTCTGCACCCCCGGGCTCGTCGTGGCCGTGACGGATCTGCTCGAGACCGAGCCCAACCCATCGGAGGCCACGATCCGCGAGGCCCTCTCGGGAAACCTGTGCCGCTGCACCGGCTACGAGAAGATCCTCGACGCGGTCCGGCTCGCTTCGGGAACAGTGAGCAAAGCGTGACGAAGCTGCTGATCGACTCGTGCGAGGTCGTCGTGACGATGGACGACCGCGGGACAGAGATCCCCGGCGGATCGATCCTGGTCGACGACGGCCAAGTGGCGTGGGTCGGCGGGGGGAGGGCCGTCGGTGCCGAGGGCGCCGAGGTCGTGGACGGCCGAGGCACCATCGCCCTCCCGGGCTTGATCAACAGCCACCATCACCTGTACCAGACGCTGACCCGGGTCCGCGCGGCCCAGGAGGGCCTGTTCGGGTGGCTCACCGAGCTGTACCCGGTATGGGCTGGCGTGGATGCCGAATGGGAGCGGGCCGCAGCCGCGGTGGGACTGGCCGAGCTGGCCCTCTCGGGCTGTTCCACCACCACCGACCACCACTACGTCTTCCCCGCCGGCGAGGAGGGACTCCTGGAGGCTGAGATCGACACAGCTCGGGAGATCGGAGTGCGGTTCCATCCGTGCCGCGGCTCGATGGACCTGGGCAAGTCGGCGGGCGGCCTTCCTCCAGACGAGGTATGTCAGGATGCAGACACGATCCTGGATCACACCCAGGCTGTGATCCGGCGGTTCCACGACCCGAGCCCAGGCTCGATGCTCAGGGTCGCCATCGCGCCGTGCTCGCCCTTCTCGGCCACCCAGCGACTGATGGAGGACTCGGCCGACCTGGCTCGGGCTCTCGGGGTTCGGCTGCACACCCACATCGCGGAAACGCTGGACGAGGCGGCCTTCTGTCAGGAGCGGTTCGGTGTCCGCCCGGTCGAGCTGTTGGACGGATGGGGATGGCTCGGTCCCGACGTATGGCTGGCTCACTGCGTCCATCTGGCGGACAAGGACATCCGCCGGATCGCCGATACCGACACGGGCGTGGCTTGGTGCCCCAGCTCGAACCTCCGGCTGGGCTCTGGTATCGCTCCCGCCCGGGCCCTCCTCGACGAGTCCGCCACCGTCGGCTTGGGAGTGGACGGATCCGCCTCGAACGACGTGGGGAACCTGCTGGCAGAGGTTCGGCAGGGCATGCTGGTGAGCCGGGCCGCCGGGGATCCCAAGGCTATGAGCGCCCGCGACGCCCTTCGGGTGGCCACCCGCGGCGGTGCTGCCTGCCTCGGTTGGGACGACCTCGGCTCGCTGGAAGCGGGAAAGCGGGCCGACGTGGCCCTGTTCTCGGTCGACGGTCTCGATTTCGCCGGCGCGGAAGCTGATCTGGTGGCCGCGCTTGCCCACTGCGCTCCGCTGCGGGTTCGTCACCTGTTCGTGGAGGGTCGCCTGGTGGTGCGCGATGGCCGGCTGGTGCATGTGGACGAGGAAGCCATCGCGGCAGAGGGCAGGCGGATGGGCCGCGTCATCGCTTCGCGCCGGTGAGGCTTGTCATGAGGACCGAGACGCCGGGGACCACGGGAACCCTCACCAGGGCCGGGGAGGGCGTGGGGACGTCGGCTCGGCGGGTGGACGGCGTTCCCAAGGTGAAGGGCGAGTTCGCTTACGGGAGCGACCTGTGGCACGAGGACATGCTCTGGGGTCACACGCTCCGGTCGCCCCATCCCCACGCCCGGATCCGGTCGATCGACATCTCGCAGGCGGTGGCGTCTCCGGGCGTCCATGCCGTCCTGCTGGCCGGTGACGTGCCGGGCAAGAAGACCTACGGCCTCGAGTTCTCCGACCAGCCGGTCCTGGCGACGGATCGAGTCCGCTACCAGGGTGAGCCGGTGGCGATCGTGGCGGCCGAGCATCCCGAGCTGGCCCGACGAGCAGCGGGGAGGATCGTCGTCGACTTCGAGGTCCTTCCAGCCGTGACCGACATGGAGGAGGCCCTGAAACCAGACGCGCCGAAGCTCCACAACTTCGGAAACGTCCTTCGCCACGTGCGAATCGTCCACGGCGACCCCGAGGCCGAAGCGGACGTGTGGGTCGAGGGCTACTACGAGACGGGGATGCAGGATCAGGCGCCGCTGGGTCCGGAGGCCGGCATGGCGATCCCGGCCGACGACGGCGGCGTCGACCTGTATGTCTCCACGCAATGGCTGCACGTCGATCGCCAGCAGATCGCTCCCTGCCTCGATCTGCCGGAGGACAAGGTCCGCTTGTATCTGGCCGGTGTCGGAGGTGCGTTCGGCGCCCGCGAGGATGTCCACATGCAGATCCATGCGTGCATGCTCGCCGTGTACACCGGTCGCCCCGTGAAGATGTCCTACGGCCGGGAGGAGTCGTTCTACGGCCACGTCCATCGTCATCCGTCCCGCGTCTGGATGCGTCATGGTGCCGGTCGGGACGGCCGGCTGCTGAATGTGTGGGCGCGGCTCATCGTCGACGGTGGGGCCTATGCCTCAAGCTCATCGGCGGTGATCGGCAACGCTTCGACCTTCGCCTGCGGACCCTACGAGGTGCCGAACGCCCTGATCGAAGGAACCTGCGTCTACACGAACAATCCGCCGTGCGGCGCGATGAGAGGCTTCGGCGCGGTGCAGGCGGGGTTCGCCTACGAGTCCCAGATGGACAAGCTGGCCGAAGCCCTGGGCATCGACCCGGTGGAGCTACGGCTGATGAACGCGCTGCACACGGGCTCGGTGCTCCCGACCGGCCAGGCCATCGAGGGCGCCGCCCCCGTCCGCGAGGTGATCCGGGCCTGCGCGGCGATCCCCTTGCCGCCCGAAGACGCGCCTCCGAAGGGGGGCAGGCGCGATCCGATCACGCTCCCCGGCGGCGTAGCCGGCAACGTTGGACGGGGAGAGTCCCTCACGCGCGGCGTCGGCTTCGCCGTGGGCTACAAGAACATCGCCTACAGCGAGGGGTTCGACGATTCGTCGGAGGCCCGCGTCACGCTGGCCGCCGGGCCGGATGGGCCGGTCGTGGAGGTGCACTGCGCCGCGGCCGAGGTGGGCCAGGGCGTGCACACGATCTTCACCCAGGTCGCCCGGACCGTTCTCGGCGTCGAGCGTGTGATCCTGCACCCGAGCGATACCCAGATCGGCTCCGCAGGCTCGAGCTCGGCGTCGCGTCAGACCGTGATGTCGGGCGGCGCGGTGGAGCTTGCCTGCCAGGCCGTCGAAGATGAATTGATACGCCGGGTCGTCGAGCGAGTCCGTCCGCAAAGCAGCTGGACGGCAACCCTGGGCGAAGGGCAGGTGACGCTGAACGGTGAGGTCGTCGGCGCGATCCAAGACTTCCTGGACGAGCCCATCGAGCAGACGCGCACCTTCCATCACCGGTCCACGGAGGCCATGGATCAGAACGGCCAGGGCGAGATCCATGTCAGCTTCGCCTTCGCCGCCGAACGAGCCGTCGGAGCTCGGCCTGGTCCGGGTGGTGCAGATAGCCGCAGCCCAGGATGTCGGGCGGGCTATCAATCCGCAGAGCGTACGGGGCCAGATCGAAGGCGGCACCGCTCAAGGATTGGGCCTGGCCCTGATGGAGGAGATCCAGGTGGTGGACGGCACGGTCCGAAACGCTTCCTTCACCGACTACCTCATCCCCACGATCCTGGACATGCCCTCGGTCGTCTCCGAGATCATCGAGGAACCGGAGCCGGGTACGCCTTTCGGGGCCAAGGGGGCGGGCGAGCCCTCCACCATCGTGGCTCCGGCGGCCATCGCGGCCGCGCTCCGAGCGGCCACCGGGCGAGAGCTGAATCGCATTCCGATCAAGCCGGATGACTTGGTCGGCCTGAACCCGCCGGTGACGCCGAAAGGTCCTCCACCTCCCGCTCCCGACGTGCCCGGCCCCAAGCCCGTCCCCCACTACGTGGGGCTGGGGGCGGGGCAACAGGAGCTCGGTGGCGAGGGCGGCAAGGGCTGAGCCTGAGAACGAATCGTTACGGCTCGGCGAAGACACGGTGACGCCGCCAGCTGATTCTCAGCTCGTCCCATTCGAGAGGAGGACGAGATGAAAAGGCTGGTGATCCTGTTGGCTGCCGTGGCCCTGGGACTAGCGGCATGCGGTTCTGCCACGTTGCCGTCCGCGGGCGGCCCTCACGACCGCGCCACTACGTCGGCGCCGCGATCGAGCGGTCCAACCGCCTCGCCGGCGGACCCGAAGGCCAAGCCGAAGACAGATAAAGCCCACAGGGCTGCCTCCGAGCCGAAGGCCTGTGAGCCGATGAGAGGCGGAATCGAAGATTCCCTCGCGACATTGGTCGACGTCCGGATTGGGACCCACGACGGATACGACCGTGTCACCTTCGAGTTCGGCCCGCCCTCCGACGCGCAGTACTTCGGCCTTCCTCGCTACGAACTCGTCCCCGCCACTCCTCCGATCACGGAGGACGGCTCGGGCGACCCGGTCTCCATGGATGGCAGCCGGTATGCCGTCATCGTCTTTCACGGCGCTTCCGGCGTCGACATGAAACAGGCGACTACGAGGCCACTCTTTCCTGGGCCTTCGGCCTGAACCGCGCATCATGCTGGAGCGTGCATGTGCTCCAGGACCCTATGCGGGTGACCATCGACTTCCCCCACGACTAGTCTCGCCGCCTGGACGCAGTCGGAACTCAGGGCTCGCCGGATATCCGGCGAGCCCTGGATTTTGCAGGCTGGAACGTGATTGGCTTCTGAAGAGACAGCCAGGGTTGCAAGGAAGGGGGGAAAGGCTGTGACGAGGAATCTCAGGCTCGGTCGATCGATCGCCGCCGTCGCGATCGTCGCGCTCGTTGCCGCGGCGTGTTCGTCGAAGGCCACGACGAAGACGGCAGGCAGCGGCAAGAAAGTCGCCAAGGCGGCCTTCGTCTACATCGGCCCGCCCGGCGACGGTGGATGGACCTACCAGCACGAACAGGGGCGCCTGGAGCTGGAGAAGGCCCTGGTCGGCCGGGTCAAGACCACCAAGGTGGAGAACGTACCCGAGACTCCGTCCGAGGCCGAGCGGGTGATCAGGCAGCTCGCCCAGCAGGGAAACGACGTCATCTTCACCACGTCGTTCGGGTATATGGACCCAACCCTCGCGGTGGCCAAGGAGTTCCCCAAGGTCAAGTTCGAGCACTGCTCGGGCTACAAGTCTGCTCCAAACATGGGCAACTACTTCGGGGCGATGGAGGAAGCTCGGTACTTGTCGGGGCTAGTGGCCGGCAAGTTGACCAAGTCCAACACGATCGGCTTCGTGGCTGCCTTCCCCATCCCGGAAGTAGTCCGAGGGATCAACGCATTCACGCTGGGCGCGCGCTCGGTCAACCCGAACGCCAAGGTCAAGGTGGTGTGGGTCTCCTCGTGGTACGACCCCGCCAAGGAGCGGGCGGCCGCAGAGAGCCTGCTCGACGCCGGGGCCGACGTCCTCGCTCAGCACGAGGACTCCCCTGCAACGGGGCAGGCGGCCCAGGCTCGGGGCGCCTACTGGATCGGATACGACTCCGACATGCGGCGGTTCGCGCCGAAGGCGTTTCTCACCTCCCCAGTGTGGGACTGGGGTCCCTACTACATCTCGAGGGTGAATGCGGTCCTCGACGGGACCTGGAAATCCGATTCGTACTATGGGTCCGCGGCGGATGGCCTGATCAACATCGCTCCACCATCGGAACTGGTGCCGGGGGACGTGAAGTCTCTCGTCAACCAGAAGTTGCAGGAGATCAAGTCAGGGTCCTTCCATGTCCTGTCCGGACCCATCTATGACCAGTCGGGCGCGTTGAAAGTTCCCCAGGGGCAGACCATGTCCCTGAAGGATGCCCTGTCCTGGCAATGGTTCGTCCAGGGCGTGGAGGGAAGCATCCCCGCGAGCTGAAGGGAGGGAGCGCTGCCGGGGCGGTCCTGTGGGGCCGCCCCGCCGTTTCTTGTCGATGCCGACATGAGCCAGGTGACCGGGGAAGACTCACCCCTCGTCGAGCTCCGGGGGATCGTCAAACGTTTCCCCGGTCTGGTCGCCAACGATCACGTGGACATGCAGATCCAGGCGGGAGAGGTCCACGCGCTCCTGGGTGAGAACGGCGCCGGCAAGACCACGCTGATGCGAGTGGTGGCCGGGCTGTACAGGCCCGAGGGCGGCCAGATCGTCTTGCAGGGCCGGCCCGCGACCTTTCGCTCACCCCGCCATGCCATCGAGAACGGGATCGGGATGGTTCACCAGCACTTCAAGCTGGTGGACTCAATGACCGTTGCCGAGAACGTCCTTCTCGGGTGGAAGGAGCCCCGGCTGTGGCTGGGCAAACGAGCCGGAGTCCGGCAGGTCGATGAGATCGCCCGGCGCTATCGCCTGCCGGTGCACTCGGATGCCCGTATCTGGCAGCTGTCCGTGGGAGAGCAGCAACGGGTGGAAATCCTAAAGGCTATATACCGACAGGCTCGCGTGCTGATCCTCGACGAGCCGACCGCGGTCCTCACCCCGCGCGAGGCCCAAGACCTGTTCGGCACCGTGCGGTCGATGGCGGCTGACGGAGCCGCGGTGGTGTTCATCACCCACAAGCTGAACGAGGTCCTGGCCGTGGCCGATCGGATCACCGTTCTCCGGTCCGGCAGAGTTGCGGGGACCAAGGTTCCATCCGAGACCAGCCCGCGGGAGCTCGCCCGGATGATGGTCGGGCGAGAGGTCCTCCTGGAGACGTCCGCCCGGGCGACCTCACCCGGCGAACCGGTCCTCCGCCTCGAGGGCATCTCCGCGCGCAACGATCGAGGACTCCCCGGTCTGGTGGATGTGTCGCTGGAGGTCCGGGCCAGACAGATTCTCGGGATCGCCGGGGTTGCCGGGAACGGACAGCGCGAACTGGCCGAGGTGATCACCGGCCTTCGCCGAACGACGAGCGGCCGGGTGGTCCTCGAGAGCCGGGACATGACCAACCGATCTGCCAGGTCCATGATCGAAGCCGGGGTGGCCCACGTGCCCGAGGATCGATTGGGCTCGGGTCTGGTCCCTGGCATGAGCATCGCGGAGAACGCCGTCCTCAAGGCGTACCGCCGTCCGCCCGTGGGCCGCGGACCGTTCCTCGACCTCGCCGAGGCGCGCAAGATAGCGCGGCGAATGCTGGCCACCTTCGGCATCCGGGCGCTCTCTGCCGACGCTCCGGTCCGGCTTCTTTCCGGCGGGAACCTGCAGCGCCTCCTTCTGGCTCGGGAGATGGCCGAACGGCCTTCGCTGATCGTGGCCGTCCATCCCACCCGAGGGCTGGACGTCGGTGCCACGGAGGGTGTGCGCAGAGCCCTCATGGGCCAACAGGAGGCCGGCGCGGCCATCCTTCTGATCTCCGAGGACCTGGACGAAGTGCTTGCTCTGGCCGACCCCATCGGCGTGTTGTTCGATGGCCGACTGGTCGCCCTGGTCCCTCGAGCCGAATGCGAGATCGAGGAGTTGGGTCTGCACATGGCGGGGAGCAGCGCGTGAGCGTGCGGCGGATCGGACCAGTCGTCCTGGAGCGGCGCACCCTAACGTCCGGCCGGAGGCTGGCCCTCCTCCGGCTGGAAGCGATCGTCCTGGCCCTCGTCGTCGGGGCTGTCGTGTTCGTGGCGACGGGGCTCCCCGTCGCCGGAAGCTACCGCGCCATGTGGAGCGGAGCGTTCGGATCGCTCGACGCGGTCGCCGAAACCCTGGTAGCGGCCACTCCCCTGATCCTGACCGGGCTCGCCGTAGCGCTGGCGGGGCGGATGCTCCTGTGGAACATCGGCGCCGAAGGCCAGCTTTACATGGGCGCCACGTTCGCCACCGCCATCGCGCTCTGGTACCCGGATGTTCCTCGCCCGTTGCTCCTGCTCGCCATGATCGCGGCGGGCGCTGTAGGCGGCGCTCTGTGGGCACTCGGCCCTGCATTGCTACGAGCCAAGCTGACCGTAAACGAAATCATCACTACCTTGATGTTCAACTACGTGGCAATCCTGTTCGTCGACTATCTGGTGCACGGTCGTTGGCGAGACCCGGCCAGTCTGGGCTTTCCCCTTTCCAAACCCTTTTCCCACAACGCCACCCTCCCGTCGATCCCCGGCACTCGGCTCCACGGGGGATTCCTGGTCGCCGTGGCCGCCGCGCTGTTCCTGTGGTTCATCCTGCGGGGGACCCGGTGGGGATACGAGGTCCGGCTGATCGGCGAGAGCCCTGGGGCTGCCCGGTACGCCGGGATGCCGGTGGCTCGGAACATCGTCCTGGTCATGCTGGCCTCGGGCGCACTGGCGGGGGTCGCAGGGATGGGTGAGGTGTCGGGGATCGTCCATCGGATCCAGCCCGATATCTCGGCGAACTACGGATACACGGGGATCATCGTGGCCACGCTCGGGCGGTTCTCTCCGATCGGCGTCCTGATCGCGGCCGTGCTGTTCGGCGCGCTTCAGGTGGGAGGGTTCTCTCTCCAGACCCTGGGCGTTCCCGCTTCGATCGTCGGCGTCCTGCAGGGAGTGATCCTCTTCATCACCCTAGCGGCCGAGTTCCTCGCCCGATATCGGGTGCGATGGGCTCCCGGCAAGCCGATCGAGGCCATAGCTCTGGAGAGAGCTCCGGAGGAGGGCGTTGCCGAACCTGCTCCATTGCGTGCGGCTGGGCTGGCGCTGGGCGAAGGCAAGTCCGGAAGAGATGGGCAGTGAGCCGCCCGCACGCACTCGGACGAGATCCGTGATGGGTCTAGATCTCGGTCTCCTCGGTGTGACGGCCCGCGGAAGCGTGTGGATCGCAACTCTGGGGGTCGCCGTGGCCGCGGGAACCACCATCGTCTTCGCGGCGGCGGGAGAGATCGTGGCCGAGCGGGCCGGCATCCTGAACCTCGGCCTCGAGGGGACCATGCTCGTGGGGGCGGTCAGTGGATTCATGGCCACCAATGCCTCGGGCAACCTGGCCGTCGGCGTCCTGGTGGCACTCATCGCCGGAGCGGCCATGGGGCTGCTCCACGCCGTCCTCACCGTGAGCCTTCGCGCGAATCAAGTGGTGAGCGGCCTGGCCTTGACGATCTTCGGGACCGGCCTCTCCGCCTTGCTCGGCCGGAACTCCGTGGGCAATCCGGCCAGGGTCGCGTTCCATGTCCTTCGCCTCCCGGGCCTGGCCGATATCCCAGGCTTGGGCCGGATTCTTTTCCAGCAGAACCTCCTGGTCTACGTGGCCTACGGACTGGTGGTCGTACTGTGGCTGGTGCTGTATCGCACCCGCCTGGGGCTGCACCTGCGGGCCGTGGGAGAGAACGCTGCGACCGCAGACGCCATGGGCGTCAGCGTGACCCTGGTCCGGTACGGGGCGGTGATTGCGGGAGCGTCGCTCGCTGGGCTGGCCGGCGCGTATCTGTCGCTCGCCCGCACGCCGGGCTGGAACGAGGGGATGACCGCCGGACGTGGGTGGATCGCCATCGGGTTGGTGATCTTCGCCCGGTGGAATCCGCTGGGAGCTCTGCTCGGAGGCTACCTGTTCGGGCTGATGGAGTCCCTGAACTTCTACTTCCAGGCGGAGGGCATCACCATCTCCCCGTTCTTCCTGGGCATGCTTCCCTACCTGTTCACGGTGGTCGCGGTCCTCCTGGCGGCGGCCGGCCGAGCCCGGCGGCTGGGTGCACCCGCGGACCTCGGCGTCCCCTACGAACGCGAAGAGGCCTAAGAGCGCGGGTATTCCCGCGTTACACAGACGTGGCCCGACGTGGCAACCTAAGCGTACAAACCAATGGCCTGTGCAGCGAGTAACGAGCCAGCATGAGGAGCGGATCGAGCACGGAGGATCTGGCCCACAGGCTGGCCGTTGCTCGAGGTGATCAGCCGGCCGACCTGGTGATCAAGGGCGGCCGTGTCCTGTCGATGTTCACCGGCGAGCTGCTCGAGGTCGACGTGGCGGTGGCCGGCGAGCACGTCGCGGGCGTCGGTCCCGCCTACCAGGGCATCGAGGAGTTCGACGCGACCGGGCTCATCCTGCTGCCCGGGTTCATCGACGGCCACATGCACATCGAGTCGACCAAGCTGATGGTCGACGAGTTCGCACGAGCCGTTCTGCCTTGGGGCACGACCACCGTGGTCATCGACCCCCACGAGATCGCCAACGTGTTCGGCCTCGAGGGCGTGAGGGCCCTACTGACGGCGGCGGACCGAGTCCCTCTGGACCTCTACGTGATGGTGTCCTCGTGCGTGCCGGCCAGCGCCTTCGAATCCAACGGCGCCACCGTGGAGGCCGAAGACATCACGGCGTTCCTGGCTGAAGAACCCCGGGCCATCGGCGTCGCCGAGATGATGAACTTTCCCGACGTGGTCGCGGGCGACCCGGCCTCGCTGGCCAAGGTGCAGGCTGCCCGACGAGCGGGCAAGCTCCACCTGGACGGGCACGCGCCGGGGCTTTCGGGGAAGGGGCTGAGCGCCTACCTGGCCGCGGGTGTCCGGAGCGACCACGAATGCACGACCTACGAAGAAGCCCTTGAGAAGCGCCGCCTGGGCATGTGGATCATGATCCGCGAGGGGTCGGCGGCGCGGAACCTGGAGGCGCTCCTCCCCCTGGTGAAGAGGTTCGGCCCGGGCAACTGCCTCCTGTGCACGGACGATCGTGAGCCCGACCAGCTCCTGCGGGAAGGGCATATCAACGACGTGATCCGCAAGGCGGTCGCCATGGGATGCCCGCCCTATCACGCCGTGCTGATGGGAACGCTCTTCGCCGCCCGCTACCACCGTCTGCACGAGCATGGCGCCGTCGCCCCCGGCTTCGTGGCCGACCTCGTGGCGGTGCCGGACCTGGAGCACTTCCGGCCGACGGCAGTGTGGAAGCGCGGGCGGATGGTTGCCGAGGAGGGACGAGCGGTCGACATCCCAAAGGTCGCCGCCCCGGACTGGATGCGCGGGAGCGTCCGGCTCCCCACCCTCACCGCCGACGACTTCGTCATCCGAGTAGGCGGCAGGGTCCGGGTGATCGGAGTGGACGCCGGCCAGATCGTCACTCGGGCGTTGGTCACGGAGCCTGCCCGGCGGGATGGGCAGGCGGTGGCCGATCCCGCGCGGGACCTGGCCAAGATCTCGGTGATCGAGCGACACAGGGAGACGGGCAGGATGGGGCTGGGCTTCGTCTCGGGGTTCGGCCTGCAGCGGGGGGCCCTCGCTTCGACTCACGCCCATGACGCCCACAACGTCATGGTGGTCGGGGTCGACGACGCGGACATGGCGGCCGCGGTGAACAGGCTGGCGGAGATCGGCGGCGGCCAGGTCGCCGTGGCCGGCGAACAGGTCCTGGCGGAGGTTCCCTGCCCCATCGGTGGCCTGATGTCCGACCGGCCGGCGGAGGAGGTGGCGGGGGCTGTTGAACGGATGGAGGCGGCCTCCCATGAACTCGGGGCGAGGATCGCCGCCCCGTTCATGACCATGTCCTTCATGGCGCTCTCGGTGATCCCCGAGCTCAAGATCACCGACCGCGGGCTGGTGGACACGGTCAGGTTCGAGCTGGTCCCCCTCGAGGCTTGACCGGCGAATCCCGCGGAGGGGGCAACCGGGGAAGGGAAAAGGCCCGGGCCAGCATGGCCACAATGGCCCCGGCCAATGCCCAGCCACCCAAGACGTCGGTCGACCAGTGCGCTCCCAGGTACACGCGGGAGGCACCCACCACCAGGACCAGGGCCGCGGCGGCGAACCACATGGCCCGCCGCACAGGGCGGCTTCGACCAACCGACAGGATCATGACGAGCATGACATACGCGGCCAGGGAGTCGGCGGCGTGGCCGGATGGGAAGGCGAACCCCGTGTTCGACCCGATGGCCGACGCCGGCGATGGACGGGGGCGCTCGATGAGCGCCTTGGCTGCGTTCTTCGCCACGATGGTGCCAGCCAGGGCAGCGGCGGGCAGAACCGCCCCCAAGACGTCTCGCCGAGTCATCAGCAGGACGGCTCCCACCACGACCAGGACGAGGGCCAGAACCGTGACCGAGCCGAGCCAGGCCAATGCCCGAAAGCCGTCGGTCAACCATCCCACCCGGTGCCGCACGACGAGGTGCTGAACGTGGACGTCCACGCGAGCCAGGCCGGTCACCGCCACCGCCCCCCAGGCGAGCAGGGCAAACGCAAGCAAGCAAGCGACGACTACGACCAGGACCGACCTCCGCGAAGTGCGTTTGTCGCTCGGTGTCGCATCGTCGGCAGGCCTGTGCGGATCCACGGATGGGGAGGAAACTACCCCCCGTGCGCGCTCGGGGTTTGGGCGGGTGCTTTCTACGAGACAGCCAAGAAGAGGGCAGGCTAGAGGAGAGGGCCGAAGAAAACAGCGCCAGCTTTCTCCACCCCGTGTGACCGGGCTCACCCGATCCACGCATTTGCCAGTTGCGCCATGGAGGGGTGAGGCTGGGCCTTTCAGGGAAGGACTGAGGTGACGGGTCCCGCGTCCAAAAGGAGGGGCGAGCCATGAGGGATTCAACCGAGTACGTGAGTACCGAGAAGAGGAACGGGCAGCGCACCAAGCTGCTCACGGGGCTCACGGCGGCGGGAGGCACCGGAGCCGCGCTGGCCCTGGCCCGGCGGTCTCGGAGGCGGAAGCGTTCGGCGGCCGAGCGAGCTCAGGCGGTGGCGAAGAAGCTGCCCGACCGGGCAAAGGAACTGTCGGACCAGTGGGCGAAAGACCTCTCCTCGAAGGTGGAGGAGCAGGAGTGGCGGCTCTGGGGACTGGCCGCGCTGGTCCTCACCTGGTTCCTCGTCCGCATGGCCGAGGTCCGTCAGCTTCGAAAGATGAATCGCATCCTGATCTCTCGGGCCTGATCCTTCACCTGAACCATGGGCCGCTCGATCGGCGGGCGGGGGTACAGCTCGGCGCCCGTCGTTATGGCGCAACTTGAACCGCGGCCCCCCCGTCACGCCGCTACAGGGCTCCCACGGGAGCCGGGATAGGGCCGCCAGCTCAGAGCAGCGTCTGGGCCGGTGTAGTCAAGCCCTGGGTCAAACGGCCGATGTCTGCTAGTAAGGCGACGCCAATGGGGCCGAAGACAACGGGATTTCCATGAACTCGCCGAACCTAATCCACGTGTTGCGGGAACAGTGTTATGGGAAACTACGGAGATGGTGAAGCCCGCCAAGCAGGCCACGAGCACATGCCCCTAGACGCGGCACGCTCCGAGCTGCAGGAGTACCTTGCCGTCCTTTGGCTTCGGAAATGGTCAATCCTGACGATCGCGGGCATCGCGCTCGCCGGGGCCCTTTTCTATTCGTCCCGGCAGACGCCGACCTACGGATCGTCGGCCGAGGTTCTGGTTCGTCCGATCAACCTCTCCTCTGAAAACCCCAACACGCCCAATGGGTTCCTGGTCATGGCGCCCGAGCAGGCGCTGGCCACCTCGCAGCAGGTAGCCAGCATCGCCGATGAGCAGCTGCGAAAGCAGCGGATCGCCCCCGGAGGGATAGGCGTAGAAGCCCCGGCGGACAGCCAGACCCTCATCTTCAACGGGTCCTCCACCAGCCCTAAATCCGCCCAGGCCACTGCTCAGGCGTTTGCGGACGCCTACCTGAAGCTCCGGCGCGACCAGGCCCTGCAGGACTTGAAGACGGCCACCGACCCGATCAAGCGGGAGATCAGCAGGATCAACAAGCTCATCAGCGCGACGAACAAGAGGCTCTTGAGGGCGAAGGATCAGGCCGACATCAACACCCTCACCCTGAAGCTCAACGGACTGAACGCCCAGCTGTCGGATCAGCGGACCAGGCTGAACGAGTTCATCTCACCGAGGGACCTGCGAGTGGGCGAGGTCATTCAGCCGGCCGGCCTGCCCAGCAGCCCCGCCGGCCCCGATCGTAACAAGGCCGCCCTCCTCGGGGTGTTCGTGGGACTGTCGCTGGGGATCGGGTTGGCGTTTCTCCGAGACCGGGTGGATCAGCGAGTCAGGGGGCGGGAGGACCTGGAGAGCCGGGCCGGCGCTCCCGTCATGGCCATCATCCCCCACGTCCCCAGGCGAAAGGGCGGGACCAAGGTCATCACCGTCGCCGACCCCGGCTCGGAGGCCGCTGAGGCGTACCGCGGGCTGCGAACCAGGCTCCTGTACGCCGCGTCGAAGGACAAAGTGAAGAGCGTGATCATCACCAGCTCCGAGGCAGGCGAGGGGAAGACCACTACCGCAGTCAACCTGGCTGTGTCGCTGACCCAAAGCGGCAGGCGAGTCGTCCTGGTCTCGGCCGACCTTCGCCGGCCCGGGCTCGAACGGTATTTCCCCAACTCAAACGGCTTGGGGCTGGTCGATGTGCTCTCCGGCAAGCTGAAGCCGCTCGATGCCATGTTCTGGACCGGCCTGGACAACCTATGGCTGCTCCCCAGCGGCCCCCACTCGGCCACACCCGCCGAAATGCTCGGGTCCACCGCTATGACGGAGCTGATCAAGCAATTGGAGGCCAGCTCGGATTTCGTGCTCATCGACACCACGCCGGTGCTGGGACTCTCCGACGCCCTGAACATCGCCCCCATGACCGACTCCGTCCTGTTCGTTGCAGACGCCAACCGGGCCAGCCGGGGGGCCATCCAGGAGGCCAGCCACCAGTTGACCACGGTGGGCGCGTCCCTGATCGGAGTGGTTCTCACCAATTTCGAGGCGAGCAGGCTGAACCCGTACTACCCGCGCTATGGCCGGTACTACCGCCCGCACTCGCAACCGACCCCGCCCCACATGCACCAGGACGCCATGACTGATGGGCAATACACCTGACCACCATCGCGACGGTCACGCCCTCCCACCCGACGTCGAGGCTGCCATCCACACCATGAACGTCGACGCGGGGGCGGCCGAAACCGTTCTGGCGTTCCGAGACGCAGGGATCCGCAGCATCCTGCTGAAGGGGCCCGCGCTGGCCTCCTGGCTCTACGACCACCAGGCGGCTCGTGAGTACGTGGACATAGATCTTCTGGTATCTCCCGAGCAGCTCTCAGCGGGCGAGGAGATCCTGACCCGGTTGGGATTCCACCCATTCGGCCTCGACCTCATTCCCGGGGATTGGCCCAAGCACGCCCGGACCTGGACCCGTGAGGACGGCCGGACCATCGACCTTCACCTCACCCTGGTCGGGGTGGGAGTCGACGCGGGAGAGCTGTGGAGGGCGTTCTCTGAACGGACCGAACGCATGGAGGTGGCCGGAACCGAGATGGAGGTGCTTGCGCCTCCCGCCAGAGCCCTTCTGGTTGCGCTGAACGCCGCGAAGTCCGGCGCTACGGTGGCCAAGGTTCGGCGGGACCTGGAACATGCCTTGAGCCGGGTACCCCTCGCAACCTGGAGAGAGGCGGCAGAGCTCGCCGACAGCCTGAAGGCGACGGAGGCCTTCGGGGCAGGGCTCCGCCGGGTTCCTGCCGGTCGAGAGCTGGCCGGGCAGATGGGCCTGACCAACGCGAGGACAACCCAGGTTCTGCTGCGAGAGCGAAAGGCCCCTCCTCTGTCGATAGGGATCGATTGGTTGTTGAGCACGCCGGGGGGGCAGGGGAAGCTCCGGCTCATACTGCGCAAGCTGTTTCCTCCGAAAGAGTATCTGCGCGCGTTTTCCCCCCTCGCCCGACGGGGGCCGGTGGGGCTCGCCGCAGCTTATGCCTGGCGCCCTCTCTGGGTCTTCATGAAGGCGGGTCCGGCCTTGTGGGCCTGGTTCAAGGCTCGCCGAGGCGCCGCCCGAGGCGTGCCCCCAAGCTGACGGCTACATCCAGCACCAGCCCTGGGGAGGAGCCCCGCTGGGAACACCCTCCGCAAGGACGGTCTGCTCGATCCTGCAATCGGTGAACAGGATCCTCGCCTTCCATGCACCAGGTGAGATGGGCACTCCTGTGAGGATCGGGTAGAAGAACGCGAACGAGGCCACGGATGCCGCGGCGAATCCCGCGACCAAACCCCGTCCCACCCGACCGCGCCACAGCTCGACCGAAACCCAGGCGAGAGCCAGGCACAGGAAGGGCACGGTCGGGAGGAAATAGAACAGGAACATGTACCTTCGGGCAGGAGACAGGGCAAGCCATGGAGCCCACGAGGCGAGGGCGCCCATGAGGATGATCCCCTGGGACCCGGCATCCGTGCGACCCCGGAGCCTCTGAATGCCCACGAGGAGCAACGACAGGAGACCCGCCCCCCATACAAGGGGGTTTCCCAGCGCAAGGACTTCTTGGTAACGCCCGCCGGAAACCGCGAAGTAGAACGCCGTGGGGCGCTTGACCAGCGGCCATGACCATGCGGGAGAGGCATAGGGATGAATTGCATCGCCCAGCCCCGCCTGGAAGCGCACCATCGAGACTTGTCGATCCACGACCGCCCGCGCCCAGGATCCTTCGGACCAGGGGAATGCAAGTACGCTCCCATGGACCACGCCAACGTAGCTCGTCAGGTAGACGGCGGCCGGGATCACCAGGAGTGCGAGGAGGACAGAGGGGACTTCCTCCCGCAACGCTTCGCGGACCGGAGCAACACTCCCCCGCGCTCTACGATGTGCGACCTCCCAGGAAAGAATGAGCGCGATCAAGGCAGGCAAGATCGGAAGTCCAGACCACTTCGATGACACCGCGGCTCCCATTGCGAGGCCGGCCAAGAACCGCCACCGTCGATCGAACAGCCGCCTTTGTCTGTGCCCCGAACTCGCGGGATCGGCGCGGAGCCAGCGCTCGCGGTCGTAGACAGAGCAGAGGAAAGCCGCAACCACGAAGAGCGGAACGAAGACATCCAGCATGGCCGTCCGGGACTGCACCAAGTGGAGAAAATCGATGGCCAGTAGCCCCGCCGCGATCGAGGCTCCGGTCGTGGAACCCAGGAGCTTGCGGGCCAGGATGTAGAGCAGGGCCACGGTGAGGATCCCCGCAACGAGAGGGGCGACCCGCCACCCACCCGGACGATACCCGAAGATCCTGATGGACACGCCGATCAGCCACTTCCCGAGTGGTGGGTGAGACGGACTGAGCTCCTCCCCCGGCCGGCAGGCCGAGAGCCGGAGGTAGAAGCAGCCATCTCGGACGTAATACACCTCGTCGAAAACGCCGCGAGCCGGCTGGGTCAACCGGAAAGCTCGGGCTCCGGCGGCCACGAGCGTGATGGCGGTGAGCGCAAGGCTGTCCCCCCGCGTCCACGCGCTCCGTCGGTGCGCGCGGCCTGCAGATCGCCTCCTGAGCCCGCGCATCGGCGAAGTCTAAGTCAGCACACACGGCCAATCCGGGCTGGGCAAGCCGAGCGGTGTGAAGCTAACAGAGAGAGGAAGAAGTGTGGCAGGAAACTCACTCCTGAGATGTCTCGACCGCGTGCCGCCCGTCGTCCCGGCCCGGGCTCGGTCTGCTTCCCATGGTTGCCGCGCCCTCGCCCTCCTCGCCTCGCGGGCCTCTCGACCGGATCCAGAGGATCAAGCAGGTCAGGAGGACCAGGGCCCGCGCCACGACAGACAACTCGAGCGCAAGGAACGGCAAGTGGCCCCCCGACCACTGGAAGACCGTCACGAACACAGCCATGTCCGCAGCCTCGAAGGCCACGAACGCCCGCCAGTCCGGGAGGGCGATGGCGAACCATGGGAGCAGCCACAGACTGTACACCGGGGAGTACGCCTTGCTCGTAAGCAGGAAGGCAGCGATCAGCGGGAATCCAAAGGTCCAGGCCGGGAACCCGGGGCGCCGAGACCGGGCCCACCGCCACGCCACCACCCCGACGACGAGGAAGGCGCCGAGCCACAGGAGGTTCAGCAAGCCGGCCGGCCAGAGGAAGTGCAGAAGCCGCTCGGGCAGCGCCCACAGCGTGTAGATGTCGGTCCCACGCGAGGACTGGTAGCGAAAAGCATATGCCCAGCCGCGGGGGGAAATGATCGACACCGGGAGATTCACTGCCAGCCATGCGGCGGCCGCGGACCCGACCAGGACGGAGGCCTCTTTCCGCTTGGGGCACGACCACAACCCTAGGGTGAAGGGGATCAGGAGAAGTCCCGGGAAGAGCTTGGCCGCCGTGCCCAGCCCAAGGAGAGCTCCCGAGATGGCCATCCGATCTCGGACGTACAGCGTCGTGGCGAGGACGGCCAGGGCCACCGCCAGCAAGTCCCAGTTAAAGAACGCGTAGGCGAGGAGGGTCGGAGCGAACGCGAACATGAGTGCCCGACCGCCCACCAGCTGGTGCAGCGCCCACGCCGTCACCACCCCGAGCCCACCCAGCAGAACCGACGTCCACGTGAAGAAGCTGAATCGCGAAGACCCGAAACGGGCGGCGAGGTAGACGACTCCGCCGGTGAGGACCGGGTACTCGAACTGGCTCTCCAGGTAGGGCACCTTGCCGGGCCCCCCGACCCCGCGCTCGTTTACGGCCACGATGTCGGTGAAGCACATCCAATGGAACTGGCGAGTCTGCAGGGGACCCGTGAAGCAGGGGAGCTTCTGCAGGTACCCCAGTGAGAGGACGAGGGCAGTGGCAGCGATAACGAGCCCCAGGGACGGATGGGCGAACCGACGGGTGTGCAGGGATTCTCTCAGCGAGGACCCTCCAGGGATCGGCTGTCGGGTGCCGGGGCTGGATGTCTCCGACCCCACCGGCTTGCGCGGAGCCCTCTTGAGGGACCATCTCCTCTTGGCCCTACGACCTAAGGCGCCGATACGAAGACCACCCCCGGTGTACGGAAAATACAGCATCCGCACCATAGACGGTCACCCAAGGTCTGGTAGCTTATAGCCCGGCAGCCCCACTAGGGTCGAGAGGAGCGTAGATGGATTACGAAAAGCCCGTGGTTTTGGATTTTGGCTCTATCGTCGACCACACATTCGTGACCGGTGGGACTCCCCACAAAGATACCCG
>WNGB01001765.1_pt1 | contig 51362 bp, 49 predicted proteins | sample 5400681 | NCBI WGS metagenome assembly WNGB01 (sample SAMN13153367, study PRJNA577476) | soil metagenome | isolation source: 115 cm soil or saprolite under grassland replicate 2 | place: USA:California | collected 2016-06-15
TTCTGCGGCCACTCAAACTGACCGGACAGGCAGATTCTCGGTTCGGCGAAGCGTGGCTGGCCGGGCCTTGCGGCTGGTTTTTTTCGAATGCGAGATTCCGACGGCCTCGCCGTATCTTACGTTGGGTTAAAGGCCAAATTTGCTGATCGCGATCTGCCGATGCCAAGACTCAGGCAGTAAAGTTAGAAAGGCGGGAGGGCCACTCCGCGGTACGCCATGCTCGTCGATCCATTCACGATGTTCACGACGGTTGCGTTTTCCGAGCCTGCGTCGGTCAGCGTCAAGATGTGCTGCCCGCTCGGGTTGCCGCCGTCAGCCGTGGTCGCAATGAGAATGACGCTAGCGCCGGAAAGGTAAGCGGTGAGGCCGCGCACGCCAATCCCGCCGAGGCCTGACGTGAACGTGGTCAGAAGCGTCCAGCGCGAGGCGGCTGCGTCGAAGGTCCACTTCTGGATCCCGCCCCCGGTCGCCGTGGATCGATCGTCGGCGATGTAGAGCGTGCTCGTACCGATGAAGACGAACGCGAAAGGACTCGCGCTCGCCGCCGGCAAACCGGGAAGGGACGTCGCAGGTGCGGGGGATATCGGCAACCCGCTGCCGACCGTGAAGACATTGGTGAATGTCCCGCTGTTCGATGTGCCGTAAAGCTGCCCATCCACGACCTGCACCGCCCGCACGTTCGTCAAATTGGAGCTGATCGGCGACGCAGCGACACCGCCGAGCGGTGCGAGCTGGACGCCGCCGCTCGCACCGCTCACCCAAAAGCGCGTGCCGTCGTCGGTCACCGCGCCGCGGACGTTGTTTCGGTCGAACGCATTATTGATCGAGGTGCTCGTGTCGACATTGCCCGCGGCGTCGATCCGGGCGACCACGCGGTTCGTGGTGGTTGCGGGCGTGCTCGCGACGCTGGCCGTCGGTGCGACGACCGCGTCGGCATCGTAGCCGGCGAGCGTCAGGTAGTGTCCATCGGAGGAACGCGCGAGCGCGCCCTCGGAGCTCGCCTGTCCCGAGTTGGCGAACCGTCGCTGCGAACCCGACGAAACCGTGGGCAACTGAATCGTCCGTAGCAGCGCGCCGCTGGTCGTGTACTCGTCGAGGAACACGGGCGCTGCCGCGCTCGAAAGCGCGACGGACCCATTGCCCAACCGCACCACCATGAACGCGGTCACGCATCGGCCCGAACCATCGCAGACATTGCCGCCCGATTCGCTACAGGGCGCCCCAGCTGGTGCGTTCAGGTGCGAGGGGACGCCGCCGATGCACACGTCGCTGGTGCACCCGTTGTCGTCGGCGAGCACGTCGCCGTCATCGAGCACGGTCAGCAGCGCGCCGCCGTCATCGCATTGAACCCTGCGGCAATCACCGACGACTTGAGAAGCGCTGGGCTCGAATGCCGGCCGGAACACCACCCCGCAAATGCCGGCTGTGCACGTTCGCGCGGCGCACTCGGTGTCCGCGCCTGGGCAGTCATTGGCGGTGATGCATCCCGTGCACGAACCAAGCCCGTCGCAAACGTTGGCGTTCCCGCACGAGAGACCGGCTGGCGCAGCGGTGTTCATGGCCACACCACCGGAGCAGAGATCGTTCGTGCAAGGATTGCCATCGCTCGGCACGTCGCTGTCGTCGACGACCGAAACCACGTTGCCAGCGCCGTCGCATTGGTTCTGACGGCAATCGCCCGCCGATTGACTCAGGACTGCCGACCCTGCCGGCGCTTTTTGCACCCCGCACACGCCGGCGACGCACGAGCGCACGATGCACTCGCCATCCGAGCCCGGACAATCGGAGGCAGCGAGGCAGGACACGCAGGCGCCGGCGCCATCGCATTTCGTGCCTCCGCTCTCGCTGCAGACGGTACCGGCGGCAGACGGCGCGTGCGACGGGAGGCCGGCCGCACAGGTCTCGGTCGTGCACGGGTTGGCGTCATCCGCTGGAACATCGCTTTCGTCGTCGACGACGACGACTTTGCCCCCGCCATCGCACTGATTGCGGCGACAATCTCCCGCGGTCTGCTCGCCGATAGCCGTTCCCGCCGGCAAGGCGGGCGGCGTGCACGACGCGGTCCCCGGATTGCACATCCCGTCGCGTAAACATGGATCGCTCGCAGGGCAGGTCACCGGCGCCGGCGAAACGCATGCTTCGGAGAACGTCGCGTTCTGCGCCTGCCAGGCGGGAAGCGCCGAGGGAGCGATCGAAAAAGCGAAGATCTGCGTTGGCTCTCCGGCGAGAAAGTCGTTGTCGTGCGTCACCAAAAGCAGGTGGCTGCCGTCGGGCTGGTCGGGCCCGAACGCGATGCCTTCGATTTTTTCGGGGAAAGTCGGACCGGCGAGCGCGTAGGCAGGCGCGAGCAGATCGAGGAACGGCCATTTCGTCACCGGAGTCACGCCCGCTGGCGTACCGGTGCTGGGCAGCGATGCGATTTCGCTGATGTCGCTCGCCCCCGCGATGTCGACGAGGAAGAGCTTCTTGAACCTCGCGCTGATGCCACCGTCACCATCTCGCTCGAGCACGAGAAACTGATGGTCGTTGACGGCAACGATCTCGTTGACGCCGTGGCTCTTGTCCTCCATTCGATAGAGAAACTCGCGCGTCGCACCGGTTGCCAGGTCGATCTCGAGGATCCGATTGTTCGTACCGATACGCTTGTTCGACGAATTGAGAGCGCCGTCTTGCATGAGCGGACTTTGCATGACGCCGTAGAGCTTCGAGCCGTCCGGACGGATGGCGAGCCCCTCCATCCCGCGATTCGGAATCCGGCCGCTCGCGTTGAAGGGCGGCAGCTCGCGATCCTCGAGACCCGGCTTCTGGATGAGGAATTTGGGCGGCACCGGCAGTGCGCGCAGACGGTTGCCGCTCGCGTCGAACTCGTACAAGAAAGGGCCGTACTCGTCGGACACGAAGAGCGTTCCGCGCGGCGTGACCCGCACCCCCTCGGGGTCGAAACGGTGGCTCTCGGGTGAATTGGTGGCATCGAAGGCCGTGGCGAGCCCGACGAACGGATCGCCGGGCTGTTTCTTCAGCGTCGCTCCGCCACGAAACAGCGTCGTGACCACGCCGCCGGCAACGGACAGCTCGATCTGATAGTAGCGAGTGGCGAAAGGAACGGCGCCGTCGTTCGGCCCGCGGTCCGGCGTCACCACGTAGAGATTGCCGATACCGGTGTACGCAATGGCCGATCCGAAGGCGCCCATTTGGTTGTGGGGCGTCCCGTCAGCGAGCGTGAGCGGCGTGACGTCGAGCCCGTCTTTTGCGCTGGCCGAAACGCTGCCCTTGGCGATGAGCTGGCATGCGAGCTCGTTCGAGCAGGCGCCGGTCGCCGGCTCGCAGACGCCCGGATGACAGCCGTCGGGGCCTTGGGGGCACACCTTGGGGTCTCCGCTATGGCAAATGCCAGCTCGGCAGCTATCGCCGAGCATACAGGCATTGCCGTCTTCGCATGCGGTGCCGTCGTCGGCGGCGGGCGTCGAGCACGTACCGGTGCCAGGGTCGCAAGTCCCTGCGACGTGGCACGCGTCCGCCGCGCTACACGTGACCGGATCGCCGCCGACGCAAGCGCCGACTCGGCAGGTGTCCGACTGCGTGCAGGCATCGCCGTCGTTGCACGTTATGCCGTCGGGCACTGCGTCGTGGGTACAGCTTCCCACTTCATCGCATCCATCCGCGGTGCACGCGTTCCCGTCGTCGCAAAGTTCCGGGCTGCACCGGCGAACCGTGAGGATGAGCGCCGGTGGCGTCCTGCTCTCGCGAGAGGCGAGCTCTGCGAAATCGCCTTGGGTGCACGTGCTCATGATCCATCCATCGTTCGCCAGCGCCCCGCCGAGAAACCCACGTACGTCGGAGGTCACGTCGAACCCGATCCAGCCGGTTTGCCGCGCCGCGATCGTCGCGGTGGTCGTGGCCGGGCTCACCCACGGTTTCGGTGAATCGTCGCCCATCGACCACCGCGAGGATCCCGCGCAATCGGGCCTGTGGTTCGAAGGTTTCGAGTCGACGGCGCACTTCCAGGTGGCACCGGCTTCGGTCCAATCCTGCACCAGGCGGAACGCGCTCAGCGTCATCGGAGAAGGAGAAGCGCCTTCTCGGAGGTCGTTGTCGGTCACGAGCAGCTCCAAACGCGCCGCCAACAAATAATCTTCGGGCCCCAGCGCGCTTCGCAAAGCGCCGTTGTCGAATGCCACGAGCGTTCGGTCGATTGCGAGATGCGTATCCTTGCCGAAATTCCGGTTCGGGGCGCTCGCACGAATGCTGGTGTCGCGGGAGGCGGCGAGCTTCCGCGTGTCGATCGTCGAACGTTCGCTGCCTTGCCGGCGCGAGGAAAGACCTTGTGGCGTGGAGCTGTCGATGTCTCCGCTCGTGCATGCGGGCGTCAGAAGCGCCACCACCATCGCGAGCACTGCCCCCTCGGGAAAGACCGTTCTACTTGGTACGGCTTGTCGGCTTGTGGGCTGCGCGAGAGGCGGACGTGAGACGGGCTCCAGCATAACCGCCCCGGATACATCGAGATGCTCGCCGGCGAAACAGGAAACTTCGGGCAAGGTGAAGTTTCGCTCGGCCGACTTCTTTTCGTCGTCGCCGCGCTTGGCGGCTATTGGGTCGTGAGGAGCTTGAGATCTTTGGGAGCCGGATCGATGAAGATCTCCTTGTATTCGACTTCCAGCGCGCCGGCGTGCGCCTGCAGGCCGATGGGGCCTTTCAACGGGCGGCCCGCTTTCGTGTAGTCGGTGACCTGCTTGCCGTTGACCGCTGCCAGGACTCGTCCGGTAATGCCGTTGGCGAGGATCTCGACCTGATGCCACATGAAACGGATCGAATTGTCGCCCGTTCCACGAAAAACGCCACCGCCGCTCTTGTAGTCCCACAAGGAGCCCTGAGGTCCGATCAGAACGATGCACGCATCGTAACCCCACGGCGTCTTGCCGCCGCCCCAGAAGCAGATACCGAGGTGATTGTTCGTCGACACCATTCTTTCGGTCACGATGACGCGGAAGGTGTCGTACGAGCCGGTCGTCTTGATGAGTTGGCCTCCGTTGTCCGTTTTGCCGTAGATGGCCCCATCGGCGAGGTTGACGGACCAGATCTGCGGATTGCCGTTCCAGCCGGTGAGCGTCTTGCCGTCGAAGATTTGCATCATCCCAGGCGGAACGGGACCGAACATCGTTCCCGCGTCGGCGGCGCGGACACCGCCATCCGGGGCTGCACTGCTGGCATCGGATGCATCAGCCGAGTTTTCGCCGCTGCCCCCCGTGCCAGTCGTGCCGCCGTCGTCCACACCTCCGGAGCCTCCGCCAGCGCCCCCGGTGACCTCGCCCGAGGAGCCCCCGACACCCGTAGCACTGCCCCCTGCACCGACCGATGTCGAACTAGCACCCGAACGATTGGACGCTCCGGCGGTGCCCGCCGCTCCAACACCCGAGTCTTGGTCGGAACAAGCGCTCGACAGCGCAAATGCAGCCACGAAGCACCAAGCATTTCGACGCATTTCCAACCTCCTCGCAAACACTTCATAAAAGGTGTCCCGAGCACATTCGCTTGGTCCACGATGTCGCCGGGTTGGATCCAATTGCACCTGGTCAGGGCCGACTTCGCGGCTGCATATTGTCGTCGTTCTCGACAGCTTCGCGATGGTCCGCTTCTCTACATTCCATGCGCAAAACCGCTTCTGAATCGATGCGTCACTTCGTCGTCGTGGGCGGCGGGCCTGCGGGGCTCGCGGCGGCGCTCTCTATCGCTCGATCGGGCGGTCGGGCGACCGTCCTCGAGCGCGGGCCCCGCCCCGGGGGGCGCTCCGGCTTCGACATCGTCCAGGCCGGACAGGAAACTTGGCGATTCGACATCGGCGCCGAATTCGTGGCCTCGTTCTACGATCGGACGCTTCGTCTCGTGCGCGAGCTCGGAACCATTCGGCTCTTGCCCCTGCCATTCACCGGCGATCTCGTCGTCGACGGACATGCCGAGGCGGTCCCCCTCACGATCCGCGAAGTCCTGCGGACGCCGCTCTTGTCGTGGCACACGAAGGGACGCCTCTTGGCCGTCGCCGCGCGCGTGTTCGGGTGGCGAAAGCGCCTGGAGTGGGGAGTCCTCGAACGCGCGGCCGAACTCGATCACGAATCCGCAGCAGACTGGTTCGCCCGCGAAGTGGGGCGGGACTACGTGAACCTCACCCTCCGAGCCACGCTCGACACGCTCACGCTGTCACCAGCCGAGGAGACATCGTGCGTCATCGCCCTGAGCGAGATGCGCGAGTCGGCGCGAGCGCGCATCTATTGCCCTTCCGGTGGAATGGGCGCGATTTGGCAGGCGGCTGCGAACCGAATCGACTTTCGACCCGGCCTGACCGCAGCGCGCGTACGCCGGAGCGCGCGCGGAGCCGTCGTGGAGCTGGCCGACGGGTCGACACTCGAGTCCGACGGAGCCATTGTCGCCATTCCCCCCGGCGACGCACTCAAGATCGTCGAGGATTCCTGCCCCGAATACGCGCTCGCACGCGATGCCCGCTTTGCGCGGGCCGTGAAGCTCCACCTCTGCCTCGAAACGCCACTCGTCGGAGCGCGCCCGATTTGCCCGGCGGGACCGGGACCCCATGCTCTCGCTGGGATCGGTGTCGTCGATGCCAAACGAAGCGGTCAAATCCCGCTCGGGCGGGGCGCCCTTTCGATCGTCGCCTCGCGCACGCTGGGAACCTCTCTTTTCGAAGCCACCGATGACGCAATCGCCGATCGGTTGTTCGCGGAAGCGGAGAAACTGATGGGGCGGCGCATCAGCGGTGTCCTGGCCCGCTCGGTGGTGAGGATGGTCGATGCCGTCCCGCTTTTCCGGGTAGGTTGGCTGCGCCGGTTGGCCGCGCTTCGCGCGGAGCTCGCGCCCGCCCCGATCGCCCTAGCCGGCGACTACCTTGCCAGTCCCAGCGTGGAAGGGGCGGTGCGTTCCGGTGAAATCGCCGCGACGCGAGTGCTCGCCTGGGAGGGGGGCCAATCCCTCACCCCACGAACGTTCGGTCCGTTCAAGGGCACGATGGAGGTCGCGCTACTCTGCGGCCGCGACTAAGTGTTAAGTGATTTGTCTTCACGATCGGCCAGAGGTCGGCTAACTTCCGCGAGGCTTGATCTATTACCTAAGACGATGGCTCGAGGAAAGACGGGCGGCCGCCTGGGCATGTGCCTTGCTGATGGTGCTGTTCGGTGCGTGCACCCCGACGGACGATCCGGCGGTCACCGGCGTGGGGCCGACGGGGATGGGGCAGTTCGCCGATCGCTGCCAGAAGAGCGAGGATTGCGCGTCGGGCTTCTGCGTGCGGGTCGACCCGGCCGGAGGCCTGTGCACCAAGTTGTGCCAGGCTGACGGCGAGTGCCCGAACGCGGACAACTGGGGGTGCGTCGGCGCAGGTGATCCCAAGTTCCAGGTGTGCGCCTGCCGCAAGCTCACCGACAAGGAAGTCTGCGGCGACGGCATCGACAACGATTGCAATGGGAGGACCGATGACTGCCGCGTGTGCGATGGCGTCAGCGTTCCCGAGGACGACCCGCTTCACTGCGGCGCGTGCGGTCACGCCTGTCGCGCCGATCAATCGTGCGCCAAGGGCGCATGCACCTGTCCGGCGAGCGCGCCCAACGATTGCGGCGGAAAGTGCACCACGGTCGCAAGCGACAACGACAATTGCGGCGCATGCGGCAAGGCTTGCGGGGCGTACCGCGTCTGCAAAGGCGGCGCTTGCGTGTGTCCCGACCCGGAGCATACCACCTACTGCGAGCGCGTCGGGTGTGTCGACTCGGCTACCGACAACAATAACTGCGGAGCCTGCGGCAAAGTCTGCACGCTCGGACGGGGTTGCAAGGCCGGCGCGTGCGGCTGCCCGGCACAGGCGCCAGATTTCTGCGATGGGGTGGGCTGCATCGCCCTGAAGACCGACAGTCGTAACTGCGGCTCATGCGGTAAGAAGTGCCCCACCGATCAGCAGTGCGTCGACGGCGCCTGCGCGTGTCCACCCGGTCAGATCTTGTGCGACGGAGCGTGCGTCGACACTGCGACCAACAGCGCACACTGCGGCGGGTGCGGCAAATCTTGCGGTGCGGCTCAAGCCTGCAACGGCAGCATGTGTGGCTGCACCAGCTTCGGCTTCACGGTATGTGGCGACGTCTGCGCGAACCTGACCAACGACGCCACCCACTGTGGGTCCTGCGACAAGGCCTGCATCCCCGGCGAGCGCTGCTCTCAGCAAACCTGCACGTGCGACAGCCAACTGCTTTGCAACGGACAGTGCATTTCCACGAGCGACAACGGCAACTGCGGCGCCTGCGGAAAGGTCTGCCCGGGCGGCCAATACTGCTCGTCCAGCCAGTGCACGTGTGAGGGCTACGGCCTCGCGGCATGCGGCGCTAGCTGTGTCAGCCTCCAGACCGACACGGGTCACTGCGGAACTTGCACGACGGCTTGCCGCCCCGGCGAGACCTGCAACTCGGGCGTGTGCGGATGTCCGTACGGGCAGACGTACTGCGAAGCCGCCCAAGCGTGCGTCAACCTGACCAACGACGTGAAGAATTGCGGCACCTGCGGCAACGCGTGCCATGCGACAGAGACCTGCCAGTACGGCACCTGCGCATGTTCGGTCAGCGGCCAGCTCTACTGTGCTTCGGCCAACGCATGCGTGGATACCGTCAGCAACGCCGTCCACTGCGGTGCGTGCGACAAGGCATGCAAGAATACCGAGGTCTGCAGCTACGGCAGCTGCGGTTGCCCGCGGTACGGCAACCAATACTGCAATTCGGAAAACGCGTGCATCGACATTTCTTCCAACAACAAACACTGCGGCGCATGCGACAAGGCCTGTCCTACGGCCACGCACTGCGGGCAAGGCATCTGTTACTGCGACCAATCGACTGACACGCTGTGCACCGACACCTGCTACAACCTCCAGACCGATCGCGCGCACTGCGGATCGTGCACCCGCGCTTGTCCGGGTAACTATTCGTGCATCGGCGCACAGTGCCGTTGCCCCGATCCGGTCACTGGGACGGCGGTGCGCCTAACGACGAATACAGTCGATGACAGCGCGCCGATGGCCGCGTGGGACGGCAATCACGTGGGCGTGGCATACGCACGGGCCATTTCCACGACGTATTCGAACCTCCGATTTGCGCTTCTGAACGCCGACGGCACCGTCGCGTCCGACGTCGCGCTGACGAACTACACGACGGGAGGTCTCGTGGACCAGCCATTCGTCGTATGGAACGGAAGTGAGTACGCCATCGTGTGGGTCGAGCGAGACACCACTTACAAGGTCATGTTCCTGCGGATCGACGAAGCGGGCGTGGCGAAAGGCGCAGCGGTCGCAGTGGGCACGGCCAACTCTCTGCGTTCGCCGGCTCTCGCCTGGTCGAGCTCCTACGCCGGCTACGCCGTCGCCTACAACAGCGACGATTTCAGCAGCGGCCGCATGGTGTTCCGCCGCATCGGAGCCGACGCGTCGAACCCCGAAGCGCCCAACTCCTTCGATCTGAGCGCTACCTGGATCACCGGCTTCGACTCGGAACCGAACGGAACGTGGGGTGTCGGAACCCTGAGCTATTCGAACGTATCGCTCACCGTGTACAACGCCGACGGCTCCCGCACGTCCGCCGTGCAGCAGCTGAGCAGCCAGTATTCCGGAGCCAACGCATCGGGCACCCCGGGACTCATCCACGACGGCACGACGTGGGCCGCTGCCTGGGTGGAGTCCTACACCCAAAAGATTCTGGTGAATCGCGGCGCCGTTCCCAACACGCCGCAAGCTGCGGTAACACCGCCCGCCAACACCGCTGTCAGCGACGTCATTCTCGCCCGCTCCAACGGCGCACTCTCCGTCGCGTGGAAGCAGCGCCCATCGGGCGCCGCCGGGGCGGCCATGTTCCGCATGCAACGTTTTGCGATACCAGCCACGCTGACCAGCGCGCTCACTCCCATCCACAACGCCATCGACATCCTTCCCACGCAGAACATCCCCGGCTCTCGCAATATCGCGCTCGTCTCGACGGGTGCGGCGGGCATGCTCGGCGTCTGGGCGGACGATCGTTGGGGGGCGGCCCGCGAAATTTACGCCACCCCCATCGACCTGAAGAGTTGCCCATGAAATCGTGCCTACGCTGCTTGGCCGTCATCGCGGGAAGCCTCGCCTTCCTCGGGTGGGACTGCGGCGGCTCGGATGACCCGGGCCCGGCTCCTCCCCACGGGCCACCGGGAGCCCTGCTCGAGTTCGACGCTCAGGCCATTTCGTTGGGCGACCGCGACGCGGGGCGCTCCAGCGGCGACGCGTCCCGCGTCGGTGCCGGCGGGACCGGCGGTGGGGGCCACGACGATGCCGGCGAGAGTGGCGCGGGAGGCAGCGGTGGCTCGGGCACCCCAGAATCACGGTGCACCGGCATCCCCCTCGGCTGCAGCCCGCTCGGCTCGATCCAATGCTCATCCGCCCCCGGATGCAGGGACGACCCGTACTGTCACGGGGTCTCCAGCTCGTGCTACAGTCAATACAATAGCTATTCGTGCTCATCACTGCGCGGCTGCTATTGGAGCACCTACAGCAAGTCCTGCAGCGGCTCGTCCTGGTCGTGCGACTTGTTCAGTGGTTCGTCATCTTGCATCGGCCAAGATGGTTGCTCCTGGCGAGAAAGGTGCACGGGGTTCGCCACTCCTTGCAGTCTTCTATCGACCACCGAGTGCACGCGACAGCCGGGTTGTCACGTGGAGAACCTCTAGCGCTCCTCGGACGATCTTGGCGGGAGCTGGAAACCGGGGTTGGATTCCGTGGGCGGGATCCGACCCGACGAGGTCGGCACTCGTCATGCCTTTCTTGCCCGTGCGGTGGCTCGTTCGCGATCGTTACGAGACCAGCTCGAAGGCACCGGGCCTCCGGCTACCTTCGCTCGTCATTCACGGCACCGACGACGAGGTGGTCCCCATGGAGATGGGACGGCGCATCGCGCAACTGCTTCCCAATGCCGAGCTATGGCCGATCGAAGGCGGTCACCATTCCGATCTGTTCTTCCGGAGGCAAGGCGCGATCCTTGCCGAGATCGTGGCCTTCGCACGTGGGGCGCGCGCCGGTCGGTGACTCAGCGTGCCCAGGGCAATGTTCGCCAGAGCAACATCACCTTTTCGCGACCCATCTCGAAGTTGTTGGCAATCTTGGCTTGCAGTGTGAGGGGTGCAATCGGCGCCGGCGGAGGTGGACCATCGAGGTTTTCTTTGACGATCTCGGCCATGACGTTGCTGACGTCGCGATCCTTTTCCATGCAGTGCATAGAGAGCCGCCGCGCCAGCTCGGCGGGCAGATAGATCGTCATCTCCCTGAAGGACTTGCCGTCGGGACGCGTGATAATTTCGTCGACGCTCGGACGTCGAGGTTGATCGGTCGCGCCGTTCTTGTCGGCGGGGCTCCCAACGAATGCTTCGGTATCAACCTGCGGCGGCTTGCGTAGCGTAACAGCCACTTGTTTCTTGCCCATAGAAGAGGATCTCCAGTTCGTCGAGGAGGTTTCGGATTTCGGACGCCGCTGCGTCCCGTGGCGAGAAGGTCGTGGGGCCCCGGCCGGCGGCGATGGCTTCCTGATAGGCGACCCGGAAACCGAGCTCGGTGGACAGCACCGGAAGCCCCGACGCCGCGAGAACGTCGCGTGCTCCCTTGCCGAGCGCCGTGCGCCCCTGCTTGCGTGTGATGAGTACGCACGCCTTCAGATGCTCGCGAAGCGTGCGCGCTTCACCGATGACGTCGAGCGTGGCGGTGAGCGCCCACGCATCGGCGGCCGATGGACCACAAGGCAGCACGGCGATGTCGGCGACCATGAGCGCGGATCGCTGAATGTCGCCGTGCCGCGGTGGACAATCGATGATAGTGAGGTCATAGGGGCGAGCGAGCGTCGGCAATTGATCCGGCCTATGCATCGTCGCTCCCATCGCGATGATGGTTGGAGTCGGGTGGCCGATCTCGGCGGCGACCTCCCCCCAAGTGCGTGCCGTTCCTTGCGGATCGGCATCGACGAGCAGGACACGGTGCGCTCGCTCGACAGCCGCGACCGCGAGGCCGATGGCCGTCGTGCTCTTGCCCGCTCCCCCCTTCTGTCCCGTTAGCGCGATGATCATGCGCACGAGGTACACGAAGGCGCGCGGAGTGGCCCAATTTTGTGCAACGCGTTAGTTCTGCGCCATAAGATCGTCCAAGCGACGCCGACTTTCGTGGGCGTTTTTTTCTATCGCTACGTCGATCTCTCGCGCGGGTAGGCGTCCGTGCAGCTCGAGCCCTGCCGGCGCATCCACCGGTGAGGCGGGCAGAGGTTCGACGTCGCGCAGCGCGCGTACCGCTTCGCGGATCACCTGACCGCCCTCGTGGATCGACCATTCCAGAACCTGCCAGGCAAGGTCGGCGTGCCGGCGCTCATCCCTGGCGATTCGGCGCTGCGCGATTCGGATGGCGTTCTCCGTACCGAGCTCTGCGCTGCGTTCTGCTTGCCGAGCAGCCGCTCCTTCACCGAGACATCCGTCGATCCAGCTCTCAGTAGCGAGCTGCAAGAGGCCAGCGCGCCGAGTGATCGAACCCCTCCTCGGCAGCGGAGGCACCGTCGGCCAGATTTCTTCGCTCGAGCATCGCGTCGCGATGGCCGCGCAGGTTCGTGCATGGACGATCTCATCGCACGCGGCAGCGAGGGCTCGGGCGACCAGGGCATCGGGCGCGCCGCACGCGAGCAGGACCTCGGCAAGCTGCAAGAAAGCTGGCACCGACGCGCATTCGTACTGCGCGTCACGTTCCCAGGCCCGAGCGGCGAGCGCTCCGGTGGGGCTCGAAGTCGTGCGATGGGAGCGCCGGCGGGCAAGGCGGCGCGCTCGACCGTCGATGCGCACGGGCCCGCACGGGCCGCGCAGCGGACGGCCCACGACGCAGAAAGACGAATTGCCGAAAGCTGGCGGGACGCGCAGACCTGCGCCGACGCTGTAGTCCTCGAGGAGGAGCTCGACACGTCCGTAGGCGTTGAGAATGGAATATCCAGGGGTGAGGCCCAAGTGGATGCCCGGTCCAGGTTCGCTCCCGAACCGGTACGTCCCGCCGAACTCACCGCCGATCATCATGCCCTCACGTTCGAGCTCCTTGCCGCCGAAGGCCGCGAAGGTGAACCGAGGGTCGCGCAGACCGATCATCGCGAACTGGACCAAACCTCCGATGTGTGAGCGGGGCAAATTCTCACACGTTCGATTGCCATCGTCGACTTTGCTCGCAAAGGCCTCGAATCCCCACTCGAAGCCTTCGCGCGGCCCGAACACGTAGCCGACGAACACACCCAGCCCCCCCGTCTCGGCATGGGCCTCGGCGGGGAACAGCGCCGCGGAAGCAACGGTAAGAAATGCGAGTCTCTCAATGAGGCGCTGTCGCCCTGTTGATCGCTGCCGCGAGAATGAGCTCATCGGAAAAGCGAGTCATTCTAGCTCAACGTCCGGGCGGCGCGTTAAGTTGTTACATTCATGAAAATGGCTCGCCTGGGAGCTCTTGCTCTCAGGCGAGCCGTTCGTTGCATTTCGGCGCGGCCGTCGGCCCGACTGCTAGTGGGCGCCCTGCTGCGGTTGCCCACCGGTCGTGCGCTCGGCGAATTCGCTCAACTTCTCTTCGCCTTTTTCGGCCAAGTTCAGAGCGGAGCTCTCGGTTTTCTCGAGCAGCCGGTCGCGCGCCGAACCGAAAAGCTCGTCTTCTTTTTCGGTGCGCGGAATCGCCATGCCGAAAGCAAAGCCGAGGGCCAGGGCCACGGCGCCGAGTGCAAGGGGATTGTCCTCCATGGCGCTGGTGAAACGATCCTCGACCCATCGCACTCGTTCCCGTGCTTGGTTGGTCACGTCGCCGGCCGTTTCCTTGATGCGTTCCGCGGCGTGCGTCGCGCCCTCTTTGACCTGTTCGACCTTCTCACGTCCGTAGTCGGCAGCCTTCTCGAATGGCCCGTTTCCGTTCTCGCCCCCGCGATATTCACTGGTGCGACCCGTACCCTTCCACGATCCATTCGCCCAATCTCGAGCGTAACGTGACTCCTGCCACCGGTCTTCGCTCCGCGAGCGATTCATGAACAGCCACGTAAGCCCGATGCCGACCATCGCGGCAGGGATGGGATTGTCCTTCAGCGTCTGCATCGCGGAACGGCTCGATGTCTCGGCGCCATAACGTACGTTTCGTGCCATGTTCTCCACCTTTCCTATCGTCGCCTCGCGCGCCTTCGCCCGAAGATGCGCGGGACTCAGTCGATGTTCGATTTCGGTCACCGTGCTTGCCAGGCGATGGCGAGTGCCGTCGATCGCCTGCTCGATGTCGCGCGGTTCCTCGCTGGGTGTCAGTGTGTCTCTGGGTTCCATCGTTCATGTTCCTTGATCGTCTGTGCACTTTCCTTGATGCTTGCGATCGTCCGCTTGGGGGTAAGCTCGTCGTCCTTGAGCTGTTTCCGGCCATACGACGCCACGGCGAGTCCGATGACGGCCAGCACCGCGCCGACGAGGAGTGCCGAAGCCCAGTAAGGCATAGCTTCGCCGAGCCCCAAAATGGCGGCGGCCACCAGCGCGAGAAGACCGATGTGTGCGAGGCCCACTCCCCCCGCCATGAGACCGGCATCCTTGCCGGCCTGCTTGGCACTGCGAATGAGTTCCGTTCTCCCCAGCTCAGCCTCTTGACGCACGAGTGTGGTCGTCTCGCGAGTGAAATCGGAAAATAGCTCGCCCAGGCTTTTGTCCTCGAGCGTCCGGGGCGTCAACGCTGGTTGCTCCGGCTGAGGCTGCATCATCGTTCTCCGATCGGCGGCTGGTTACGCGGCGAGAACGTCGGCTCCTCGAGCGGCTCGCGTTCGAACGGCTCGCGTTCGAGCGGCTCGCGTTGGTAGCGATAGCCCACGTCCCCGACGGCGTAGCCGGTGGTGGCTTCGTCGAAACGGCGGCCTCGGCGGCCACCGCGCGGGCGCGAGCTGCTTCGCAAGAAACGCGCGGCCATAAGCCCGAGCGTCATCGCGCCTCCGAGAAATAGGGCACGATCACGGCGAGCGAACCGCTCGACTGAATCGACCAAGTCGCGCGGATTTTTGGAAACCGCGATCTCCGACAACCGCTCGATCTGCCCGGCAGCCTTGCCGACGTAGCCACCGAACGGGCTTCCTTTGTTCTCGAGTTGGCTCCCTGTCTCTCGAACAGCCTCCGCGAGCGAGCGGAGCTGCTCGGCAGCGCGCTCCCGTCCTCGCTCGGCAAATTGCGAGGCGTGCTCCTGTGCCCGATCGCCGATTTCCTTGACCCGTTCTTCCGCCCCTCCGGAGCGCGACGGACCAAGCCCCGGATCGGTCTGTCCGTAACTGCGATTCATCTCTGCCATGGGTACACCTCTCTGTTCCTTTCATCCGTTGCGACTCACTTCACGTCAACGGGTTGAAACCTGGGTCGTTGCCAGTTGCATGCCAGCCGTCCGGCGAAACCTGCATGCGCGCAGCTTGCGGTCAGCCGAAAGACGACGAGCTCAGCACCGGTGCGTCTTGTGAGCGACCGCCCGGCGACGCAGTAATGCTACGGCGAGGTTCAACAGGGGCTCATGGCCGCCCCGACGATCGATCTGGTAGCGCTAATCCGCGGCAGTATGTGCTAGTCGCAGGTAGCGGGTGTCCGGATTGTCGCGACGCCAGATCACGGCATCCATGAAGTAGTGATGGATGTTCACGATGACGAATACGGTCGCGAAAAAAGGCGTTCGGCCGAACGCGGCGGTCGCGCCGCGGTGATGCATGGAAGAGAAGATCGCACGGTCGAGTAACCCGGGCGCGCCACGGAAGAGAAGCCAACCGAGACCGAGCGCCGAGATTGCGAGCGTGCCCAGTCGAACGGCCACCGGGCGGCCGAACAATGGCGGACCCTCCCGCTCGCGGGCTTCGTTGCGCTTCATCAGCCATACGAAATAGAGGTATTGCATGGAGTGCAGCGCCGGGATGACGTATTGCATGAGTGGATCGATGCTGGAGTAGATCGTCCACGACCACACGGTGATCAAAAAGCCGCTGAGCGGCGCGAGAGGCAACATCCGGCCTTCGCGCCGCCCTTGCGCGACCAGAGTCCACACCAGCGCGGCCGTGCTCAGCGCCAGTGCACCGGCCGTCGCGAGCTCGAGCCAGCGCGGGTGTGCTGGCGCGTTGTAGATGATGCCTTTCTCTTCGAACTCTCCTGCCGCGGTGGCCGGACTTGCCCAAGCGTAGGCCCAGCCCGCGAAGCAGTGCGCCAAGATGACGGTGCGCTCGCGAGCGTTGATCCGGACGCCACGGCGTGCGGATAGAACGACCACGACGCCGAATCCCTGCTTCACGTAGTGCCAACCGACGAGCAGGAACATCAGCTGTATCATCCAGCCGAGCATCTGCGTTGATCGAGCACTCCACGCCACCGTGGCCCAGATCGCGAGAACCGCCGGCACCACGGCGCCAGCGAGTAGATACCGAATGCGATAGGCCAGTTTGAACTCGCGGCTGAACGCCCGCTTTCTCGCACCTTGATAAAACAAGAGGTAGGTGACCGCGAAATGCGGATCGTTGATGACATAGGCGCCGTAAAACGTCACGAATCCGACAGCAAAGTCCGACGCATCCAGACCGACGCCGTTGCGCAGCAACCACATGACCGGAAACAGCGCGAGCGTGGCGCCTCCAACCAACATGAATTCGAGCAGCCGGGAGCCCCCCTCGTCGCGCTGCATCGATGCGTGGGCGGGCAGAACTGCGGGCGCGGCGCTAGTCACTAGCCAATTCTATCACGCCTCAGGCGCGATATTGATTCACCCGTCGGTCGCTGAATTCAAAGCGCGCCGCACTGGTCGGCCCTTGCTTGCTTTGCAAGCGCTTGGTGAGAAACGATGGGTGCTCGAAAAAATAGTCGACCGAATCGATCGTCTTCGCGTTCTCCGCGCTGGTTTCGATCCACACCTGGAAGCGGCCCAAGCCCCGCGCCGAAATAATCGAGTGATCGATGATTTTACCGTAGGCAAGCCCGGCGCGGCAAGCCCGACGGGGGCGTTGATTACCGGAAACGGCCATGGTACCGATTTTCGTTTCGGTCGCTGGTTCATTGGAGGGAAGATGCCCAAGCAGGTTGCAACACGCTCGTCAGGGCGAGGCAATAGTGCCCACCAAGTAGATCCCGATGCCGGCTTCCGGCTGAAGGATGCCGAAATCGAGCAGGCGCTGGTCACCGGCGATCACGTCCCCGAGCTCGAAGCCTATTTCGGCGAGCTGCTCTACGAGGAATTGAGCAAGCTGGCAACCACGGCCCAAGCGCGAGCGCGGCGGGGGGGACCCCGCGTGTTGATTTTGCCCGGGATCATGGGCTCGAAGCTCGGCGTTCCCGGACGATTCCTCGACGATGTCATCTGGATGGATCCGCTCGACGTCGCGCTCGGCAATCTTACGGCGCTGGCGCTCAACGGCAAAGCGTCCCCGATCCGCCCACTCGGCGTAATGCTCTTTGCGTATTTGAAGTTGAAGCTCACCCTGAAGCTGGCCGGCTTCGATGCCGACTTTCACCCGTTCGACTGGCGTCGCGACATCGCCGAGCTCGGAAACGAGCTTGCCCAGCGAATCAAAAGCGAGCGGGGCGAGGTGTCGCTCGTTGCCCACAGCATGGGAGGTCTCGTGTCCCGCGCTGCGCTCAAAGCCGGTGCCAGCGTCAAGCGCCTGGTCATGCTGGGAACTCCGAACTACGGATCCTTCGCCGTGCCTCAGGCGCTGCGCGGCACGTATCCTCTCGTGCGCAAGATCGCGGCACTCGACACTCGGCACTCGCCCGAGGAGTTGGCGCGGGTGTTCGGCACGTTCGCCGGCTTGTACCAAATGATGCCCTCGGCCGAGAAGTGGGGCGGGATCGATCTGCTGGACGCCGCCGGCTGGCCGAAGAGAGGCCCACGACCACGCGCCGACCTTCTCGAGCTCGTCGCCGACTTCTCGCGGCAGCTCGCCGCACCGTCCGAGCGTTTCGTGTTGATAGCAGGCGTCAATCGCGAAACGATCGTCGACCTCAAGTCGATCGACGATGAATTCGTGTACACGACCACCCGAGCGGGAGACGGCACAGTACCTCTCGAGTTCGCGCGCCTCGCCGACGTCGCCACGTACTTCGTCGATGAGGAACATGGCAGCCTGCCCAACCATTCCGCGGTCGGACGCGCGGTCGTCGACCTCTTGCGCGGGGAAACGACGCGAGAGCTCCCGACGACCTGGACGCCCCCGATGCGCTCCAGCGCGCGCACACAAACCGACCGGGCCCTGCAAATCGATCCCTACGGCGGACGTCGTGGAGCGCAGATCAGCCTGAGCGAACGGCGCGAAATCGCGGCGGAGTTCGCCTCACCGAAGACGACGAGAACCGCCGACGCGATGATGATGCAGGGACCGAACCTCACCCACGATCCGGCGCTCGATCATGTCGTCGTGGGTCGCCGAAAGCAGCGCCGCATCGATTTGACGCTCGCATTCGGAAACATCACCGACGTCGATGCGCGCGCCTACGTACTCGGCGTTTTTCGTGACGTCATCCCTACCGGGCCGGCGGTCGAGATCGACAAGCGTCTCGGGGGAGCGGTGACCGAGTTCACCTCGCGGCGCATGCTGTCCGGCAACGTGGGCCAGACGTTCGTCATGCCAGTCGGACGCTCCACATTGCGCACCGACATGGTTCTCTTCGCCGGACTCGGCGCATTCGATACGTTCACGGCAGACGCGCAGCAGCTCGCCGCCGAGAACGTCATCCGCGTCTTCGCGCGCACCAGGGTGGAGGAGTTTGCCACCCTGATGTTCGGCGTGGGTTCCGGGCGTGCGATGACCGACTCGCTGGCCAACATGATCGCTGGCTTCTTGCGCGGGCTTTCCGAGGCCGACGGACAGCAGCGATTCAGGCGCATCATTCTTTGCGAACGGGACGCCGATCGATACGAGGAGCTGAAGCAAGGGCTCTATCAGCTCGCGGGAACGCCGCTCTTTCAAGACGTCGAGGTCACGATCACCGAGGAGGCGGTTCAGGCGACGGTCACCACCGTCGAAGACTGCGCGACCCCTGAGAGAGCCATGCTCGGCGGAGATCCCATTTATCTGATGGTGCGCCAGGCCCCCCGTTCGAGCGAGAGTTCCCGCGCCGTCGTCGAAGCTGCGCTGTTGGGGGCCGACGGCAAGGCGGCCGTTTTCAGCGAAACACTGCCCCTCGTGACGGCGGAGCTGGACGAACAGCTCGAGCGCATCAAAACGACCGATTTCGCCTTCGCTTCGCTCGCCGAATACGGCGAGAAGCTCGCCAACCTAGTGGTGCCGCCGGGCATCCGAAAACTGCTTTCGATGATGAAAAACCGCCACCTGATCGTGGTTCACGACGCGCCGAGCTCGCGAATTCCCTGGGAGACGCTTCACTTGCGGGAAGGCGACGACCCCACCTGGAGTCCCGCCCTGTCATCCGGCCTGACCCGACGCTACCTGGCCGGCAATCTCTCGATTGCGAAGTGGCTGGAAGAGCGGCGAGAGGACGCCATGCTCGACGTTCTCCTCGTCTACAATCCGACCCAGGATCTCCCTGGAGCCGACCGCGAGGGAAAGCGGCTGTACGACGCGATCGGCAGCCAGCCATCGGTTCGGATTCGATCGCTCGCCGGCCGCGAAGCGACGCGGGCGCGCCTTCTCGACGAGTTTCGGAGCGGTGCTTACGATGTCATTCATTACGCGGGTCACGCTTTCTTCGACGCCGACGTCCCCGAGAGGAGCGGGATCATTTGCGCAGGGGGGGAGTACTTGACGGGGGCCGATCTCGCGACGCTCGGCAGCCTTCCTAGCCTGATCGTGTTCAACGCTTGCGAGGCAGCGCGGCTGCGCCGCCGGGAATCGGCAGCCGACGAGCGTTCGGTCAAGCACCTGCTCACCCGCACGACGAGCTTCGCCGAAGCGTTCCTCCGTGGCGGAGCCGCCAACTACATCGGTACGTATTGGCCGGTCGATGACCGAGCTGCTTCGGTTTTCGCAGAGACGTTGTATGCCGCGCTCTTGAGCGGGGCCGCGGTCTCGAAAGCCCTGCTCGACGCCCGCCGGGCGCTCCACCGAGAGAAGCTGTTGGATTGGGCCGACTACATCCACTACGGCAGCCCCGATTTCGTGGTGAAGCGACGCAGGGCTTCGAGTCGCGCCAACGGTTCAGCCGCGGCGTCCTTGAGCGCCGATGGTCAGCCCACCCCGGTCACGCTGAGCGAGCGGCGAACGGGACCGAAACGCAGGTCGACCAGCGCGAGAAAACCTGCTGCCAAGCGTCGTCGCAAATGATCATGGCGTGCAGGCTCCGCTTTGCAGATGGGCTGGCCCACCCTGCCCAACCTCGATGTGAGCTTCACAATCCGCGCGGGAAAAACGGCAGTATTGGCTCGCCGACCCGTCGTACATGGGATTCTCGGTTTCACCGCCGAGCCAGAGCTCGCAGCGGTCCGTCGAGGGTCGCATCCTTACCCAGGCGCTGCCGAGCGGCAACCAGGTGAACCAGTAACCACTCTCGCAGCGCTGGAGGTCGATCACCAAGGGATCGCCTTCTTTCCATTCGTGCGCCGGCAAACTCTCGTTCGGCAATGCAGCTAGCTCTTGGGGAGGTTCACCGTCGAAACACGAAGGATCCGAAGCGCCGACGGGATCGTCGCTGCACGCTACCAGGGCAAGGCAGAGAAGGGTGACAAGTCGCTCCATGACCATGCGCTTGTTCGAAGCAAGCGGTGTGCCTCTCCCCCCATTGCGATCGCTTCGCTGCTTCTGGAACCGGCGTGCGACGGTGGTGTGCCAAGTTGTGCCGGGAGTGTGGCAGGAGGATCAGCCGGACCAAGCACGTCGCCGAACGTGGGAACGAGCGTGAAAGGTGCGCGGGGCGCAAATCAGGGGCCCGAGCTGATCATTTCGGCTTGAAGGTCGCCCCCGGACAGGCCTGCGCACAATGGCCACCGGCGATGTCATCACAACTCGAATCGTCGAGGCAATCGCTGCAAGAACTCGCTTGATCACTGTCACAAGAAAACCCGCTCGACGTGAGCCTGCAGGTGTTCAGCTTGTCACAGGCATTTTTGTTGTCGGAACCGCCGCAGGCCGCCATCGACAACCATCCGGTTAGAAGGACGAATGCAATCGTTCTCATACTGTCATCGTAGCAAGAGCATCCAAAGAACAACTCTTGAAATGCTCGGCGACGCGATCGCGGTAAGCGCCATTGCCCCCGGGTGTGCCGTCATCTCGCACATCGGTGCCGTTCCGTCGTTCCATTCACGGCCGCACGGCGACTTTTTTCGGTGACGTCCCGGCGAACGAGATCTATGTCTCGTTCCCGATTCGACGATGCCGGTTTCGAGGAGATTGCTGCTGCTGCTCTGCGTGAGCCTTCCCGCGGGGTGCGGCATTCAAACATCGCGGGCCGAGGCCGAGCAAATCGTCGCTCGCCATTTCGAAAGTATCCGCAACCGAGCGTACCAGAGCGCCCTCGCCGATTACGACGACCAGTTCTTCTCGGTCGTGCCGCGCGAGGAATGGGCGCGGAGGCTGGACCAGGTCGAGGCGAAGCTCGGCGCGTTCCAGAGTTACGCGGTGACGAACTGGAACGTGAACAGCAAATTCGGCACGGGGGCCGGCGGAACGTACGTCACCTTCACGTGCAACGTCGCCTATGCGAAATACCCGGCGGTCGAGCAGATGGTTCTCTATCGCCCGAAGAGCGGAGAGGAGTTCAAGATCCTGCGGCACGGGATCAATTCCGAGGGTCTTTTCAAAGAGTCACCGACCTTTTGACGGCTCCTTACACGTACGTGAACAGTCGGCTGTAGCGCCCTTTAGTCCACGCGCTAATCAGGGCCGTGCCGGGGGGGAACACGCGTCGCTGAAACACCACGGCTTTCGGCGTCCAAGATTCGACGGCCCCTTGCACAATCGCCTCGTTGCGCGTGGCCTCCGGCTTGCACCAGGTCGGACACCATGCGTTATCACGTTGTCGCTTTCATCGGCGTCCTGCTCTGCCCGGCCTGGGCTCGAGCGCAGACGACCTCCGAACCTTTCACCCCACAGCCGCAAGGCGCGAGTGCCTCGATGCAAACCGGAGCGGATGCAAACGTATCCGTCGATCGATGGGCAGGTCGGCCCCTCACGCTGGAGGGGCACGTAGGCATCGGTATGCCGCTCGGTTTCGTCGGAGCAGGCGTCGACTACTCGCCCGTGCGATGGTTCGCCGCCGGCGCCGGCGTCGGTGCTTCCGAGGCTGGACCTCAAGCCGCAACGAACGCGCGATTCAGAATTCCGGTGGGCGACAGCCTGGGCATTGGCCTGGGAGGAGGACTCTCGGCTGGCAAGTACCAGTGGGTCGAAGGGGGGGTCTTCTCGGTCTTCGTCGACGATCCCGCATCGAAGATGTGGAGGCCCGCGTATTGGGGCAATGTCGAGATTTCCCTCGAAGGGCGGTCGAGAAAAGGCTTCGCGATTCGCGGTTACGTCGGACGGGGCGCGCTGCTCAACGGCGGGGACGGCGAATGCAAAGGTGATTCGAGCACCCTCAATCACTGCCTGACCGTCCACCGCGAAGACGGCAAGGTGAGAGGCTATGCCGGCCTCGCGATGGGTTATGCGTTTTCGCTGTAGATGATGCTCGAAGCTTCAGACGATCACGGCGCTTTGCCCTGCGCACGGCATTCCGCTTCTTTCCTGTCGGCGATCTTCTGCAACTGCACCCGGACCGCGCCGGAGGCTTCGCCGGCGCGGCGCTTGTAGTCGTGCACGCTCTCGCAGGCTTTGGGATCCAGGCTGGCGGGGGCCGCGGCCGGAACCGCCGCAGCCAACGCGGTGGCGGCTCCATCACGCGGCGGCGACGCGGCCGACGTTCCCGACGGAGGAGCGGGCGGCCCCACCGGAGGCGTGGCGCGGTCGGCTGCGGGCGGCGCGACCGCGGCTCCGGCGGAGGCGAGCCTGTCCGGTGCCGGCGCCGCGCTATCCAATAACCAGGATTCGTTCTGATAGGCCCAAACGTACGTTGCGCGCCTGCCGCAGCCATCCACGCCGTACGTTCGTTCGCCGAGGGGTTGCAGGCGAAGTGACTCAGCCGGGCAGTTGAATTCGTAGGCAGCCCGCGCGCGAAGCTGCGTCACGTCGCCATGCATCGCGACGCAGTGCAGGCCAAGGGCGGATGTAAAGGCGCTGAATACGATCGGAAGTAAGGTAGTGTTTCGCATGGGGTGAAATCCTCCGACCGCGCAGGCTACCATTTTCGCCCGGCAAGGTGTCGCCACGCGTGTTCACAGGGACATGAATCTTGATGCGTTTGCCTTTCTTCACGATAGCAGCATGGAGTTTCGCGACGGCCAACTTGCACGCCGCGGAAAAGAGCGCGCTACGCCCGTCTTCTCTCAGCTGGGTACGCCGCGCCGGCGCGGAAAGCTGCCCTGGGCCGCTCGCCATGGCGCAGGCCGTCGAAAAGCGACTGCAACGCGCCGTCTTCGTGCCCACCTCGCAGACGGACCTCGCCATCGAAGCGTACGTCGAACCGGCGTCACCTTCGGGATGGCACGTCGTCATTCACACCTCGGGGCCGGATGGATCTCTCTTGGGACAACGAGAATTGTCGAGTAAGGAGGTCGCTTGCGCCGCGGTCACCGAGCCTGCGGCGCTCGCGATTGCGCTGATGATCGACCCCGACGCGACGCTCGCCCCACCACCGCCCGTGCCACAACCGCCCGCACGCGAGTCGACGATGCCTCAGCCGGCGGAGACGCCTGCGGCGCGGTGGCAGGGCATCGTGGCACTGTTCGGCGGCCTCTACGCAGGTCTTCTTCCCAAGCTCGCTCCCGGCTTCGTGGTACGAGGTCTCGTCATCCCTCCACCGCGCTTCGTGGGGCTCGAGGTGAGCGGAGCCTATTTCGCTCCGCAGGCGGAAGAGGTGAGTGATGGGTTTGGAAGCGACTTTTCGCTCTTCTTGGCGGGTGTAGCGATCTGCACCGCGCCGGCGTTCGGGCGGTTGCGGTTTGCGGCGTCGCTCTGTGGCGGTGCGCAAACAGGGGCCATTGCGCAGAACAGTTACGGGTTCTTGCGCCAGGAAAATCACGTTACCCCGATCTTCAATCTCGAGGCTCATGGGCAACTCTCGCTCGAGGTGCATCCTCACCTGCTGATCCTCGCCGGCGCAGGTGCGGTGGTGCCCCTCCGGCGCGACACGTTCGAGGTGCGCAACGCGGGCGAGACCCCACAACGGCTATTTCAGATGGCCGCCCTCGGCGGGGGGTTCGAAATCGGAGCTGCGTATTCATTTTGATCCAGAAAACGTCCGCACCGGTGCCAATGGGGGGCGTGGAAATCGGATCCGCAGCACCTTCGGCTGGCTCCTACGAGGATCCCGGCGTTTCCACGCCGCTCGATTTCGACGACATTTTCCAGAGTTGTAGTGGCTTCGTCTGGTGCGTCCTCGCCAAGCTCGGCGTCGCGAGCGCCGATCTTCCCGACGTCTGCCAGGAAGTGTTCGTCGTCGTACACAGGAAGCTCGTCGATTTCGACGGCCGGACGTCGCTGCGAAGCTGGATCTACGGCATCTGCGTTCGAACGGCATCGACCTACCGCCGCGCGATGCGCGGCCGTAAAGAGCGCCCAGCTTTCCCCATGCCCGAACCGCACGCGCCGGCGCGGCAAGACGAAGACGTGGAAAGGCACCGCGCTCGAGAGTGCCTGCGGCTCGTGTTGGACGGATTGGATGACGAGAGGCGCGCGGTTTTCGTGCTCTACGAGCTCGAGGAGTTGACCATGAAGGAAGTGGCTGAGGCGCTCGGATGCCCTTTACAGACAGCGTACTCGCGCCTTTATACGGCTCGTGAAGCGGTGACCCTGGCGTTTCGTCGCGAGATGAACCGGCGAGGTGCACGATGACATCGAAGACCGACCCGCCCCGGCTACGCAGTCTCCGGGCGTATGACCCGGATGGTCTCGTATCGGCGCTCGACGACCTCGATTGCGAACGGCCGACCTCGGAGCAGCTGCGCGACGTTCGAACCAATCTGGGATTGGTGCTTGGGCTGCCACCTCCTGCTGGCCAACCCGTGCAGCCACCATCCAGCGCGCCGCCTGCTCCGACGGGTCCGATCATCGGGTCGACGATCAAAACCTCCATGACGCTCGCGCACTGGGTGCCTTGGGTGATGGCGGGCGCATTGGGGGGAGCGGCGGTCATCGGCGCGTCTCAGCAATGGCGGCACGAACTTGGCCCGGTGCCCGCGCCTATCGTCGAACGAGTGTCAGCGCCTCCCGCAGCAGCGACGCCGACCCACCCCACGCTCGACGAACCTCCTTCGCCGGCTGGTGCGCCCGCCGCCGAGCCGCGGCCGACACTATCCGTCTCGAATCGCGCGGCTCTTCCGAGCCCGACGCGCTCGGTCCCCGCCGCTGAGGAAGAAGCGACGCACCGTCTCACCGAAAGGCCTTCGATGCATGAAGGTGCACCTGCTGCCGAGGCGCCGCCCCCAGCTACCGAAGTGACCGAAATATCGCTGTTGACGCGGGCACAACAAGCTCTCGGCAGCGACCCTTCGAAGTCGCTCGAGATCGTCGCCGATCACGAACGGCAATTCGCCAATGGCCTTTTGGTTCAAGAGCGCGAGGTCATAGCCATCGATGCCCTGATTCGACTGCGGCGCTACAACGAAGCCGAGGCGCGCGCGACGAACTTTCATGCGCGCTTTCCCGCGTCCGCACACGGCAGGCGCGTCGACGTGCTGCTGCGCTCGACGCCGAAATGAATCGAGGTGCACTTCGCTTCGTAATTTCAGAGAGGGCTCGCCAAATGGGGTTCGACGAACGGAGGCGGACCGAACGCCGCGCCGAGCAACACGAGCGTCTCTTCAGAAAAGGAGCTTTTCTCATGTCGACTTCACGAATGCACTATGGCTTGGGTTTCGCGCTGATGGGCTTGGCGGCATGCGGCGGCAACATCGACGTCGGCGGCAATGATCCGGCGGGCACCGCAGGAGCCGGCGGCGAACAGTTGGCGACAGGAGGTGCGGGCTCCGGCGGATCGGCGGGAATGAACACCGGCACCCACGACGCCGGCGTTGACCAAGGCACGGTTTGTGCGGAGCCGTCGTTCGAAACCTGTCCCTGCACGAGACGTCCTGGGCCCACGACTTCTGCCATTTTCTGTCCAGTGGGAAGCGGGACATCCGTCACCATGACGATTGGAGAGGCGGGCGGGCAGATCTCTCTCGACGGCACGCCGTCCGCTAACGCCCCCGGCTTCCGGTTGCAGATTCCCGCTGGGGCGCTCGCTGGTCCAACCGTGATTACAGTTACGGAGACGACGGTTCCGCCGCCGGCGAGCTATGTCGACGCGTCGCCGATCTACCAGATCGATCCACCCAATCTGATGTTCGCAAAACCAGCAGCGTTGACCCTACCTTTCAAGATGAAGAACGGCTCGATTCCTTCCACGCTAGCGATCGATGCGTCGACCGACGCAGGCTACGTGCGCCTCGCGGACTCGTACATCAACGCCGGCTTCCTGCAAGGGTCGCTGAGTCGCACGGCAAGTGTTTTTGCCGGTTACCCGAAATCGGGCTGCGAGCTCGCTTGCCCCTGAACGCTGGCGTTCACTGCTTGGGAATGGCGGGACCGAATGCGAGCGCATCCTGGAGCGCGGTGATCAGGCGGACCACTTCGTACGAACGCAGATGATGGTGGACTTGCTGCCCGTCATCGGAGTGGAGGGTGACGCGGATGTTGTCCCGTCGATCGTCTTTGGGATCGAGCACGTGCACTTCGAACTTGCCGTTTTTCACAATCGCTTGGTACGCGGGTTTCGAGCGTGGCATCGGCTTCATCTATCGCGTCTTGGCATTGTCGTCGACCACCGATCCGTCGCTGCTGAGTGATGTTAAACAAGCAGGCCCATTCTGCGTAGCACCGCGCTGGACGCCGCGAGCTCGGCGCAGGAGACATCGAACCGCAGCGCCACGAGCGATGGCGGCTCACGCGAGACCAAAAGATCCACCAGAAATGGCGTGAGCCGGCCGCGCACGAGTCGTCGATCCACAGCGGCGAACAGAGTCGTCCCATCGTCCTCCTCGACGATGACGAAATGACCTCGCGGAGCGGGCATCACGAACTCCGGCAGCCGGAACGCTGGCACCGGCGTGGTGACCAGGCTAGGAAAGACCAAGTCCCGCGGTGTTGCCCGAGAGGAAGGCTTGGCGCGATTGCCGGCTGTAAAGCAGCAAATAAAGCGCTTGCTCGAGGCTCATTGCCCCCTCCGCGACGAGAGGACGTTGCACAGCCTCGCTGCAGCTTGTGCAATGGCTTCGTAGGGCTCGCCTTCCTTCGCGAAGAGTGACTCCTCGTAGGTGACCGCATGGACGTTGGGGCACAACGCAAGAAGGCGCTCCAGTAGCTCGATTTGCTCATTCGTCGAGGTGCCGTGCTGAGTCCCACAGACGCTTCCTTCGCCGACCCGACAGCCGGAGAGCCGTATTTCGAAGCAGTGGCGGAGCGGCAGGAGGTCGAGCTCGCGGAACAGTTCGTCACCTCTTCTTCCGAGGAGCCATTCGTACGAGAGCAGGTGGCTCGTATCGAGTGTGACGCCGACCTCCGCCTTTTCGGCCACCATGCGAAAAAAGTCGTAGGCGTGGATGGGGCCAATGAAAAAAGTCGCGCCGTCCCCGAACCCGGGAAATTCGATGAGCAGCGGGACCAGCAGATGGTCTTTGACTCGCCGCGTGTTCTCGATCGCAGCGGCCAATCCGTAATCGGTCAAATACGGCGAGAACGGGTACGGTAGCGGCTTGCCTCGTATCGACTCGAGCGCGAGATCTTCGTTGAGCCACGAAAAACCATGGCGGTGAACCAGTGCGTTGGCGAGCTCGACCAACTCGGTGCGGTCATAGGGTTCGAGGGCGGCGAGATTGAGGCCCCCATGGTGCAGCGCTTGCGCACTCACGTGGGGGGCGACACGGTCGAAGAGTTCATCGTACGTCGAAAGGGGATCGCGCCCTGCGAGCCAGCCGAAGTCGCGCGGCTGCCAGCAAACGAACATACGCCTGAGCTCGTCGGTGTGCCGTTCGAGCAAGGCGTCGACGCAAGCGCCTATCGAATCGGTGCTCGCGGATCCATCGTCGACGGGCGCGCAGGGCAGGTCGATCCCGAGTCCGAATGCGACCTGCGAGCAATGATGCGGTATCTGCATGATGACCTCCATACTGCGAGCTCAGTGAATCCGAGCTCCCCGCATCAAACGAGATTTGCACGCCGGAAGGTCTAATCACAATCGGTATTGTCCGTACGAAGTCGTAAGCCGGAATCAAACAGTGAGTGGCAGTGCCTCGCCGCTGTTCCGACCCGCGGTAAGAAGGGCATCGGCCTCGCCGGGATGGTTATGAGCGAAAACGCCGCAATTGCCGATCGCGATCTGCCCCCGCCAAGATTCGCGGAGTAGGGGTCATTTTATTTCATAATCGAGATCGACGATCCGGCCGCGACGCTCGAGCCGCAAAATCAGGTGATGTTCGCTCCTCAAGCGAGTGTATGCCTCTAGGGATTCCTGGGGATTCGTCAGGTCCAAGCCATTGAGCGTGTGCAGTCGATCGCCGTTCTCGATGCCGAGGACGCCGAGCACCGAATCGGGACGAATGCCGTAAAGTCGGATGACCGGTTTGCCATTATCGAAGTCGGGAACCACCCGCGCCATTTTCATCCATTCCGCTGGGTTCATCAAAACTCGGTCCACCATCTCGCGTTCGACGCTGAACTCGGCGGCGCTCAGACGCTCAACTTTCGAAGCCAGCTCCGCCGAAGAGGCGGCAACGGCCGACGGCGGCTCGAGGCCAGCCGGGACGCCGATCATGAACATTCGAAGCTCACAGCGCGACGCGGCCGTCGAGAGAACGACGCGGTTCCATTCGATGCTTTCCACGGTCTTGCCCTCGAACGGCTCGTCGATGCGCACGAGGTGCGGGCGACGATGCGGCGCGTTCGACAGCACCGCCACCGATTGGCTGGCATCGTAAGCAGCTACCGCGATCACCGCCTTCACTCCCGGGCACAGCTCGCCGGGCGAAGGGCCTCCGGGCGGAACCGATTGTGGCCCATCCAGCGGTCGAGGCGATCCCGATTCGAAAGGATTGCGGTCGAGAATCGGGCGCGCACTGGTGACGTGCTCATCGCGAGCTGGGAAAGAAAATGGCGGGACGACGCCGGCGGTCAGGGGCTGCGGTGGCACGGCGTGCGGGCTCGTCTCGGATCCCAGCGCCGAAGCCGCGAGCTGCGACAGGCCGGAGGCTTGGTAGTAGGCACCCGCCACGAGCAGGACGCCCACCATGACCCTGAGATACACCTTCGGCCTCGTGTCGAACCTCATGATCCGCACTCCATTTCCGAGAACCCAGTTCTCGGCTATGCGAATAGCGAACGGTGTGCCACGAAGCCTTCCAGCGAAACAGCTCGAGAACGATGCAACGCATGATGGACCCGCGACATTTTGAACGTTCCGACGAATCTTTCGGAGCAGCCCGCGACATTTTGACCAACGGATTTCGAGGAGAGAGAGCGCCGATGACCCAGACCAAATCTTCAAACTCGCTCGACGTGGGCGTCATGACCGACACAGCACTCAGTGACGTGGACGGCGAGCAAGGGCGGCTCACGATCCGCGGATACGAGGTGGAGCGGCTGGCCGGCCAGATCGGATTCGAGGATGTAACCGCTCTTCTCTGGAACGGCAGTCTGCCCGATGCCGCCGCTCGGGCGAGCATGCGCGAAGCCCTGGCCGCTGGCCGTGTGGAGGCCTACGAGCGGCTTGGTTCCCTCGGCGATGCCCTCGCGCTGGGCGATGCCATGGATGGCCTGCGTGCTTCGGTGGCCCACCTCGGCATCGAAGCCGGAGACACCGACGAGGGACCGAAACTGGTGGGTGCGCTGGCGGTTTTCGCCGCTGCGTGGTGCCGTCGCGCCGCCGGCCTCGAGGCACTGGCTCCCGACGCAAGGCTCACACATTCCGCGGATTACCTGCGAATGATGCTGGGTCAAGCGCCGAACGAGGCCATCGATCGCGCGCTCGGCACCTACCTCGTCACGATCGCCGACCACGGCATGAATGCTTCGACCTTCGCGGCGCGCGTCGTTGCCTCGACCGGGTCCGACGCGGTATCGGCCATCGTGGCAGGAATTGGCGCGCTCAAAGGCCCGCTCCACGGTGGTGCGCCCGGACCGGTGCTCGACATGCTGGATGCCGTCGGATCGCCGGATCGCGCGACCTCGTGGCTCGAGGGCGAGCTCTCCGCCGGTCGGCGCGTCATGGGCATGGGGCACCGGATCTACCGTGTTCGCGACCCGCGCGCAGCGGTTCTCGAGCGCGCGGTTCTCGAGCTCGAGCGCGCCGGCATCGCGACCGGCAAGCTCGCGCTCGCGCGCGCCGTCGAACAAGCGGCTGAAAGAATGCTCGCCGCACGTTACCCACAGCGAAATCTCCGGGCCAACGTGGAGTTTTACACGGCCGTTCTCCTCGACGCGGTCGGCATTCCCCGCCGGATGTTCTCACCCACGTTCGCCGTCGGTCGGGTCGCCGGGTGGTACGCTCACGTGCGCGAGCAACGCGCTGCGGGTCGCCTGATTCGCCCTGCTTCGCGCTACGTCGGGCCCCGGCCGTAACGGAGCCGGTCCAAACAGAATCGATGTTGATCGATGACGTGTGTGCGCTCATCCGCCGCAGGGAAAGTGCTCCACCGCTTGGAGCAGGCAGCGGTGAGCCATCAAATCGCTCTCGTCCGTCCGCTGCTTGTCGGACTACGTCGGCCTCATCGTTTCCGGCTAGCCTGGATCTGACAGCTCGCAGTCGCACTCGCTCGATGGAAGGCGAACAAGCGAAGCGACTGGGTCGATGTACCGGGAGGGCGACGGCGCCTTGACGCTCGGATTACAGAGCCCCACGAAATCAAAATGCGAACGTCAAACGGAACGACGCTTTGCGTGCGACATGCCCCAAGGTTGGATCGTGCTCATCTCACGCTCCTCGTGTGTCTGGCGGCTGGATGTGCGGTGGACGTTCCGAGCGCAAGCACGCAGCGCGTGGTTGGGCAGATCGAAGACGACCCATCGCCACGTCCACAGAATAAAGAGGCGTGTGACCAATGCGGCGGCCTATGGGGTATTCACGGAATCGAACCGGTCGAGAGTTGCATCTGCCGGACGAAAGACGCAGGCCAGTCCTGCTCTGACGGAAGCGAATGCGAGGGGGCGTGCATCGTCGCCGATGACGCGATCTTTCAGATCGTCCAACCCGGGGATCCTCCCCTTGGCTTTTTCGTCGGTCGATGCGCCAATTACGATACGACGTTCGGCTGCTACCGAATCGGCACAGCGCAAAGCGCGGTACCTGCCGAGGAGGCCGCCGAAGACATCTGTGTGGACTGAGCTCTCGACGACGGAGCGCTGAACAGGGCGGCACGCATGGGGCAGCCATGCGTGCCCGCCACGTCAATTCGATCCGCGGCTCACTTCGCCGCAAGCGCTTGAGCACGCTTGAGGACTTCTTGGGCAGCGGCGGGATCATCGGACTCGACCGTGATCGAGAAACCATTCCCAATCGACGTGACCTTCGCCCGAACAGCCTTGACACCGAGTGGGCAGTACGACATCTCCGGCATGTCGAAGCCCATCGATGCGTTGCGCGCCACGTGGCAGTCGACCACCCGTTGTAGCCATTCCGAAGTCATGCCCTTCACCGCGCGGAAGTTGACGACCGCACCATGGAGTTTCATGGATTGCTGCTTCGCGGTGGCAGCGGCGGGGGTTGGGGCGTTGTAGGGTTTGGCGTCCACGATGTCCTCGCGATGATCGAACGGACTCATGTCGCGATCGGCGTCCGCGATACCCGCGCAGGATTGCGCCTCGGCTTCACGCAATGCTTGCGCTGCCTTGCGGTGATCGGCCGCCATCTTGCGATGCTTTTCGGCGTCTGCCTTGTGGCTCTCGGTGGGGTTCACGACCGACGTCCAGCAAGGAATCTTTGGATTGCCGCAGGTCTCCTTCAGCGCCGTTGCATTCGGGTTGTAGGCGTCCGAGTGCGGGGCGGCGGTCTGGTCCTGCTGCGCGGCTGCCTGTTCATGCTGCGCCTTGCTCATATCCTGCGGCTTCGCGCCGGGAGTCGACGCGCAACCTCCCATGGCAAATAAGGTTGCTACGATCGTGCTCTTGAACGTTAGAGTTCTCATGGTCATCTCCAGATAGAGTGTCTTCCCGGTGGTACGGCGCGTCCTTCCAAGACTCGTGCCATGCGCGATGGCGCTCACCACGCTGCTCTCGTTGGCACGGGGGGCGGTTTCGCGTTCGAAGTGGCGCTGCGCGTCGCGCAAGATCTGCGGGCACGCGCAACGGCACAGCCGATGCACCCGACTGAACCGGAGGACGTCATGGGAGAGCAAAACGCGCGTACCGAGCCCCGCGCGCAAAGAGTTCGTTGCTACACTCACGCGATGGAAATTCGCGTGGCTGAGCCTGGCGACTTGGAAGCCATCACCGATATCTACAATCGGTACGTCGAAACTTCGCATGTGACGTTCGACGTCACGCGGTTCTCTGTCGAGCAGCGGCGCGAATGGTTCGCTCACCATGCTCCCAAGGGACCGCATCGTCTGCTCGTCGCCGTTGACTCGGGAGTCGTTGCCTATGCGTCCACCGGACGCTGGCGTCCCAAGCCCGCCTACGACACGACGGTCGAACTGAGTGTCTATTGCGCGCCAGAGGTCGCCCGCCGCGGCTATGGCCGCCTTCTTTGCGAACGGGTCCTCGAAGAACTCGCCAGCGAGGACGTCGCGAGGGTCGTGGGTGGAGTGGCACTGCCCAATCCAGCATCGCTCGGTCTGCTTGCGAAACTCGGCTTCCGGTCGGTCGGCGTCTTCACTCAGGTCGGCCGTAAGTTCGGCCGCTATTGGGACGTCGAGTGGTTCGAGAAAGCGCTCTGAGATCAGTTGTACGTCGCCGTGAAAAGCACGCTCGGCGCCGAGCCGATACCGTGCACGCAACGACGACCTTCGTCATGGCTTTTCGGTTTTCGCGGCGGCTGAGCGGTGCCCAGTTCTCGTCGACGACGTCCGGGGTGACCCGCTCCTGATGGACGAACGATTTGCGCCGCACACGTTCGAGGTAACCCGGATCGGGCGGCTAAGACCTTGGTCTAATGTCTCGATTCGGGGACCGGTGGCTCGAGCGATCGGGGCGCGCGATCCATCTGGGCACGGCGCAGATCCGCCGCGACGACCGCCAAAAACGCGAGAAGCGAAATCGTACCGAAGAGCTGCCCGAGCGACATCGCGACCAGAACCGGCATGGGGGTGGGATCGAGCAGCGACCACACCATGAGAGCGAGGGACAGCAGCGCGAGGATGCAAGCCGCGCGAAGAATACGGGGGTACTCGCGGGTCCTCAATGTGTCTCTCCTTGGGCGCGACCGCTCGATGCGGGCGTCGCCCCATGCCCCGTTGAGTGGCGCGACACGTCGAGCTCGGATGCCGATTTCCAGAAAGGATGGGCAAAACCGTGGCATCCAGCGCTCGCGCAACTCACGCGTCCGCTGCGCACGTCCTCGAGCGCGGACTTGTGGTCGGGATGCTTCTGCCAGAGGTCGAGCTTCGTAGAGTGGCACTGCATACAGTTCTCGTTGGGATAAGGCGCGCGCAGGTGAATCGTTTGTTTGGCGTCGTCGATGGGCGCGTTGCGATAGTGGGTGACGTATTCGTAAACGTGCCTCATGCCCCCCAACTTGGTCATGACGGTGCCGAACATTCCATAGTCAGCGTGGCAGACATAGCAGTTCTCGTCACCGAAGAGATGGTTGCGCGCGTGGCGAGATGCCAGCGAGAAGCTGTTTGGGTCGTTGGAGTCGGAAGCATGGGGAATCATCACGTGACAAGAGCCGCAAAATGTGCGCTGCTTGGTGGCGCGGAACCCCTCGACATTGCCCGCGGCAGCCACTCCGATGGGGAAGACACCCAATCCGAGGAGCAGCCATAGCTTGGTGGATCCCACGAGAGGGGGCCGGCGCACGAGATAGGTCACCAGGATGCCAGCAGCCACGGCGGCGCAGATGAGGGCGAGCAGCGTGAGCGGCGGTTGATGGGCAATGATGTGCACGGCTTTGCCTGAGAGCGAACGCGCATTGCAAGCGCGCCGTAGACAATGTACTCGAAAACGGCTCGTCATGTCGCCAAGGTGGGGCAGAGTCAACTGGGCTTCGATGAGCCTCGGTTTGCTCTGGGCGGCGACAAGCCAGGGAGAGCCTTTGCGCCTGCGCGGCGACGCCCTGGCCGAGGCGCGGTCACCGGCAGGGCTCATCGTTCTGCAAGGCGAGGGCCGAAAGTATCCCTGGATCGGCGCAGAGGCGCTGGTTTGGGCCGGCGCCGGCAACGACGAGGCGAAGGGCGATGTTCTCGTTCTCATGCTGCGTTTGCGCGAGCCGCGCGGCCTGGGGGAGCTACGCGCGGGAAGATTCGTCTTCGCCACCGGAGCGATCCGACCTGTCCAACTCGATGGGGTCTGGGCCCTCGGGCGGACGCCGTGGGGGCTCACCATCGAGGCGGCCGGCGGCGCTCCGGTGATCCCGCGATTCGGCGCCCGCGCCTACGACTGGCTATGGGGGGGACGCGTGGCGCAGAACCTGGCCTCGCGGGCGACAGTAGGCTTTTCTTACGTGCGACAACACGCGCGAGAGGGACTGACCAACGAGGAAGTAGGAGCCGACCTGTCCGCGATTCCCATCGAATGGCTCGATGTCGCCGCCAGAGGAGCCTACGATCTCGCCTCGCCCGGCATCGCCGACGCGCTCGTGTCGGCCGCCGCGCGGTTCGAGTATTTTCGGGTCGAGCTCTTCGCCAGCCATCGTTCTCCGTCGCGTTTGCTGCCCGCGACATCGCTCTTCTCCGTGCTCGGGGATTTTCCTTCTCAGGTCGTCGGCACCACCGTGCGCTGGGAGGCGGCGCCGCGGCTCGATCTTCTGGCGACCGTCGCTGGCCAGGACTTGGGCGGCGAGCTCGGTGGCTATGGTTCGCTGCGTAGTACCTTGCGCCTCGATGATCGGGGCGATGGCAGCCTCGGGCTCGAGGTCCGGCGACAAGACGTGGCGAACGTCCACTGGAGCGGCGTGCGCGCCATCGCTACCCAGCATCTCGACCTGCACTGGCAAGCCTCGTCGGAGCTCGAGCTCGCGTGGGCCGACGACCCGCAAGGGCGCGGAAACGCGTGGCCCTGGGGACTTTTGGCTCTCGGGTGGCGCTCGGGCACCGGCTGGGAAGCTGCCGCTGCGATCGAAGCGGGCGCATCACCACGGTACCGTTTCGAAATGAATGGCTTGCTGCGCTTGTCACGAACGTTCGAGGTTCCGTGAACGGCCGACCCTCGATCGTACTCGTGTTGTCGCTCCGGGGTGGGCACCGACGGCGACACCGAGGTGCACTTTCCTTCCACCGCCGACTGCGTGCGTTGCCACACCAAGCCTCATGACGAACGGACGTGCAGCCATTGCCATGGCGAATCGCACGTGCGCGGCGAGGCCGAGCTCGCGCGCCGGCACTTGCGATTCACCCACCGCGCTCACATGTCGTCGGTGCGCGGTGAGTGCGTTCGCTGTCACATGGAAGTCGGATTGGAACGGCCGGAGGTGGTCCGTCCCAAGATGGCCACATGCTTCAGCTGTCATCAGCACGAAAAGCAGTGGACGCTTCGCGACTGCGACGGCTGCCACGTGGAGCTCGCCGCCGAAAACACATTGCCCGTGAGCCATCTGGTGCACGATGGAGACTGGATCCGAGAGCACGGCGTGCGCGCCGCCAGCGCGCGCGATCTCTGCTCGGCCTGCCACAGCGAGCGCTCCTGCGCCGGGTGCCACGGGGTGACCGTCCCCGCGCTGCCCTCGCGACTCACCTTCGACCGGGTGCGGCTGTCGGGCCTCCATCGCGCAGGTTTTCGGTCGCGTCACGCCGAGGAAGCGCGGGGACAACCGGGCCTCTGCACCACCTGCCACACCGAGCGTTCGTGCATCGATTGCCACACGTCGTCGCAGGTCGCGCCGGGGATGGGGGCGCGCAATCCTCATCCCCCCGGTTGGCTGACCGCCTCGCGCGGTGGGGGTCAGCACGGAATGGCGGCGCGCCTCGACCCCGTTTCGTGTGCCGGCTGTCACGGCGGCGCGGGCGAACAGCTCTGCGTCGGTTGCCATCGCGTGGGCGGGCCGGGCGGTAATCCCCACGGACGTGGATTCTCCAGCAACAGGGACAAGCTGCGCGATCTGCCCTGCCGGCTGTGTCACGGGGGCGTGTGATGTCCCCTTCCGCCAAGAGAGTTCTTGCGGGCGCGGCCGCGGTCTTGCTTTTGGTCGGCGCGGGCGTAGCTGGGTTCTTCCGCGCGCTGGAGAAGCGCGTTGCTCCAGTCCCTGCCGAGATCGTGCCCGCTTCCTGGGCCGAGTTCCGCACCAGCGTCGGGCACCAGCAGCACGTCGGCAAGGGAACGATCAGCTGCAAGGACTGCCACAACTACGAGGCCGAAGGCTTCAAGAATCCGGGCGTCGGCGTGTGCGCGCGATGCCATAATCAAGAGGTCGCCCACACCCACGCGGGCGGCGAGCGGAAGACCGATTGTTTGGCCTGTCATCTCTTCGCACCGGGAGCCGCGCCGACCTGCGGCAACTGTCACGGCCAGCCCCAAGGACACACCGCCGCGGTGAGCGTGCACCTGACGACGGCTTGCAACGAATGCCACCACCCGCACGCGACGCCCGCCATCGCGCCGAAAACGTGCACCGATTGTCACGAGGAACGCGCGATGCACCACGCCGAGCACGTAGGAAGCAAAGATTGCCTCGATTGCCACCGGGGCCACGACCCTGCGCGCGCGGCACGATCGACCTGCTCGACCTGCCATCAAAAGCCGGCCGGCCCGAAGCCAGCCAACCACGACTCGTGTCTCACCTGTCACAAGCCACACGATTTCGTGGCGCAGCGCGCGCGGGTGTGCCTCGGATGCCACGGGACCAAGCCCACGCTGCTCGCCGCGTCGGTTGCCGCCCATACCCGATGCACGAGCTGTCACGCGCCGCACGCGCCGGCGCAGGCCGAGAGCTCGTGTCAGGTCTGTCACAAGCAGGTGCACGCCATGCATGGCCGCGAGCCGGACTGCGTCAACTGCCATGTGCCGCACAAAGGAGAAGTCGACGCGAAGGCAAGCGCCTGCACGAGCTGTCATCAGAAGATCGCCACGTCGGAGACCGCCGCCCACGCGGGGAAAACGACCTGCACGGGTTGCCACAAGCCGCACGGTTTCTCGTTGCCCGCGGGCACCGCGTTGTGCGGGACGTGCCACGGCAGCGAGATGCGACTGGCGTCCGAGAACCGCGGTCATCAAAACTGCGGATCGTGCCACGGGGCCGACGCGCATCACCCCGCAAAAGCGCCCGCTTGTAGCACCTGTCACAGCCAAGAGATGCGCAGCGCGCCGCGCGGACATCAGAAATGCGCGGCCTGCCACGAAGCGCACGCCGGCACCCGAGTTGCCGAAGCTGCAACCTGCACCAGCTGTCACGCGAAACAGGCCAAGACATTGCACGCCTCACTCCAAGGGGGATGCGAGACCTGCCACCGAGCCCACGGCCCGAAAGGAGTTGCGTCCCCTCCCGCGTGCCCCACCTGCCACGAAACGCGGACGTTGCCAGCCCTTCACCAGCTCCCGCACCATGCTTCATGCCAACAATGCCACAGCTCCCACGCGCCTCCCCGTTCGGATCGCGAGACGTGCACGGGGAGCTGCCACTTGGATCGAAGAAAACACCAGCCCGGCGCCCAAGTCTGCTCGGGGTGCCATGTCTTCCGGACTTGAACCAAAAGTACTCATGGCTCGATCACACCGTCGATGTGAATGGCTTTGCCGGTCTCCGAGATTGCGAGTCCGGTCAGCGAGCGATCGACCTCGGTGCCGTGGCAAGTGGATCGATCGCACGAAGTCGAAGCCGTGTGCTGCGTCGGGGGAATGCCGTGGCAGGCGCCGCACGCGCGCGCGGCGCCCGAAGCATCGGTCCACGAGGGAATGACCGACGGGGGATCGACGAGCTTGGCGCCGTGACATGCCACCTCGGCGCACGTCTGCCCGTTCCAGGTGGGTGACGCGCCGCGATCGAGCGCGTGCCCAGTCAGCGCGACCTGGACGATGCCGTCCAGGTGCCCCGCCGAAACAACCGCCGGCGGCACGGCGTGGCAGGTCGTGCACGCGATGGGCGCGGCGAGCGACGGGGCGTGATGCGAAGCGTGCGCCGCCGTGCTCGGCCAGGGATCGTCCCCCTGCCCATGGCAGGCTCCGCATTTTCCGCTGCCGTCGCCGACGTCGACGCGACCATTCATGTGCAGGGGACCGCCGACGAGCGAAGCGCCGGTCGCGTCCGACTCGCGGTGGCACGTCGAGCACTTGCCCCGAAAATGATTCGCAGGGGGAGAGGCGTGACAATCTCCGCAGCGCATCGGCATGTCGTCGTTCCAGGCCGGACGCGGACGGCTGCCCCCCCGATTGTGACAGGAGACAGCGCAGTTGCCGGTGCTCCGGTCGTAGCTCACTTCCGGCCCCGCGAGGGTTCCATCGAAAACGACTTCGACGGAACCATTGGCGTGGAGCCCAGCGATCACGTCGTTGCCCGGCGGCGGATGACAGGTCGAGCAGGCGAATCCCCCGACGTGGGTAGGCGAAGGTTCGACGTGGGCCGCGTGTGCCCCCGCGCGGCGCTCGTCTCCGGCGAAAAAGCAGGGATCACGAGGCGGGTAGGATCGCGCACCCGCACCGTGACACGTGCCGCACGCAAGTACGCCGTCTGGCTCGGCGTGGCAGGTCGTGCAGGAGGTAGCTCCTGGAGCCGCTCGGGAAACGTTCGACGGGCGGGAAAGCGCTCCGTCATGACACCGCCCGCAGGCATCGGCGTCGCTCGCGTCGAGCATCGGCCGGTAGCGGCTGGCTCGAAGGAGCGTGCCATGCCACGCCGGCGAGCGGGGGTCGACGATGCCGGGCGAATGGACAGCGCCGCGAAAAGCGGGCGTTGCACCGGCGACCCACGCGGCCAACACTGCACGCTCGGCGGGCTCGATCGCATTTCGGTGAGTTTCCGAATCGAGCGCCGCTAGAATGGGAGCCCGATCGTCGGCCGGCAGGGTGGCCGGGGCACCCGACGGTGTCACGCAGGCAATCGCATCGAGAAACGACGTCGCCCGCCAACCCCCCGCGGGCGATGTTTCCGCATGACAGCCGATGCAGCGGCGTTCGAAAATCGGACGCACGTCGGCGTCGTAGACGGGGGGCGCTTGGTCGACGGCGCGATCCTGTGCGCACGATGCGAGCGCGGCGAGCATCGTTGCCCCAGCGCTGATCTTCCGACGCAATCTTTCCAATCTCGGCACGCCCCCGGATGATAGCGCGACGCGCCGGCCGTTGGTCACTGCGGTCGCACGAGCGTCATCGGCGATTGCATGGTGATGGCAAAGTACGAGTCGAAGATCAACTGCTTCACGTACTTCGGATTGTGAACCCCCTTGGCGCTGCCTCGCGCCAGAATCAGATAATTGTAGAGGGCACCGGCCTGGTCGGCGGTCAGGTGCAGCGTCCCCGGTCGAGTCTTGTCGGCTTCGAAATGACCGTCCGCGAGCTCAGCCGTCGTCAAACCCGGATACGGGGCGATCGTTCCCCGCGTCAGATAACCGACTTCGTTCAGTGCCTTTTGCAGTTCGAAAAGCGCCGCCTTGACCTGCGACTGGCCCCCACTGACGTCGAAATTCGTCGCACCGGCATGGCACGTGGTGCACGCGCGGACCTGCGCATAGAACGAATGATTCGCAGCCATGCCGTTCGTCTCGACGTTCGGCATGTGGCAGTCGGCGCATCCGAGCTTCTGCTGGTGGGTCGAGGTACCGTAGGTCTTGCCTGCGAACTGGTAACCGCCGACCGCCGAGTAGACATCGGTCTGCGGACCCTCGTGGGGCCCCCAGTATGTGCTCGTCAAGGGGCTGTCGGCACCGATGTAGTTCGTGACGTCCTTGCGCGAACGATGGCACCACATGCAGGTGTTGGACGTGCTTTTCGCACCGGCGGGCGTTCCGGTGACCGCAGTCTTGTCGGGACTCTTCTCGATCATCGCTTGATCAGTTGCCGCGGTTGGAACACGCAGCGGAAACGATCCCGCCGTGTACGCGAGACCGGTACGGTGCGGATCGTTGGTATCGGTTACCTGATGGCACGTCACGCAGCCCACTTGTGCAACTTTCGAGCTGCCGGTGTAGGTAGCTTCGGCAAGGGCATTGTTGGAGGGATTGCGATAATTGAGTTCGCCGCTCTTGACGTTCGTCACGCCGCCATCCGCGACGGTCCCGACCGCGCCGGCCACGCGAAGCTGCAGAGCGTCGAGCGCGTGACAGTTGCCGCAAGCTCCCGGACCTGTCCAAGTCGTCACCTCGTCGCTGCCCAAGTTGGAGATGAACGTCGCGTAGTGCGTGCTCGTCTTCCACTGTTCGACGATGCCGTTGAATCCGTGGCAAGGCGACAAACACGACGCCGGTAGACCCGTCACACCACCATCTGCCGTCCCCGCCGGCAAACCCATGGGCCCCGGCGGTCCGGCCTCACCGGACGGACCTGCGGGACCAGACGGACCGGCAGGTCCCTGCGAACCTTGTGGGCCATCCGATCCAGCGCAGGCCCCAACGATGAGCGGCGCCGAGGCGAAGAAGATCACAGCAACGGATCGCACGGTTGTCATGATTGCCTCACCTCCGAGGCGACGGCTCGATCACTATCACTGGCAAAAACCGAGCCCGCGAGCTGATCGTAGCTTTGCGGCATGACGAAAGTAAACACAACTAAGGGCCCATCCACACCAAGGAGGCCGCGATTGGCGCGCGAGTGTTGGGAAACGAGCGCTCGAGTTGCAGGGGACACGCACGACTTGCGGCGGCCGCTGTGCAGGAGGCAGTGCCACCAGTGGATTTGAGCTACTCCCTCGGCTGAGAGTCGCACAACGCGATTGCTACGTCGATCCAGCCCCAACCATATCGCACGGCTTGGGACTTGCACCGTCTGCCATGAAACGACAGCGACATCCGGGGAGAACGCATGAGTACCGAATCATCACCGAGGGGCATCGACCTCGCGTTCGAGCTCGCCGACTGGGTGATGATCGGGCTCGATTCTCAGGGCAGCGTTCGGCTGTTCAACAAGGCAGCCGAACGCACGACTGGTTTCGCTCGAGAAGCGGTGATGGGGCGACCTTTCGTCGACCTGCTCGACGCTTGCAAGATGCAATCGACGAAATTCGAAGACTTCATCAGCGGTCAGCCGGCCGATGAATCGGCGTTCGTTTGCTCCGTAGAGTCGCGGAGAGGAGGGCGGCGCAGCGTCGCGTGGAAGCTCGCGCGTTCGCCGGAGGGCGCCGGCGCGCTCGTCGAGATATTTGCCTTTGGGAGCGATACAGAGGCCGAGAAAACCGCAACCCTCGTGTCCATGTGCGCGCAGCTCGCGCACCAAATTCGCAACCCGTTGAATGGCGCGCTTCTCCATATCACCATCCTCGAGCGGGCTCTCGATGCAAGAAGCGTCAATGGAGATTGCGCGCACGCGCTCTCGGTCATCAAAAGCGAGCTCCGAAGGCTTTCCAGCGACCTGACGGAAATTCTCGAGCTGAATATGAAGGTGGGCGACTAAGACCACGACAGGACGGCGGCAGCACCATCGGCAACCTACTCCGACAGGGCCGGCGCGCGTGGAAACGAGAGCGTGAAGGTCGTTCCGCGACCGGGAGCGGTGTCGACCTTGATCGATCCGCCGTGGCGCTGCATGCAGGCGTAAACCATCGCGAGGCCGAGACCTGTCCCTTCGTCGCCCTTGGTCGTGAAGAACGGCTCGAAGATCCGGCGCTCCACTTCGGGCGGCATGCCGGGTCCGTTGTCCGCCACTTGGATCCAACTGTCATCGGCCGACTCTCCGGTGCGGAGCGTGATCGTGCCGCCCTCCGGCATCGCGTCGATGGCGTTGACGACGATGTTGACGACGGCGCTCACGATTTCTGCCGCGCGTCCCCGAATGGGTGCCGGGCTTCCGAGCTCCTCGACGATCCGGTTGCCGCGCCCGCCGCGCGCGGCGATGCGCGGCCGCGCGATCTCGCTCGCCTCGTGGGCGAGCCGGTCGAGGTCGATATTTTCGGGTTTCGAATCCGGCGATTGCCGGCTGTAGTCGCGCAATCGATCCAGGGTCTGCACGCCTCGCGTGAGAACTTGCTTCGCCTCGGCGATCGTCTCCTTCGCGTCCAGGGTTTGTTGGCGATCGATGCACCGATCGATGAGCTGCAACTGGAGCGAAAGAGGGTTGAGGATGTTCTTGAGATCGTGGGAGACGCCCGCCGCCATCTGGCCGAGCGCGCGGAGCTTTTCCGCGCGAACCAACGTTTCTTGCGCCGCGCGCAGATCCGCGTGGGATCGAGCAAGCTGCTGGATTTTGGTGGCGCTGGCCAGCGTGACGGCGGCCAGATCGACGAGCCCATCGGCGAGCCTCAAGCGGTCGGCAGGTCCCTTTTGTCGAAACAGCATGGCGACCGTCCCAAAGAGCCCTCCGCCAGCGACGAGAGGACGTGACGCCACTTCGGCGAACTTCCCGCCGCAAACAGCCAGAACCTTGCTGCCGAGCTCTTCGATGGCCTCGGGATCGATCGCGAATGCCTCCAGCTCGCGCGGCAGGTGTGGCGACCGGACGAGCCCGACTCCGCTCTCGTTGATCTCGACGATGGCCACCGCGTCGGCGCGCACATGAGCGACCAGCGCGTCTGCCAAGAGCGGCAGAATGGCGCTGCCCTTTCCTGCTTCGGAGGCGAGCCGGGCAAAGCGAATCAGAATGTCGATACCGGTCGTGTCCGACACGAGTGGAGAGTAGGAGAGCCGTCTCCACTGTCAAGGCATCACCGGAGGATACAGGCGTTCAACCTGGACGCGGCCAAGGTCGGCAAGCGAGCGTCCTAACGTGCTCCAGATGCCGCTCGCACTCCTTGCATCAAAGCGGTGCCGTCGAATGTCCAGGAGCCGAACGCGCCGGCGCGAAGCGAAGCCGCGGGACCGAGGGCCGCAGCGCGAGCGCCGCGAGAGCGATTCCCGCCAGCAGCATCGCCGTCCGTAAGGCAGGCGCGCCCGCGGCGAGGGCCACGAGTGGCGTGTAGGCGAACAGGGCAGGCGGCAGAAAAAGAACTGCCAGCAACGCGTAGGAGAATTGCTCCCGAATCGCCCATCCAGTTCCGAAAATTCCGAGAAGGATCGCCGCGAACACCGAACCGATGATCCAAACGGCGCCAGGGCCGTCGGTATTCCACGCAACCAATCCACCCGCGAGGAGCGGTAGTGCGACGGCGACGGTCAAGATGCGACCCGAAATCGAGGCTACGAAATCTTTCATCTGATTCCTCCTGCGGGGAGGTTTGCAGAAGCCGTGCCGCCGCCACCGGGAGCCGCGCACGCTGCAATGTCAGTCGAAAAGCGCGGGAAGCGACGAACACACACGAAGCGCTTGCGCGTCGCCGCGCATCGATTGCGTCAGCTCACGACTTCGACCCGATCGCGTCCGTTCGCCTTGGCCTTGTAGAGCGCTTGATCGACGCGCCGAAGCCAGCTCTCCGCGACCTGGTCGGCCGGTGCGAGAGCGGCCACACCGATGCTCACCGTCACGATGTTCTTTTGGGTGACCGTTGGAATCGCGAGGCTCTCGACACGCGTTCGCACGCGGTCCATCGCCTGGACCGCTTCAGCGAGCAATTGCTCGGGCAGGATCACCAGAAACTCCTCGCCACCATAGCGGTAGAGCGCGTCGCTTTGCCGTAGCTCGCTCCTGACGGCTTGCGCGATCTTACGAAGGACCTCGTCCCCCGCAAGATGCCCGTAGTGGTCGTTGTAGATCTTGAACCAATCGATATCGCAGAGAGCGGCGCAATAACGGTGGCCATAACGTTTCGCCCGCGACCAGAGCACCTGCAAGTCTTCGTTCATGCGAAGGCGATTGGCGATCTCGGTGAGCGGGTCGATGCGAGCGAGTCGAAAGGATTGTTGGCTTTCCCGGCGGAGAGCGTCATTTTTCTCCGCCAGCTTTCGGTAGAGTGCCACGACGCGCGCGGCCGAGACGAGCCGCGCCTGAAGCTCGTCGATGTCGATCGGCTTGGCGTGATAGTCGTCGGCACCGGCGGCCATGCCTTCGAGCAAATGCTCTCGATCGTCGAACGCCGTCATGAAGATGAAGTACGTGTAGGATCCGTCTTGTTCGATCGCGCGCGTCCGCTTGCAGAGCTCGAGCCCATCCATCTGAGGCATCTTCCAATCGCAGAGGATGACGTCCGCTCTTTCCTGGCTGTGCATCTCCCAGGCTTCTAGGCCGTCCTTGGCCGTGCGACACTCGTGTCCGAGAAGTCGTACCGCCCTTCCGAGCGCCTCGCGTGAGGCCTTGTCGTCCTCGGCCACGAGGACGTCGAGAGGCCGCGAGGGCGGACGCTGGGCACCAACGGCGGGTGGGCGCCGCTTCAGCACGTCACGGCGGTCCTCTCGTCGGTGCGCGGTCGGGGGGATGATGATCATGAGCGCTACCATGCACAGGCCAGGCCGAGCGCGACCGGCGCGAGCGTCCGGCGAAAACGGTTTCTGCCGCGCAGGATTTGCATCGGCGCGCAAGCAGATCGCGCCTCGGACGAGCTGTTCCGAAGCACGAGGCGATGGTATTTACGCGGGTCCCTATGTCAATCTCGGGAGGCGCTGGGCGCCAGGGAGCGAGCATGGATCATCGTAGGTACATGAAGGTGCTGAAACTGGACGAAGCCGAGGTCGCGAGCCGCCGCGCCTTCTTCGAGCTTACCGACGAAGATCTGAGCCGGCTCGCCGCGCTGCGACCCTTCGCCGAAAAGGTCACCGATGCCATCGTCGAGGACTTTTACAAGCTCTTGCTCGGCCATCGCGAGACGAAGAAGTTCTTCCCCGACGAGGCGACCGTCCGCCGGGTCAAGAAAACGCAACGCGATTACTTTTTGGGTCTCTTCAATGGCAAGTGCGATCTCGCCTACGTCGAAGATCGGCTGCGCGTCGGAACCGCGCACCAGCGGATTGGTCTTTCCACCAAGTGGTATCTCGGCGCCTATCGCAAGTACATGCAGCTCATCTGCGATCACCTGTTCGAGGAGCTGCGCGATCAGGACAAGGTCCGCGACGCATTCGCGAGCATCCAGAAGCTCGTGTACTTCGACGTCGTGCTCGCCACCGACACGTACCTCGCCGCCAACATCGACGCGATCGAGCGACACCAAGCGGCCATTAGGGAGCTGTCTACGCCGGTCATTCGTGTCCACGACCGCATCCTTCTTCTTCCACTCGTCGGCTCGATCGACAGCCACCGCGCCAATCAGGTGATGGACAACGTCCTCTTGAAGGTCAGCGAGGCGCAAGCCAAGTGCATCATCATCGACATTGCCGGTGTGCCGGTCGTCGACACCAAGGTCGCCGACAATCTCGTCAAAACGACGGCGGCGGTTCGCCTGCTCGGCGCCGAAACGATCCTGACCGGTATCACCGCGCAGGTGGCGCGCACGATCATCCAGCTGGGCGTCGATATCTCGGCCATGCACACCCTGAGCCGCCTCGCCGAAGGGATCGAGCTCGCGCTGTCGCTCGTCGGCAAATCGATTCAGTCGAGTGCCCGGCGGCCGACGCGTCGCAACAAGCGCAAGACGGTGCGGACCTGATGACAGGCCCCATTCCCATCCTCCGGGTCGGTCGAGTGCTGCTCGCCACCATCCAGACCGAGTTGCGTGACAATGTCGCCAACGCGTTTCAGCAGGACGTGCTCTTGGCGCTCGAGCGAGGAGCAATGGCAGGTCTGGTCATCGATATCAGCGGTCTCGAGACGGTCGATACCTACGTCGCCCGCGTACTGGCAGATACCGGGCGCATGGCCAAGCTCATGGGCGTGGAGACGGTTCTCGTCGGGATGCGCCCGGAGATTGCGGCAACGCTCGTTCGCATGGGATATGCGATGGAGGGCGTACAGACCGCCCTCAATTTGCAGGAGGGGCTGGCGGCGCTGCGGAAGAAGCCACGAGAAGAATGAGGCCCTCGTGAGCGAAAGCGTCGAAGAGCGCCACGAGATGCGCATCGAGTCCGAAGACGACATCACACTCGTTCGGCGCAAGGTGCGCGATCTGGCCGCGACCTGCCACTTCGATATTTTTCTCGGTGCAGCGGTCACCACGGCTGCCTCGGAGCTCGCCCGCAACGTGTGGGTGCACGCCGGTCACGGCGTCGCCGTCATCGAACGGTTGACCGACGATGTCCGCCAAGGTGTTCGGGTAGAGTTCAGAGACGAGGGGCCGGGAATAGCCGACCTCGATCGGGTGCTCGCCGGAGGTTACAGTACCGCCAATTCGATGGGACTCGGCCTCTCGGGAAGCCGTCGTCTGGTGGACGAGTTCTCCATCGATTCGGCACCGGGCCGCGGGACACGGGTTACCTTCGTCAAATGGACACCGTTTTGATCGACCAATGGCTTTCCGGCCTAGAGAGCATCGCCGTGCTCGACGAGGCGTCGGTCTCGGTCGTCCGCCAACACATTCGCGCCGAAGGCGCGGCGGTGGGGTTCTCACCATCGGCGCTCGGCAGTATCGTCAATGTCGCCAGCGAGCTCGGACACAACCAGCTCGCCCACGCGAGAGGTGGGCGCATCGCGATTCGCCGCATCGCGCGCGGCGAAACTCCGGGACTCGAAATCATCGCGGCCGACCGAGGCGACGGAATCGCCGCACCGACCGATGCTCTTCGGGCCGTAGGCAGCGATCCTCAGCCGAAGGCGCGCGGCAGCCTCGGGGTTGGTCTAGCCGCCGTGCTCGAGCTCGCCGACGAGCTCGACTTCGATGTTCGCATCGGCGAGGGTTCGTGTGTATGGGCGCGCAAGTTTACGCGACCGGTCGCGCGGCGACGACAGGTTGGCTTGTACGGCCGAGCGTGCCCGGGCGAAGATACGAGCGGCGATGACGGTTATTTCGCGCGAAGCGACGATGACTTGCTCATCGGGCTAGCCGACGGCCTCGGCCACGGGCCGCCCGCGCGCGAAGCTTCGTCGGCAGCCATGCAGACACTGCGCGAGTCCACGGCGCTCGGCGTCGGGCGCCTTCTCGAGAATTGCCACGACGCGCTGCAGGACACCCGCGGCGCCGTCATGGCCGTGGCGCGCATCGCCGAGCCGAGTGACACGATGCAAGCCGGCGCGATCGGCAACGTGAGTCTGCACGCCTATGGACCAGGGGCGCGTTACCATCTGACCGGCCCGTCTTTCGTCGTTGGGGCTCGAGGAAGGCAACCCAGAATCGCCCTCGAAGACCATGCGCTCAGCATGCGTGACGCTCTCATTCTCTTCAGCGATGGAATCTTCACGCGAGCCGATATCGGAGGGGAGCTCGACCTTCTGCGCGAGCACCCCATCATCATCGCCCATCAATTCGTGGAACGATTCGCCCGCGACAACGATGACGCGCTCGTCCTCGTCGCGCGTTAGCATCGCGTATCGAATGAGCCATGCCGCCGCGCGTGTCGAAGAGCGCATAGCTCCTCCCGCCCGCATCGGCCGCGCCTTCAATATATAAAGCGCAGCGATGCCGCTACCTCGCTGACTGACGACTGCAAAACTTGCGCGCGCGGCGCGGAAGGTGCGCCCCGTGCAGGAAATGTTGGCGTGCGCAAGGGGCGCGGCTCGATCTGAGGACTGGCTTGCGGCTTGCTTTGACGGCGAGCGCAACCGCTTACGCCGAGGAGAAACATGCACGCCCCGCCAAGGTCTTCGAGGTTCCACTTTCGAGTCGTCTCCACCCTATGCGCCGGAGCAGGTTTTCTCCTGCTGAGGTGTTCGGGACCGCAGGGACCCGCGGGAGCGCAGGGAACTCAGGGTGCGACGGGACCGCAAGGCGAGGTGGGTACGCAGGGACCGGCCGGGCCTGCAGGCCCCGCCGGAATGCCGGGCACCCCTGGGGCAGATGGCGGCCTCCCATCGTCGTGCCTTTCGCCTTGCCACGGTTTCAACGGCATCGTCGAGCAGTGGAAAACGAGCACCCATTACGCCGCATTCATCTCCAATCTCGGTGGAGAGGAGGTCACCTCGTGGACCGGCGCAAGCGCATGCGGCAACTGTCACGCGACGGACGCCCTCGAGCACCGTGTGGCCGGCGATGTCGGCACGCAGGCCGACGGCGGTGTGAGCAATGTGAAGAACGGCCATCTCGAATATCGCGTTCCCACGAGCGGCGCGCTGGCGGAATCGACCTATGCCGGCACGGCGAAGGTCGCGTCCGTTACCTGTATGACCTGCCACCAAGTGACGAACGAGACGGACCCCCATCGCACCGGGCTCCCTTACGCCGCGGGCTCCTTCCCCTTGCGGGTCGCCGCCGGTGCCGACGATCAGGTGTACATCGAAAAGAGCCCATCGACGGAAGCCGTCAGCGGGAGTCCGGCCGGCAAGCGCGGTACGGCCAACACTTGCATCGCTTGTCACAAGTCCCGCAAGGACGTGACCAACTACATCACCCCGAGTGTTCGTCTCACCAGCTCGCGCTGGGGACCGCACGAGGGGCCGCAGTCCGACGTTTTCAGCGGGGCCGGTGGGTACCATTTCGCGGGCATGACGTACGGCACCTCGACGCACGAGCAGAAGCTCACCTGCGTCGACTGTCACATGCCGAATTCCCCCAACAACGGCGAGGCGGCGAACCACTCGTTCTACGCACAGATCTCCGCCTGTAAGACTTGTCACTCCGACGCGACGAAGTTCGACATCGCCGGCGGCCAGTCGCAAGTCAAAGCGGGGATGTTCGAGCTCCAGAAAGCCTTGAACGACGCGGGCTACCTGACTCGCGCCGAGGCGGCGCCCTACGGGCCGTTGCAGGGCGCCGAGCTCACCGACGGGCTCTTCAAGAGCGATCTCGCCCGCCCGGACGGAGGTCAAGATGGCGGCGTCCCCACGCTGACGGCCGATCAAGCGGGTGCACTCTACAACTACTTCATCCTTGCTCGCGGCGGAGCGCTCGGCGTGCACAATCCCAAGTACGTGCGACAGCTCATCGTCGACTCCTACGTCGCGATCAAGCATCTGCCCCCGTCCTCGCTCGTACGACCCTAGTCATGCCGCGCTCGTGCGGCGACTGATCGATGCCCATCGGCATCCTGTTGTAGCCTGGGACAGAGCCCGACAGGATGTTCCTCACCCTCGTCACCCCGGAAGCCCGACGCGTTCTGCAGGCCCTCGGGCTTCTCATTTTGGTGATGCTCCTCGGCGGTCTGGGCTACTACCTGCTCGGACAGGGCCTTTGGACGTTCGAGCAAGCCGTTTACATGTCGGTGATCACCGTGTCGACGGTCGGCTTCGCCGAGCTTCCCCGCTTCGCCGACGTCGGCGGCGCGCGGGAGTTGACCGGCGCGGTGATCGTGTGCGGCGTGGGAGCCGTCGCTTACTTTCAATCGACGCTCACCGCGTTTCTCGTGGAAGGCACGATCGGACACGCATGGCGGAGAAATCGCATGAAAAGACAAATCGAAGCGCTCTCGGATCACGTCGTCGTCGCGGGGATTGGCTCGACGGGCCGACACGTGGTCGAAGAGCTACGGGCGATGTCGAAGCCCCTCGTGGCCATCGATCGCAGCCGCGAGCACCTCGAGCGCGTTTCCTCCGAGCTCGGCGGAACGCTCCTCTACATCCACGGTGATGCGACCGACGACGATGTTCTCGCCGACGCCGGCGTCGCGCGCGCCAGCGGAATCGTGACGACGCTGAACGACGACAAGGCCAATCTCTTCGTCACGCTGTCGGTTCGCAGCGTGAACCCGACGGCACGCATCGTTGCGCGGGTCATCGAGCCGGAGACCGCCGCCAAGATGTCGCGCGCCGGCGCGAACGTCACCGTCAGTCCCAATAGGATTGGCGGCCGGCGCATGGCAACTGAGCTCGTGCGGCCCGAGGTGGCGGCGTTTTTCGACAGTCTCACCCGCGACCATCAGGACCTGAGGTTCCAAGAGATCCCCATCGAGGGCGCAAGCTCCTACGCCGGAAAACAGTTGAGCGAGCTACCTCCGCGGGCCGTGGCGGATGTCGTCGTACTTGCTTTGAAAGACCAGGACCGATTTCGCTACAACCCTGCCCCCGGCTCGATGCTTCGGACCGGATCCGTCCTCGTCGTCTTCGGCGAAGCGGGGGAAGTGGAGAAGCTTCGACGTCTCGTCGAGAAACCAAGCTCGGGATGAGCGCGCAAGGCGCGCACACGGCCGCAGAATCCGCGCGATCCGAATCAACGAACGCCGCCAGGTACGATCCGCGCAGGCTGTGGCGCTTGGCACGAAGCGTGAAGGCTCCACACGTCATGGAATCCACCAAACCCGTGCCATCGACCAGAAAGATCTCGTCACCCGGCGACCGGCTACTTTCGGATCACCGCGCGCTCGATGTCCTATTCGACATGCTGCTTCGCGACATCAAGGGGGGCGACCCAGCTACCTGCCAAGCGACCTGGAGCCGCTTCGAGCAGGCGCTCTTGAATCACATCGACGCGGAGGAGGTGTTCCTCTTACCGAGCTTCGACCGAATGGATCCTTCCGAAGTCGCAGGCATCCGCCAGGAGCACGCAACGCTTCGTCACCTGCTGGCGGACATGGGTGTTCGGCTCGAGCTCCACGTCGTCAGGGAAGAGCACGTGAGGCGCTTGATCGACATGCTGCGCAGACACGCGCACCGCGAGGAAGCGATTCTGTACCGATGGGCGAATCAACTGCCACAGGATCTGGCAGACTCGCTCACCCGTCGCTTGTCGGCCGGCCAAACGAGCTGACGGGAACGGCGCGAGCCTCCATGGCCATGGATTCCACAATCAAAACGGACAGGGCGCACGATGTGCTCCGAAACGTCCACCGATCGCTCGTCGGGATCTTCCACCCGAAGAACGTCGCCGTCATCGGCGCGAGCGAGGCGGCGGGCAGCGTGGGCCGCACGCTGCTTTGGAACCTCGTCAGTAGCCCGTTCGGGGGCACCGTCTACCCCGTCAATCCGAAGCACGCGAGCGTTCTCGGCATACGTACGTACCCGTCGATCGCGGACGTACCCGATGCAGTCGACCTCGCCGTCGTGGCGACGCCCGCGAGCACGGTGCCGGAAATCATCGGCCAGTGTGCGGACGCGGGCGTGAAGAATGCGATCGTTCTTTCTGCGGGTTTTCGCGAAGTCGGGCCGGCGGGACGTGAGCTCGAAAAGCAGGTGCTCGCGCGTGCGCGACTCACCCGAATGCGGATC
>WNGB01001331.1_pt1 | contig 51360 bp, 50 predicted proteins | sample 5400681 | NCBI WGS metagenome assembly WNGB01 (sample SAMN13153367, study PRJNA577476) | soil metagenome | isolation source: 115 cm soil or saprolite under grassland replicate 2 | place: USA:California | collected 2016-06-15
CTCGCCTCCGATATCCCCCGCGGTCCACGAACTCCTTGAACTGTTTGTTGGTGACTTCGTACTTGTCCAGCCAGTAATCGGTCAACCCGACGGGGTCCGCGCTGCGGTACTGGAACGTTCCCCCCGCGACCCGGACCATACCGGGCGGGATCGCGGCCGGAGGGTCGAGTCGGAAGGTCTGAGACCGGCTCATGGAAACGCTCTCGATCGTCTGGAAGCCTTCCTTGGAGATTCGCCACCGGTAATAGCCGAGGGGGAGTTTCTTCGGCGCGATCGGAGAGCGGCCGAGCGATTGCCACTCGGAATCGGCTCCCAGGTAGTCCCGGAAGAACACCTCGGCGCCCGCGGGCACGGTCGTCACGGAAACGGGAATCCAGCTCCGGCGCAGAGACTTCACTTCCTCGGGCAGGGAGCGCTCGATCTCTCCGGCCAATCGGATGGCCGGGACGACCTTTCCCGCTTCGATCAGGCGCCCGATCTCCGGCAGAGTCTCGCGCGCGCGGCGCAGGCGCGACTCGCGGACGAGGTACCAGCCGAGGGCGCCGAGCGCGGCGGCCGCGAGCAGGGCGAGTCCGGCGACGATTCCGGGGCGGCGCGGCCGGGGCGCCCCCGGCGCGATCGGGGAGGACCCAGGCGCCCGGCAGGCGGCCAGGTCGTCGCGTATCTCCGCGGCCGAGGGATACCGGTTCCCGGGATCCTTCTCGAGGGCGCGAGCGACGACGCGCTCGACGTCCGGCGGGACCTCCGGCCGGACGGACCTCAACGGCGGGACGGGATCGCGAAGGATCGCGGCGAGCGTCATCAGGTTCGAGTCGGTCTGGAAGGGGCGCTTTCCGGAGAGCATCTCGTAGAGGACCGAGCCGAAGGAGAAGACGTCCGAGCGCGCGTCCACGGGATTTCCCTGCGCCTGCTCCGGCGACATGTAGGCGAGCGTTCCGAGGACCGTCCCTTGGCGGGTACCCGGCGACGCCGTCGCCGCCGTGATCGTCGCCGCAAGCGAATCGCTGGAAGTCGGAGAGGCGGCTGCCCCGGGATCGAGAAGCTTCGCCAGTCCGAAGTCGAGCATCTTGACCTGTCCCGAGGGAGTCACGATGACGTTGCCCGGCTTGACGTCGCGGTGGATGATCCCGGCGGCGTGGGCCGCCGCGAGCGCGGCCGAGATCTGGGCGGCGTACCCGAGGGCCTCGTTGATGGAGAGACGGCGTTGCGCGAGGACGCGGTCGAGCGGCTCACCCTCGACGCACTCCATCGCGATGAAGTCCACCGGCTCGCCGTCCTCGAAGGGCGCGCTGTCGATGTCGTAGATCGTGACGATGTTGGGATGGTTCAGAGCGGAGGCCGCCTTCGCCTCGCGGACGAATCGCCATTTTCTCTCGGGATCGCCGACGGCGTGGCGGGGGAGCAGTTTCAAGGCGACCGGCCGCTCGAGACGGGTGTCGATCGCGCGGTAGACGACACCCATTCCGCCCTCGCCGAGCTTGCCGAGGATGCGGTAGTGCGAAAGGGTCTGTTCGGTCACAAAGGAGAAGTCTAGCGCGCTCACGCGCACGGTTTCAGGTCTCAGGAAGTTTCGCGAGCCACTCCTCGTCCCTCTGAAACCTGGAACCCGAAACTTCTTCTTCCCAGCGGACTCTCCGGCGCACCGCGAACCGACGGCTCAGTGGTACTTGGTGCCGTGCGTCCCTCCGCGCCTCAGGGACTTGGAGATCGAGCGCTCGCAGGGGTCACCGATGCCGTTGTGGTTGGCGTCCGCCTGGTCGGGGTTGGGGACATTCACGCAGTTGTCCTGGCTGTCCGGAACGCCGTCGTCGTCGAAGTCGGCAAACCAGCCGATGTCGCGCAGCGCCGGAAGCGTCAGGTCCACGCCGTGGGGCAGATCTCCGTTGATGTTGGGTTCCAAAAGTAAGTTGGGAAGGGCCTTCGTGTCCCAGTGCGAGATCGAAGAGCCGGGCTCCATCGGATTCGGAGCGTACAAGAGTAAGTGCTGGTTGTCTGCGGCAGCCCCTGCCAGGTGAGTCGGGTCGAGGTGGAGCGATACGGTGACACCCGTGTCGAGGTTCGTTCGGAGGATCGCTCCCTGCGCCTTGGTGATGGACGCGACCGGAATCATGATCGTCGGGTCGTTTCCACCGAGGCCCGGAGGTGTGGGGGAATCCAAGTTGTCCGCGATGATGACAGCGATGGCTCCAGCGTTTTGAGCGTTCTCGGCTTTGATCACGAACAAACAAGTGCCTCGGTCCACGAGCGCAATCTTGCCGGCTAGGGCTGAGGCATTCGTCAGTGGCGAGCAGGCGTCGAAGGTTGAGGAGCCGGCAGCGTCCGCTGGATCGACTGCCGCGATGAGGCTGCCGCTCACACCGCCGTTCGTTAGCGCTGCGCCGAAGGAAGCGGTGCCGAGCGCGTAGTTGCCGGCAACCGTCGCTGGCGTCGCGACCGTGAGGGTCGGGGTCCCCCGAAGAGTCGTCGGCACGCTTGCGGTGACGTTGGTTCCAGCCCAAGCGACTTTGCCGGTGTTAACAGCCGATGCAGCGCGCTCAGGCGCAGTCATGTCCGTCCATCGCTTCCCGGTGCTCGTGTCGAGAATGTTCTGCTCGAACACGTCCGGCGCGCCGAGGGGCTCCACCCCGTTGTTCAGGTTCACGTAGGTGAGAAAGCCAAGACCATGGGCTAACTCATGCAACACCACGGTCACGAGGTCGATGTCAGTAGCGTGAGCGTTATCCAGGCCGTAATACCAGTTCGCTCCTGCGAGGCAGTCGGCGCCGCCAAGATTCACGTTGACAGTCATGCTGATGTCATCGGAGTCCGGTACCACGCGTCGATCGGCCTGCTTGTTCGCGAGCGCAACTGCACGGAAAATACCGGGAAGCGGCGCCCCCGGAAAAACCGCCACAGCGAAGGTCGGTCCGGTCTGAGCCAGGGAGGCTGAAGAGGCGTCGCACTGAAGTGGAGAGAAGTCGGCCTGGACACGAATTTCCACACCGCTGTCGAGTAGCAAGCCCCAGGTATCCGCGGCATACTGGACCGCGATCAACCGCTGTTGCCCGATCGTGGTGCCCGCATTGTCCCCGACGGGAGTGGTCGGAGTCGAATCGTTGAATCCGACGCCGGCCGCGTTGGTATTGATGACGGTGATCCTCGCGCCTCCAGCCAGGAGCGGCGCGGCCAGGAGGAAGAGCACAGCGACAAAGACGGTCGCGGCGAGAGCCTTTTGCAGATTCTTTCTCTTCATCCGCGCCGGGCTCCTCACCGCTCCTCGAGTGTCGGCTTCGGAGCACGGGGAGGAGGCGCAGCGAGCGCGACACTCCTCTCCGAATCGGGCAGGCACCGCATGGAAAGCGAGCCGTCGGGGTTCTTGAGCGCGACCAGGTTCTGCATGAAGAGACCCTTCAGGTCAACCGCGATCGTCCCGTCGGGCAACACGATCGGCTGAAGGCTTTCCGCGGGCTGCGCGAACTCCGCCCGCGCGGCGCGGGAAAGGGCCTGCGCCTCCTCGGGTGTGGGCGGGCGGAGCTGGCCGGTCTGAGGATCGATGAAGGCGCGAAAACCGGCCCGCGCGAAGCGGTCGTCGGCGGGGCACACCGTGTCAGCCGCCGGCCGGGCCGCGCTCGTGTCGCTCGCAGATCTCTGCGCCTTGCTGCCGGGGTTCTTCTGCTCCTTCTTCTGTTCCGCTGCCGCCGGCATTGCGCAGATGCTGAGCACTGCGAGGAGCAGGAAACCAAGAAACACCCTTGTTCTCATGATCATCCCCCGAGGTTTTGAGACACAGACTAACACGCCGACGGCGACGGGCGTCAGATACGGCAGTGAGCGAGGCCGTGCTTCTCCAGGTAGCGCTGGTGGTACTCCTCGGCCCGCCAGAACTTCGAGGCCGGCTGGATCTGCGTGACGATCGGGCGTTTGTACTTGCCGCTCTTCTCCAGTTTCTCCTTCGACGCGGTTGCTGCGGCCTGCTGCTCCGGCGTATGGACGAAGATGGCGGACTTGTACTGCTCGCCGACGTCCGGCCCCTGGCGGTTCAACGTCGTCGGGTCGTGGTTCTCCCAGAAGACGTCCAGAAGCTGCTCGTAGGAGACGCGTGACGGGTCATATTCGACTTGGACTGTCTCGGCATGGCCGGTTCTTCCCGAGCAGACATCCTCGTAGGTCGGATTCTCGAGCCGTCCTCCCGAGTAGCCGACGGCTGCGTCCAACACGCCCTCGACCTGCCGGAACGCCGCCTCGACCCCCCAGAAACACCCCGCCGCGAAACTGGCTTTGGCCACGACACGGAAGGATATTCGGCCGTCAGCTCCGGCGCAAGCGGCGGCCGGCGATCCGAGTCCCAACGCGATGGCCGGGTGGGAGAAGACGGACGCCATCGGGCTTATTTCCTCTGCCCAGCCAGCCGAAGAACCACGCCGATGCGCGTCCCTTCCGGCGGCAGCATCTCTCGCTTGGAGCGGAATCGCGTCACGTCCTTCGTGTAATCGCGGACCGTGTAACGCGCATTGCCCACCTTGCTGCCGGGGCAGGAATAGAGGCACACGATGCAGCCGGACTTCCATTTGGGGATGTTGGCGGCGTTGCCCCCAAAACGCATGTCGAGACCCCTGCCGGCGCTGTCCTCGAGGACCGAGGCGAGCGGGACGAGATCGGCCCGGGAGGGAAGACGCAGAAAAATCTGAACGGCCGGGCCCGCAATGACCGTGTCGGCGGCGGGATCCTTCGGATTCTTCCTCTCCTCCCAGACCTCCATCGGAAGGTTGTTCCCGGGTCCTGCTCCGAGTTTTGTCAAGGCGTCCAGAATCTGAGCGTCGGACACGTCCGCCTGGAGGAGCGCGGCATGGGCCATCCGCCCGCTTTTCCAGACGATCGCGTGATAACCCGGCATCACCCGGCCGGAGTCGAACGCTCCTGCGTTGACGGCAGCGGTGAACTCCACTTCGTTTGGGGGCCGAACGATCAGCCGGCCCGGCTCGCGGTCCTCTCCCCGGCAGACCGCCGAAAGCAGGATCGCCGTCAGAACGGCCACGAGCCTCTGGTTTCGGTTTCGGCGCGGAGAATGCATCTCTTGATGAAACGGTCGAGAGGGGGAGGATAGTCCACCCTGTTTTGGACCCTGGACCTTGGACCTCGGACTCAACACTATGACTTTCGAATCTGTTCACCTGGGAATCGGAGCGAATTGGGAATTGGGCGACAAGAGGGAGGAAATCGAACATGAACAAACCGGCAGGAGCGAGCTGGCGAATAGAGGAGTTCCCGATTCGAGATCGGTTCACCGTGTCCGGCCTGTGCGTCGGGGACTTCTGCTTTGCCTGCGAATGCCGGATCGTCGAGATCGGCAACGAGGAGGGAGTGACGCTCGCCTGGTGCGACTGCTCTTTTCCAGAAGACCACCACGAGATGGAGGTCTTCTGAATTCGCTATTCACAATTCGTAATTCACAATTCGCAGCGATCCGCGTTACACTTGACTCACGAAAATGCGGCTGGTCCGGCGAAACCGGTACGAACAGCCCGAACCTGACCCGGCGCAGCCTTCCCTTTTTCCCGGCCTTCCCCCGGCGCCGCGCGTCCAACCCGCCATCCGCCTGACCGAGAACAACGTCGCCCGCACAGTGCCGCCCCACAAGGCGGGTGTCTACTTCTTGAAGAGCGTCGGCCCGGGAGGAGCCGTCGCCGAGCGCGTCGGCCGCGACGACGTGGACCTGCGCCAGCGCCTCCTCCAACACGCGCGCGAAGGCACGCCCAACGTCCTCTTCGGCTGGATGCTCGCCGCCGACGCCAAGGAGGCCTACCGCCTCGAGTGCTACCTCTGGCACGCCCAGGGCGGCGCCTGGTCGAGCGTCGAGAGCAACTCCCACCCCCAGCCCGCCGACCCCATCCCCTTCCTCGGCTGCCCCGATTGCGACGAGTAGCCCGTCCGGCTCCGGCGCCGCGTTCCGCGTCCCCCGTGGACGCCCCGGGCTTTGCACGACTTGCTCCGGTTGCGGACTCGTCCCGAACCTGCCAAGATGTTCAAATTCGCGACATCGAAGGAGGTAACAGATGAAAGCTGCGCCCGTGGCCTTCCCGGCTCCTCTCCTCCCGCGTCCGCGCTGGATCGGTTGGGTTCTCCTCGCGTTGCTTCTGATCGGGCGGCAGGGGGTCCAGGCCCAATCGGTCCGATTCGCGGTGATCGGCGACTACGGCGCGGATTCTACGCCGGAGCTCAATGTGTCCGCCCTCGTCAGGAGCTGGAACCCGGACTTCGTGATCACCGTCGGTGACAACAACTACGAGACGGGCTCGGCTGCGACGATCGACACGAATATCGGCAAGTACTACCACGACTACATCTACAACTATTCGGGCTCCTTCGGCGCCGGCTCCCCCACACGACGGTTCCTGCCTTCCCTCGGCAACCACGACTGGGGGAACACCTACCCCAATCCGACAGGCGCCGCTCCGTACCTCGCCTACTTCGATCTGCCCGGCAATGAGCGCTATTACGAATTCCGGATGGATCCCGTCGATCTCTTTGCGATCGACAGCGACGCTAACGAGCCGGACGGAAACTCGAGCTCTTCGGTGCAAGCGAACTGGCTGCGGGCCGGTCTGGGGTCTTCCACCGCGCCGTGGAAGCTCGTCTTCTTCCACCATCCGCCGTACTCGTCAGGCCAGCACGGTTCGAGCACCTCCATGCGCTGGCCTTTCTCGTCGTGAGGAGCCTCGGCGGTTCTCTCGGGCCACGATCACGACTACGAGCGGTTGAGCGTGAATGGTTCGCCTTACTTCGTCGTCGGGACGGGCGGAAAGAGCCTCTACGCCTTCGGCAACGTTCTTCCGGAGAGTCAGTTTCGGTACAACGCCGACTACGGCGCGATGCTCGTTGACGCGACCGCGGAAAGCATCACCTTCGAGTTCTACAACCGCGCGGCCGTGCTGATCGACACCTATACGCTGTCCGCCGCCGTCCCGACGAGTACCTCGACGCCGACCCCCACGGGAACCCCGACTTCGACGCGGACGCCTACGGCGACTCCGAACGCGACCAACACTCCTACGCCGACCCCCACGACTGTGGCGATTGCCGCTCCGAGTAACCTGACGGCGCAGTCGGTCTCGTCCTCTCAGATCAACCTCTCGTGGGCTGACAACTCCGGAAATGAAACCGGCTTCAAGATCGAGCGGTACACGAATGGAGGGTCCTTCGCGCAAATCGCCTCGGTGGGCCCCAACGTGACCCAATATTCGAACACCGGCCTGACCCGTGGGACGCGATACTGGTACCGCGTCCGCGCCTTCAATGCCAGCGCGGATTCCCTCTACTCCAACACCGCGAACGCGAGGACGAAACAGAAATAGCTGACGGCGCCTCTCAGGATTGCGGCCCGGGGGCGATGCTGGCGATCCGTGGCTTGTCTCTTCCGGCTCCTGCCTTTCCGAGTTTGTTGTAGTCGGGCATGTGGACGATGAGGCCTTTGTCGGGGAGGTTCTGGTCGTAGGCGGCCACGAGCTGTTCGTTGTAGTGGTCGAGGAAGAAGTCGAAGGGGTCGCGCGGGTCGGCGTCCACGATCTGCAACTCCGTGCCGGTCATCGTGAGCTTGCCGAAGGCGAGGACTCCGCCCTCGTAGTACATGTAGTTGGGCGCGGAACGGTTCGGAGGCGAGAGCGGGGCCGATCTTTCTCCACGGGAGTCGAAGAGGAGGACCATCCGGCCCTGCTCGAGCCGGACGCCCGTCGCCTTGCCGCGGATCTCGGGAGGCGGGAGCATGCGGTTGGGGGAGAGCAGCAGGTCGTTGTCCACGACACGCACGCCGCGATCCGGATCGAGTTTCAGGATTTTGTCCATCCGGAGCCCGAGTGTCTTCATCAGCCCGCGCACACCCACTCCCGCGACTCGAATCGAGGTCGGGTGGACGCGCAGCTCGCCCTCGGGTGTGAGCGACATGGCTCCGACGATCGAGAATGGGATCTTGACCACCTTGCGGAGGATTCCTTTCTGGATGATGCGATCGGGTTCGATGGTGATCTGGAGTCTCTCCAGCGGCGAGTCCGGGTACGCGAAGACGTGCTTGTTCAACAGTCCGGCCAGGCTCTCGGCGGACATCGCGATCTCCGCGGACCGAATCTTCAGGTAGAACGACTCCTTGTCCTCGAAGACCGGGGCCCGGCCCGGCCTCTTGCTGTGCATTTCTCCGCGCAGCCGCCGGATGTTCAGGAGCACGGCTGCGGAAGCGTGGTAATCGACGTTGCGCATCTCGGTCTGCACGGGGGCTCCCGGCGCCGGCTCGGGCCGAGCCTTCTCCCGCCGCGCGCCCTGAGGCGAGGCCGGATCCCCGGCAGAGGGAACCGGGCGGCTTCGACTCGCCGGGACCATCAGCGCCGTCCCGATGAGGACCACGAAGAAGGCTCCTCTGAGAAAGCTCGGCACCATGTCTTAATCGTTTAAGCAATCCGGGTGCGAGTCTTCCGGCTTGATCTCGCCCGAAAGTCAGGAGAACACCAAGTCGTTACGCATAAATGGCATACGGAATTTTAGGGGAAGCTAAGTGTCCTCCATTCCGGGGCGCAGCACGGTCGCGATGGTTGTGGGAAGTATGATCTAAGGTAAGATCATACTCGTGGCGAACGAACGCGTGACTGTCACGCTTCCCACAGAGGTCGTTGAAGACATCGACCGCCGAGAGCGCAACCGGAGCCGCTTTGTCCTCGACGCTGTCCGGCGCGAGCTGAAGCGCCGCCAGCGCGAGGAGCTCAAGCGTTCGCTCGAGAACGCTCACCCGGAGACGAGCGAGCTCGCCGAGGCGGGTTTCGCCGACTGGGCCGCGAGGCTGCCGGAAGAGGAAGCTTCCGATCTCGTAGATGTCCGAGCGGGACGGTCGGTCCGCTGGGTGTCGGGGCGCGGTTGGATCGAACGAAAGTGAAGCTCGAACGAGGGACGCTCGTTCTCGTCGGACTGGATCCGACTGCCGGCCACGAGCAGCGCGGCACCCGGCCTTGCGTCATCGTCAGCGACCCGGACGTCACGGCGGATCAGCGTTTCCGACTCGTCGCCGTCGTTCCGGTCAGCGGCACGGCAGGCGAGGGAGCGCTCTATCCGCCGCTCACGCCCGGCCGCAGCGGACTGCGCAAACGCTCGTTCGCGCACGTGGACCAGATCCGCTCGATAGACAAGCGTCGCGTCGATCGCGTCTTCGGCCGCATCCCGCAAGAGGAGCTCGACGCGATCGACATGGGCCTTTCCCTCTTCCTGGGCCTCGCCTGAAATCCGCAGTTCAGCACAGCAGGGAACTGCGGGCTGACCGTGGAAGCTGCCTGACCCGCGAATCGCAGACTCTCAAGTGACCGCGGATAATGCTCGCTGTGGACGGCAGCGCGATCATTCTCTGCAGCGGCTCCTACCGCGCGATCAACGGGAAGACGGCCCATGGCCTCGTGCGCGGCACGGACCGGTACAGGGTCTCCGCGGTAGTGGACCCGCCGACGGCGGGGCAGGATGCCGGAGAAGTATTGGACGGCATCCATCGGAAGATTCCGATCGTGGCATCGATCGGCGAGGCGCTCGCGCGCCTTCCCCGGAAACCCGACTACGCGATCGTGGGGATCGCGACTGCCGGGGGGCGGATGACGCCTGAACTTCGCGCTTCACTCAAGGAGGCGCTCGAGAAAGGCCTTTCGCTCGTCAACGGCCTGCACGAGTTCGTTTCGGACGACGCCGAGCTCGCGAAGCTCGCCCGACGGAACGGCTTGACGATCACCGACATCCGGAAGGTGAAGCCACGAAGCGAGTTGCATTTCTGGACGGGAGAGATCGGGCGACTGGCGACGCCGCGCGTCGCGGTATTGGGGACCGACTGCGCGCTGGGAAAGCGCACGACGACGCGGCTTCTGGTCGAGGCCTGCCGCCGCGGCGGATTGCGCGCGGAGTGGATCTCGACGGGGCAGACGGGGTGGCTGCAGGGAGCGCCATACGGCATTCTGCTCGACGCGCTGCCCAACGACTTCGTCGGCGGGGAGCTGGAGCACGCGATCCTCTCCTGCGCGCTCGAGCTCTCGCCGGAGGTCATCTTTCTGGAGGGGCAGGCTTCGCTGCGAAATCCCTCCGGTCCCTGCGGTTCGGAGCTGGTCCTCTCGGGCGGCGCGAGAGGCGTCGTCCTGCAGCACGCACCGGGGCGCGTGTTCTTCGAGGGCTTCGAGGAGAAGGGCTACCGGATCCCGCCCGTCGCGGAAGAAATCCAATTGATTCGCCTTCTGGGCGCACGGACGTTGGCGCTGGCGTTGAACGGCGAGGGGCTCACGACCGAAGAGCTCCAGGCATCGCGCCGCGCCCTCGAGCGGGAGTTGCAGATCCCCGCGGCTCTTCCTCTGGAGGAAGGCGTAGATGCGCTCGTTCCGGTCATCCGGGATTTCCTCCGCAAGGAGGCGTTGTGAAGGTCGTTTCGGCCGAAAGCCGGGTCGAGGCCTTCGGTCTGGTACGCCCCTACACGATTGCTTTCCGCCGCATCGAGTCGGTCAACAACGTCATCTTGCGCATCGGGACCGAATCGGGCCTTCTTGGGCTGGGCGCCGCTTCACCGGAGCCGCGCGTCACGGGAGAGACGATGGATGCGTGCCGTCAGAACTTGGCCGCCGATCGCCTTCAGTGGCTCGTCGGCTGGAACGTCCGTGATTTCGAGAGTCTCTGTCGGGAGGCGGCGGATCGCCTGTCCGGGACTCCGGCCGCTCTCGCCGCCGTGGACATGGCACTGCACGATCTGGCGGCGCAGGAGCGCGGACTGCCGCTCGTCGATATGCTGGGGCGCGCGCAAGAGGCACTGCCGACTTCGATCACGATCGGCATCAAGCCGCTCCAGGACACGCTTGCCGAAGCGGACGAATACATGGCGCGCGGCTTCCGCATCCTGAAGCTCAAGGTCGGACTCGATCTCGAAGAGGATCTCCGGCGTCTCGTCAGTCTGCGCGAGCGAGCCGGCCCGGAAATCCGAATCCGCGCCGACGCGAACCAGGGCTACTCGGCGGAAGAGACGCTGCGGTTTTTTCGCGAGACCGCTTCTCTCGATCTCGAGTTCCTGGAGCAGCCGCTGCCGGCGAGCGCGATCGAGGCCATGCGCGCTCTGCCCGGGGACATCCGCGAGCGGATCGCCGCGAGTCGCTTCTGAGTGAGCAGGACGCGCACATCCTCGCGGTGCCGCGCCGCGCCTGCGGCATCTTCAACATCAAGCTGATGAAGTGCGGCGGCATCGCGCCGGCCAGGAGGATTGCCGCCATCGCCGAGTCGGCCGGCGTGCGCCTGATGTGGGGCTGCATGGACGAGAGCCGCATCTCGATTGCCGCGGCCCTCCACGCGGCGCTCTCGTCTCCCGCGACGCGCTACCTCGACCTGGATGGCTCCCTCGACCTCGCCCGCGACGTCGTCCGCGGCGGCTTCCTCCTCGAAGACGGAGTGATGCGAATGACCGGTGCGCCTGGCCTCGGGGTCGCGCCGGTCCTGTGAGCAAGGACCCAATTCCTCCAGGGGACAATCCACGGCCTCGTCGACTGGGTCTTACTTCTTATTCCCGCAGTTCGAGAGCCCCGCCTCGGAGATGATGGCGCCTTTCTGCGTTTCCGTGATCAATCCGGCAGCAACGAAAGTCTGGGCCGTACGCGTCACACAGGAGACGTACGCGCCATGGGATTTCCAGGAGTTCTCACAGGGACACAGGGCGGCGATCGTGCAGCCGTCGGAGTTCACCAGGCCTCCAGGAACCGTGCCGGGACAGCTGTCCTCGGCGTCCAGGACCCCATCGTTGTCATCATCACTCTCACAGGCGTCGCCGAAGCCGTCTCCGTCGAAGTCCGCCTGGTCCGCATTCGCGACGATGGGACAGTTGTCGCCTTCATCCAGAACCCCATCGTTGTCATCATCACTGTCACAGGCATCGCCAACGCCGTCTCTGTCGTTGTCCGCTTGGTTCGAATTCGGGGTGGTGGGGCAGTTGTCGTTGCCGTCGGCGATACCGTCGCCGTCGGTGTCGATGGTGCAGGAGTCCTGCGCGATCTCCTCGGGCGTGAGGGCGCTGTTGTAGAACCGCACCTCGTCGATCAGCCCGTTGAATGTGCTCCGGTCGGGGCACAGGAATCGTCGCCCGATGAAGTCGGAAGCGTTCAACGCGAGAGTCGCCGTCGTAATGTCCTGCGCGGACGCGACGAGAGCGCAGTCGACGTAGAGGTGAATGAACTTGCCGCCAGGGGTCACTTCCCGCACCGCCGTCAGGTGGTGCCACTCGTTGAGAGGCAGCGGGGAGGGAGTGATCACGCTGGAAGCTACGTCGTCGGCGTCCCGAATGCTGAAAGCCGCCTTCCCCGCGTCGACGCCGGAGTTGAAGATCAAGAGCCACTGCGCGGTGGGGCTACAGGCGTAGTTCGTCGCGATAACGAACTGAAACTCTTGCGACGTGAGGCCGAAGCAGTTCACCCACGCTTCCCACGTGAAGGAGCTCGTCGCCGAATAGTCGAGATCCGGGACGTTGCTCAAGTTCACGTCGTCGTCGATCCCGTCGAAGAGGAAGGCGCCTCCCACCCTGCCCGGAGCTCCCGCTGTCGCTCCGTTCTCGAGGGCCCCCGGGTTCGTCCCCGCCGTGTCGCTGGCGTCGGTGTTTCCCGGGTAAGAGTGGAGGGCCTCGACCTCGGTCATCGCGAAGACGGACGCGAAGACCGACGCGAGGACAATCGTGGTGCGCATGATTTTCTTCCTCCTCTCCGGAGCGGCGCCAAGAGATATGGGGTGCGATCGTGTTCCTGAGCGCGCCCTTTTCGGCCGAGCGGCGCATCCCGTGATGAATCGACGAAGCCTAGGAATTTTCATGTCCGGCTCCTGTCCCTCGGGCCGAATGCCGGCCCTGCGCTGATTCGCGCGAGGGCCGGCTTCAGGCGGTCTCGATTCAGGGGTTCACGTCGAGCTGGTCGAGTTCGATCTGGAAGGGGACGGGAAACGATCCCCTGGGTTCGGGTTCGCCGTCGAAGGCGACGACAGCGTCGCACCCGGCACCTGAAGCAGTCATCCGCCAGTAGCCAACACCCGTGTGTTCGATGACGATGCACTCCGGGTAGGTGACTATCCATCCTAGCGATGGCTGATAGGCGGACCTGCCACAGGTGAACGTGCCACCAAAGTTCGACCGATCGGGGTCGCTTGGATCGGGGTCGTTCGTGCTCTTGCCGATGGGGAGCAGATCGTAGAAGTTGTATCTTTTGGCGTTCTGATTGGGCTTGAGTCTGCCCACCTCACAGACCGTGGGCTCCACAACGCCGGGAATCGATAGCTTGAGAAACCGCCCCCCCCCCTCTTTGTCTTGTCGACCTGAAAATGGAGATGAGAGAAATCGGGGAAGTCCCAAATAACCGCCGCGATCCCGGGTGCGCCGTCCGTGTAACTCGCATTGCTGAGCGTCGGGCTGTCTGACTGAATCGAGTTGTACTCAATCGGGGGGCCCGGATCGATCACATCGATAACGGTGACGGTCACGGGATGGGTGGTGCCCTGCGGTTTGGCCGCGATTGCCAGGGAAGCCCAACCGAATGCGACGATTCCGACGCACAGCCGAAAAGCTGTCCTCATCCAATTCCTGCTCATTTGCTCTGTCCTTTCTGTCCTTCGTCTGAAATAAAACTGGAGGCGGGCCCGCCCCTCCTTGTCCCCGATCGACACTGACCAAATCCACGGCCTGTCGTCCAATCCCTCCTTTCGTTTTCTGAATCCACATCAGCGGGTTCAAGACTTCGCCTGGAATTACACCTAGTAGACCAAGGGGTCGTTGCCGGCCGTGAACTTCAGGGCGTACGTCCCGCCTGCGAGTCCCTTCGGGCTCAGGTTGAAGATGTAGCCCCCGCCGTCGTAGCGGAAATCACCGTCAGGATTCGCGTTGCCGGAGTCTTCCAAGGTGCCCGAAGTGCCATCCGACACCTTCTTGCGATGAGGAGCTGCGACGTGCCGGCGGCGTGCTGTCATGAAGCTCGCGTCGATAAGAACGCTGACTGCATGTGCGAGAGCTCCCGCAGTGGTTCGGATGGTCCTGCTCATGGTTTCCGCCTTTCTGATCTCCTTCTCTGCGTGCTAAAGGATTGAGTCAAGAAGGCAAGAGAGGCCACGGGGGTTTGGCACCTCTTGGCACGAGGCGGCTGGGTTTCTCGTGCCAGCGGGCAGGTGGGATAGGATGAAGACAGGTTTGCCGGCCTGCGAATGAGTAGTTCCTCCGACCAGCCTCGGCCTCCAGGCGACGAGCCGGCTTCGAACGGCCGCCTGGATTCCTGGAAGGAGATCGCCGCATACCTGCGCCGCAGCGTCCGCACTGCCAAGCGCTGGGAAAAGGAACAGCAGCTTCCAGTTCACCGCCACCACCACGACAAGCGCGACTCGGTCTACGCCTACGGGACGGAGCTGGATGCCTGGTGGAACAACCGGGGAGCGAAACTCATCGATCAAGACGGCGCCGAGGATGCGGTTTCCTCGCCCGACTCCGAAACGCTCGATGTTGAGTCCGGTGTCGAGGAACCCGAGCGCGAAGATGAGGTCGCGCCTTCTCCTTCGCATACGTCTCGCAGAGCCGCGCTGATCGGAGTTGGCTTCGCGCTGGTCACCGTGCTGGTTGGCTTCGTCGTCTGGCTTTTTCGATATGGTTCCGGCACGTCGGCCGGATCGCGGCGGCCGCTCCCTTTCAAGGCGCGGGATTGGGTCCTGGTCACTAGCTTCGAGAACCGAACTGGGCAGCCTCTCCTCGACGGAACGCTCGAATGCGCGCTCCAGCGAGAGCTCAGCAACTCGCGTTACGTCAACGTCGTGCCTCGGGAACGCATTGGTGACACCCTACGCCTGATGCGGAAGCCGCTCGACACGAGGGTGGACGCGGGCGTCGGGCGGGAGATCTGCTTTCGGGATGGAGATATCCGCTCGCTGATCACTGGACGAATCGAGAAGCTCGGCTCGAAATACCTTCTGAGCGTCGAGATGGTGGACCCAAACCAAGGCGCTTCCATCGCGAGTGTCGCGGAGAACGCGGCCAACGAAGAACAGCTCTTGCCGGCGACCCGGCGCATCTCCGACGAGGTTCGGGCGATGCTGGGCGAGAACCCACCCTCGATCCAAGAGGGTAGAGCCAAGCTCCTCAAAGTCACAACACCTTCCTTGAGAGCCCTGCAACTCTATTCCCGGGCCGATGCCCTGATCGCGCAAGGAAACAGCGCCGCTGCCGAGGAGTTGCTTAAGCAGGCTGTGGCCGAAGACCCGGAGTTCGCCTCGGCCTACATTCACCTGGCACACGCAATCAACAACCAGAGACGGCCAGTGGAGGAGTTTCGGCCCCATGCTGAAACGGCTCTCCGCCTCTCCGAAACGACGACCGAGAGGGAGCGATACTTCATCCGTGGAAGTTACTATGATCTTTTGGGGCAGCGCGAGAAGGCGATCGCGGCTTACGAGGCCCTTCTCACCCTCTATCCAGACCACTACTGGGGTGCAGGTAATCTGGCGGCTCTCTACCGGGACCACGGTCTAGCGAACGAAGCCGTGCGAATCGGGGTCCGCTTGGCAGAGCTGCGTCCAAAGGACTTCGAAGTGAATTTCGAGGTGGCTTTGGATCTGGTGAGAATGAAGCAGGATCCAGCTCGAGCCCGGCCTTACGCCCGCCGGGCACGCGAACTTATTTCTCCGGAGATCGTCAAGACATCGCCTTTTGGGGTCGCCTGGGTGGAGCTTTTTCCAGCCTTCGAGTATTGGCTCAGCGGAGACACTCGGGAGGCTCTAGCTGAAGCCGAGCGCTTCGCTCAAAAGCTTGACTCAACGCCCTTAGGAGAACAGGAAATGGCCGTCTTGTCGCTCGGGGGCTTTTTCCAGACACTTGGCAAGCTCGAGACCGCCGAGAAGCTCCAACAGCGTGTCTCAACTCCCTTCTTCAGATTTGCGGCTCTTGCCATGGTGTCGTACTTCAGGGGGGATCGCGCGGGACTCGAGGAGCATTTGAGGGCAGCTTTGGCCAGTAGGGAGCCGATGGATACTTTGATCGGTGTCCTGTTGGCCCGGACCGGCTCGCTGTCGGAAGCCGAGCGGCTGATCTCCAAACAGGAGAATGCAAGAACGTATTCTGGCGGATTCATCGAAGTGGAGCGTGCCGAGCTGGCGTTCGCGCGAGGACAGACAGCCGAGGCCGTTCGTCAACTGAAGGCGGGTCGAGAAAGAGCACCTTTCAATAGCTCCAATACATTTTTTCTAGGTACGGAGACCCTCGCCACCGCCCTGAGCCAGCAGGGGGATATGGAAGGAGCCGTACGGGTGCTGGAGCTCGCTTCACAGCAAAGGACGCGCGCCATATTCCACTTCGTCAGCGCCGGTCACTCTTGGATGAGAACCCAGCTTCTGTTGGCCAAGCTCTACCGGAGGGTCGGACGACAGGAGGACGCCCGAAGAATCGAAGGAGAACTGCTCAAGCTGCTAGTCTACGCCGACCCGGACCACGTTCTTCTTCGCGAGCTCAAGCGCGTCCATGCGGAAACCGGCCAATACAAGAACGCTTTCTTCATTCCGGGTCATTAGTTCCACGCTGTCAGGATCTCCTCTCCCTTGGCGGTCAGCATGATGATGGGCGCCTCGATCCCCTTCTTGCGCAGTTCGCGGCAGACGTCGAGTCCGAGGGAGCGCTTCAGGCGGACAGCTCCATCGTCACATCCCCGGTCTCCATCAAGGAGAAGTAATCGGCGGTCTTCGATGACCGCCTCGGTGGTCCGGCGCGCGCGAGCCTCGGCCTGTCATCCAGAGGAGCAAGGCGACGGGATCTGTCCCGCAAATCCAGGGAGATGCCGGGGCAGCTCCCTCGCTTCGATCGGTCGAATCTACCAGCTCAATCTCGCCCCCAACCGGGCTGTCCGGGGGTCCTGAAAAGCAATGGGCTGGCCCCAAGTGGGGTTGCCATTGGGGCAGGCGGTTCCAAGACCGGTGCCGGGGCCGCCGCACTCGTTCGAGTCCTCGGTCCGCCGCGCCGCCGCGAACGTCCATACCTGGTCCACCGCAATCGGTTTTTGAGAATTCGTCAGATTGAAGAGGTCCGTGAAGACGGCGACCGTGAGATCTCCTTTGACGAGGCGAATCGGATACTCGGCATGAAAATCAAGACTGAAGAGGTCGGGCGTGCGGCCGGCCGATCCTCGTGGCGTGATGTACCGAAACGGCCCGTCAAACTGTTGGAATCCGATCTTGCTGATCGGCGTGCCCGAAAGATATTGGGTGAAGAAACCGGTCGTCAGTGCGAAAGACCAGCGGTAAGACCCATAGAGCTTCACCTGATGCGTGCGGTCGGTTGGCAGCAGGCCCGAGGCATTCTGACCGAGCTCCGGCAGGTCGAAATCTGGCGTGATGTGGGGAGTGAGCCCCCCTGAAATCAACCCGACGTAGTTTCCCTCGTTTTTTGAATAGACATAGCTGCCGGCGAGCTGCCAGTTCTCGCGAAGTCGCCTCTGGAAGGAAAGTTGCAGGGCTCGGTACTTGCGCACGGGCCTGGCGAAGACGACGGCGTCATCGAGAGGGACACCCGTGACCGGGTTCTTGGTGATCGTCCCTCCCGGGTTTCCGAGGATGAACGTCTGCCCGTCGTCAATGGAGAAGTCCTCAAGGACGTCTCCCACCTCGCGGTAGACGCCGGTCAGCCCGAAGGAGAGATCCTGCCCGAGCTGATACTCGGCCCCCAGCAGGTATTCGTCGTTGTGCTGGGCTTTGACGTTTGAAGCGACGGCGAAAACGGCCTGTGTGGAAAAGCTCGAGAACAGCACGCCGGGATTTTGCGCGCTCGGGAGCGCTCCGTTCTCGGGGTAACGAAAGAAGTAGTAGTTGTCCCCGGCGCCTCCGAGGGCGAACGTGTTGAGGTAGAGTGGCACGGATTCATAGGAGCGCGCGAAGTGCGCGAAGAGCTTTGACCGGCTCTTCCCGACAGGATCCCAAACAAGACCCACGTGGGGCTCGATCATGTCCTTCAGGCCGAACTTCAAGCGGGCATCCCTATCCTCCTCGGTCTTCCTGCCGGTGCTGTCGAAGGAGTCGGTCCGAAGGCCGGCGAGGAGAGTCCAGCGGTCGCCAATCCGGATCTCATCCTGGAGGAAAAGAGCCAATTCCTTGTTCTTGCCGGGGCCGCCCTGGACGAAGTCGTCGAGCCTGGCGAAAGTCGGGCGGAGGTTCCACTGCTGACCCGCCAACCCTCCAGCGGCCACGAGCGTGCCCGCGCTATCGTAGAAAGGCCCCGGCGCGGGAGCCGGGTAGTGGACGTTGAATTCGAACTCCACGTGGCGGAAGGTCGCTCCCGCCTTCACTTCATGGCCTAGCCATCCGGTCTGCCCGTGCCAGGTCGCGGAGCCCCGAACCTCGTCGCGAAGTGAGTCGAGAGGGTCATAGACAAATGTGCCCCCGAGACAGCCGGGAGCGAAGCTCATCCCGTCGGTAACCAGACTCGGATCGCCACAGTTCTGTTTCTTAGCGAACTGGCCGCCGGTGAAGTCGGTGTACCAGGGCCGATCGGCGGCAGGAGACCTCTTCGTGTTCTGTTCGTAGCGGCCCGCGGAAAGCTCGAGGGTGAGATCGCGTCCGGGGATGGCGTCATAGGAGAGCACCATGTGGCGGCTCGTGGTCTTGTTGGTGTCGCGCAGGAGACCGGCGGCGAAGAGGGTGGCGAAGGTACTTTCTCCGGGATCCCCGAAAGCCGAGACCACGATGCGGTGGCTTGCATGGGGCTGCCAGGAGAGCTTTCCGACATAGGACACTCCTTCGGACGGATCGGTCACCCGCAGCGCCTGGCTCGTAATCCAATCGCTGTTATCGGACCTGGGGTTCACGCCCAGGAAGTACCAGAGCCTGTCGCGAATGACCCTGCCCCCGAGCGTCGCTCCGTAGTCATACGTCCTGGAGCCCAGGAACTGGGAGTTTTGGACGCTCTTGGGCGTATCCGCTGAAAATCCGTTGTTCTTGTAGTAACCGAAGAGGCCGGCGTGGAGCTGGTTGCTCCCCGAACGTGTCAGGGTGTTGATGATTCCACCCAGGGCGCCTCCGTACTCGGGCCCGAGGCCGCCCGTCTTGATCTCGACGACGTCGAGGAACTCCGGCGGGAGCGTGCTCTCCAGAGTCCCGAAGCCCGGATCGGTCGTGTCCAGGCCATCCACGATGAAGCGGTTCTCGGCTCCGGAAGCGCCCGCGATCGAAGGCCGCGTACGGGTAGAGGCGCCAACGATAACGCCCGGCGCGAGGAAGGCGAGGTCCAGATAGGTCCTCGCGATCGGCAGTTTCTCGAAAGTCTCGCGCTTGACGATCGTGCCGGTGACCGCGCTCGTGACGTCGATGAGTGGTGGCGCCCCGCCAACGGTCACCTCTTCGCTGAAGGATGGCAACAGCCGGAACTCCAGCGTGATCTCGCGGTCGATCGGGACGACGACGCCGGACTGCATGACCGTCTTGAGGCCCCCGAGGGCAGCCCGGACTTCGTAGTCTCCCGGCGGCAGTCCCGGCATGCGGAAACGCCCGTCGGTGCCGGTAGAGGTGGTTCGCTCTCCTTGCAGGTTCGGGCTCCGCGCGGTCACCCGGACGGCGGGCAGCGGCCTGTCTTCTCCGTCCCTGACTCGGCCGGCGATGCTGCCAGTCGTCTGGCCAAGTAGAGAAGAAGCAACCGCCAAAGCAGCCGCAGCCAGAGGAAATCTCGTGATCGGGTCCTCCTTGTTCACGGCCCCTATCGCTCCGAGGCGGTCTGGGATGGCTCCGGCGGAGGAAGAAAGTGCTCCATCGCCCAGATCTCCGCGTGGAACTCTCCGGCGGCAAAGGCGATTCTCCGCCCATCGGGGTGAGCGCGAACTTCCGAGAGGGCCTCCATTGCGAGGCCGAGAGGTTGCGACTCGCCGTTCTCGATGGCGGTTCTCCAGAGTTCCCTTTTCGCGCCCCGGTCCCGGCTCCAAAGCAGAAAACGCCCGTCTGCGGTCCAGCAGAAGCCGTGCCCGAACGCGCCGGAGCCGGCCTCCCGGAAGAGCTCTCGGGACCGGCCATCCTCGAGCGCCACGATTTCCATGACGGAGGACTTCGTCGCTACATCAACCCGGGGGACCGCCATCGAGCGCCCGTCCGGAGAAAGCGCGAAGTCGGAAGCGCCCGAGCGGATCTGCCGCTCCAGAGCGGTGGACAGATCACGCGCGATGATCCCGCCGCCGCCCATGTAATAGGTCGTCCTTCCGTCGGGAGACCACGCGGACTGCCTCGGAAAGATCTGGTCTTTGCTCTGCACGACCGAACTCACCTCCCCCGTCTTCACGTCGATCCGGTACAGGCCTCCGCGGCCCCGCTCGTCCCGCCCATTGGCGAGAAGCGATCGTCCGTCCGGAGACCAGCGGAGCCTTGACATCCACGTCATCCGCGGGAAGAGGTCCTCCTGCTTGCCCGTCTCGAGTGACAGGATCGAAAGAGCAAGCAGGTCCCCCGCTCCCGGCGTCCGATTCGTCACGAAAGCCAGGAGTTTTCCGTCAGGGGACCACTCGGGCCACGTATTGGCGCCGACGAGCCGCCGGCTGGCCTGCGCGGGCTGTGAAACGACCTTACCCGTCGCCGGATCGAGTTCGGCCACATAGACATCCTTCATCATGGTCTGGAGGGCGTAGTAATAGGAATCTCCGCGAGCAAAACGCATGGGCCAGGTCTTGCCCATATCGGCTCGAAGTAACTCAGGAGGTCCCTGCGGATTCCCGTCCCCGACCCAAAGCGCCCAGATTCCGAAAGTCCCCGTGCGGTCACTGGTGAAGACGATCCTGTTCCCGCCGGCCGTCCAGATCGGAAAGAAATCGTTGGCCGCGTGCTCGACTAAGACAACCTCGTGGCTGCCGCGCGTCGAAAGGAGAAACACATCGCGGTCCAGAGACCCATCCCGCTGAGGGAGATCGTACGCGACGTAGCGGCCATCCGGAGAGAGGCTCGCTTTGAGCGGGCCCCGCCAGTCGAAGGTCTTCAAGATCTGCGCGGAGCCGTCCCCGACGGAGAGGAGCGCGATCTGCTTCCTTCCATCCGTACGATTGAACCTGCACAAAATCTGTCTGCCATCGGACGACCACTCGGCGAGATCGACAAACGAGATCTCCGTATTTCGATAGAGGATGCGCAGCCCCGCGCCGTCGGCGCCGATGGTGCGCACCTCCAGCGCCCCCTCGCCGTTCATCCAGACGTAGGCGATCTGTTTGCCATCGGGCGAGTAGGCGGAACTGTAGGCATGCTCACTCGAATCGAACCAGGTTCCTTTCTTGGTGAGACTTCGCTTCTGTTTGCTCTCGAGATCAATCGTGGCAAGGTCGCCCGTCGTCCAGTCCGCAAAACTCAAGCGACGGCCGTCGGGGGACAGCCCGACGCCGAAATCGAGCCCCGGTCCGGCCCACACGCGATGCGCCGCCATTCCACTGGAGAAGTGGAAGACCTCGGCGGGGGTGAGCGCCGCCAGCCGCGCCCGCGCGGCTGTGACGATCGCTGGCTGGTCGGCGAAGTCCCGGATCAGCCGCTGATAGGCCTGCTGCGCCTCCCGCTTGCCGAGCTTCTCGTAGCACGACCCGGCGTAGAGTAAGGAGCGGGCCGCGAGATTTCGATCGCTCCCTTTCGCGATCTGTTCGAAGAGACGCAGCGCGGCCGGGTAGTCGCCCTTCGTCTCCATGAGATGGATGGCCTCCTGGAAGAGGCGGGCGGGCGGGTTCTGCGCGGCCGAGACTGCCCCGCAGAGAACCAGCGCTCCGAGGAGCAGTCCGGATTTACTCACGATTCTTGTGTACGACTGCGGATGGCCGCCTGCCCGCTTCGCATCATGATACAGGGTCTCCAGAGGAGAGGGGTCGGGCGGCGCTTGTCACTGGAATCATTGACTCAGTTTCGAGGGGGGAGAACGGGCGCTTTTCTTTCCCGAGGGCCGTGAGGAACGGGAGCGGGCCTGTCCACTGGAGCACTGGAAAAACCGGAAGTGCGGGCGAAGTAAATAGCCGATCCACCGTCGCGCGCGTCGGTCCACACCAGGTACGCGGCGCTGTTGCGGTCCGCCGTCAGGCCGATGTACTCGCCGAGCGATTGCGAGCCCGCTGGCGTTTCCTGGGTCGTGACCCGCAAGTTCGGCGACCATGTTCTCCCGCCGTCGCTGGAATTCGCGTAATACAGGTTGAGGTTGCCCGTGCGGCCGTCATACCACGCGGTGTGAAGCACGTCGTTGGCGTCCACCGCGAGGGCGGCCATCCACTGGTCCCCGGCGTCAACGTCATTCACCTGGACGGGCGCCGACCAGGTAGCGCCTCCGTCGTCGGACCGGGCCACGACAATGTTGTAATCGCCCTTCTCCTTGTCCGCCCAGGCCACGAAGAGCGTTCCGCTGGAGTTCGTCGCCGACGAGGGATAAGGGATGCGCTTCGGCGGTCCGATACTCGCGTCGTATACGGCCGATCCAGGCATGCTGTTCACCCGGACGGGAGCGCCCCATGTTGCACCGCGGTCCGTGGTGGTGCTGGCCCTGATATTGGCGCCTGGACGTGTCGCGGAGAGCGGCGCCCACCAGACGATATATGCCGTTCCGTCCAGCCGCGTGGCGATGACCGGCGCAAACGGGTTGAGTCCACTCACCACAACTTTGCTCTGGCCCCAGGTGACGCCACCGTCCACGGAGCTCGTGGCGATGATCTTCATGTTGAAGGGAGCGTTGGGCCCGGCGGTCACGTAGCTCGCGTAGATCGTTCCGTTTCCGTCGCTCTTGATGGATGACTTGTCGGCGCTGTCCGGCTGGTCGTTGATGTTCATCATGCGGTCCCACGTCAGGCCACCGTCGCTGGAGCTCGATACGAAAAGGCCCGCGCCCTGCGTCCGCGTGTAATAGACCCGGCCGGATTCGTCCACAGCAAGCCACGGGTCAGACTGGTGTTGGAGGGGGGCGGAATCTTCGATGAGACTTCTCCCCCAAGTGCGTCCGCCGTCGAGCGAGCGGCCGAAAGCAACCCGGTTGAATCCCCCGATCTCGTTCATCTCTTTCCAACCTGCGAAGATCCGGCCCTGCCCGTCGACAACGATGCTGGGTTCGGCCTGAAATGGGAAGCCACTCGAAGCGTCCGTAACCCGGACGTTCTCGACCGCGGAACTCGGAGCGGCTTCGTTGGACCGCGCCTCCGCCGTGAAGGCCGCGGCCAGAGAGATGACTCCGAGCGGCAAGAGAATCACCAGGTCGAAAAGCCGAACCGTCTGCCTCACTGCGTACATGACCTGTCTCTTCTTTCCAGGCTTTCGTCTCAAGAGCACCGCAGCCATTCAAAGCGTGCTGTCAAGGATTCGGATAATCGACCTGGATATCGACGCGGGCACCGGGATCTGCCGTGTCGATGCGCCCAAGGAATGCGAGCGGATTATTGTCCGTGTCGCCGCTCATGATGATGTCGGTCCAGTGGTTGCCGCACGCATAGGCCACGGCTGCGGGGATGGGGTCAAGCCCCATGCCGGGTTCGGTAACGATTACCGTGTTCCCCTTGGGTTGGCGCAGATTCGCGACTGAGCAGTAATCCGCCGCACCGGGAGCGCTATTTTTGATGGCCAGGCCCAGGAGACTGACTCTTCCCGTGACCGTCACGGTATACATCCATCGGCCGGTCCCGGAGGTCACGGAGTGGATAATCTGTGGGGTGTTCTTCGTCAGCGTCAAAGTGAAAGTCCCGGCGTTCGCCGGAAGTGTGAAACCCAGGAAGGACAGGGCGCCTATCACCAGGATTGGAATCGCCGCGAGACCGATCCTCGGAAACACCGAACGTGCAGTAGAGGACGATGAAAACTTCTTCATGTTCTTCTCCTTTCGGCAGGCAGCGTACGGGTTCGCCGAAAGGCAGTTGTCAGATCCAGGTCAATCTTTGTGAAAGATTGTCAACGGGGGTGTCAGCCGACGAACTTGTAGCCTTCGCCGTAGACGGAGAGGATGTAGCGCGGGGTTGCGGGGTCCGTCTCCAGCTTCTGGCGAAGCTTCAGAATGTGGGTATCCACGGTGCGTGTCGTCGAGGAAGAGTCGTAGCCCCAGACCTCATCGAGCATCCGATCGCGCGTTACGACCTCCCCGCGGCGGCGCAGGAAGAGGCGCAGGATGTCGAGCTCCTTGTGGGTCAGCTCGACGGGGGCGCCTTTGCGAGTGGCCTGGCACTTTTCGAAATCAATCTCCACCTCTCCGAAGCGGTACTTGGACACTCCCTCCCCGAGCCCCGGCGGATGCCGCCGCAGGCGTACGCGGATGCGCGCCATCAGCTCGCGCAGGGAAAACGGCTTCGTGACGTAGTCGTCGGCGCCGATCTCGAGGCCGAGGACCCGGTCGATTTCCTCTCCTTTTGCGGTGAGCATGATGATGGGAGCTTCGATCCCTTTCTTCCGCAGCTCGCGGCAGACGTCCAGGCCGCTCATGCCGGGCAGCATGACGTCCAGGAGGATCAAATGCGGGTTCTCCTTGATGGCGAGGTCGACCGCCGCGTCGCCTCGGCCGGCTTTGAGGACGCGGTATCCCTCCTTCTTGAGGTTGATCTCGAGTCCCTTGGCGACGTCCTCTTCGTCTTCGACGATCAGGATCTTCTGCATCGTCAGCTAACCTCGATGACCTCGACTCTCGCGCTCGGGAGCCTTGCCGGAAAAACCAGACGGAATCGGCTTCCTCGGCCAGTCTCGCTCTCGACCTCCACGCGTCCTCCGTGCGCGTCCATGATGTGCTTGACGAGGAAGAGACCCAGTCCGTAGCCCCCTTTTCCCGATCGCGTCCGGCTCCGATAGAACTGCTGAAAGATCTTCTTCTGCTCGTCGGCCGGGATGCCGATTCCTCGGTCCTCGACCTCGAGGATCACCGCCGAGTCTTCGGCCAGCAGCCGGACGCCGACGAACTTCGAGTCGCCGGAGTATTTCGCCGCGTTGTCGAGCAGGTTCACGACCGCCTGCGCGACCGCGTCAGGGTCGAACTCGACGACCGGCAGAGAGGAAGCGAGGTTCGTTTCCACGCAAAAGCCCCGCCTCTTCAAGTAATCCCCGTAAACCTGCACGGTTTGCGCGATCGAGGGTCCGAGGTTTCCCTCCTCGAGATGGTATTCCTTCTCGCGCCGGTCCACGCGGGAGAAGTCGAGCGCCTTGTCGATCAGGTGAGTGAGCCGCTCGCTTTCGCGCAGGATGATCTGGTGGAAGCCCTCGCGCCCTTCTTTGCGGAACTGTTCTCCGTCGAGGAGGGTCTCCGTGTAGAGCCGGATCAGCGTCAGAGGCGTCTTCAACTCATGCGACACCGCGCTGACGAAGTCGGAACGCAGCCGGTTGAGCTGCGTCTCGCGCGACACGTCGCGCAGCAGGAGGATCACTCCAAGGGCGAGAACACAGAGGACCAGCAGCATGGACCCGGCGAAGACCGCGATGGCGCGGCGTGGCGGGGAGCGGTCCAGGTCGCCGGGGGCAGTCGTCATCGAAAGCTCCCAAAAGGGAAAAAGCGTCTGGAATGGGATGCCGGCCTGAAGGCCGCCTTCCTTTCCGGATCCTCTTCGCACGACTCTTGCGGACTGACCTCCTGTCGCGCCCGAATCGGCGTAAGCCTGCGGCAGAAGCCGCGTCTCGACCCAGGGGAGATTGACGGCAACACCGACAAGTTCCGCCGGCGCGTTCTGGGCCGAGACCAGCCTGTAGTGAACCTGATACGGGCGCGCTTCGTACGTGAATGCCGAGCCATACAACTCGCCGGGGCGCGGTGGCGCCGGAGGGCGGAAGCGCTCCTTGAGGGCTCGCGCCAGATCGAGCCTCCGAAGATACCCCGTCCCGCTTGCGGGAGCCGGCAGTTCCGGCGAGCGCCTCCGCAACTGTGCCAGGAAGTAGTCCGCCTGGGCGGCGCCCATCTCCCATCGGCCTCGCACGAGATCGCGATGGAGTTCTGCGAGCAGGCCGCGCCGCTCTTCGCCACGCGCTCTCTTCAGGTCGTACAGCTCGAGCCCGGCGACGAGCGCGTAGGGCCGGTAGAATCCGTCGTAGAGGTCGCCGTAAAGCTGCCCGAGCCGTCCGTAAGCTTCCTCTGCCCTTCGGGAGTCCTTGAGCTTGCCGGCGCAGCGCGCGACACGCGCGACAGCCAGGGCCTTCAACGGATCGGAGACTGACAGCACCGAGCACTTCCGATAGTTCTCGAGGGCCTGCTCGGCACGGTTTTCGAGCAGCTCCAACTTTTCCGCTTCGGCGAAGAGCGCGGCGAACCGTCCGCGGGACGCCGGTTTCTCACGGGCCAGATCCTCCGCGACCGGCCGCGGCTCCGGCGCCTCGACCAGCGGGTAGGTCACAGTGCCTCCCCGGACGAGGAAAAGCTGGTCGGCTACGGGATGCCGGCCCTCGATCCTCTCCAGAACCTCGCGGAGCGGTCGCGCCTCACGAGGCGTGAAGGGAATGTCCGGATTGACGAGGCCGGCGATCTCGCTGTCGTCCAGACATGTCCGCGCCAATTGCTCGACGCGGCGTTCGAGCTCCGCGGCCAGCCTTTCTCCGGAAAGGCGCTGATTGGCCGCGGTCAGGCTCGCGACCGCCTGCGCTTGACGCCGCACTGATTGAAGACCGAGATAGAGAAGAACCAACGTGGGCACGACGATCGCGAGGAGATAGAGGAAGGCCGCGCGCCGGTGAAAAGGACGCGCCGGACGAGACACGGTCAGCTGTTGCCGGCGACTGCGCTTCGGCCGGCAGTTGGAAGACGCCGCATCGGTCCTCCTCCTCGAAGGGTTTGGTTCAGTTTACTCCCGCGGAAGGGTGCTAGCCTCCGCGCCGATGCGTTGGCTCGGTCTGGTTCTCGGGGGACTCTTGCTCTGGTCGAGTGCTCTGTCCGCCCAGGCACCATGGGCCGACTGGCGCACGATCGAGACGGCGCACTTCCGGGTGCATTTCCCGGCTCCGTTTGAGGCGTGGGCAGCGCGGGCGGCGTCGGCGATGGAGGGCATCCACGAGCGCGTAACGGACTTCATCGGCTACCGGCTGCCCGGGCACATCGACGTTCTCATCGAGGACCCGGCGGCGGAGGCCAACGGGATGGCCTACCCCTTCCTCGACCGGCCGGTGATCGTGCTGTGGACGTCGCCGCCCGAGGCGGAGTCGGGCATCGGAGACTACACCGACTGGATGGAGCTGGTCGCCACGCACGAGATGGCGCACATCGTCCATCTGACGCGGCCGCGCAACCGTCCGAATCTCCTCGAGCGACTTCTGCGGCTGCCGATCGGTCCGGTGCTCGTCAACTCTCCACGGTGGGTCGCGGAAGGATACGCGACGGTCGTCGAGGGCGCGCTCACCGGATCGGGGCGGCCGCGCTCGAGCTACCGGGCGATGGTGCTTCGCCGGTTCGCGATCGAGGGGAAGCTTCCCTCCTACGGCGCTCTCTCCTCGACATCCGGCTGGCTCGGGGGCTCGATGGCGTATCTCGTGGGCTCGGCGTATCTCGAATGGCTCGAGGAGCGCGAGGGGGCGGACTCTCTCCAGAGACTCTGGAAGAGGATGGCTTCGCGCCGCGGCGGGAATTTCCGCACGGCCTTTCGAGCGATCTTCGGACGATCGCCGGCGGACCTCTACGACCGGTTCCGGGCGGAGGTGACGGCGAGGGCGATCGAAGAGGAGAAGCGTCTCGAGGCGGCTGGTCTCTCCGAGGGAGAGCTGTGGCAGCGCCTGGATGGGGGCACTGTCTCGCCGCACGTCAGTCCTGACGGCTCGAGGATCCTCGCGCGGCGCGACCCCAGGCGGAGAGAGAGCTACCTCGCGGTCTGGACGATTGAGGAGACGCAGGAGGAGCGCAGGGCCGGAGAACGGCGCAAGAAGCGCGAGGAAGAGTTACTCAAAGACGCGAACGAGGTTCCCGAAAAGGTCGTCTTGCCGCACCCGCGCGAGCCGAAATGGCGGCTGCAGCGCGCCAACGGATTCTCCGCGCAGAACCCGCGCTGGATGCCGGGTGGCGAACGTGTTCTCTTTTCGCGGCGAGCGCCCGACGCGGAAGGCGTGCTCCGCTGGGATCTCTACCTCTGGGAGCCGGAGACTGGCGGAGTATCTCGCGTGACCCGCAAGGCCGACATTGTCGGCGCCGACCCCGCCCCGGACGGGATGTGGGCCGCGGGCGTGCGCAGTCGCTACGGCATCACGGATCTCGTGCGCGTGGACCTGGCGACGGGCGAGGTGCGCCTCCTTCTCCCTCTCCCGGCGGGAGCGGGGGAGCGCGAGGGGACTCCCCTCGCTGAATTTCAGCGCCGGCCGTGGCCGAAGGCCACGATCCCCGCGGAGCGGGCGGCCGGCAGGGGTGAGGGGCAACGCTGGCTCGTGTGGAACCACCCGCGCATTTCTCCAGACGGTCAGACGGTTGCGGCTCTGCTACACCGGGAAGGCCGGTGGCGCGTCGTCCTGGTTTCACAAGCCGGCGAGATCCGCGAGATCGCGACGCCGGGATCTCCGGTGGGTCCTCCGGCCTGGAGCACCGACGGATCGCGGGTCTATGTCGCGACCGATGCTTCGGGGATCTGGAATATCGTTTCTCTCGACGCGAACGCAGCAAGCGGCGGCGCGAGCCTGACGCGGGTTACCGGCGGCGCCTTCTCACCGGCCCCATCGCCCGATGGCAAGTCGCTTTTCTTTCTCGAGCTGACGGGCAAGGGAGTGGATCTGCGCCGCCTTCCCCTGCCCTCGAGGGTTCTCGCGCCGGCCGAGTCCGAGTCCGTGGGGATGGGATTTCCGATCCTGCCGCCGGCCGCGCCGCCGCAGGCGAGCCCGCTCCTTCGTCTGTCATCGGTCGGCCTGCCCAGGCCCTACCGCGCGCTCCAGACCCAGGTCCCGCGCCTCTCCTCCGGCTTCTCGATGGGACCGGATGGAAGCTCCTACCAGCTCGGAGTCTCGGGTTCCGATGCCGTCGGCAGACTTCGCTGGCAAGCGCTCGCGGTAGTCGGGAACGCCGCGGGACCTCGCGGTGGCTCGATCGCCGCGGCCTGGCTCGGATTTCCCGCCGAGCTGCGGCTGCAGATTTTCTCCGCGCTGGAGAGGCCGGGCAGCCAGCGCCTGGTCGCGCGTCCCGAGCTGGACCAGGAGAGGCGTGGAGGCTTTGCCGCGGCCTCCTGGGGAAGGCCGTTCTTCTGGGGCGGCTTGCGGCTGGAAGCAGGCGGAGGCTGGACGCGCGTCGAGCAGGGCGAGCAACCGCGGTTCGACCGCGCGCTGGGATCGGTCCGGGCTCGCGGGACCCTCCGGCGAACGCGCGGAGAATCGGGCTTCGCCCTCGACCTCGACCTGTCAGGCTCCTCCGGAAGGACGGCCAGCGCGTCGTGGAGCCAGCAAGTGGCCGGGGCCAGACTCTCCGGAATCACCTCCGCCGTGTCCCTCGCTCTTTCCGCAGGCTACGGCGACACGGGCGGATCGCCGACGCGCTTCGATCTCTTCGCGTTGGGCGGCGCGTCTTCGGCGATTCTGCCGCCCGGCCTCGACCGGAACCGCGTGGAGAGCCCCGCGCTGCCCGCGGCGGTTCAGTTGGGCGAGCGTTTCGAGGCCTATCGCGCCGAGCTGTCGCCTTCCGGTTCACCGCTCCTGCTCTACGCGGAGCGGTTGCGCGCCTGGAACGGCGGAACCGGAAAGCCCGATTGGATCCGGTTGGAGGGAGTCGAGGCGCGGTTCGAACGGCTTGTGCCTGCCGACATCCTCGGTCCCTTCTCCCTCTACGGCGGCATTGCGCGAGTGCGCAGTCGCGAACCGCGATTCGATTCGATCCGCGGGTACGCCGGCCTGCTGTTCAGGCCGTGAGGCGTGTGCGTCTGTCATTCTGAGGCGCGCAGCGCCGAAGAATCTGCCCTGCGGACCGGATGAGAGCAGATCCTTCGCTTCGCTCAGGATGACAAGGAAGGAGCGCAAGGGATGACAAGGAAGAAGCGCGAAGGGATGAAAAGGTAAGGTGTGAAGGGATGACAGCGCGGGTGTAGATCAGTCGTCGTAGTACTGGCGGGCGTTGACTTCGCCTTTGCGAGAGGAGAGCCTGACCTCGATCGTGTGCTGGCCGCGGGGACCCTCGGGCGCCTTGAAGACGAGCACGTAGCGGCCGGAGATCGCGCGGCGGACACGGTCCATGGCGAGGTTGGCGAAGATATGCGTCTTCTGGTAGATGCCGCCGGTCAGGTCCGAGACGTCCTGCAGGCTCCCCTCGAGCGAGTGGTAGTCGGCGTCGGTCACGTCGAGTGTGAAGATGGAGACGCGGGCGGCGGCGAGGCTCCTGAGCGCGCTGCGGAAGTCGCGCCGCTCGGCGAAGTTGGGCCCGCCGATCCCGCCGATAGTGCCCAGCCCCCAGCCGAAGTAGAGCATCGTCTTGCCGCCCGGGATCCGGGTAAGCGCGCGGGCGAGGACAAACAGTCCGGCCTCGGGAGTGTACGCATGCCTCGCGGCCGCGAAGTCGAAGTGCTTCGCCACGGAAGGATGCTCGATGCGAATCGGCTCCTCGGAAGTTCCCGTGCGGATCGCGTCGTGGATCGCCGTCTCGAGCTTCGCGCGGTCATCGGTGAAGTCCTGCCGCAGCTTCAAATGCGAGTCGTAGGAGACGACCGCCACGCGATCGGAGGGGAGGAGTGTCTCCAGGAAGCGCCGCGCCTGAAGCGACATGCGAACGAGGCCCACCAGGCGCGAGGGCTCGTAGTCTGTCTGGAAAAAGAAGACAATGAGACGCCCGGGCGCGGCCTGGACCGGCGGGCCGCCGAGCAACCCTCCCGCGACCGGCAGTTCGGGCAGATCGGCCGGGATCCACTCGGCCGACTCGAGCTCGACGGGCCTTCCGTCCACGCGCACCCGGAAATCGGTGACCGAGAGATCCGGAATCGGATCGCCCGACCGATCCACGACGTACGCGTCCACGATGACACGCTCGACCCGCGCCTCCTCGCGAAAGCTTCCCGGCCGCCCCGGCTCCTGCGGCCATGCGGCCGCCGGAACGGCGATCAGGCCAACCGCGAGAATCGCCACCTCGGGTTTCACGACATAAGATTCTCACAAGGCAGGAATGTCACTCTCGGGCGGATGCCGTCCTCGCTCCTCTGGGCGCGGGGAGTGAGATAAGAAGGATTTGGGATTGCTTTGGTAGGCTCCCTCGCGTGAGCGAGGAACCAACGCCGTTTTCCGACGCCTACGCGACGCTCGCGTCGCTCCAGGCGCTGGCGAAGGCCTGGAACGACTCCCCGCCGATGCGGCAGCTCGGGGCCCGACTGGAGTTCGAGCGCGTGGACCGCGTGCGCGCTGTCATCGACCCGGTGATGCCGTATCACCGCGGAGGCATGGGAACCGACGCGGTGAACGGTCCGGTCCTGGCCGGGCTCTTCGACCTCGCGATCGGCACCGTCGGCTGGCTGACGCGCCCCGACACTCGCTCGGCCACCGTCTCTCTGGCGATGACCTTCTTCCGCCCGACGCGCGGCGATCGCGTGACTGTCGAAGCGCGTCTCCTCCGCGCCGGCATGAACCTGACTTTCGCCGCCGCGGAGATTCTCGACGGGCGGGGCGAGATCACGGCCCGCTGCGACGGCACGGTCGCTGTCGCTCACGGCCGGTTCGAGTCAAATGACTTCTACTCCCGGATGCGGAGCTAGCTAGCCCGCATAATTCACGAACGACTCCGGCCGTCCCGCGGATCTTTTCCGCCGGATACTTCGTCAGACCTCCTCTGCGATACCCCCGGCGTCGCCGTCGTCGGTCTTCCTCGTCCCGACGAAAAATCTCTCGCGGGAACAAGGTGTATCTCGGCGTCAGATCATCTCGTTGCAATAGACCGCTCATCTCTCAACGACATGCGCGTGTTTCGGCCGGGTGTCCGTGAATTATCCGGGCTAGACGGTTCGGATCAATTGCCCAGCTCCTTTGCCGCCGCGCGGATGTGGGCCGCGGCGCGCTGGAGGACCTCGGCGGTCTTGGCGGCTTCGCTGTTGACGTCTGCGTACTGCTTTTCTTCGATGGCCTCGCGTACCGCTGGCAGCGTTTTGACGTCATAGCCGGTATAGAAGCCGGGCGCGTAGACGTAGTGCTTGAACCAGGACCGGCGGGGAAGGCCTTCCTCGCGCGTCAGCATTCGTTCGGCTGAACGCAGGAGCGCGTTGACTCGTGCGAGACGTGCCCCGTCGATTCGCCCGGCGGCGGAGAGGGCGGCGTCGTATTCTCTCGCCGTGTCCGTCAGAGACGCCGACGCCTTCTCTAGCGGCGACAATTCGAAGTCGGGAACGGGCGGCTCCTTCCCGGGAGGCGCGAAGGGCTTCCTCGGGTCTGCGACCGCCTCGGGAACTCCCTCGTCGATCCGGCGGTTCTGCTCCTCCACGGACTCCCTCCGGTCTTTCGCCAGATCACGTATCTCCTTGACGTAGCGAGCCGCGGCGTCGGAAAGACCGGTGAAGTCGAACGGAAGGATGTCCGCGCCGGAGAGCCGCATCACGATCGTGCCGGCCACCTGCGCGAGAGCGCGTCCGTAGGAAAAGTCCGTGTCGGAGAAACGCGTATACCAGGCGAAATCATCGTAGATCGAATGGTAGACGCCGCCACCTCCCTCACCGCCGAAGCCGAGGTTGAGCGACGCGATCCCCAGATGATCCACGAACGTGGTGTAGTCCGACCCCGATCCCAGGGCGCCGATGCGCAGATTCCCGCGCTCGCGCGCGTCGCGCCGGTCCTCCGCGTTCCGGGCCTCCTCGATCCGCCGGAGCCGCAGCCGCCGCAGGATCGGGATCTTCTTCTCCGGGTCTCCGACCTCGGCGGCGGCTTCATTGACGAGGGCCTCGAGAGAATGCGATCCGCTGGCGTTGAAGAACCCCCGCCCGCACGAATCGCTGTTGATGTAGGCGACGGCCTTCTTACGCAGCTCCTCGGCATGCGTCTCGGCCCACTCGGTCGAGCCCAGCAGTCCGGGCTCCTCTCCGTCCCAGGCGCAGAGCAGGATCGTACGGCGCGGTCTCCAGCCTTCCTTGAGAAGAGTCCCGAGGGCGCGCGCCTCCTCGAGCAGAGCGGACATGCCGCTGACCGGATCGCTCGATCCGTTGACCCAGGCGTCGTGGTGGTTGCCACGGATAACCCATTCGTCGGGGTACGCCGACCCCGGGATCCTCGCGATGACGTTGTGCACCGGCGTGATCTTCCAGTCGAAGGAGACTTTGAGATGGACCTTCGCCGGGCCGGGGCCGACGTGGTAGGTGATGGGCAGAGCGCCACGCCATTCCCGCGGGGCGACAGGGCCCCCGAGCGCCGCAAGCAGCGGCTGCGCGTCTCCGTAGGAGATCGGCAGGACCGGAATCTTCGTCAGAGTCTTCGCGTCTCTCAGATCGAAGCGGGCATTCGGATTGGTCGCGCCGACGCCCGGGGTCAGCGGATCCCCCGCATAGAGCGGCCCGTCCGAAACGCTCCCGCGCTGCACGCCCTGCGGCGGCCGGTACGGCCCCGCCGGGTAGACGTCCCCCTCGAAGAAGCCGTCGTCGCGCGGGTCGGAATAGATGAGGCACCCGACGGCTCCGTGCTCGGCCGCCACCTTTGGCTTGATGCCGCGCCAGCTCGCCCCGTATCGCGCGATGACGATCTTGCCGCGCACGTCCAATCCGAGTTGGGCGAGCCTCTCGTAGTCGGCGGGAACTCCGTAGTTGACGTAGACGAGGAGAGCCGTCACGTCGCCGTCGATCGAATAGACGTTGTAAGTGGGAAGCTGCGCGGCGGTCTGGGAGGAGGTTGGGTCGCCCTCGACCGGCGTCTCCGCGAGCGCCGCGCGAAAGAAAGCCGGCTCGACCATCTCGAGGACGCGTTCCTTCGGCGTCGAGAAGAGGGGATAGAAGGTCTCGATCGAGGCGTCGAGCCCGAATTCCCGGAACTTCGACAGGATCCAGCGGGCGTTCTTCTCGTCGTAAGGCGAGCCGACGTGGTGAGGCTCGGCCGAGAGAATCCGGTTCGACTCTCGGATGGCGGAAGACTGCGGCAGCGAGCGGTAGCGTTGCTCCCATTTCCTTTCGATATCGGCGTTCTTGCCGGAGAATCCTCGAGGGCTGGAGGTCAGCGGAGAACCTTGCGGTCCCTCGAATCCCCCGGCGAGTGCCGGCAGCAGGAGCAGAGCGGCCGCGAACATCGCCGAAGGAGTCATTCTTCGAGGATAAACCAATTGTCGCTTGTCGATTGTTGATCGCCGACTGAAGAAACCCAGCAAGCCCTGGTCAATCGTCAATCGTCAATCGTCAATCCTGAAATTATCTCGTTGCCTCTCCGGGCCGGGTCGAATACAATTCCTCCGTTGACAGGATAGACGGACGCGAAGATGTTGCGCTCCGCGAACGCTTCGGAGGTCGGTGTGCGCGACTTGACTCCGAACGCCAGGCTGGCCCGGCCTTCCGGCTGCCGGGTTCGACCGTCCCAAGAGTCGTCCTGATGAGGCTCGTCTGGTCCCAACCCTCCGCTCCCCAGGGACGAGCGAGGAGTCTCCTCCTCGTTTCGGTGATCTGCATTTTCCTGGGAGGCGTCGTCTTCGGCCGGCCCGGAATCACCGATGGCCCGAGACCCGTGCGCGCGGCGGCCGCGAGCCTGCTCTTGACCGGTGGGCTCTTGTTCATCGTGGGCGTCGCGGGCCTGATCCTTCAGAGGGCGAGCCGGTCGAGCGCTCGCCTCTCGCTTGCTCCGCCTTCACCATCCGATTCGCATCCTTTGTCCTCATTTCAAGAGGAGGAACAGCGGTGAGCGAAGAGAATGTCGTGCGTTTCCACCCTTCTCCCCGTGCCGGGATGGCGCGCCGCGGCGCGCCGGACAAGACCCAGTCGCCGCAGTCCGAAACCGTGGAAGTGGAATGTCCTTACTGCGCCGCCGTGCTGTGTCTGGAGGCCGGGTTCCTGGCGCTCCGGCCCGAAGTCCTCTGCGCCCGCTGCGACACGACAATTCCGCTCGCCGGCAGCCAGGCCGTCGATATCGGACGGTAGTCAGTCCTTAGTCCCTAGTCCTTAGTCCTCAGTCAGGGGACGCGGAAGCGACTACGGACCAAGGACCAAGGACTACGGACTGGCTGCGGCCGCGTCGAGCGGCCGCAGGTAAGCCCAGCGATGGGGCATATCCCAGAAGACGTGGAAGCGGAGAAGGACATCGAAGCCGAGGCTGCCGTCGTCCCCCCACCCCGAATCGAAGGCCGCCGATTCGACTGCGACGGGCACCGGGGGGAAAGGGGCCGTGCCCCAGCGCAGTTCTCCGGCTACGGAGCCGGGAGTGGACAGCGCCATCCGGCGCGCGGAATCGGGAGCCAGGAGCAGTCCCGAGGTCGAACCGGTGCCGGCGCGCAACCGCAGAGTGCCTGAGCCCTGACGCAGGATCGCCACCGGGCGATCTCCATCGTCGTCGAGGAGACCGCGGAAATAACCTGGCGGGGCGGTCCAGCGCGCGGGGTCGTGGAACCGGATGCGCGCCTCTCCCGGATCCATCTCGACGACGGCTTCCCGAAAGAAGAGGCCGCCCGCTTCGGCATCGGCGCCCTCCGGAATCCCATTGGAGACCTGGACCCACAGCGCCGGGAAGGAAAGCGTTCCGACTTCGAGCGGCCCGGCGCGCGCCAGCCGCCGCCCGAACACGTCGGGGTGCGGAGAGAGTCCGAGTCTCTGTGCAACGCCGGCCCGAACACGAAACGGCCCATCGGCGTTGGAGTCGAGGGCGATTCGGACCCGCATTCGAGCGATGCTCCCGTCCATTCCGACACCGCGGCCGATCCCGACGAAGGCCGCTTCCGCAGAAGGGGCAGGCCAGCGGGCGGACCATCCGCCGGCCTGGGTATCGCTCAGCTGATCCACGGGCAGTGTGATCGAGAGAATCTCCGCCTCGACCGGCGCGCCCGGTCGCGAGGCGTCGGTCAATCGGCGCGGACCCCGGAACTCGAGACGAAAGCGAGGGGACCGCGCTCCGACGAGATCTCCCCGGCTGGAGAAAATCAGAAGCAGAGGATGACCACCCCGCGGGATCAACCGGACAGAGACGGTCTCCGCGTCAGCCGGCCCGAGAGCGATCCTGGCGTTCTCCAGGTCGTCGAACAGGTAAGCCCGCCGCCAGAAGTAGGAGCGGGTCAGGAGCTCGGAGAGCGTCGGCTCGGAGGTGACCCGCGTGACGCCGTCCTCATCGGTCAGATAGGCCTTGCCCGCCTGGATGCCGCGGACGGTGGTGCAGCCCGCCGAAGAGACCGTTTCCCTGTAGTTCGAGCCGTCCCACTCGATCTGCCCCGTTCCCTCCGCGGCTTCTCTTTCCGGCGGGGAAGAGAGCTTGAGTCTCACCACCTGCGCGCCGGGGAGGGGCTTGACGCCGGCACGACGGCGGTGGTTCTCGAGGATTCGCCGGGCGATCCGGATGTCCGACCGCTCGCCGCAGCCCGCGGCCGCGAGGACGGAAAGTAGGAGAAAGAATGCCCCGAATCCGCGCCTCCGGATTCTCCCGTTTCCGTGGCGGCGGGTCATCGAGTCCGGGTCAGAAGTGACCTTCGATCGCTAAAGGGATGTTCTGATAGTCTTTTAGCTCTCCTTGCCGGACGATGGGCCCTGGGGTCGGCTGTGCCGCGGCGGTTGCGGGCGGCGGCTCGGAAACGTGGAGCGCTGGGACGAAACGGATCGTTCGCGTTCTCGCCATTCCTCTCTTCTTGACCGGTGATCTTACTCTCCAGGGGAGACGCGGGCATACCGGGCGAGCAGACCCCTCCGGACTGGCTTTCGCGCGGCGAAAAAAAACTTTCACAAGATCGCTTTTTTTTGCTTGACGCTCCACGCGGTGGATAGAATAGCGAGCCAGTTTGAATGACGCCGGAAACGGCGATTCCAAAGAAGAAGGGGTAACGCATATGGCAAAAGATTCCGGGAAGGCGCTTTCGAAGTCTCAGATCGCGGATCACCTGGCGAAGTCCACCGGGCAGACCAAGCGCGTGGCGACGCAGTTTCTCGACGACCTGACGGCCCTCTCCTACAAGGAAGCGAAGAACACCTTCACGATCCCCGGTGTCGGAAAGCTCGTCCTCGTCAACCGCAAGGCGAGAATGGGCCGCAACCCCGCAACGGGAGAGGCGATCCAAATCAAGGCCAAGCGAGTCGTGAAGTTCCGCGTCTCGAAGAAGGCCAAGGACGCCATCCTGGGGCCCAAGAAGTAATCCCGCCTCTCGAAAAAAAAGGGCGGTCCCGCGCGGGACCGCCCTTTTTGTTGAGGTGCTGTCGCAGACTCGCTCTTACTGGGTGCGCGTCTTGGTCTGCGTGATGGTCACCTGCTTGGCCACCTGCGCGCCGTTGACCGTGGTCGTACGGATCGTGACCGTCTTGCCAACCGTCAGGTCCTGCGGGAGCTGCGACTCCTGCGTGATCGTGTAACGCACGGTCTGATGGTCGGGGCGCTCGATCGTGATGAACTGCCCCGGCTCGAACGCCGAGACCGTTCCGGAGATCGTGGTCGTTGTCGTCTTCGAAGTCTCACCCGACGGACTCATCTCGGTTCTCTCGGTGGTCGTCTTCGTCTGGCCTCCAGGTGTCATGCTCGTGGTCGTGACTTTCGTGACGACCGCCGGGCCCGAGCCGTCGCTCGATGGCTCCGTGGACACGGTTACCGTGCGCCCGATCTGGATGTCTTCGGGAAGGGTGGCGCCCGGGCTGAGCGTGTAGGTCACAACGTTTTTGTCCGGCTGCCGGAGAACGATGGTCCGGCCCGGCTCGTACCGAACGACCTCACCGGTGATGGTGACGATCCGGGGGTTGTCGCGGCTCATGACCGTTGTCTGTTTCGTGGTCACCTCCTGGGCGACCAGGAGAGTGGCGGCGGCGACTGACGCCAACGCCAGGGAAAAACTGCGCCATTTCATCGGGTCCTCCTTTGCAACGCGGATTTTCGTTGAGGCAGCGGCGGCACCGCGCTCAAAACGATCCCCCGCACCATGCGGGGGGTCGTGCCGCCGCCAGAGAATCAGGTGGCGGTCTTCTTCGTCTTCTTCTTGGCCGCGGCCGGGTACGCCATCACGGTCGTGACCCTGTCGCCGCCGTCGGACTTGGTGTAACTGACGTTGACCCGCTCCCCGACGTTGACTGATCCCTTCATGGCGACGTTCTCGTCGAGGTTAAAGGTGTAGTCCTTGTCTTTGGGTCCCGTCACGGTGATCTTCTTCCCCGCTTGGTATTCCTTCACGGTGCCGATCACGGATTCGGTCTTGAGCTTCGTGTTCGGGCCGGGCCCCTTGAGCTCCGTCTTCGACTCGATGTGCACCGTGCCGCCGGTGTGCCCCTTGGTCTGCCCGAGTGCGGCTCCCGTAGCGAGAAACGCGAGGACAGTGACGGACCCTATCCAGCGTTTCATGCTTCTCCCCTCAGGCGCGTCCACAAATTGACCGCCATACCCCCCAATGGTTCAAGAATCGTGCCGATCCGGGTTATTCTTTTTCCCATGTTTCGATCGGGGAGGCTCCCGGCGGCGGTGCTGTTCTTGATCTTCTCCGCTCCATTTCTGTGCGCTTCGCCGGACAAGCCGTCCTGGCCGTTAACGTTGCGAGAGGGATTGCCGGCCAGCCTGCCGGGCTACGCGCCGGCGCCGACCGACACCCTGCCCGAAGAGGCCGAGAACGAGATGGGTCCGTACGTCGAGGCGTCCCGTTTCTTCCAGCGCATCGAGAGTCCGACCGCGACGAAGCAGTTTCGCATCGCGGTTCAGGACTACGGGGACGGCAAGGACCTGCTCGCGCCTCTTCGCAAGGCGTTCGCGGATGCGAAAAGGACGGGCGGGGTCGAGACGCGCGAGACGGAGATCTCGGGAAAGAAGACCTTTGTCGTGACCGACCGCTCGACGGGCCGGCCCACGACTCTCGTCACTGTCATCGTCCTGCCGTCGCGGCTCGTGCTGGGGCAGGGCGCCAACGTCTCCGGAGAGGAAGCGGTGCAGCTCGTGAAAACTGTCGATTTCGCAAAGGTCGAGACGGTCAGGCGGTGAAAGGAAGGGGAGGGTCCGGAGCTCGGCGGCCCCTTGTTCGCCGCGCGCGGCCGGAGGACGGTCCGCGCATCATCGAGCTCGACCGGGAGCTGGCGAGGTTCGAGAAACTTCTTCCGCCGGACGCCGTCGAAGCCGAGCGGCTTCTCTCCTGGATCTTCGATTCGAAAAAGCTCGAAGCCCTCGTCGCGGAGCTGGACGGCCGGGTGGAAGGCGTCGCCCTCTTCTACGAAGGGCTCGGCACCTTTCGAGCCCGGCCTTTCCTGTATCTCGAGGATCTGGTGATCTCGGAAGAGGCTCGCAGCCGAGGCATCGGTGAAGCCCTGATGGTCGCTCTCGCGCGCGAAACCCAGGCCCGCGGCGCCCTTCGCCTGGAATGGGTGGTTCTCGACTGGAACGAAAGAGCAATCCGCTTCTACGAGCGCTTCGGCGCCCGGCAGCCGAGGGAGTGGGTCAAGTTCGCTCTGGACGGACGCGAGCTCGAAGACCTCGCCCGCCGCTGATCGCTCCCTCGAGATGGGCGGGCATCTCGCTCAGCGGGTCCATTCCAGGTCGTGAGTACCGCTGCCGCTATCGACGGGGTTCCAGGAGATGGATGGAACCGCGGGGAGCCACGCCACGGTTGACGTCCCGAGCCGGCAGGACGGGTTCGATGACGAAAGGAAACGGATCGGAGCGAGTTCCGTCGGATCTTGTTATCGTGAGCCACGCGACCCCGGGTTCCGTGGTGTCTTCAGACGGAATCTGGACAGACAGACGCGTGCAAGAGGAGAGGCGGGTTTGTCGAGGGGAGCCGTTCCAGGAGACGACCGAGCCGGAATCGAATCCCTTCCCAATGACGTACAAGAAACTTCCGGAAGAGCCATCCCCGGATCCGTAGTAGCCCGCGGGCTCTGTCCCAAGGATGATCGGCGTCGTTCCCAGGTCGAAGGTTCGTTGCCAGTTCGCCCCTCCGTTGGAGCTGCGGAAGATGCCGCTCCAAGTCGCCGCGTACACGACTGAAGAATTTGTCGGGTCGATTGCCGTCGCGTTGACCCTCTCTCCCTCCAGCCCCTGCTGGCTGGACACCCAGGACTCTCCGTGGTCGGTGCTCTTGAAGACCCGATAGAAATCTGCCGACGCGTACAGCGTGCCGGGGTTGTTCTGATCGGCCGCAAGATGGAGTATGGGGAAGTTGTAGGGCTGACGGATGGGGAGCCCTCCGCTGGAAGGGCCCCAGTGCTCTCCCCGGTCTGTGCTCCTGAACACGCCTTGCGTCGTTCCCGCGTATAAGACGGCCGTATCCGCGGGATCGACGGTCAGCGAGAAGACTTCAGTCGGGGGCGCCTGCGATGTCGCCGACCAGGTGGCGCCGTGGTCCGTGCTCTTGAAGATGGCGTATTGGTCGGGGAGGGCGTCGGCGGCCACGTAGATCGCTGAGTCCGGCGGCGGGACGACAAGGATGGCGGTCGCACCCCACTGTTCACCGCTCGGAGCGAAATTGACCTTGTTCCAGTTTGTTCCGCCGTCCTGGCTTCGATAGAGAGAGAACGCGACGGCGTAAATCGTCGAAGGTGAGCCGGGATCGGCGGCCAGGGCGCGGAAGTCGGGCGTGTTGATGCATAACGGACCGCAGGGGGGCGGCACGAGTCCGCGCGACTTGCCTTCCCAGGTTGCGCCTCCGTCGGAGCTCTTGAAAAGGTACTCCTCGTAGGTCGCGCCGTAGATCCACGCGGTGTCCGCGGGATCGAAAAGCAAGGCAGACGCGGAGGTGACTCGCGGCTCGATCAGGGGTGTCCATGTCGCTCCGGCATCCGTGCTTCGAAGGAGGCCATCGTAACTCGTTCCGGCGTACAGAGTGCGGTGATCTCGTGGATCAACCTGAATCGTGCGCACATCCGTCGGGCAGGCTCCCCCGTCGGCCGCGGCGATCTGACCTCCGAGAGTCGCGCATACGATCAGGAGCGTGAGTGTTGAGAGCCGGCACCGCATCACGGAAAGAGTATGCGGTTCGAGATACCTGAACATGATGCGGATGCACCGGTCCCGGCCGGCTACACGCCGATCGGGTGCCAGGTCGTCTTGATCTCGGTGAAGGCTTCGATGAAGTCGAAGCCCTGGGCGTCCTCGGCAAAGTTGTTCCCGATGGCGAATCGCCAGACGCGCGTGACGTTGACCGCGGCGTCCTCCGCGATCTGCCGGGAGAGCGCGGAATCGCCGCCGGCGTCGGCGATGGCCTGTACGTCCATGTGACGCGCCAGGTGCGGGACGAGCTCCTCCTTGCGGCCCGAGAGAAGGTTCGCGACGCCCGCGGGCAGGTCCGAAGTCGCCAGGACCTCGGCGAACTCGAGACAGGCCCAGAGGAGACTTCTCCGACAGGAGCCCGACGGCGGCGTTGCCGGGAACGATGACCGGCGCCACGTGGGACACCAGACCCAGCAGGTCCGGGCTCTCCGGCGCGACGATGCCGACGACGCCGGTCGGCTCGGGCACGGAGAAGTCGAAGTAAGGGGAGGCGACCGGATTGACGGTCCCGAGGATCGCGCCGAACTTGTCGGACCAGCCGGCGTAGTGAACGGGCCGGTCGATCGAAGCGCGGACCTCGGCTTTCGCCGCTGCGGGAGTCCGCCCGGACGATGCGCGGAGAATCCTCGCGAAGGAATCGGCGCGGCCTTCCAGCATCTCGGCCATCCGATAGAGGATCTGTCCCTTCAGATACGCGCTCTTGCCCGCCCAAGCCGGCTGCGCCGAACGCGCCCTCCGCACGGCCTCGCGCAAATCCTTGCGCGATCCTCGCGACACGTTGGCCAGGAACCCCTTCTTCGGCGACCCGACCGTGTCGTAGCGCCCGGACTCCGTCCTCACGAACTCCCCGCCGATGTACAGCTTGTAGGTCTTCCGGACTTCCGTGCCGACCTGGTCAGCCATCCGCCTCCCTTACGACACGGGGCGCAGAGGACGGCTACACGCCGATGGGGTGCCAGGTCGTCTTGGTCTCGGTGAAGGCCTCGATGAAGTCGAGGCCCTGCGCCTGACCCCACATCTTACCTACGGCCTCTGACGATCGAGTCATCCAGGCCGCGGGTCAAGAGCAGAGGTGTCTGGTTACCCTCGATCTCGAATTCGGGAGTCAACTGCGGTACCGAGCGGCCGGCTACTCTGGCATCGCAATACTCAGACTTCCCGCAGAGCCTTCGCCGACCCATCTGGAGAAAGCAGTCAGGACCCTCATCGCTCCAACGAAGATCGTTCGTCATCTCTGGTGAGTATCGTACGTATTTCAAGTACAATAATCCTCGAAATGCGTACTATTGGAGAGAGTCTCGACGTCGGCGGGCCCGCGGCGGTGCTCTTTGGAAAGACCCGCCGGCGGCTTCTCGGGTGGCTCTTCACCCACCCCGACGAGTCCTTCTATGTCCGGGAGCTCGTCCGGTTCACCGGAGTCGCCCAGGGCGCCATATCTGGAGACCTCGAAAAGCTGGCGGCCGCCGGCATCCTCCGGCGCGACACCCGGGGCAACCAGGTCTTCTATCAGGCCGACGCGAAGTCTCCGATCTTCGGAGAGCTCAAGAGCATCCTCGTCAAGACCGCGGGACTGGCCGACGAGCTTCGGCGAGCGCTCAAGCCCCTCGGAACGCACGATTCCCCTGGAAGTCAAAAGCCTGTTCGCCGCCGTCGACCGCGACCTCGCCGAGGAGCGAGCGGTCATCGAAAACCGGAGACTGAACGAATACCTGCTCCCGATGGAGCATTCCTCTGGGCGTCCGAAAGCTAGTTTCTCAGCGAACTCGGTGCTCAGATCAAGGTCAGCTATGACGTTCAGTCAAGCCTGACCCCGCATCTACCGCGACCGCCGGCTCGCCCCCGGGGTCATCCTTTCTCGGTCTTCCATCGCCCGATAAATTCGGTCGGAGACTCGACACGAATCCGCAGCTCCGCCGGCCTGAAATGACGGGCGTTTCCCGTGACGAGTGAGTCCGCTTCGCCCGTGACGGCGACTTCGAGAAACGGAACGTCCGCCGGGTCGGGTAGCTCCACGTCGAGCGGATGGGCCGACACTCGAGAGGCTTCCGATTCGACGGCGTCGAGGAGGCTCGAGACCTCCTGCGCCTCCGACGCGAACTTCGGGCGCGGGAGGACGGCCCGATACTCCGCCAGCATCCGATCGTCCACGAGGAGCGTTATCTCTCCCGCCAGGAAGAGATCCACAACTCGCCCGGGATTCTCGCTCGGGTTGAGGAGGCCCGCGACCAGGATGTTCGTGTCGAGGACGACCCTCAAGCCGGACGCCGCCGCCGGCGAACCGCCGCGATCTCGCGGTTGATCTCGGCCATGGGCATGCGGTCCTTGCCAGTCTCCGCCGCTCTCCGCCGCATCCGCGAGACCGCCAGAATCGCTCTCGCCCGTCTGATCGCCGCCACGGTGTCGTCCAGGCGAGTCTCGTCAACGCCGAGCAGAACCCCCATCGGCTTCCCATTCGCCGTCAGCACGACGTCATCCTTCGAAAGCACCGACCACACCCGACCCGGCCGGTTCCGCAGCTCCCGAATGCTCACGTACTTCATGCCGCAAGCGTAGCACATTCGGCTCCAATGAAGCTACAGAACCCGGCCGCGTTGGGTCTCCCCTCCGACACACGTCAAGCGCGGCGATTCAGGTTCTCCAGGAATTTCCGAGAGCTCAGGATTCTGACATCGCGGTAGCGGCGCAGTATCAGGAGATCGTCGTCGCCTGTGACGATCGCCTCGGCCTCGCCGGCGACCGCGGTCGCCAGGACCCAATCGTCGTCGGTGTCGCGACTGACGGGTGACATGAGCTTCGTCGGCTCGACCCAGACAGCCAGCCTTCGGTAGAGGTCGAGGATGGGCAGGTCATCAAGGTTCAGATCGAATTTCGTCCGGAGCTTCTCCGTGAGCTCGTCCCATAGCCAGGCAGAAAGAATCGGGGTGTGATCGGGAAGGTGATCCTGGACGATCTCGCGGCAGAGCCCTTCCGCGACGATGCCGGCCACGATGACGTTGGTGTCAAAGACGACCCTCACGAAATCAGCCGGAACACTTCCTCGTCGGTGAATACGCCTTTGGATCGGGCGCGCGGAACGGCGGCGCGGCGCGAGTCCGCTGCCGCGTCCTGCCAGAGCTTTCGAAAGATCGCCAGGCGAACGTACTCGCTCATTGTCAGGCCGCTCTCGACCGCCGCGCGCTCCACCAGCCGCTTCGTTTTGCCCGGAAGGCTGACCGTCAGGGTTTCCCTCATGGGTGTAAGATTAAATAACACAGCGACCCGGCTGTCAATACCCCGGCCCGGCTGGCGCCCCTTACCTCGCGCGTCAGAGCTGAGAAGCTGCGGCCGCGAGTCACCAACGAACGGGAGTGATGTGGGCTATTTGGAGGACGCTGGGGTCAGCGGTGTATGTGGCATTTAGCCTGCGGGGCACTCGTGGTACAGGCAGCGGCCATCGCTCAATAATACAACAATACACGACTGACCCCATTTCTCACTTCATGTCACTTCATGCCGAAAGCGTAGCACATTCGGCTCCAATAAAGCTACAGAACCCGGCTCGATTCACCCGGCTGGGCAACCCGGTCGTTCGCAGCGTCCTCGTGGAAAGTTCCTGGATCCTGATGCTCTGCCCCCCATTTGGCCTAGACACTTTTTGGAGTCCTAGAATGGGGCTCAGAAAGGTGGTCGGTGATGGAAGGGATAGGGCGGAAGGCAGACGGGCGTCGCATCTTTTCGGTTGAGTTCAAGCGCCAGGTCGTGGGCCAAGTCGTTTCTGGCGAGAAGACGCTGGCAGAGCTTTCTCGGGAGCTGGAGATTCAGCCTTCAGTTCTTCGTAACTGGATGCGCCTGGTGGAGCGAGGCGGGACGGCAGCTGTGGCCGCGGGTGAGGACGTCGTGCCGGCCAGCCGTGCTCGGGAGCTCGAGCAGCAGGTCAAGGATCTCCAGCGCCTGGTGGGCAAGCAGGCGATGACCATCGAGATCCTCGAGGCGACTCGTGACTTGGTAAAAAAAAGTCCACACTTGTTCAGAGGATCAAGTCGGTGACGGGAGCGCCGATGGCGGCCGTCTGCCGGACGCTGAAGGTCGCTCGGAGCACGGCCTACCTGCGAGCGCGGCCGCGTCAGGGCGGCTACTACCGTCGCGGCGAGGACACGGAAGTTCTCTTGCAGATCCTCTCGGTGACCAAGAAGCGCGCCAGCTACGGGTATCGGCGGGTCTGGAGGCTGGTCAACCGGGCCAGGCTGGAGCGAGGAGAAAGGGCCTACAACCGCAAGCGGATCCGGCGGGTGATGCGGATCAACGACCTGATGCTGCCGGGCAAGATGCGACGGCGGATCGACCGTCCGCATACGGGCAAGATCGAGACGCCCGGATCGAACCAGCGATGGTGTTCCGACGGGTTCAACATCCCGTGCTGGAACGGGGAGACGGTGCAGGTGGCCTTCGCTTTGGACTGCCACGATCGCGAGGTGCTTGATCATGTCGCCAAGGCCAGGGCTCTGAATGGCTCCGACGTTCGGCTCCTGCTGGATCGATCCATCTGGGCCCGCTTCGGCGAGGCAGCTTTGAGGGCTCCTGTTCAGATCCAGTTCCTCTCGGACAACGGAGGCCCTTACATCTCCGTCGAAACCGTGCTCTACGCTGAGACTCTCGGGTTCAAGCCCATCACGACCCCGGTCTACAGCCCCGAGTCCAATGGCATGGCCGAGGCCTTCGTCAATACGATCAAGCGCGACTACGTTGAGGGAGCCGACCTCTCGGATGCCCAGACAGTGCTCAGGCAGCTCCCCGGGTGGTTCCAAGATTACAACGAAAACGCTCCCCACTCCTCCCTCGGGTTTCTTTCGCCAAAGGAGTTTCGTGCCCAGCAATACACAAGCTTATGTGTCTAGAAAATCGGGGGGCAGAGCAGCAGCCCTTCCGCCTCATCAAAGTCGCCATGCTCGATGAGAAGCGCTCCCATTTGGTGGCCCAGATTCGGCCCTCCGTTCGTCTCCAATTCCGCCTTGGCGTTTCGGAAATCCTCATCAAGTCGGCTGACATCAAATCGAAGCAGCAAGGCCTCAGCGCGTATTGCCCGCGGCTCGTCCACCAGTTCGCCAAGGATTCTATCAATGTCAGTCAAAGCCCCCGTGTGGTCGCCTTGATCGTGTCGACAGCGAGCCGACTCCAGCATCGCGAGCCGACGGTCCTGCCTGGGAAGGGCGCGCGATGCGACGTTGGAGAACATTTCCATTTTCTGCTCTGCCGGAAGTGGCACCAACACCGCCGCGAGACGAGCGGCTACCAGGTCAGTCAATTGCTTCGGATCTCCAAGGGCTTCGATTTGCTTGACAGCCTCGGCGCGGTTTCCGGCTTCGATCAGCCACTCAGCCGAACGGGCCGACAAGCGAGCGCCGAGCTCTGGCACCCCCAGGAACCTACCAATTGAGGTAAGCCGTTGCGGCACATCCTCTATCTCACGCCGTTTGAGCACTTCCACGAGTCGGCTCACGTGCGAATCCAACGCCGGGATGTCGACCTCAAGTAACATGTTGTGAAGTTCTTGCGCTACGTGCCTGGTTGGCGTCGTGTGCTGCCTGACCCAGATTACGTGCTGCGCTAGGGCAGCTCTAGCGAGTCTGTCGGCACGCTCAAGGTCGTTCTCCGCAACTGCCGTCGCGAGTTCGGAGTCTCGTGATCCGGCTCCGCCGCCATCGATCGCCGTCTTGCAGCACTCCCCATACCGCCGCGGCCCTCCGCAGTAGCAGGTATCCAGTGAATCCGGCTCCCAGAGTCTTCGGACCGGCTGTCCATTAGCCCGGTGCCGGACCCCGTGGCTGCGCCAGACGTCAAATACCGGCTCCAAGTAATAGGGCCGGAGGGTAGCCGATTCCACTGTGTCACCCAGCTTGATTCCGCCAAGCGGACCCCGCCGAAAAGGTGTGATGAACTCGCGAGAGACCCCGTCACGCGTTGCTACGAAGACGTACAGTGCCTCGCCCCTCCCTGCCCTCTCGCTGCTATCAACGGCCGACACATCGCCTCCCAGCGGGGCGCCTGTCCAAGCCTCGCCCACGTCTATCAGCGCGTCACCACCGACCGCCTCGATGTGCTTCGCCACCATTCGCATCAGAAGGTGCTTCTCAGTCTTGTTCCTCGCGTTCAGGCCAACAGCGGACCAGCTGCCATGGCCGTCGCGCAGAAACATGATTCGTTGCAGCACCTTGTCTTTAGCTAACATCCGCTTCGCCGTATAGAGAACGCGCCGAGCTCGTGGAATGGGATCGAGCTGCTCCCATGCAGAGCTTCGGTCCTGCTCGGTCAGGCCGTATCGAGCCGCCGCCATGGCTCGGTCTGCGACAGGAGCTTGGCTCACAACCGTTTGCAACTCCGCACCGCTGGAGTCGAAACGACATGTTCGCTGTTCGCTGCCGAGCGCCATGCAGGGGAGCACGCCGCCCGGATGATGCCGAGATCTGAAATCGTCGTGCGATCGGCCGCTAGCGATGCAGCCAGTTTCCCGGAGCCGGTTATGTGCGTCCAACACGAGGTCGCTCAAGAAACCATACGCTTGAGCGAGGGTTTCAAGGATCTCGGCCCCAGGCAGGCCTGGAACGGTCCAACGCCGCTCTATGACCGTCGCCGCATTCTCGAGATCGCCTGGTGGGAGTGCCACACCACGCATGAGTTCCAAAAGAGGGAAGTTACGTAGCAAAAGGTCTGGCGGAAGATCTGGCGGAACACTGGCCTCTAGCAGAACGTCGTCCCGCCAGGTCGCGAGTTTCACAATGGCCTTGCTCGAGGTCTCGAGATCGCCTTGCTTAACAACCGTGTTTCGGGCGTCCTTCAGCCACCTTAGGATGGGTTGCTCCGCCATGAGGGCTTGCCATGGCTCATACCAGGCGTCGAACTCAGCAAACGTCCTCTTCTCGCTCTGGAGAATCCACGTAACATTTCGAAGAGCCTGAATTAGAGCGTTGAGGTTCGCGCGAAAGGCCTCGGGTTCCTGGTAATTATCAAGCGCCTGATGCCACAGGAGATGCGCTTCGACCAGGCGACGATGAGTTTGTGGAATCGGGCAGCTGGCGCGGTCGTCGCGGGTCAGCCCGTCAGTTCCCGGTGGCGTCATCGGCGTTAGCTTGGAACGCTACAGGTCTCGTGCCGCCTATCGCGGCGGAAATCGCAAGCCGCGGGCCAATCCCTGCAAATAGTTCTTGGCCGCTATCGGACCTCTTCACGGTCTTCTGTAGCTGCAACCACTGGTGGCGCTGCAGTTTAGGCAGCGGTAGCAGAAGCCGATTCACGGAGGTCCTCCGGTAGCGGAGTTTCCGCCTTCACGAGCAATTCGAAGAGCGCCTCGAGGTCGTGGGTACGGCGGTAGGCAACGGCCTTCGATGCCAGGACCGCCTTGAGAATCTTCTCGACCGCCTGCTGCCAGTGGAACCCAAAGACCTCGTCGGTCACACGAGGATCCTCGACGACCACCTCGAGGAGTCGTTCGTCCTGCTCGGCTTTTCTCAGCAGAAGGCGGGCGTGCTCCCTGGACAGGCTATCCGGCGGGATAGAGCACCTGACCCTCGCGCTTGGCCCAGTAGAGCGTCGAGCCAGGCGCCTCGCTCCACTTCTCGAACGCGGCTTCGTCCACGACGACCACGTCCACGCCGACGCCGACAGGGCCGATTACCCGCCTCAGCCGGGCGGACTCCTCGGCGGTGTCGCGGACCTCGCGTTCGACGACCAGGAGATCGATGTCCGAGTTTCTTCCCGCGTCACCACGGGCGTGAGAGCCGAAGAGGATTACCTTGACTGGGTCGGCGGCCTCCACTAATCGGCGCACGGACTGATCAATGACCGCCTTCGGAACGTCGGTTCTCATCGATGCCGCGCGACTCATAGGGCGATTGTACGTCGGGAGACGGGTTCCCTCACCCCTACCCTCTGCCGGCGGGAGAGGGGGAAGAGGGGCCGCCGAAGGCCATTTCTTCCACTCCGGCCAAACTCATCTTTTCTCTACACGCCGCCCGGGGCGGGCACGTCCACTTCGTCCACGATCGCGACGATGAGTGACCTCACCGGTGCTTTCGGGTCTTCGAGAATCTGGCGGGCGGAGTTGCCCTCGTCATTCACGAGGACGGTCTGGCCCACGCCGGCCCCGACCATGTCGAGCGCGAGGATGTAGCGCGTGCCGTCGAGCGTTCCGTCGGGCAGGACGGCCCCCACGAGGAGCTGTTTCCGTCCGGCATAGAAGGGGTGCTGGACCGTGCTGACGACCGTTCCCAGGACGCGTCCGAGGATCACCTTTGTTCCCCCGGCTCGAGATGATGCTGGTCCACGATGCCCACCACGGCGTGGTCCACCGGGATGAACCACGGCTTGTGCAGGAGCGAAGCCTCGCGGGCCGCTTCCCACGTCACGAGGTCGCCCGAGGAGGCCTGCGCCGAGGCATCGGTGGCGACGAACGGGTCGCCGTCGTCCTGAAGGCCGGCAGTGAGCGGGCGGACGATCAGGAGCTTGAGGCCCTTCATTGCCTCGGGCTTCACCGTCGCCACGAGCGTGCCGATGACCCTCCCCAGCTTCATCCCCGGAACTCCCTGAAGAAACGGCTCGCCGAGCCGAGGGCCTCCCGGATGGCTGGGTCGGCCCGTGGGATCACCGCGGTCGAGGCGTCCCGCGCGCCGGCCTTCTCGAAGGAGCCTCGCGCCAGATCCGTCGCCGCCACCATGTCGTGCGTCTCGCCCCAGAGGCTCGCGATGGCCTTCCCGCCGAGGCCGTCCCCGACGCGCAGCTCCACGAGGTCCACGAGCGTGCCCTTGAGCGCTGAGTCCACGGCGCGGACCAGAACCGGAGGCGTCGCCGCCTGGAGGACGCCGAGCGTGTCGCCGGGGGCGGGCCAGCGGATCGCTCCCGCCCGGATGGCCGGAAGGAGGCGAGCCTCGGCGTGGGGGAGGAGCACCTCGTCCACGACCTGCGGGCCCGCGGTGTCGAGGGCCCGGCGCCACGCCCGCTCCACGGGTCCGACCTCGCCACCGAAAAGGATCAGGTAGCGGCCGCAGTGAATCGTGCCCGTCTGGAGAACTTCCACGTCCGCCTCCTTCGCCAGCGCGTCGAGGACGAAGAGGCCCGGCGGGATGTCCCCGAGCAGGAGCATCGCGAGCGCGGGGCCGGGACCGAGGGTCCGCTGCTCCTTCGCCGGCACGTCACACGATCCGGAAGTGGTCGACGAGCGTGCAGCGGCGCCAGCGGGAGAAGGAGCGCGGACTCGTCATCCCCTCGCCCGTCGGGGAGGAGATGGTGAACGAGGTATACCCCTCGCCCCCGAAACCGAGGCCGGCCAGGTTGGGCCCGTTCTTCACGAAGATCGAGCAATTGCACCGGCGCGCCATCGCCGAGAGGGCCGCGATGTCGTGCGAGTGCATGGTGGCGGTGTGGAAGTACGCTTGCTCGGCCGCGACCGCGAGGTCGATTGCCTCGTCCACGTTCTTGACGCGCGTGAGCGGCAGGACCGGCATCATCTGCTCGGTCCAGATGAGAGGGTGCTCGTTCCCCACCTCCACGAGGACCGTCCGCACCTCGGGCCCCGCCGCGATGCCCAGCTCGCGCAAGATCACGGAGGCGTCCTTCCCGATGTACTTCTTGTTGACCACCGCGTGGCCGCGCGGCCCGGCCCCCTTCTCGAAGATGACCTTCTCCAGGCGGGCGAGGTCGGCGGCGGGAAGCTCGAAGGCCCCGGCTCTCTTCATCGCGCCCTTCAGCGCGTCGGCGATCGAGTCGACCGCGATGACCTCCTTCTCGTCCGTGCAGATGACGTTGTTGTCGAAGGAGTGCCCGAAGACGACGTCGCGGCCGGCCTTTTCGATGTCGGCGGTCTGGTCCACGACGGCGGGCGGGTTGCCGGGTCCGGCGCAGATGGCCCTCTTGCCGGAGTTCATGGCGGCGGCCACTACGGCGCCGCCTCCCGTCACGACCAGCAGCCGAACCCGCGGGTGCTTCATTAAGGCGCCCGCGGACTGGATGGTCGGCTCGGCCGTGCAGGCGATCACGTTGGGCGGCCCCCCGGCCTTGACGATCGCCGCGCCCAGGAGGCGGACCGTCTCGGCCGAGACCCGTTTCGCAAAAGGGTGCGGGTTGAACACGACCGTGTTTCCCGCCGCCACCATGCCGATGGAGTTGCAGATGATCGTCGAGGAGGGGTTGGTGACCGGCGTGATCGCGCCGATGACGCCGAACGGAGCGGGCTCGACGAGGGCGAGGCCGTGGTCCCCCGAGCTGGCCGCTGGCGTCAGCTCCTCCGGGCCCGGCGTCTTGTTGGTGACGAGCAGGTTCTTCTGGACCTTGTCCTCCACGCGCCCGAGGCCCGTCTCCTCGACGGCCAGAGCCGCGAGGGCGCGAGCGTTCTGCCGCATGGCCTCGCGCATGGACTCGATGATCTGGTGCCGCTTCTCCAGGCCCAGAGCGTCGAGGGCTTTGAACGCC
>WNGB01000949.1_pt1 | contig 51344 bp, 41 predicted proteins | sample 5400681 | NCBI WGS metagenome assembly WNGB01 (sample SAMN13153367, study PRJNA577476) | soil metagenome | isolation source: 115 cm soil or saprolite under grassland replicate 2 | place: USA:California | collected 2016-06-15
GGCGGCGTCGGCAAGACCCACCTCGGCCTGCAGGTCGCGGCGGATCTGGTCCACGACTTCACCGACGGCGTGTATTTCGTCGACCTTGCGCCGATTCGTGATCCCAACCTCGTCGGCGGCGCTCTCGCGCAGACATTCGGGGTGCGCGAGAGTGGTAGACAACCGCTGCTGGAGCGCCTGAAGGACGAGTTGCGCGACAAGCACATGCTGCTGCTGCTCGACAACTTCGAGCAGGTCGTCGAGGCCGCGCCATCGGTCGCAGAGCTGTTGATGGCAGCAGTGAAGCTGAAGGTGTTGGTCACCAGTCGTGAGAGGCTGCACCTGCGCGGCGAGCAGGAGGTCGCGGTGCAGCCGCTGGCGTTGCCCGACCCCGACCACCTGCCTGCACTCGATCAGCTCTCGCAATACGCGGCGATAGCGCTGTTCATCCAACACGCCCGGGCAGTTCAGCCCGCCTTTCAGCTGACCAATGCCAACGTGCTGGCGGTGGCCGAGATCTGCGCGCGGGTAGATGGGCTGCCGCTGGCGATCGAGCTGGCGGCGGCGCGGCTCAAGCTGTTCGCGCCCGAGGCCCTGTTGGCACGCTTGAGCAGCAGGCTGGCGCTGCTGACCGGTGGGGCGCGCGACCTGCCCGCGCGCCAGCAGGCCATGCGGACCGCTATCGCCTGGAGCTACGAGTTGCTGGACTCAGGCGAGCAGACACTATTTGGCCGGCTCTCTGTGTTCGTGGGCGGCTGCACGCTGGCAGCGGCCGAGGGGGTCTGCAATGCGAGCGGCGATCTGCCACTGAATGTACTCGACGGGCTGGCAACGCTTGTGGACACCAGTCTGCTGCGGCAAGAGATGGACGAGGATGGCGAGCCGCGCTTCACAATGCTGGAGACCATCCGCGAGTATGCCGCCGAGCACTTGGAAGCGAGTGGCGAAGCCGAGACGCTCCGTCAGCAGCATGCGGCGTATCTCCTGGCGTTGGCCCAGCGGATCGAGGCCGATTTTTCGGGTTCCGAGCAACTGGTGCGATGGAGACGGATGGAGGCAGAGCTGGCAGCCTTGCAGGCGACTATTCGAGTGCGCAGGCGCTGCTTGAGGAGAGTCTGGCGCTCGCGAGCGAGCTTGGGGACAAGCGGGGCATTGCCGCGGCGCTCAACAGCCTTGGCCATGCGGCGACGACGCAGGGGCACTACCGGCAGGCGCAGGAGCTTTTGGAGAAGAGCCGAGCGCTCTCTCAGGAGTTGGGCGACACGATGGCCATCGCCGTGACACTCATCTTTCTTGGAGACGTGATGTCCTTACAGGGCGACTATGCGCGTGCCGTGGCACTGTGCCAGGAGTGCTTGGCGCTCGCGCGCGAGCGAGACCACACCTTGATGGTGGGATGGGCGTTCTATGCGTTAGGGACACTGGCGCAGCGGCAGGGCGATGCCGGGCATGCACGCGCGCTGTTGGCAAACAGCCTGCCAGTGTTTCAAGAAGCCGGGGACATGGAGGGTATCACGGTGTATCTGGAGCGGATGGCGGAGGTAGCCGGGATCGAGGGCCAGCCAGAACGGCTCGTGCGGCTGTTCGGGGCCGCGATGTCGCTCCACAGCAGGCTCGGCCACACAGGGACCGAACAGGCTATGTATGGGCGCCAGCTGCTGGCGGCACGTGCCCAGCTTGATAAGGGCGCTTATGACGTGGCATGGGCAGAAGGGCGGGCGATGCCGCGCGAACAGGCCATCTCCTACGCCCTGGAGGCGGACGCCTCAGACAGCGCAGAGCCAGTGAGCGCTGCATCCTCGCCCCAGTAGGCGGCTTGCTCCCGCATGTCAGTACCTCCTGCGGCGCCCTGGCTTGCCATGGCAGCAGCAGCCCTCATTCCATCCTCCTCGGCCGATATGGGATCGCCCATGGCTAAAGTTTCGTTGTGCTACTAAAGGTGGGGAGTGGTCTCCGCCGCGTGGCCGATGAACTTTTTTTATTTACTGATAACATACTCGATATATATAAACGATAAATGAATATGCACCTTCTCCAAGCGATATGGCAGGTACACGCTGCCATGGCGCCCACCCCAATGGTATGACACGGAGGCACTATGTTTGAACGCTGGTTGAAGCGCACTGCTCGGTCGGACGGCGCGTCGAACGGACACTACCGCCATGGTAACGAGCATCTGATCGATATGCGCCGGATTGTGAAGACCTACCAGAGCGCGGCTGGCAGCTTTACCGCGCTCAAAAGCGTCGATCTCCAGATCGACCGCGGCGAGTTCGTGGCGATCATCGGCAAGTCGGGCAGCGGCAAGTCGACCCTGATCAATATGATCACCGGCATCGACCGCCCGAGTTCCGGCGAGGTGCTGGTCGGCGACGCGGCGGTACACACGCTCAGCGAGGGCCAGATGGCGGTCTGGCGCGGCAAGAACCTCGGCGTGATCTTCCAGTTTTTCCAACTGCTCCCGACTCTCACAATCGTCGAGAACGTGATGCTGCCGATGGACTTCTGCAATATGTATGAGCCGCGCGAGCGCCGCGCTCGGGCGATGCAGCTGCTCGAGCAGGTTGAGATGACTGAGCAGGCCGATAAGCTGCCGAGTGCGGTCTCGGGCGGCCAGCAGCAGCGCGTGGCGATTGCCCGCGCCTTGGCGAACGACCCGCCGATCCTGGTGGCCGACGAGCCGACCGGCAACCTCGACTCCAAGACTGCCAATGCGGTCTTCCAGCTGTTCGGCAACCTGGTGCAGCAGGGCAAGACGGTGCTGATGGTGACGCACGACAGCGACCTGGCCAAGCGCGTCAGCCGCGCCATCATCGTCGCCGACGGCGAGATCGTCAACGAGTACGTCGCTAAGGCCCTCTCGACACTCAGCGTCGACCAACTCGGCTGGGTGACCAGCCGGCTCGAATCGCGCTCCTACGCTCCCGGCGCCCCAATTATCACGCAGGGCGAATCGGCCGACCAATTCTACATCATCACCAAAGGCCAGGTCGAGATTCTATTGCATCACCCCGACGGGCAGGATATTCCTGTGACGACGATGCGTGCGGGTCAGTATTTCGGCGAAATCGGCCTGCTGCGCGGCGGCGCGCGCACCGCCACCGTCCGCGCTGTTGGGGAAGCGAGCGTCGAAGTGGTAGCGCTCGACCGCGATGAATTCAGCAGCCTGATCGCCGAGTCCGAAGCGACCAAGGTGGCGATCGACCACGTCGCCGATCAGCGTGCCAGCGAGAACGCCGCCGCGCGCGAGCGGGAGGTGAGCCGTGCTTAAACCACGCTGGCGCAAGGTGCTGGGCGACCTGTGGAGCAACAAGACCCGCACCCTGCTGGTGGTGCTCTCGATCGCGGTGGGGGTCTTCGCCGTCGGGATGATCGCCGGCTCGCAGGTGATGCTCGCGCACGATCTAGCTGCCGCGAATGACGCATCGAACCCGTTCAGCGCCTCGATCAACACCGATCAGCCATTCGACGACGAGCTGGTGCAGACGATCCGGCGCATGCCGGGCGTGGACGACGCGGAGGGCCAGAGCACGGCCGTGTTCCAGGTGAGCGCCGGCCCAGATGTGTGGAAGAACACGCAGTTCAAGGTCATCCCCGACTTCGACGACATGCGCATCGGTACGATCAAGCCGATCAGCGGCGCGTGGCCGCCGCCCGAAAAGGAACTTCTGCTCGAGCGCAGCTCGCTTGGCTATCTGAATGCACAGGTCGGCGGCACCGTGGTGGTCGACCTACCAGACGGCACCAAGCGCACGATGCCCGTGGCCGGATCGGTCTACGATGTGAATTGGGCCTCACAGATCTTCAGCTTCGGCGCGGCGTATATTACCAGCGATACGGCCCGCTGGCTCGGCCAGAGTGGCCAGTTCACCGAGCTGCGTATCACCGTCAATGGGGATCGGCGCGACATCGCGCATATCAAGCAGGTTGTGGCACAGGTGCGCGACAAGATCGAAAGGAGCGGACGCACTGTCGGCTTCGTGAATATCCCCGATCCGCCGGGCAAGCACTGGGCAGATGACGTTCTGCAGGCGATCATGCTGATCATGAGCGTCCTGGGCGCGATCTCGCTGCTGATGAGCGGCTTCCTGGTGGTGAATACGATTGGGGCGCTGTTGACGCAGCAGACCCGCCAGATCGGCGTGATGAAATCGATCGGCGCCAGGGGCCGCGACATCGTCGGCATGTATCTGACGACGGTCTTGATCTTCGGCGTGCTCGCGCTGCTGGTCGCGATACCGCTAGGGGCACTGGGCGCGCAGGTGTTTGTGAACGTGTTCGCCGGCCTGCTGAACTTCGACGCGCTGGGCGGCGGCGTTCCGCCCCGTGTGCTGGGGCTCGAAGTGGCGGCCGGGCTGCTGGTGCCGCTGCTGGCGGCGCTCTGGCCCGTCTTTGCCGGAACCCGTGTAACCGTGCGCGAGGCGATCAGCGGCTACGGCCTGGGCAAAGGCCGCTACGGGACGAGCCGCCTCGACCGGCTGATGGGGCGCATTCGCTTCCTTTCGCGCCCGATGTTGCTCTCGCTGCGCAACACCTTCCGGCGCCGCGGCCGGCTGGCGCTGACGCTCTCGACTCTGATATTGGGCGGCGCGATGCTGATTGGCGTTCTGTCGGTGCGCGCATCGCTGCTCAAGACGCTCGACGATTTCTTCCTGACCTATAACTACGACATCGGCGTGTTCATGGCGCGGCCCACGCGTGTCGTCGCCATAGAGAACGAGGCGCACCTGGTGCCGGGTGTGGTCGGCGTGGAAAGCTGGGGTCAGGCCAGCGGGCCGCGCGTGCTGGCCGATCGCACCAAAACGCCAGGCATAACCATGACTGGACTGCCCAAGAACACCAAGCTGTTTCAGCCCAATATTATCGCCGGCCGCTGGCTGCTGCCCGCGGATGAGAACGCAGTGGTGATCGCGGCCGACTTGCTCAAGACCGAGCCGGATCTCAAGCTTGGCGACGACCTCGTGCTCGACATCAACGGGCGCGAAACCTCCTGGCGGATCGTCGGAATCGCCCAGGTGCTGTTTGTTGGTCGCCAGGTGTACGCGGACTACGATTATATGGCGCGAGTCACGAATAGCGTGGGCCGATCGAGCACAATCCAGGTGGTGACGCAGCAGCACGACGCCGGCTTCCAAGCGCAGGTCGCGAAAGATCTGCGCGCCCGCTTCAAGCAGGCCGGCCTGCAAGTCAGCGGTACACAGACGATCAGCGAGCTCCGCGAGAGCGTCGAGTTTCAGTTCAACATCATCGTGGTGATGCTGGCCGTGATGGCGGTGCTCCTGGCGGTCGTCGGCGGGCTGGGGCTGATGGGCACGATGAGCATCAACGTGCTCGAACGCACGCGCGAGATCGGCGTGATGCGCGCGATCGGCGCTTCCAACGGCGCGATTCTGCGGATTGTGCTGGTCGAGGGGATGATGATCGGCGTGGTGAGCTGGTTGATCGCGTTCGCGCTCGCGTTTCCCTTCAGCATGCTGCTCAGCAGCGTCGTGGGGCAAGCCTTCCTCCGCAGCGAGATCAGCTTTACCTTCTCGCTAAGTGGGGCGCTGCTCTGGCTGTGCGTCGTGGTGGCGCTCGCGGCGCTGGCGAGCTTCCTACCGGCTTGGAATGCCTCGCGCGTTACCGTGCGCGATGTGTTGGCCTACGAATAATTGTACATTGCAAATTGTAAATTGAGTCTGTCATCAACTTGTCCAGGCTGCAATTTACAATTTACAATTTGAAATAGTAATCAAGGAGTTTTCTCATCATGAAAAAGATCATCATCGGCATTGTCATCCTAGCGCTGCTCGGCGGTGGCGCCTACTTCTACCTCGGGCGCAGCACGCCCACGCCCGCCGAGGCGCCGGTGGCCGCCGCGGCGCCGGTGGCTGCCAGTAACGCGGTTGTGGCCGAGGCGAAAGTCGTTCCGGCGCGGAGTGCCGAGCTGAGCCTGCCCGCCAGCGGCACGATCGCCGAAGTGCTCGTCGCCGAGGGCGACCAGGTCAAGGCCGGCCAGATGCTCGCCCGGCTCGACACGGCCGCACAGCAAGCGGTGGTGGCCCAGAATGCGGCGCGGCTCCGCAAATCCGAGGCCGACCAGGCCGACCTGCTCGACGGCCCGCCGCCTGAGGATCTCGCCGCCGCGGAGGCCGGGCTGCGCCAGGCCCAGGCCCAGCTCCGCCAGACGCTCGGCAGCGTCACCCCGGCCGACATCCAGGCCGCCCAGGCGAGCCTCCAGGCTGCCCAGGCGACGATCGCCCAGCTCAAGGCCGGCGACAAGAACCCCGAAGTGCGCGCGGCGCAGGCCGCACTCTTGCAGGCCCAAGCAGCCCTGGAGGGCCAGCACAGCCAGCTTTCGTCGGGCAAGAGCGACGCTGAGCTGCGGCTCCAGCAGGCTAGCGAACGCCTGATTCAGGCCCAGACCAGCTACTCGCTGGCGAAGTGGAACTGGGAGCATGTTCAGGATGAAGGCACCGATCCGTATACGCCGCAAGTGCCGGATGCGCAGAACCCTGGCAAGACCAAGGGCAACAAGCTGAACGAGGCGCAGAAACAGCAGTACCATGACGCGTTCACCCAGGCCGAGGCCGAGCTGCACAGCGCCGAAGCTGGCGTGCAACAGGCGCAAATCGCCGCCGACAGCTCGCGCCAGGGCGAGATCAGCGGCATCACATCGGCCGAGCACAACCTGGCAAGCGCCCAGGCGAACCTCGATCGGGTGACCAGTACGATCGCGACCGAGCGGCTGGCCAGTGCCAAGGCGCAGCTGGCGAGTGCCCAGGCGACGCTCGGCAAGCTGCGCGGGGCGCAGCGCGACAACGAGATTGCCGTTGCACAAGCGGGCGTCGATGCCGCGCAAGCCAGCCTGCTGAAGTTAAAGGCCGGGCCTCAGCAGAGCACGCTCCAGGCGATGCAAGCCCAGGTCGACGGCGACAAGGCCGCACTTGAGGCGGCGCGGGTCGAGCTGGCGCGTATGGAGCTGAAAGCGCCGTTCGACGGCATCGTCGCCGGGCTGGACATCAACCCGAACGAGTTTGTGACCGCGGGCAAACCGATCGTCCAGCTCGCCGACACGGCAGCATGGCAGATTGAGACGACCGACCTGACCGAGCTGAGCGTAGCTCAGACCGTCGCGGGCGCGCCGGCCACGATCACATTCGACGCGCTGCCGGGAGTGACGCTGCCGGGCACGGTGACGCGGATCAAGGGCTTTGGCGAGAACAAGCAGGGCGATATTGTCTATACCGTGGTCGTTCGGCCAAACCAGCAGGATGCCAGGCTGCGCTGGAATATGACCGCCTCGGTCAGCATCGATGCTCGGTAGGATCGCGGCACCGAAACTGCTCAGTAGTGCGTAGGAGTGCCAACTGCGCACTACGCACTACGCACTACGAGCTGGCAAAATGCCAATTCGGATGCTAAATGTCCCAATGGAAGAATGGAACATGGCACACTTCTGTGCTAGAATATACTTGATATATATGTATGCTCATTGGCTGATCGCTTAGTACAGGCTATTGCACGTGCGATCCTAGTTCCCATAGTTCCCATATTTCCCTTTGGCCTTACCTAGGAAATATGGGAACTATGGGAATTAAGAACGGATTTGTGATTGCTTGCACTTAGGAATACGATGCGTTACGCGTTTCTCGCCTTACTCGCAAAGGCCCCCGCTCATGGATACGAGCTGAAACAGGCGTTTGAGGAAACTTTCGGCGATGTCTGGCCGCCGCTCAACTTCGGCCAGATCTATACAACCCTCCAGCGCCTTGAGCGTGACGCACTCGTACAGAGTCACGAGGTTCCCCAGGACCATCGGCGCGATAAAAAGGTATACGAGCTGACTCCTGCAGGCCATGCGGAGCTGCGAAACTGGCTCGCCGAGCCAACCACCGGCCCATGGTTAAAAGATGAGTTCTTCATGAAGCTGGTGATGGCCGGGTTGACTGACGCCGCCGACCAGGCCGCGCTGATCGAGCGCCAGCGCCGCGTGTATACGCAGGCGCTGCACGACCTCAATATCATGGCCGCGCGCTCTGGCTCCAACCCCGACGCGATACCCGCACTCTTGATCGAGGGCGCCGCGCTGCATCTACAAGCCGACCTGAAGTGGCTGGAACTCTGCGAAGAGGCGCTCGCCGATCATCGTGGTAAGTACAAGCGATCGTAAACCATGGTACGGAGTGTGCTTCTGCCTGATGCAGATGTTTCAAACAGCGATCGAGGCGGAAGATGAGCGGCGCAAGCGATACGCGGCAGACGTTATGGTACAAGGATGCGGTGATCTATGAGCTCCACGTTCGAGCATTCTACGATGGCAACGGCGATGGTGTTGGCGATTTCCGCGGGTTGAGCACGAAGCTCGACTACTTGCAGGATCTTGGTGTGACGGCGATCTGGCTGCTGCCGTTCTACCCTTCGCCGTTGAAAGACGACGGCTATGACATCGCCGACTATACCGGCATTCACCCCGCGTATGGTGGCATGCGCGATTTCAAGGCCTTCTTGAGCGAGGCGCACCGGCGCGGGCTTAAAGTGATCACCGAGCTGGTACTGAACCATACCTCCGACGAGCATCCCTGGTTTCAGCGCGCGCGGCGCGCCAAGCCCGGCAGCGCCTGGCGCAACTTCTATGTGTGGAGCGACACACCCGAGCGCTACGGCGAAGCGCGGATCATCTTTCAGGATTTCGAGAGCTCGAACTGGAGCTGGGATTCGGTAGCGCAGAGCTACTACTGGCATCGCTTCTACGCGCACCAGCCCGATCTGAACTACGATAATCCGCGCGTGCGCAAGGCCATCCGCAAGGTGGTCGATTTCTGGCTGCAGCTGGGTGTCGACGGCCTGCGGCTCGACGCCGTGCCATACCTGTTCGAGCGCGAGGGCACCACCGGCGAGAACCTGCCGCTTACCCATGTGGCCCTGCGGCGGCTGCGGCGGCATATCGACGAACATTTCGACAACCGTATGCTGCTGGCCGAAGCCAATCAGTGGCCCGAGGATGCGGTGGCGTATTTTGGCGATGGCGACGAATGCCATATGGCGTTTCACTTCCCGCTCATGCCGCGGCTGTTTATGTCGCTGCGCATGGAGGATCGCTTCCCAATCGTCGACATTATCGACCAGACGCCGCCAATCCCCGAGACCGCGCAGTGGGCGCTGTTCCTGCGCAACCACGACGAGTTGACGCTCGAGATGGTGACCGAAGAGGAGCGCGTGTTTATGTACCGCTCATACGCGCGGGACAGCAAGGCGCGCATCAATTTGGGCATCCGGCGGCGCCTGGCGCCGCTGCTGCGCAACGATCGCCGCCAGATCGAGTTGCTCAACACGCTGCTCTGCTCGCTGCCCGGCACGCCGGTGTTTTACTATGGCGATGAGATCGGTATGGGCGATAATATGTATCTGGGTGATCGCAACGGCGTTCGCACCCCAATGCAGTGGAGCGCCGACCGGAACGCCGGGTTCTCGGATGCCAACCCGCAGCAGTTGTATCTGCCGCTGATTGTCGACCACGAGTACCATTTCGAGACCGTGCATGTCGAGGCGCAGCAGCAGAATCCGCACTCGCTGCTGCGATGGATGAAGCGGCTGATCGCGCTGCGCAAGCGCTGCCAGGCCTTTAGCCGCGGCGAGTTGACCATGCTGCATCCCGCCAATCGCAAGGTGTTGGCATTTGTGCGCCATTACGACGGCGAGTACATCCTGGTGGTCGCCAATTTGTCGCGCTTCACACAGTATGCCGAGCTCGATCTGAGCGGCTTCCGCGGGCGTGTGCCGGTCGATATGTTTGGACGCACAAGCTTCCCGACCATTGGCGAGCTAGGGTATATGGTCACGTTGTCGCCACACGCCTGTTACTGGTTTGCGCTTGAAGAGCAGCCGGCCGCGCTTGGCGTGGCTGCCGCCGAACTGCCGGTGGTCGAGTTAGAAGCCGATTGGGAAGCACTGGTGCGCGGCGCTGGTCGCGCGACGCTCGAGGAAGTGGCGCTGCCGCGCTACCTGCGCCAGTCGGCCTGGTTCGACGGCAAGACCCGCCCGATCCTCACCACGACGATTATCGAAAGTATCACGGTGCCGTGTGAGGATGGGCCGGCGGATATGCTGCTGATCGAGGTGCAGTATATCGACGGCGAGCCGCAGATCTACCAGGTGCCATTAGCGTTTGCCGAGGGCCGGCAGGCCGCGCGCCTCCGCAAAGAGCTGCCACACGCGTTGGTGGCCGAGGCGCGCCACTCAGGCGACCACCGCAATAGTGGGGTGATCTACGACGCGCTCTGGTCGCGGCCATTCGCCAGCGCGCTGCTGGATACGATCGCGCGCCATGGGCGCCTGAATGGTCTGTTTGGCAGCGTGACGGTCAAGGCCGCCGCGGCCTGCCAGCTGGTGCGCCAACTGCCCCGCCCGGCGTCGTTGAGCACACAAACCATCCAGGCCAGGTATAGCAATACCTCGATCGCCTACGACGACAAGCTGATTCTCAAGCTGTTCCGCTGCGTCGACGAGGGCCTGCATCCCGAGGTCGTGATCGGCGACTTCCTCACGGCCAAGCGCTTCGCCTTTACGCCGCCGGCGGTGGCCGCGCTCGAATATCGGTCACACAGCGGCGAGCCGATCGACCTGGCGGCGCTGCAAGGCTTCGTGCCGAACCAAGGCGAAGCCTGGCAGCATACCCAGCAGGCGCTGCAACGCTATTTTGATCGAGTCCACAATCAAGCGCCGCGCGACGACTCTTCGATCACGGCTGCGGCGCTGCTCGATCGGGCCGAGCAGGAACCGCCTGAGCTGGCGCGCGAGCTGTTTGGCGATGATCTGGCCTTGATGCGCCTGCTGGGGCGGCGCACCGCCGAACTGCATCGCGCACTGATCGGCGATCCGAGCGACCCTGAGTTTGCGCCGCTGCCATTTACACCACTGTACCAGCGCTCGCTGTACCAGTCGCTGCGCGGCCTGGTCGGGCAGGTTGTGTACCGGCTCGAGCAGGCGCTGCCGCAGCTGCCCGACTGGTCGCGCGAGGCGGCACAGGCCTTGATCGAGCTGCGGCCGGCGCTGCTGCAGCGGTTTCGGGCGCTCGTCGATCGCAAGCTCGACGTGCTGCGCATCCGCTGCCATGGCGACTACCATTTATCCCAAGTGCTCTACACTGGCGACGACTTTGTGATCTTCGATTTCGAGGGCGAAGCGGCCCGCCCGCTGCCCGAGCGCAGCCTGAAGGGCTCGCCGATCCGCGATGTCGCCGGCATGCTGCAGTCGCTGAGCTTCGCCACATTCGCCGCGCGGCTCGCGCGCGCCGAAGACCCAAAGCAGGGCTGGCAGGCTGTGCTCGCGCTCGACGCATGGGCGTGCTTCTGGTATGGCTGGGTCGCCGCGGCGTTTCTGCGCGGCTACCTGGCCGCCGCCCAAGCGGCGTTTCTGCCGAGCGAGCGCGACGACCTGCGCATGCTGCTCGACGTGTTCATGCTCGAGCAGGCGATCGACCGGCTGCGCCACGATTTCGAAAACCGGCCGGAGCGGGTGCGGGTCGCGCTGTTGAGTATTCAGCAATTGCTGGAGCTGGAGGATGAGCCTGCGGCGCGGTAGGAAGTACAGTCTTTTCGGGATTGGCGCAGGCTAACCTGCATGCCGGTGCGCCCCTTGCGGCCACATCCACATAAGATGAGGTTGTAGACTATGCGGTAACCTGCAACCGGGCCAGACCATCTTCGGCGCGCGGGCAGTCGCCATCGGCGGCGGCGAGCGCGCGGCGGTAGCAGGTCGCCGCCTCGCCGGCCTGGTTGAGCCGCTCGTAGACTGCGCCAAGCGCCAGCAGCGCGTCGATTTGCTGGTCGCGCAGCTCGGTGCGCCGATCCTCTACGTAGGACGAGTCGCCGAAGAACGGGCAGTCGTCCATATAGTCGCCGCGATACAGGTCGAGCGCCCCGACCAGCGCCGCGCGAGCGGCCTCCAGGTCGCCCTGGCGCATAAGCGTGTGCCCGCGCTCGGCGGCGGCGCTGAACACCTCGGCGTCGCACCAGGCCACCGTCGCCGGGTCGAGCCAGTAGCGCTCGTGATGATAGGTGATCAGCCTGCTCTCATTGCCGCGCCGCAGCCCCGGTTCGAGCGTGCGCCGCAGCGCCGCGACGGTGCGATGGAAGGCAGTGTCGGCCTTATCCATGTCGAGGTCTGGCCAGATCACCTCCTCGGCCTCGTCTTTGGTCAGTCCGCGCCCGCGCCGGTCGAACAGGAACGCGAACAGCGCCTCGGCCTGGTAGGTGCCGGCCTTGTCGCCGCCCCAGCGGTCGATCGTGGCGCCATCGCGCTCGACCCGTAGCGGCCCAAGCGCGAAGATCCGCAGGCCGTCTTTGGCTTCGGCCGGCGTGGCTGGCTGGGTGGTGATCCGCGCCGCCTCGAGCGCCTGGGCCGCCAACAGTTCTTGCTCGGTTTGGAGTTGGCGGCTCTGCTCGGCCAGCACGGCCATCGCCAGCTCTTCTTCTTGCTGCGAGCGCGCGTGCTTGATCGCCAGCGTCAAATAGGCCCCAAGCGAATAGAGCAGCGCGCGTTCGGTTTCGCGGAACGGCTCGCCCGAGCGCTTCGCGCCGAGCGCCAGCAAGCCAAGTGTCTCATCGCTGCGGCGCAGCGGCAGCAGTAGCCGCGCGGCCGGCCAAGGCCCCCAGCCGCCATAGTGGGTCTGCGGGACATCCGGCAGGCCGACTCCGCGCAGAGCGTCTTCCGGCAGCCGCTCGACGCCATAGGTGGCCAGCACGCGCAGTCCGGCGCCCTCTTGCACGGCGACCGCGCCATCGCGCAACTCGAGCGTTCGGCAGATCGCTGTCAGTGCGGCCTGAAGCTGCCCGGTCAGATCACCGCGCTGGAGCAGATCATCGCCAAGCGTGCGCAGCAGCCGGCCGTAGTCGAACTCGCGGTGGAAGTAGCGCCGGTCGATCCAAGCGCCGGCCCAGTCGCGCAATGGGCCGAAGATCGCGATCAGCACGCTCAGCGTGAAGATTGTGACGAGCGGGAGCTGGGTGCGCGGCCTGATAATCTCGTTGGCGAGCGGCTCGGCGATCAGCAGCAGCCCAATGTACAGCGCCGTCACGATGCCACCCAGCAGCGAGCGATAGAAGGTGCGCTGGGCGACGCGCGCCGGCAGCAGCGAGCGGTAGGCTAGCACCGCGTAGGCCAGCAGCGCCAGCGCTGTATCCATCAGCGCGTGGCCGATCGCCGGCGAGAAGCCGGCGTTGCGCGCCACAGTCGCCCAGAGCGCGCCGAACACGCCGACCACCGCCGACAGCGCAAACAGCGCGCGCCGCCGGCGCTCAAGGTCGTCGCCGACGGCGCGCCGGTAGCTGAGGAACATCAGCACGAGCGCCAGCAGCATCGGCAGCGCGCGCTGGGCCGTCCAGGGTGCCACCAGCGCAGGAGGGAAGGCCAGCGAACCGCTGGCACGTTGTTCGAGCGAGCCGAATACAGCATCGCCGGCTAGCGCCAAGCCGGTCGCGTAGAAGAGGATCGTGGCGGCCACCTGCCAGCGTGGCACCGGGCCATCGCCCACCAGGACTAAGATGAAATGCAGAAATACTGGCGGCAGCAGCACCGTCTCGACGACCTGGATGACCTCCATGATCTGGCGCGGCGCGTCGGCCTGGCTGAGGCTGGGCAATACTGCCGTCAGGCCGTAGATCGTAAGATGCAGGCACAGCCACGCGAACGCCTGCGTCGGGCGATCGCGCGGCGCTCGCACCAGCAGGCTCAGGCCGAGCCAGCAGGCCAACACGGCCATTAAGAATGCGGGCAACACAGTCGGTGACATACGCCTCATCGCGTGCCGGCGGCAGACGCGCCGGCGCTTGGATAACGCCAGTATAGCATTAGCGGTAGTAGGGGTGCAAGAGCTTTTACGGCCGGCCAAGCGCTAAGATAGAGCTGCGCTTGCATGATCATACTCTCTCGCCCGCCGGGATCGGCAGGCTAAGCCGATTTTGCGGCGGCGGCAGCGAGCAGGTGGCGAATGGCGTGAAGGCGCACGGCGGGCTGTAGGCCTGGTTGAAATCAAGAATCGTCTGGCCGTCGCGCGGGCGCGGCGCCTTTAGAAAGCGCCCGGCTGGGTAGGTCGTTTGGCCGGCGGTCAGGTCGCGAAACACGAAGAACAGCTCGTCGGCGCGCGTAGGCGAGGCTTCCAGTTGGTAGTGCTGCCCATCGAGCGTAAAGCTCACATAGCCAGGGCTCAGCTCTTCGATGACATCGCCGAGCACGGTGGTAATCTGCCGCGGCTGGGGCGGATCATATGGGGTGAAGGTCGCCTGAACGCGGTAGGCCGCTTGAATTGGAAACCAGTGCCGCCCGCCGAACGCCTCGCGATCGGGGTGCCGCTGATTGCGCACCCGCACGCCATAGCCGCTGCTGCGTTTGATGATCTGAAGTGAGAGGTCGCCAAGTCGAATCAGATCAGGCTGTGGCTCGGCATCCGAGCGCAGCGGCTGAGTGGTGGCCGGCTGGCCATTCACGGTCATGGCAACGCCCAGCAACACATGCAGGGTTGCCTGATCGCCGGTAAAGTCGATGCTGGCGACCTGATCGGGCGCGAATTTGGCCGGCAGCACAATATCATTGGCTGGGTCCGCGCCGATTGTGTTTGTTCCAGGGTGTAGCCAGAACAGCCCAACCAGCGTAAGCCAGCCATCGGCCGCGCGCAGCGACTCCTCCATCTGCTGGCGCCACTGCTGAATCGTCTCGATATATCCTTGGTTCATCGTTTTTGATCTCATTTTAGTACGAGCCGTTGATTTGACCCACAAAGGCACACCAAGAGACACGAAAATGAATCAGCTCATAAACTCGTTCGTGAACCTTCGTGTGGCTTCGTGGATGGATAACTCACCTTAGCTGCGTTATTGGAATAGCTTGCGCCGGATGAGCTCGCGTAACTCTGCTGGGTCCCGATTGATGTCGAACGCAGTGATGCGGCCCGCATTGGCAATCTCCACGATTCGGGGATCATCACTCAATTGCCCCGCTCGAGCGGCCAGCACTGCGTCGGTGGTGCGCCCGCTGCCGGCGATCGAGATCAGCTCGCGGCCCTGCACGACGGCGGATTCCATTTCTTGAATGACGATCTGGCCGCCGCTGGCGAACAGCACGATCGCCGGACAGTTCTGGGCCCACTCGTCGACCAGTACGTACATGGTCACTGTTTCGGCGCCCCACTTTCGCCCTGCCGTGAGCACAAAATGGGTGTGATTTGGAGATCTTCCGTTAGCTCGGCGGTTCCGCCGTTGAGCACCAGCAGCGCGCGGGGCGTTGGTAGCTCAAGTGCCTTCACAATCTCTCCAGCGGTGGCGCCTTCTGGCGCCTGGATCAGGCGAGCGTGATTGCCAGCCGGGAACTGAATAGTCTCACTCTGTATGTGTGTCATCAGCTATGTACGGTGCGCGGCGCACCGCCGCTCCTTTCTCCACATCCACGAATGACGGGATGGTACTTCCACCTCACACATGCTGTCAAGCTAGAGAGCGTGTGCATGCTCGAATCGTCGCGTCTCAAGCGTCCCAGGCGAGCTGGGTTGGTATATCGGCGTCGGTGTGGAGCACGATCGGGATGACCGGCTTTTATATCTGAGCGCGCGCACCCAGTCGTCTTTGAGATCGGGGTCGGCCGCGCTCTCGCGGCTGATCACAAACAGCAGGCTGTCGCAGGCGCGGATCGTCTCGGCAATCTCGTCGCGCCGATCCTGCCCCGGCACGAGGTCGCGCTGCTCGATCCAGGCGGGCAGCGCTGGCGTGCCCGTCTCAAGCCCGCGGGCAAGCTCAATCGCCAGCGTCTCGGCGTCGGTCGGCGAATAGCTGACGACGTGGGTATGCGCCAGCGCGCGCTTGTGCAGCCGCGTCCTGAAGCGCATGCGCTTGTAGCTCGGCGGCGCGCTGCTCGGACTCCCAGCGCCCGATCGCCGCGCTGACCAGGCCGGCGAGCACATCCGGCGAGGTGAAGAAATTTGCCAGCCGCTCGGCGCCAAGCTCCTGTCGCAGGGCCTTGATTTGTTTCCCGCTGTCACCTTCACCCGTGTTCGAATCCTGTGCTTTTGGCGGCCAGGGCTCATTCTCATCTAAAGAGAAAGATGAGTCGTGGTTTGCCGAGCTCGGCCGCTTTGCGATATTCTAATTCGGTGATCGATTTGCGCTCGGGGTTATCCTGGGCGGGAATGTAGCCGTAGCGCCAGGCGAAGATTCCCACGTATACAGCGCAGGCCGCCACGTCGTCCAGGCATTTCGCGAGCGGGCGCTGGTCGGCCGCCACATAATCTTCCATCGAGATCACATCGTGCCCGAGCTTGCGCAGAATCTTATAGACCGCCTCGCGATGCGCGCGCAGGTCGGTGAAGGTCGAGGAAATATAGACTTTCGCCATGCTGCTCCCTCCTTCAGGGGCACTCAGAGCGTAGCGCTAGTTGAGGCAAACGGATTCTACAGGAATAAACGCACCTGATCGCAATTTTGTCGGGCCAGGCGGGATTCTTGAGCCACAGAGGTCACAGAGATCGCCGAGGTAATCGACGACTCTCCATGCTGACAAGGAATCCATTGTAGGTGCGCGATAAAGATTACCTTTTAACACGGGTATTCCCAAACCTGACAGGTCGGCGGCAAGGTGGCGCCGCATTGATTGGCATGAACCCCCGCCGACCTGTCAGGTTTCAGATGCGTGATACGCGGTTTTTTTTCAAAGATCATTATCGCGTCCTACGATGAATGACATGGGTAATCATTCCGGATCATCCGGCGGGTCGATCTCTACCTCGGGCATCGGTTCATACTTCGACTCGTCGTATGGCAGCAGCTGCGGCTCGGGCGCGCCGAGCGCAGCCAGGTGCGCCTTGGCGGCTTCCAGGCCCCAGTGGTAGGAAACGGCGGGCCGTCGCATCAGGCTTTCTTGTATGCTGCTGATCATGACGGTTGGGCGTTCGGCCATGAGCATCTCCTGCTGAAACAAGTGCGCATAGCTTTATTATAGCCCAGCCGTGGGGCATCATGCTAGGGTGCCGGTTGAGCATTTATCATGATCCACGAAGATACACGAAGAGACACGAAACGGTTGGATTATTTCGTGTCTCTTCGTGTATCTTCGTGGATTCTCTATCGATGTTCTGGGGTGTCTTCTTCGAGGCTGACTTTGGGGCGGTTCGCTCGCTACCGCACCGTCATCGGCATCACAATATGCAGGTACCCTTCGGTGCCGACCGGCTTGAACACGCCGGGGTTTTGTGCGGTCTGGGTCTCGATCGCGATCTGCGCCGTCTTGATCGCATTCAGCGCCTCGCCGAGGAACTTGACGTTCAGCGCGATCTGGCCGCCTTCGCCGTGCACCATGCCGTCGAGCTCGCCTTTATTATCGCCCACCTCGGCGGCATTGGCGCTGATCGTCAGCTTGCCCGGCCCTAGTTCGCCGCCCGACTCGATCGTCAGGCGCACAATGTTCGACGACGCGGTGGCGAAGTATGAGGCCAGCTTGACGGCTTTGGCCAAATCCTGCGTCTCCAGCACTGTGCGCGTGGCATAGCTCGAAGGAATGATTCGCTCGATGTCGGGGTAGCGCCCCTCGATCAGGCGCGAGACCAGCTCGGTGTTCTCGGTGTGGAACAGCACCTGCCCGCCGGTCGGCGTCACGGTGATCTCCACATTGCTCTCGGCGTCGCCGATGATCCGCGCCAACTCGGTCAGGGCGCGCGCAGGGACGATCACCTCCTGCGGTTCGGCCACCGGCTCGGGCAGTTCCACATTGCGCAGCGCCAGCCGGAAGCCGTCGGCGGCGGCGAATGTGGCCGTCTTGCCCTTGAGCCGCATCAGAACGCCCGCCAGCACCGGGCGCGTGTCGTCGGTCGCGGCGGCGAAGGCGACTTGATCGATCGTGTCGCGCAGCAGATCGGGCGGGAATGCGGCGGTCGGCTCGCGATCGGCGATCGTTGGGATGACGGGGAACTCGTCGGCTTCGATGCCCTTGATGCTGGCCTCGAAGCGCGCGCAAGTCAACCCCAGCGCCTGGGTGCGCGAGTCGAGCTCCAACGAGATCTTATCGTTGGGCAGGCCGCCCACCACATCCGAGAGCAGCTTCGCCGGCACCGTGACCGCGCCCTCTTCCTCGATCTTGGCGCCGATCCAGCAGGTGATTCCAATCTCGAGATTCGTCGCCGCCAGCTTCAGGCGGCCATCGTCGGTGGCGAGCAGAATATTTGAGAGCACCGGCAGAGTGCTTTTTCCGGCGACGGCATGGCCGACGATCGCGAGACCGCGCTTGAGATTCTCTTGAAGGCATGACAGTTTCATGAGGGCACGACTCCTTGACGCTAGCGAACGGACAGCGTACCGGCGGCGCCGGCGCGCGCAGACCCGCAGTCGGGGGGTGGACGCTGCCTAATGCCCGAAAAGCTCGATACATACTTGCGCTATAGGGCTTGTGAATTATAGCATAGGTTGGAACTTTGCGAGTGATGCCGAAGTCCGCTACTACGTACATATGGTCATCAGGTGGTAGAATAGCTTGTATCGATACGACTAACTGTTCACTTGCAATAGGAGGATTTGATGTCCGCACTTGAGACGCTCTGGCGCAGCGACCCTGATGTCGCTCGGATCATTGCGCACGAAGCACGCCGCCAGCGCGAGGGGCTGGAGTTGATCGCCAGCGAGAACTATACCAGCCGTGCGGTGTTGGAGGCGCAGGGGTCCATCCTGACCAACAAGTACGCCGAAGGTTATCCCGGCAATCGCTACTACGGTGGCTGCGAATATGTCGATATGGTCGAGAATCTGGCCCGCAATCGCGCGAAAGAGCTCTTCGGCGCCGTCTATACCAATGTTCAGCCACACTCGGGTACGCAGGCGAATATGGCCGTCTACTTCACGTTTCTGAAGCCTGGCGATACGGTGCTCGGCATGGATCTTTCGCATGGCGGCCACCTGACCCACGGCTCGCCGGTGAACTTTTCGGGCCAGTTGTACCACTTCGTCGCCTATGGTGTCGATCCGAAGACCGAGCTGATCGACTACGATCAGGTTGAAGCGGTGGCCCGGCGGGAGCGGCCCAAGATGATCACCGTTGGCGCCAGCGCGTACTCGCGAGCGATCGATTTCGCGCGCTTCCGCCAGATCGCCGATGCCGTCGGCGCGTTCCTGTTCGCCGATATCGCGCATCCGGCCGGCATGATCGCCAAGAGGTTGCTGCCGAGCCCGCTGCCCTACGCGCATGTCGTGACCACGACGACGCATAAGACTCTGCGCGGCCCGCGCGGCGGCATGATTCTGATGGGCGAGGATTTTGAGAATCCGTTCGGGCAGAAAGCGGCCAAGAGCGGCCGCACATTGATGATCTCCGAACTGCTCGACAAGAACGTGGTCCCTGGCGCGCAGGGCGGCCCGCTGATGCATGCAGTCGCCGCGAAGGCGGTTGGGTTCGCCGAGAACCTCCAGCCCGCGTTTGCCGAGTACGCCGCGCAGATCATTCGCAATGCGCAGGCGCTGGCCGACGCGCTGATTGCGCGTGGCTACCATATCATCTCTGGCGGTACCGACAACCACCTGATGCTGGTCGACCTGCGCAACAAGGGCCTCACCGGCAAGGCCGCCCAAGAAGCGCTTGACAAGGCCGGCATCACGCTCAATAAAAATTCAGTGCCCTTCGACGACAAATCGCCGCTGATCACCAGCGGCATTCGCATCGGCACGCCGGCTGTGACGACGCGTGGTATGGGGATCGCCGAGATGGAGCGGATCGCTACGTTGATCGACGAGGTGATCTCACAGATCGACGACGAGAGCACGCAGCGCCGCGTGGCCGAAGAAGTTCGCTTGCTCGGCACGGGCTTTTCGGTGCCGGGAACCGAGGGCTACGAACAATTGTAAATTGCAAATTGCAAATTGCCGTTGAAGAGCGTCAGAAATTTGCAATTTACAATGTACAATTAGGTAATGGAGGAAACGAAATGATCCGAGACCTCCGCATCGCTGTTATCGGCGCTGGGGTGATGGGCGAGGCGATGATCAGCGGAATGCTGCGCCAAGATCTCGTGCCGCCCGATCAGATCATCGCGACAGAGCTGCGCGAAGAGCGCCAGTCGGAGATTGCCGAGCGCTACGGCGTGCGAACCACCGATGATAACGTGGCTGCGGTGCGCTGGGCCCAGGTTGCGGTGTTCGCGGTCAAGCCGCAGACCCTGCCCAAGCTGCTGCCCGAGCTGCGCGGGACGCTGCACGACGGCGAGCTTGTGATCTCGATCGTCGCCGGCGCGCCCATCCGCCATTTCGCCGAGCTGCTGGAGCACCCACAAATCGTCCGCTCGATGCCTAACACTCCGGCGCAGATCGGCGAGGGGATGACTGTCTGGACATCGGCCGAGGCGGTGACGGATCAGCAGCGCGGTTGGGCCCGCACGATCTTGGGCTCGTTCGGCCACGAGCAATATGTCGACGACGAGAATTACCTCGACATGGCCACGGCGCTCTCGGGTACCGGGCCGGCCTACTTCTTCTTATTGATGGAGGCGATGGTCGATGCTGGCGTTCACTTGGGCTTCCCGCGCTACATGGCGCAAAATCTGGTGCTCCAGACCATGCTTGGCTCGGTGCTGTATGCCAATAAGAGCGGCAAGCACTTGGCCGAACTGAAGAATGGCGTGACGTCGCCGGGCGGCACCACCGCCGCGGCGCTCTACGAGCTGGAGCGCGGCGGCCTGCGCACCGTGCTGACTGATGCGATCTGGGCGGCCTATCGGCGCTCGGCCGAGCTTGGCAAGGGCAAGTAGCCGGCAGCATTGAGAATCAAAACGGCGGCCACCCAGCGATGCTGAGCGGCCGCCGTTTTCGTGTGAGTGGAATGTATGAGTAGCGCGTGGTGCGGGCGGAAAGAAGAGAAGCAGGCTCTGCAGGGTGGGTTGCTGTGCGTAAAGCAGAGCGCTACTACTGCAAAGAAGCATGTAATGAGGCCGGGATGTCTGAGTATATTGTGGAATGAACTATGATGTTGCTTCTCTTCTGGTTCGATTTATAGCATACCTTGTTTGCCGCTCGTTGAGAAGCAAACCAGATTACGTACCCATTACGTAATTATCACTTTTTATTCATCTATAGATTTACGCAGTGCTCTCTTCAACGTATTTCGAGCCTGCCCTTCGACAGGCTCAGGATAGACGGCAGCATGGTACTTCTTTCTATTTCTGTTGTTCGTTTTTGCGCTCGCAGAGCGCAAAAACGAACAACAATAACATAATTAAAGTACCGCGGTTCCGGATCCTGAGCTTGTCGAAGGGGAGCTTGCCGAAGGGCTGCCGAAGGCTAAACCACACCAGTAACGGCGGTCCGATTGGCCGCTGCTACTGGCGGCGCAGAACTAGGATGCCAGCGCCAATCAGTATCGCCGGCACGACCAGCTTGCCAAAGCCGGGGATCATGCTGAGCAGGATGAAAGCGCCCACGCCAAGCAGTATCATCCCCAGCAGCCGGTTGCGGCGATCCTCCGGTGTGGCCTGGCCGCTGCCCGAGTTCACATTGTTGATCGGAATCTCGGCCTCCGGATCGACGGGCTGGCCGGTCATTGGATCGAAGCGCGATCGGCGCCCCGAGACAAATACCTCGCGCACCTCGTCGCCGACGCGCTGAGCCTGCTGGCGCATCTCGTCGAAGACCTGGTTGGGCGCCGGGCGCTGCCCACCCTCCACCGGCATAATCAGCCAGAGCACCGGGTAGAGGAATAATCCTACGCCGGTAAAGATCAGCGCGACGAACGCGAGCCGTACGATTACCGGGTCGACCGCCAGATACTGACCGATGCCGCCGGCGACGCCGGCAATGACTTTGTCGGTGCGGCTTCGCATCAGCCGCTGGGTTGGGTTGTACATGTTGATGCTCCTTGTCACATTTCGCGGCCGGTGAGCCGTTGCTATTCATTCGTGCCTATGATACGCCAGCGCGCTGGGCTTTGTTGCAGTGGTGTAGGTGGCGCATGGCAATTTTGAACGCCGACGAGGGCATCGAACTCAAGAGCGCCGGTGGCACGAAAGTCGAATCTAACGTAATCACCGGCAATGGATCGAGCGGCATCTACCGATGCGCGCGGCCAGCGTCGATTATTATGTGAGCCCGGCTGGAAGCGATGCAAATGCCGGGACCGATGCAGCGAAACCATTCAAAACCGTCCAACAAGCGCTGGATCTGGCGCAGCCTGGCGCGCGGATCACGCTGGCGCCGGGAGTGTATGCCCAGGACATTCGTTCAGTGCGCGATGGCAGCGCCAGTGCGCGGATCACGCTGGCAGGCCCGGCCGACGCGGTAATCCAGGGCGGCGGGGCCGGGCGGATCATCGAGATCAACCACGATAACCTGGCGCTCGAGGGTTTCACCGTCGATGGGCTGTGGGGCGACCCGAACAGCGCGGCGGGCTATCGCGATAAGCTGCTGTATGTGCTTGGCAAGCAGTCGCGCGATGGCGTTAGCGGGCTGCGGGTGATGAGCATGACGTTCAGAAACGCCGGTGGAGAATGCATACGCCTGCACTATTTTGCCCAGCACAATGAGATCGCTGAATCGAATATCAGCAACTGCGGCGTGCATGATTTTCGTTTTGACGCCGGCGGCAAGAACGGCGAGGGCATTTACATCGGCACTGCTCCCGAGCAGCGTGGCGACGGCAAGAACCCGACCGCCGACCCCGACCTGTCGAATGCGAACTGGATCCATCATAATACATTCGACACTCAGGGTAATGAATGTGTCGATATCAAGGAGGCCGCCACAGGCAATATCGTCGAATACAACCGATGTACCGGCCAGCGCGATCCTGAATCGGGCGGCTTCGACTCGCGTGGCAGTGGTAATATCTTTCGGGCGAACGAGAGTTACGGCAACACCGGCGCGGGCCTGCGCCTCGGCGGCGACGAAGCGAGCGCTGGCATCGGCAACGACGTCTACGGCAATAGCATTCACGATAACCAGGTCGGCGGCATCAAGTTCCAGCGCCAGCCGCAGGGCCAGGTCTGCGGTAATGTCATGTCGAACAACACGGGCGGCGACACGGTTGGCACGTATGGGGCCGCCTTCGCGCCGGCCGCGGATTGAACTATGGAACCCCTGCAGGAAGGTTGGTTGTACTAGCTTCTCGTCAGCGGCAGCCAGACAAAATGCGTCGGCCCTTGGATGCGTGCGCGATCGTGCCAGCCATAGTTTGTTACCGACGAGGTGATTTCGTAGTGTCCGTCGAACATGTCGTTCTTCAGGTCGGCCCCAACGACCTTCGACCAGCGTTGGCCCGGCGCGAGCGTCATACTCTCGCCGTCGATAGCCGCGGTCAGCTGACCATCGGCCGTGATCGCGATTAGCTCGACCTCCGCCGAGCGCAATTGCTCGCCATATTCTCCGGTGAAGCCAGTGCCGATGCCGATTGTGGTGGTGTAGGGCAGGCTGGCGATCGGCTCGAGGCCACTCGCCGCTCCACAGCCGGCCGCGCCGGTGCGGCTGCTGCCGCTGCCCGAAAACCCCCACACCGACGTCAGCAGCGGCGGCAGCGTAGAACCGAAAAATGGCGCCAGCGCGCCGCTGCTTGGGTCGAACGCGTAGCCTGGAAAGTCGATACACAGGCGCGGTAGCTTGCCGGTGCCGCTGACTGCCGTCCAGGTCTCGACAAACAGATATTCGCCCGGCGGCGGCTGCGTGACCGGGGCCGCGGGTTGGCCGCGCACGGCTGGCGTACCGACGAGGGCGACCAGCGCCGCGCCGAGCAATACATAGAGCAATAGTGAGACGTATGTGCGCATGGTTGATTGTTTGATGGACAAAGTGCCTACATAACACTCTACATCAAGCGCGGCGCAATCGCAATAAACATTTACTCAGATTGCCTCTATTTCGAGCCGAATGAGGAGATCGAAATCCTGTAGCAAGTCACGATCGGTACACCAACCACCACGTCGCGTTGTCAGATCACCACGATCGCCTGTGCTCACAATGCTATAGTCGAAAGAGCGACATAGCCCAATTGCAGATTGCAGATTGCGTCAGGCGCATTCTATGCGAGTGACTGAATTTAGAGCGCTAGTCAAGTATTCCGAGTGACCCGCTCCGGTCTTGCGAAAGGGAGATGGTATATTCGCGCCTCTTCGCGTGACTTCGCGGATTGTTGACTGACCTCTAGAAATTTGACAATCAAACAGAGGCATTCGTAGTGACGCCTTTAGGCGGTTCTGACGCCCAAAACCCGCCTGAAGGCGCTACTACGCTACTACCGACTTTGATCGTCAAAATTCTTTAGGTATCGGAAAGAGCAGGTAAGATCATGGAAGCGACGAGCCACTCAGGCATCACCCCGCCGATCTTCATTGTGTCGGGCGGCGCGGGTGCGCTTGGCAAGCATGTGGCGCGGATCGTGCTCGCACAGTTTCCGGGCATCGACCCCGAAGTGATTGTGATGCCACAGGTCTGCCGCGTCGAGCAGTTGAGCGAGGCGGTGGCGCAGGTGGCCGCGCGCCATGGTACGATCGTCCATACAATGGTCGACCCAAAGATGCGCGAGACACTGGTTGGCCTGGCACGCGAGCACAACGTGACGACGATCGACACAATCGGCGAGGCGCTAACACAGTTGGCGGCCGTGTTTGGTCGCACGCCGCTGGGCCAGCCGGGGCTATACCAGGGCGAGCACGAAGCCTACCTGGAGCGGATCAAGGCGATCGAGTATACGGTCGATCACGACGATGGGCGCAGCCCATCGCACTTGGATCAGGCCGATGTGGTGCTCACCGGAGTATCGCGGGTGGGAAAAACGCCGCTCAGTATCTACCTTTCGGTGCTGGGCTGGAAGGTTGCGAATGTTCCGCTGGTGCCGAAGGTGCCGCCGCCGCGCGAGCTGTTTGCGGTCGATCGGCGGCGCGTGGTTGGGCTCATGATCGAGGCGGATACGCTGATGCAACATCGGCATTGGCGTCAGATCGGCTTGGCAGGCAACGGCGGCCGGGCCTATAGCGACCAGGAAGCGCTCTACGATGAGTTGGATGCGGCCCGGCGAGTGTTTCGCCAGGGTGGTTTCGCGGTGATCAATGTCACCAACAAGCCGATCGAAGAGAGCGCCGACCAGGTAATCGGGCTGATCAGCCGGTATTTTGAGCACCGGCTGTATGGGCGGCCGCTGGGGAAGATCTAGCGAACGGCGACCAGCGTAAATGACAAGATGACAAGATGCCTTGATTCATCTTGTCATCTTGTCAGCCCCTACCGCGCGCTCGATCGCCCACGCCGCCGTGGCCCGGCCAACGTGCCAGCTTGGCCAGCCGTTCTCGTGTTGCTGTGCGGTGAGCCGCTCATACTGCCGTGCGAGCGCCTGCATCACGACCTGGCGCGAGGTATCGTCGAGCTGCGGGAGCGCGGCGAGCAGCTCCGGGGTGGCGTCGGCCGAGAGCCGGGTGAGGTAATCGGCGTCGACCTGCTCGTCGGTGCGCAGTGTCTGTGTTTGCGGCGCGCTGAGCCGGCTGATGTTCTCGCGCACAATCAGCGCATCGGGGTTGGCGGCATTCAGAACGGCCAGGTACATCAGCGCCGAGGCGAATGCGCCGAATGTGAACACCTGTGGCTTTTCGCGCAGCAGCGCCAGCAGAAACAGCGCAAGTACCAGCGCCAGCCAGATCATAAAACTGTGAGTATAAATTCTCAGCTCGGTGTAGCCATATGCCTGCTCGTAGAGCAGCATACGTTGGAAGGCCGAGACAAGCAATCCCAGCACCAGGGCGATCATCGCCGCGCAGGCGGCGCCGAACGCGCGCCGCTGCCGTATTTCCGCGCGCCGCGTCACCACCGCTAGCGCGCAGAGCAGGCCCAGCGATAGGCATGCCACGGCCAGTAGCTCGAAGAAGCCACGCCGGGCATATTCCGAGTAGGTCATGCCGGTGCGCGCCAGCGTGTCGAGCCCGCCGAAGAAATACGCGCCCTGAATGGCCATAAAGCTCCCGAACAGCAGATCGACTGCCACCAACACGGTCAGCGACTCGACCCAGCCGAGCGAGATCAATGCTTGGCGTGGCGCGCGCAGCGGCCGGGTGTCGCCCTCGGCCGGCAGATCCTCGGCGTGGGTTGCCTGTGGATCGACATACACCAGACCGATCAGCCCGTCTGCCAGCGCCCCAAACCCGCGCCCAAACGCCGAGCGGGCATCCCCGAGCAGAGCGACCAGCAGAGCGCCGGCGCACACCCACGCAATCGCTCCGATGAAGAAAGCGTGCGAAATCAGTTGCGCCAGATCGAATGGGAAATCGAGGCTAAACATCTGCTCGACATAACTGGCAAAGACCTGATCGGCCGACATCAACAGCGCGGTGAAGACCAACAGCACCGGTAGCGCTAGGAGCAGGCCACAGCCGATCGGGCGGAACCGTGCGCGGTAGCGCCACACTACCGGCGCTGCGCTACCGCGCGCAGCATGCAGCGCCAACACGCCCGGCTGAAATGCCAGATCGCTTAGACCGGCGAACAGCTGAGTCAGCATCTGCGCCAGCGGCTGCCGGGCCAGCGCCGCACTGCGATAGCTGATCGCCAGCAGGCCCGCCACCACCAGCAGATTGAGCCCAGTCAACCTGGCCGAGGCGCGCCAGGCCAGGCACAGCGCAAAGAACAACGCTGCTGCGGCCAGCCAAAGATTCGCGCGCGTTGGCATGCGCTGCTCGGCCACGCTCAGCCCAGCCAGTGTGGCGAGGCCCAGTGCCACGAACAACGCTGCAGAGATGCCGATCAGGCGCCCGTAAAACAAATAATCGGCGCACAGGCCCAGCGCCAGCGCCGCGAGTAACACACGAGTAGGGCGATGTAGTGTCGGCATGACGAGACTCCAATGTGGATTGTATCGTTTCCCATGCTAGTTATAGCAGATCGGCGTGGCTGAAGAAACCTTGCAGGTGTGCAGGGGGAAGCACCTGAGTGCTTGACTGACATAATTGCAAATTGCAAATGGTGTGGTTTCACAATAAGGATAACTTCTACACAAGAGCGCTGTTTTATGGTGCAGGCGATGGTACTTCAATGTATTCCCGTGTCATCCTGAACGAAGTGAAGGATCTCATTGAGAAGCGCTGAACTCGAAGATCATTCGTTAAGGGCGCACCTTGTCGTCCTGAAGCCTGCGATATGCGCTGTCTCAAAACATGGCCTCAACCTGAAGTGCCGCGGCGAGCCGGCGCTTGTACTCCGTTCGCGGGATTTCGATCGTGCCGAACTGAAGCATGTGCGTGCCGACGATGTACTGTGAGTCGAGCAGTACGAAGCCGCCGCGCCGCAGTCGCTCCACCAGATGCACCAGCGCGACTTTGCTGGCGTCGGTTTCGCGGCTGAACATGCTTTCGCCCGCGAATAGGCCGCGGATCGCCACGCCATACAGCCCGCCGACGAGCTGGCCGTCGCGCCAGGCTTCGACACTATGTGCAAAACCGAGACTGTGCAGCTCGGCATAGGCCGCAATCAGCTCGTCGTTGATCCAGGTGCCGGCGTGGCCGGGGCGCGGCTCGGCGCAAGCCGCCATCACCGTGCGGAAATCGTGGTCGACGCGGATCTCGAAGCCGCCACTGCGCACGCGCCGGGCCAACCGCTTCGGCACGTGGAATGCGTCGAGTGGGATGATTGCGCGTGGGTTTGGGTCGTACCAGTAGATCTGGCCGTCGTCATCGGCCATCGGGAACAGACCTTGGCAGTAGCCGGAGATCAGGATATCGGCGGTTAACCTCATAAGAATATAGAATTCAGGCCTCAGGAGTCAGAATGGCATCACATTGTTTGCGATCAATGCCATTCTGACTCCTGACGCCTGACTCCTCGATGCTATACCTCGACGAAGTACGACTTACACGCCGCCGCTAGCAGCTCGCGCGACATGGTCGGCTGGGTGCGGGTGAAGTGCGCGATGTCGATCAATTGGTCGATTAGGTCGCGCGGATGGCAGGCGCGCAGCTCCAGGTTGCGCTTGGTATACTCATTCTCTAGCAGGTAGCGCAGCCCCTCGTCGCTGTAAGGCACATTCTTGTCTTTGCAGATCCGCCGCAAGATCTCGCGGTATTCTGGCGGTGTGGGGTTGATGACCTCGACCTTATAGCGGATGCGCCGCAGGAAGGCCTCGTCGACCAGCTGCTTCGGCTCGATATTGGTCGAGAAGATGATCAGCTGATCGAACGGCACCTCGATCTTCTTGCCGGTGTGCAATGTCAGGAAGTCCAGGCGCTTCTCGAGCGGCACGATCCAGCGGTTCAGCAGCTCGCGTGGGCGCACCTGCTGGCGGCCGAAGTCGTCGATCAGAAACAGGCCGCCGTTAGCCTTCATCTGCAGTGGGGCCTCGTAGAACTTGCTGTACTCGTCGTACACCAGGTCGAGCGAGTCGAGGTTTAGCTCGCCGCCGGCGATCACAATTGGGCGTTTCGAGAGCACCCAGCGCTTATCGTAGGTGTGCTCCAGGCTCGACGGTACCGGCACGCGATCGTGATGGATCGGGTCGAACACGCGGATGATCTGGCCGTCGATGATGACGGCATGTGGGATCATGATTGTATCGGACATGAGCTTGGACACCGCTTCGGCGATGCTGGTCTTACCGTTGCCGGCGTGGCCGAACAGGAAGATCGACCTGCCCGAGTTGATCGCCGGGCCAAGCTGCTGCAGCAATGCCTCGCTAATCACCAGATGTGCGAACGCTTGGCGGATCGATGCCTCGGTGATAATCAGGCCTTGGGTACTCTGCTGCTGCATCATCGCGGTGTAGGCTTCGAGCGTCACCGGCGCCGGCCCGAGATACTGCGTGCGCTCGCCGATCTCTTTGGCGCGCTCGACGCCTTTGGTGCTCGCCTGGTAGCGATAGGCCTTTTCGCCGATGCCGCCAGAGCCCTTGATCTCGCACATCTGCTCGCGCCGCAGGTAGCTAATCGCCTGGTCGATGACATTGTCGTAAGGCAGGTGCAGCAGCTCTACCATCTGCTGGCCGGTCATCTCGCCGATTAGGTAGAGCGCGCGGACGATCATGTCCGAGATGAAAGTCATCGAGAGTCCGGTGTCTTCGATGCTGCGTGGGCGCGGCGGGAGCTGTGGAGCGGCCGTTTTGGCGTCGGCCAGGGGCACTGAGGTCAATGGTTGTTGCATCGCTGCCTCCGAAATGTATGCTGGCGCTTGGAAACGGTGCGCCGACTTCAAGTCCTGATGCCAATCATCTATAGTATTGCTCCAGCAGTATAGCATAGCGAGTGGGGCATCGCAACGATTTCGACGTACGATGACGGTTCTGTTAGGATCTTATATTACAGGGCTTACGCGGTCACCGCAAAACACGGATTTTCTTTTCATATCGAAGGTTTTTCGTTCGCAGAACGAAAAACCTTCGATACGAGAGATTTTAATCCGTGGTGATCGAATGTTCACGTTCACTCGGTAAGTCATGTAATATTATGGATAAGTGCTGTATAATAGATCCGCTTCACTCATCCACAATTCATGCCAACGCGTAAGCTCTATTTTGAAAGCGAAATGGAGGCATGATCTTTCCTATGCGTACGATTACTACCGATGTCCTGGTGATCGGCGGTGGCGCAACCGGGATTGGGGTGTTACGCGATCTGGCGCTGCGCGGTATTCGTGCGGTGCTGGTCGAAAAAGGCGACCTGACCCACGGCACCACCGGCCGCTATCATGGGCTGCTTCACAGCGGCGGGCGCTATGTGGTTAAGGATCCTCAGTCGGCGACCGAGTGCGCCGAGGAGAACGAGATTCTCCGCCGTATTATGCCACACTGCCTGGAAGATACCGGCGGCTTTTTTGTCGTCACGCCCGCCGACGACCCGAGCTATGCGCCGAAATTCGTGCAAGGTTGCCGCGACACCGGCGTGCCGGTGAATGAAATCTCAGTGCGCGAGGCGCTACGCCGCGAGCCGCTGCTGAACCCGCGTATTAGCCATGTGTTCGAGGTGCGCGACGGCGCGGCCGACTCATTCCTGGCCGCCCACTCGAACGCCGAGGATGCCATGCGCCACGGCGCGCAAGTGCTGACGTACCACGTGGTCAAGGCGCTCGAGCTGGAAGGTGGCGATCGTGTGACCGGCGCGGTTTGCGAAGATATGCGTACCGGCGAGGATGTCCATGTCCATGCCAGCTATATCGTAAACGCGGCCGGCGCCTGGGCCGGCAAGATTGCCGGTCTTGCTGGTCTGAGGGTCACGGTAGTGCCGGGCAAAGGCACGATGATTGCGATGAGCCACCGCTTGCTCAATACAGTGGTCAATCGCTGCAAGATGCCCGCCGACGGCGATATTATCGTGCCGATCCGCACGGTCGCCGTGATTGGCACCACCGACGTGCATGTGCCCGACCCGGATGTGTATGGCATCGAGCCGTACGAGGTCGATCGAATGCTGCAGGAAGGCGAGCAGCTGGTGCCTGGTATCAGCCGCGCGCGTGTGCTGCGGGCCTGGGCGGGCGTACGCCCGTTGTACAAAGACCAAGATGTGAAAGACGATCGCGATATCTCGCGCACCTACAAATTGCTCGACCACGAGGCGCGCGACGGCGTGAAAGGGCTGATCAGCATGGTTGGCGGCAAGTGGACCACCTACCGGCTGATGGCGCAGGAGGCCACCGACGCGGTGGCCGCGAAGCTCGGCGTGGCCGTGGAATGCCGCACGCATCTCGAATCGCTGCCCGGCGCCGATAGCCCCAAGCTGTTCTGGCTGGGCCAACCGCTGGCGCAGGTCGAGGCCGCCGATACATATGGCGACCTGATCTGTGAGTGCGAGCTGGTGACGCGCGACCGAGTGATCAAGGCGATTACCGAGGGGCGCGCCGCCAATATCGACGACATTCGCCGCGACACGCGCCTTGGCATGGGGCCGTGCCAAGGCGGCTTCTGTACCTATCGGGCGGTGGCGCTGTGGGAGGAGTTACGAGGTAATGGGCACGAGGTCATGGGTCATGGGGTTGCCGCACAAACTCCTATGACCCATGACCCATTACCGATTGCCTCGCCTCCGTCGCCTTCGGTTGCGCTGCTGCGCCACTTCCTGCAAGAGCGCTGGAAGGGACTCACCGCGATTGCATGGGGCGACCAGCTGCGCCAGGCGCGGCTCGACGAGATCATCTACCTCGATACGCTCGGCGTCGATCTCTTGCCGCAACCCCTGCCCGAAGCCCAGAACAACGAGGGGATGGTCACGGCGCATCCCGCGATCGCGACGGAGTATGATTCCGCTTGACGCGGTGACAAGGTGAGGGGTGACAAGGCGACTTGTCGCCGCTGAAATGTCACCCTGTCACCTTGTCATCGCGTCACCTTGTCAGGGTACAGTATGCGCGACACAATAGTTATTGGCGCCGGCCTAGCCGGCATGATGGGCGCGCTGGCGCTGGCCGAGGCCGGCCACAGGCCGCTGGTACTGGCCAAGGGCCAGGGCGCGACCCATTGGACTTCAGGGACGATCGACGTGTGGGGCGGTGACGCCGTGCGTAGTCTGCGCGATCATCTGGGCAGTCTGATCGCCGAGCGCCCGAACCATCCATACGCGCGCGCTGGCGTGGCCGGCGTCGAGGCGGCGATCGACCGTTTCCGCGCGCTGATGGAGGCGGCTCACTATCCCTATGTCGGCAGCCTGGAACGCAATGTGCTGCTGCCAACCGCCATCGGTGCGCTGCGCCCGGCGGCGCTATTGCCCGTCACCATGGCGGCCGGCGACGCGCGCCTGGGCGGCCCAGTATTGTTGGCCGGCTTTCACGAGCTGCGCGATTTCTTCCCGCCACTCGCGGCCGATAATCTCACATCCCAGGGCATTCCGGCGCACGGCGTCTACCTGCGCCTGCCGTCAGTCAAACGCAAGCTCGATTTTAGCACGCGCAGCTTCGCACAACTGTTCGACAACCCAGCGTTCCGTGAGGATGTTGGGCGGCAGCTGCGCGCCGCGCGCGGCGATGCCACACGGATCGGCTTGCCGGCCGTGCTGGGGTTGAGCGACCCACTCGGCGCAGTGGCAGATCTGCAGCAACTCAGCGGAGCACAGATCTTCGAGATTCCGACGCTGCCGCCCTCGGTGCCAGGGATGCGGTTGTATACGATCTTCCGCGACGCGATTATCAAAGCCGGTGGGCGCTTGCAGATCGGCTCAGAGGTAGTGCGCGCCGAGGGCGAGGGCGGCAGGCTCGCGGCGATCTTTAGCGGGGCGGCCGCACGCCAGCAGGAGCATCGCGCCAATGGCTTCTTGCTGGCGACCGGCGGGATCGCCGGCGGTGGCGTGCGCACTGACCATACCGGCGGCATCTGGGAAACCGCTTTAGGTTTGCCGCTGCAGGCGCCCGCGGCACGTGGCGAGTGGTTCGCGCCGCGCTTTCTGAACGAAACCGGCCACCCAATCTATGCTGCCGGCATCGCTACCGATGAACGCATGCGACCACTCGGCGACGATCGACAGGTGGTCTACTCCAATGTCGCTGTCGCGGGCGCGGCGCTGGCGGGCTGCGACCCGATCCGCGAGCGCTGTTACAGCGGCATGGCGCTGGCGACCGGGTGGTGCGCGGGGCGGATGCTCGCCGAAGACAGGTGACAAGATGACAAGATGACAAGATGACAAGGCGACGTTGCTGGAAGCGATCACTTTGTCACCCCTCACCTTGTCGGAGCTAGCAAAGGCATAAAATCGTGTCAACAATACCACACGATCACATCGAACTCTCGCTTGAGCAGTCACTCGATCACTGCATCAAGTGTAATATCTGCACCGCGGCGTGCCCAGTCAGCGCGGTGACCGATTTGTTCCCTGGGCCGAAGTATGTTGGTCCACAGGCGCAGCGCTTCCGCAAGGAAGGCCAGCCGACGCCCGACGAGTCGGTTGATTACTGTTCGGGCTGCCGAGTCTGTAATGAGGTCTGCCCGACCGGCGTGCGAATCATGGAGCTGAACTCGCGGGCGCGCGCCCAAATTGTGAAGCAGAAGGGCCTGCCGTTCCGAAATTGGGTGCTTGGTCACCAAGATTGGACCGGCTGGATGGCGTGCGGGCCGCAGGCGGTGCTGGCGAATTTCGCCGCCGGCAATTCGCTCCTCCGCGCCGTCGCGGAGCAGTTGGTCGGCGTCGCCCGCCGGGCGCCACTGCCGAAGTTCTCGACCTATAGTTTTCGCTCATGGTTCAAACACCGGAGACTAGAGACTAGAGACTTGAGACTAGCAGATACTGCCTCAAGTCTCAAGTCTCAAGCCTCTAGTCTCAAGCCACGGCAGGTAGTGTATTTCCACGGCTGCTCGACAAACTACTATGAGCCGCGCGTCGGCAAGGCGGCGGTCGAGGTGCTGGAGCGCAACGGCTTCGAGGTTATTCTGGCCAAGCAGGGCTGCTGCGGGCTGCCGCTGCTGTCCAACGGCGCGTTCGTCGGCGCCCGGCGCTACCACGAGTACAACGTCGCGCAGCTGCTGCCGTATGCCCAGCAGGGCATCCCAATCGTCGGTACCAGCACCAGCTGCACGCTGACGCTCAAGGAAGAGGCGCCCGAACTGCTGGGGATGCACGAAACGGCGGTGCGCATGGTGGCCGAGAATACCTACGACATCTTTGAATTCCTGCGCCTGTTGCACGACCGCGGGGAGCTGAACACCGACTTCAAGCCGATCGAGAAGACAATGCCGTACCACGCGCCCTGCCAACTGCGCGCCCACGGCATTGGTCGGCCGGCGCTGGATATCCTAGAACTTGTGCCGGGCCTGCAGCTCGACGAGACGAATTGGTCGTGCTGTGGCCTGGCCGGCAGCTATGGCTACAAAGCCGAAAAATACCAGATCGCGATGGATGTCGGCGCCGGGTTGTTCGATCTGGTGCGCAGCAGCGGCAGCGACGTAGCCGTCTGCGACTCCGAGATCTGTCGCTGGCAGATTACACATGGCAGCGGGGTGGCGACCAAGCACCCGATCGAGATTTTACGCGAAGCCTATGGGTGACAAGATGACAAGATGACAAGGTGAGTCTCGTCACCTTGTCATCTTGTCAGGGCTAAGTTACACTCATTGTTTGGAGGTATCGTCGGTGGCGGGGCGCTCGCCCTGGCCCTCGCCGACCCACTGGCGCGAATCGTATTCGCCAGTGTCGGTGTGTGGTCCTTCGCCCTGGCCCTCGCCAACAGCCTCGCCCCTGGTCCAGGTGGTGCCTGGGGTTTCACCAGGACCCTGGCCTTCGCCAACCCATTGATCGGCATCGTATTTGCCGGTGTCGGTGTGCGGCCCGCGACCCTGGCCTTCGCCGACGACCTCGCCGCCGGTCCAGGCCTGCCCGGTTCGATCGGCAGAGCTGGTCGGGTAGTCGTAGATACCGTGCGAGTAGGTCGGAGCGCCAACTGCGCGGGCCTGTTCGACTGGTTGGCCTTGGTCGTCGTACATCATCACGCGCGCGGCCGACTGGATCGTATCGGCTGTGCCCGCTCGATCGCCGCGCACCTGATCGGCGCCGCTGCTGGTGAGGATGCGCTGCACCTCGGCGGCATCTTCATCTCGCGCTTTGATCGCGAGCAGCGTTTTGCCGGCGTAGATCGCGTCTTCATAGCCGCGCGCCTCGCGTTCGGGGATGCCGCTGAAGTCGATCAGTGCCGCCGAGATACCGCCAACCACCGCGCCGGTCACCGCGCCGGTGAGTGCGGCGAACAACGCGCCGCCGGCAATGAACGGGCCGACACCTGGGATAAGGAGCGCGGCAAGCCCAACCAATCCGCCCCACACCGCGCCGACCGCCGCGCCTTCGCCGGCACTGACATTCTCGGTGCTGTCTTCGATCGTATCGCTTGCTCTGCTAACGACCGAAATATCCTCGAGCATAAGCGGGCTGTCGCGTAGCGTTTCCATTGCATGGCGCGCTTCCATCGCGTTATCAAAAACGCCGATAATTGTTTTCATTGCTTAACTCCTTTGATACGTCTCATATCAGATCCTATGTGTTGTATAGCAATACGCGTGCCGATATCGAAGACATCCAACGATATTGTCAATTCGACGCCCCAACACCGCTCGGAAAATCGAGCTATAATTTGCTGCGGACGGACGGCGATGAAAAGATGGTGAGTCTATGAGCATAGCGCAGATCGATGCGCCACTCCGCGAGTGGGAAGCATTCCAAACCACTCGCAAGTGCGATGAGACGATCATCGCGCCGGCAATTGTACGCTCGTGGCAACGCTGTGCGGCAGTGGCGCTCGATGCACAATTGCCGCGTGTGGGGGCCAAGGGCAATCGCACGCTTGATCTTGAGCCGGGGCAGTTCGCACTGGCCACGCTGGCGCGGCCATACATGGAGGATCTTTATCAATTTGTCGAAGGTTCTGGCTTCGCAGTGCTGTTGGTTGATGCAACGCTAGTCGTCGTTGAGGCTATTGGCGATGCGCCCATGCTGGCGGAACTAAAGATGCTCGGTTTGCTCCGCGGCGCAAGTCTGCGCGAAGAGCACGTCGGCACCCTAGCGCTGAACTTAGCTCTGCACGAGGCGCTGCCCTGGCAGACGCGCGGCGCGGAGCATTACTGTGTGTGTTTTCACCAATTCGCCTGCTCGGCGGCGCCACTGTTCGACGTTGTGGGGCAGGCGATGGGATTAATTGGCGTGATCGGGCCCAGCATATCGGCGCATGCGCATACGCTCGGCATGGTGATAGCCGTTACCCAGGCGATCCAAGCCCAGCTGCGCAGCAATATGCTGTTGGCTGAAACCAACGATCATCTGGCCGAGCTCAATGCGGCACTCGAAGCCATGAGCGAAGGGTTGGTGCTGCTTGATGCGCATGGCCGGATCAGCAAGATTAACTCGCGCGCGGGCCAGATTCTGGGGCTCTCGGCGCGCGGCGCCGCCGGCCGGCCGCTCGATGCGCTGATCGAGCTACCCAACGTGCTGGCAGTAGCGCTGGAGCGCCGGCACGAGATCAACGATCAAGAACTGCTGTTCCCTGGCCGCAAGGGCTTGGTGGTGGCGCTTGGCAGCGTTCGGCCGGTATGGGATCGCAGCCGGCGTTACCTGGGCGCGCTGATCACGCTGCGGCCGTCGGACAGCGTTCAGCGCCTGGTTCAGCGTGTGGTTGGCGCGCAAGCGCGCTTCTCGTTCGCCGATGTTATCGGTGAAAGCACGGCAATGCAGACGGCGGTGCGCCATGCGCGCATCGCGGCCAACTCGCCCGCGCCAGTGCTGCTGATCGGCGAACCAGGGGTTGGGAAGGAGCTGTTCGCCCATGCGATCCATAATGCCAGCACGCGTGCCGGCGCGGCGTTTGTGGCGCTCAACTGCGCCACTGTGTCGCGGACGCTGCTGATGGGCGAGCTACTTGGCTATGAGGGCAGCCCATCCGGGCGGACCGAAGGCCGGCCCGGTAAGCTCGAGTTGGCCCATGGCGGCACGCTGCTGCTAGAAGATATCGGCGCGCTGACGGTCGAGGCGCAAACCGGCCTCCTGCGCGTGATCGAAACGCAGAACCTGATTCGTTTGGGGGGACAGCGCGTGGTAGCGGTCGACGTGCGAATCATCGCGACGAGTAAGGGCGATCTCGATCGGGCCGTGGCCGATGGGCGCTTCCGGCCCGAGCTGTTCTACCGGCTTAGTGTGCTGACGATCAACATTCCGCCGCTGCGCGCGCGTGGCGATGATGTGCTACTGGTACTCGATCAGATCCTGGCGATGATGACCAGGCGAATGGGCCGGCAGGTGCTGTTCACGCCCGAGGCGCTGAGCGCTCTGCGGGCGTATCACTGGCCGGGGAATGTGCGTGAGCTTGAGGCCGTGCTGGAGCGAATGCTGCACATCAGCGAAAAGAGCGTCCTTACGCTGGCCGACCTCCCGCCAGCGATCGCTCAATCGCTGCCGGCCGCCGGGAATGGGACCATGACGCCGCTTGACCGTCTATACGATCGCCAAGCCGTCGCCGAACGCGACGCGATACTGCGCGCCGGGCGCGAGGCGGCCGGTCATCTGGGCCATGCGGCGGAACGCCTGGGCATTAGCCGCGCCACGCTCTGGCGTAAGATGAAGCTGTATGGGCTGACCAAAGAACACTTCTGGCCTGCCTCCGCGACTACTCCGCCGCAACATGCTCGGTAAGATCAGATGCAGCCGCGCTTACACTCATCTTGCATTGATGGCAAAGAATCCTATTCTATGCCCGAAAATGAAACACTATATTTCATTATTGAAACAATATTGTTGCAGACTGCTTCACGGAAGCCTCTTGACTTTATTTAAACCTATGATACGATTTCGGTACAGAATGTAGTTTCAACTCCACGGTAGTAGCTTGCCCCATGATCGAGAGGGACTGCATTTGGTACATATCCAGGTGGGTTTGACGGGCAAAGGGGCGCTGTCGACGACTCGCGCTGGCATCTACATGTAACATCGACTCCACTCCAGCAACTTTATCACACCCGATCAATCGCCCGAAATCATTCTTATCTCAGCTCGTTGAGATCAGATTACTTCGTCGTGTGGTCGGTTCATCGCGCCCAAACACAGCTGCGTGATTGCTGAGTGATCACGTAGGCGTTGTGCTGCGCTGCAACGCTCATTGCGCTGTCGAGCATGAGCCAGTCGAAAGGCAGGTTACAGACATATTGGTGCGGCTACCGCGTACGTCGAGTCGGCTCATCCTTGTGACGATTGAGAGATAGCGATACACGCCAAGGCCCGCATATTGATCTATATGCGCGAATATGCCGTGTAAGAAAGGAGGTTTCCGAGGCGCGCCGGCACGCGAAGTGGCTGGCCGGCAGGCGCGCCAGGAGAGCGATGTGGCCACGGAGGCGCCGCGCCACGACGCGAGGTGTGCGGTTTCGCCACAATGTTTGTTAAACAGCCGGCATGATGCTTGCAACGACAACGTGGCGTGTGCCGATCCTTCCTGGTAATCGAAGATGATTCCCTGGTACGTAGTGGAACCTGGCTACCGCGAACTGTAGACAGAGGAGGGCACTCATGAATCAACTCGTGGGCGAGATCTTTGGCACGATGACACTCATTCTCCTGGGCGATGGCGTGGTCGCAGGTGTGCTGCTCAACAAGTCCAAAGCGCAGAACTCTGGCTGGATCGTGATCACCGCAGGATGGGCGTTTGGCGTCATGGCTGGCGTGTTTGTGGCTGCGGCCACAGGCAGTCCGCAGGCCGATCTCAATCCCGCCGTCACGATTGCGAAGATTATTGTGGGGGGCACAACGGTCAACGACGGCGTGTTCCGCATCATCGGCGAGTTCATCGGCGCGTTCATCGGCGCCGTGCTTGTTTGGCTGATGTACCTGCCCCACTGGGCCGAAACACCCGATCAAGGCCTCAAGCTGGCGGTCTTTAGCACTGGCCCGGCCATCCGCAATACCACGACCAACCTCATCAGCGAGATCATCGGCACCTTCGTGCTGGTATTCGTGATCTTCGCAATCTTCAGCAAGGCTGGCGTGGCAGCCGGCGCGCCGGCTGCGGGCCTGGGCCCGTTCTTAGTCGCCTTGCTGGTCTGGGGCATTGGTCTGAGCCTTGGTGGGCCGACCGGCTACGCCATCAACCCGGCCCGCGACCTTGGCCCGCGCATCGCTCACTTCGTGCTGCCGATCGCCGGCAAGGGCGATTCTGACTGGGCCTACTCCTGGATCCCGGTCGTCGGCCCGATCATCGGCGGAATCATCGCCGCGGTGCTGGCGATCTCATTCAGCATGTAGGAACCATGACTAAGGAGGTATAACGGTGAAGAAGCTGATCAACTCGCCCGAGACGGTCGTCAAAGACGCGCTGGCCGGTATGGCGGCGGCGCATCCCGACTTGATCGAGGTGCATTTCGACCCCGACTTTGTGCTGCGCAAAGGTGGCGCCGTCAAAGGTAAGGTCGGCGTGATCTCGGGCGGTGGCAGCGGCCACGAGCCGATGCATGGTGGCTTCGTTGGCAAAGGTATGCTCGACGCGGCCTGCCCCGGCGCAGTGTTCACATCGCCGGTGCCCGATCAGATGCTGGCGGCCACTAAGGCGGTCGACGGCGGTGTAGGCGTGCTGCATATCGTCAAGAATTACACCGGCGATGTGATGAACTTCGAGATGGCGGCTGAACTAGCCGCGGCCGAAGGGGCCGATGTCGTCGCAGTGGTTACCAATGACGACGTGGCGGTCAAAGACAGCCTGTATACCGCTGGCCGGCGCGGTGTCGGCGTCACGGTGCTGCTCGAGAAAATCGTCGGCGCGGCGGCCGAGAGCGGCGCGAGCCTGGCTGAGGTCAAGCGGATCGCCGAGAAAGTCAACGCCCAGGGCCGCTCGATGGGCATGGCGCTGACCTCGTGCGTGGTGCCGCACGCCGGCAAGCCAACCTTCGACCTGCCCGAAGACGAGATGGAGATCGGCATCGGTATCCACGGCGAGCCTGGTCGCACGCGCATGAAGATTGCGCGCGCGGCCGAGGTAGCCGAGCTGCTGGCCACGCCGATCCTTGAAGATCTGCCCTACAAGAGCGGCGATAGCGTGCTGGCCTTTGTCAATGGCATGGGCGGCACGCCGCTGATCGAGCTCTATGTGATGTTCAACGAACTGGCCAAGATCCTCAAAGGCAAGAATATCACGATCGCTCGCAATCTCGTCGGCAGCTATATTACCTCGTTGGAAATGGCCGGCTGCTCGATCACACTGGTCAAGCTTGACGATGAGCTGACCAAGCTGTGGGACGCGCCGGTTCACACCCCGGCATTGCGTTGGGGCGAATAGCTGTGACAAGATGACAAGATGACAAGATGAGAATATTCGATCGTCTTGTCATCTTGTCACCCTGTCATCTTGTCAGGAATAGGGGGAAGGGATGCGCATCACCGCTGAGCACGTCATTCGTTTTATCGAGGGCGTCGCCGCCAGCATCAAAGAGCATCGCGATGAGCTCGTTCAGCTCGACTCGGCGATCGGTGACGCAGATCACGGCATCAATATGGATCGTGGTTTCACAATGGTGCTGGAAAAACTGCCGACCGTCGCCGATAAAGACATTGGAACAATTCTGAAAACTGTCGGCATGACGCTGGTCTCAACCGTGGGTGGCGCATCCGGCCCATTGTATGGCACGGCCTTCATTCGCGCCGGCATGGCGCTGGCCGATCGCTACGAGCTTACACCGGCCGAGGTCGTCGCCGCGCTCGAAGCTGCGCTGGAGGGCATCATGGCTCGCGGTAAGGCGCAGCGCGGCGAGAAGACGATGGTCGACGCGATTGGGCCAGGCATTGATGTGCTGAAAGAATCGCAGGCGAGTGGCGAAGAATTCGTCTCGGCCATGCGCCGCGCGGTCGCCGCGGTCGAGGCTGGCATGAAAGCTACTATTCCAATGCTGGCCACCAAGGGGCGCGCCTCATACCTGGGTCAGCGCAGTATTGGCCACCAGGACCCCGGCGCCACATCATCCTTCTATATCGCGCAGGTCATGTTGGAAATAATCGAGGGTATTCAGGAATAATTGCAAATTGTAAATTGCAAATTGTAGCTGATCACTCACTCGAATGTACAATTTACAATTTCCAATTTCCAAGACAAGGGGGTCACAACTATGGCAAAGTATGCCGCTGCTGTCGATCAGGGCACCACCAGCACCCGCTTTATGGTCTTCGATCACGAGGGCCTGGTGGTCTGCTATGATCAGAAGGAGCACCAGCAGATCTATCCCAGGCCGGGCTGGGTCGAGCATGATGCGAACGAGATCTGGGAGCGCACGCAGAGCGTTATCAAGGCCGGGCTTCAGAAGGGCAATATCGATCCAAAAGATATTGCCGCCGTCGGCGTGACGAACCAGCGCGAGACGACGGTCGTCTGGGACAAGAGCACCGGCAAGCCGTTGTACAACGCGATCGTCTGGCAGGACACCCGCACCGACCAGATCATCAACGAGTTCGCCAAACAGGGCGGCCAGGATCGCTTCCGCGACAAGGTCGGTCTGCCGCTGGCGACCTATTTCTCCGGCCCGAAAGTCAAGTGGATCCTGGACAACGTCGATGGCGTTCGGGCGGCGGCCGAGCGCGGCGATGCGGTCTTCGGCAATATCGACACCTGGGTGATCTGGAATCTGACCGGCGGCGTGAATGGCGGCAAGCATGTCACCGACGTGACCAATGCCAGCCGCACCATGCTGATGAATCTGAACACGCTGAACTGGGATGACGAGATCGTGAAGACCATGGGCATCCCGCGCTCGATGCTGCCGGAGATTCGCTCGAGCAGCGAGGTTTACGGCACCGCCGTCGGCGATCTGGCGGGCATCCCTGTCGCCGGCGACTTGGGCGACCAGCAGGCCGCGACGGTCGGCCAGACCTGCTATAGCCCCGGCGAGGCCAAGAACACCTATGGCACTGGCTGCTTTATGATCTTGAATACCGGGACCGAGATCGTGCCATCGAAGAGTGGCCTGCTGACGACGCTGTGCTATAAGATGGGCAGCGCGCCGGCAGTGTATGCGCTCGAAGGCTCGATCGCGATCACCGGCGCATTGGTACAGTGGCTGCGCGACAACATCGGCCTGATTTCCAGCAGCCCCGAGGTCGAGGCGCTGGCGTCGACCGTGGAAGACAATGGCGGCGTCTACTTCGTGCCGGCGTTTTCGGGCCTGTTCGCGCCGTACTGGAAGAGCAATGCCCGCGGCGCGATCGTCGGCTTGACTCGCTATGTCAATAAAGGCCATCTGGCCCGTGCGACGCTCGAGGCGACCGCCTGGCAGACGCGCGAGGTGCTCGACGCGATGGAGAAGGACTCGGGCGTGACGCTCAAGGCGCTCAAGGTCGATGGCGGCATGGTCTACAACAACACGCTGATGCAGTTCCAGAGCGATGTGCTCGGCGTGCCGGTCATTCGTCCGAAGGTTGCGGAAACGACGGCTCTTGGCGCGGCCTATGCCGCCGGCTTGGCGACCGGCTTCTGGAGCAACCTTGAGGATCTGCGCCAGAATTGGCAGATCGACCACACCTGGGAGCCGAGTATGGACGCCGCCGCGCGCGATAAGCAGTACGCGATGTGGAAGAAAGCGGTCACGCGCACCTTCGACTGGGTCGAATGAGAGATTGTAGATTGTAGATTGCAGATTGCAGATTGCGCTGAGACAACCAATCTACAATCTGCAATCTGCAATTTGAAATCTGCAATCGGAACGGGGCGTGCGATGGTTAGCCTACTTATCGTTTCGCACAGTGCGCAACTCGCCGCCGGAGTCAGAGAATTCGCCAGTCAGGTGTCTGGCGGTAGAGTCAAGATTGTCGATGCTGGAGGAACCGCCGAGGGTGCGCTTGGGACCAGCATCGAGCGAATCCAAGCCGAATTGCAGAAAATCGTCTCGCCCGATGGAACGCTGGTTCTCGTCGATCTGGGGAGCGCTGTTTTAAGTGTTGAGATGGCGATCGAGGCGCTTGGAGCCACCCGAGTTCAAATCAGCGACGCCCCATTGGTCGAAGGCGCGTATCTCGCAGCCATTGAAGCATCTGCCGAATCAAGCCTGGAAGAGACCGCCGCAGCCGCTCTCCAAGCTCGCGAGATGGTCAAGGTACACCACTAGGAATTGTAGATTGCATATTGTAGATTGCAAATGAGCTTGTCGCTTTGCAATCTACAATATGCAATCTGCAATCTGCAATCTGCAATCGGATAGTTGGGGCTTTTCATGATCGAAACGACGTTGACGGTAACGAACGCGGTTGGCTTGCACGCCCGTCCGGCCGCGGTGTTCTATAAGAAAACGCGTGAGTTTAAGAGCAAGATTACTATCCAAAATTTGAGTCGCCCAGATAGCAAAGAAGCGCTGGTGAGTCCGTTTCAACTGCTTCAAATTGGCGTTTCACAGGGGCATCGGATTTGCCTGCGCGCCAGCGGCGAAGATGAGCAGGAAGCGATTGCGGCTTTGACAAAGCTGGTCGAGGAAAATTTCGGTGAAGCATGAACCACGTAGTCCTGTCTCAAAGGAAGCGCAAACCGCCGAATTAGTGATTCTCAAAAAATGCGACTGAAGTTGTAGTGCGTAGTGCGTAGTATGTATGTTTGTAACTACGCACTACGCACTACGCACGAGGTCATCATGTCTATCCACCTGAAAGGCGCTGGCGGCGCGCCCGGCATCGCGCTGGGGCGCGCCGTTTGTTATCGCCCGGTCGTGGTAGCGGCCAGCGATGCCGACGCCGATGCGGAGACGGCGCTGGCGCGTTTTGCGACGGCGCAATTGTCTGCGGCGGCCGCACTGAATGCACTGGCCGAGCGCCTGCATGCCGAAGGCCACTCTGAAGAGGCTGGTATTTTCGAGGCCCAGGCGCTGATGGCCGAAGATCCATACCTGAGCGACGAAGTCGCCCGGCGCGTGCGCGATCAGGGCCAGCCACTGATTGGCGCGATTGCCGCGACGATCGGCCAGATGCGCGCCGAGCTCGAAGCGCTCGACGACGAGTATCTGCGCGCGCGCGCCGCCGACATGGACGCGATTGGCCAATCGATTTTGGGCGCGCTGCATGGTCAGTCCGGCGCGCTGCGCGACCTGCCTGCCGGCGCAATCATTGTCGCGCCCGACCTGACACCGGCCGAGACGGCTGAACTGCGCAGCGGCGCGGTCGCCGGCTTTGCCACGGCCTATGGCGGGCCGACGGGGCATACGGCAATTCTGGCGCGTGCGCTCGGCATTCCGGCGGTGGTTGGCCTGGGCGCGGGCGCGCTCGATATCGCCGATGGCACCGAGCTCATCCTCGACGGCGACGCCGCGCTGCTGATCGCCGAGCCCGACGCGGCGGCGCGCGCCGACTACGCCCAGCGCGCCGCCGATCAGCGCGCCGCCGCGGCATGGCGGGCGCGCCTGCGCGACCAGCCAGGGCGCTTGGCCGATGGCCGCCCGATCGCGCTGTGGGCCAATATCGGCCATCCCGACGAAGCGAAAAACGCGTTGGAGCATGGCGCGGAGGGGATCGGTCTGTTTCGCACCGAGTTCTTATTCCTCGATCGCAGCGCCCCGCCGAGCGAGCAAGAGCAGTACAACGCCTACCGGCGCACGCTGGAGACGATGGCCGGCCGGCCAGTGGTGATCCGCACGCTCGATATTGGCGGCGACAAGCCGCTGCCGTATCTCGACATGCCGCGCGAGGACAATCCGTTTCTGGGCGTGCGCGGGCTGCGCCTGTGCATGCGGCGCACCGATCTGTTCGCCGCCCAGCTGCGCGCCTTGCTGCGCGCGGCGGTGCACGGCGACCTGTGGGTGATGCTGCCCATGGTGGCGACTCTCGACGATCTGCGCTGGGGTCGCGCTCAGCTGAACGCCGCCGCCGCCGCGCTGGCAGCCGAAGGTGTAGCGCACCGCGCCGATGTGCCCCTGGGGGTGATGATCGAAACACCCGCCGCCGCCGTCACCGCTGACCTGCTGGCGCGCGAGGCGGCGTTCTTCAGCGTTGGCAGTAACGACCTGACTCAATACACCATGGCCGCCGATCGCGGCCTTTCCGACTTGGCGGCGCGCTACCCGCACGATGCGCCGGCGGTGCTGCGCCTGATCGCCAAGGCCGCCGAGGCGGCCACACGTGCCGGCATCCCGATCGGCGTTTGCGGCGAGCTTGCCGGAGTGATTGGGGCAGCACCGCTGCTGGCAGGCCTCGGCGTTGTGGAGCTAAGCATGGCTCCTGCAATGATTCCGGTGATCAAGGAGCGACTTCAAGAAGTGACATTCGAGCAGGCGCGGGCGCAGGCGCGGGCGGCCATGAGCGTTTGAACCCGGAACGGCGGAGCAACGGAGGCAGCGGAAGTGAGGCGGGAGGATCGAGGTTTTTGGATGCCAAATCGCGGTCCCATGCGCGATATTGGCCTCTGCGGTCTACTATTCTCAATACTTTCCGCTCTTCCGCCTCTCCCCGTTCAAACCAACGACCGATTGCGACGCTCGACCTGGTGTGCTATACTACCGCTGCGGCAATGAAGCAGAGGAGTACCCGCCGGATGTGCCCACAGCGAGCCGGGGAGAGTGCAAGCCCGGTGGCGTGAAAGCGGGGAACGGCGCTGCGGAGCTGTTTTTTTGAGAGCGACCGCGTAGGAGCCAGGAGCCAGGAGTCAGGAGTCAGAATACCAGTGAAATCCCAAGCAACGCTGATTTCAATGGGCTTCTGAATTCTGAATTCTGAATTCTGAATTCTTCCGGTAACTGGGGTGGAACCGCGCATCACAACCTGATGCGTCCCCAGGCGACATTTCGATCGCCTGGGGCTTTTTGTTGCTCCAGGTCAGAGACTGGAGACTTGAGGCTTGAGACTTGAGGCTAGGATGTGATCAGCGCTAGCCTCCAGCCTCCAGCCTCTAGCCTCATCGCAAAGGAGGTTCCTATGCCTGCGACAACGCTCGAACAGGTCGTCGCGTTGGCCAAGCGGCGCGGCTTCGTCTTCCCTAGCTCCGAGATCTACGGCGGGCTCCAGGGGGTCTTCGACTATGGCCCGCTTGGGGTCGAGCTGAAGAACAACATCCAGAGCGACTGGTGGCGTACCAATGTCTATGAGCGCGACGATATGGAGGGCCTCGACGCGGCGATTCTCATGAACCGGCTGGTCTGGAAGTATTCCGGCCACGAGGAGACGTTCAACGACCCGCTGGTCGATTGCCGCAACTGCAAGAGCCGCTGGCGCGCCGACCATATCAAGGGCAAGTGCCCGAACTGCGGCTCGACCGACCTGACCGAGCCGCGCCCGTTCAATATGATGTTCAAGACTCAGGTCGGGCCGGTGGCCGATTCCGATTCGTTCGCGTATCTGCGCCCTGAAACGGCGCAGGGAATCTTCGCCAATTTCGCGAACGTGCTGGCGACCACCAGCCGTAAGCTGCCGTTTGGGGTCGCGCAGATTGGCAAAGGCTTTCGCAATGAGATCAACCCGCGCAACTTCCTGTTCCGCGTGCGCGAGTTCGACATGATGGAAATCGAGTACTTCGTGATGCCTGGCACCGACGAGCAGTGGCATGAACACTGGCTAGAAGCGCGTTTGAGCTGGTGGGCCGGCATCGGCGTGCCGCGCGATCAGATCCAGGTGTACGATGTGTTTAAGGCTGATCTGGCGCACTATTCCAAGCGCACCTACGATCTGATGTACAACTACCCGACGCTGGGCTACCAGGAGATCGAAGGAATCGCCAACCGCACCGACTTCGATCTTGGCTCGCACAGCCGCGACCAGGACAAGCTGGGCCTCACGGCCAAGGTCATCCCGAACCCGGATAGCCTGGCGCGACTGACCTACTTCGACCAGGCCAGCAACCGCCATGTCGTGCCGTTTGTGGTCGAGCCGTCGGCCGGCGTGGGCCGCTGCTTCCTGGCGGTCATGTCGGAAGCCTACGACGAGCAGATCGTCAAGGCCCCGCCGGCCGAGAAGGTCGAGGCGGTGGCGCAGGCGCTGCAGGCGTTCCTCAAATCGGTTGGACGCAACGAAAAGCTCGCCGCCGAAACGCGCGACGCGCTGCTCGAGCGCGGCGAGGCGATCGCCGCCGCGCTGCCCGAGGCGCTGCCGCAGATCGAGACGCTGCTGGCGATGCCGGGGGCCGATCAGATCGAGGTCGGCAAGAAGCTGCGCGGCCAGGCTCAGCCGGTCGCCGACGAGCACTTCCGCACGGTGCTGCGCTTTGTGCCGAAGATTGCGCCAGTTAAAGCGGCGGTCTTCCCGCTCAAGCGCAACCACGAAGGGCTGGTCGGCACCGCTAAGGGCATCCGCAAGGCGCTGCAGAAGACCGGCATGCGCACGGTCTACGACGACACCGGGGCGATTGGGCGGCTGTACCGCCGCCAGGACGAGATCGGGACGCCGTTCTGCATCACAGTCGACTTCCAGTCGCTCGAGGATGGCACCGTGACCGTGCGCGACCGTGACTCCATGGCGCAGGAGCGCGTCGCGTCGGGCGAGCTAGAGAGCTATCTGCGCGAGAAGATCGGGTAGTCGCCGATAGGGGATTGAGATGGAATTGATGTGGTGGCGCCCTTGCGGGCGCTTCGCGGGGGCAAGCCCCGCCACCACATCAGTTCTTTCTCGTTGTTCTAAGCCTGCTGCTTGAGATGCGCTAGGGAAATGTCGACAGTTACGCCGGGTCGCCATTTTGTATCCCTAACACTCGCAGTCGTAGTATCAGCGATACACCTTTGTCGGAACTGCGGGCGCCTGCATCCGCTGGCCCAGGCTAATGAGTTGTCTTCCGAACGCCTGCCGCAGCCGAGCGATCGGGCTGGGGGCCGCAACCCCGGTTGCCCGCTGTTGCCGCGCTGCCTCCGCCTCCTGAAGTCGTTCCTGATGCCGCACCTGTACCAATTGGTAAATCATCGGGTCGATCATGGTCGTGCTCCCTTCGTATTCGCTTATCGCTCCGTCGTTTGTCTGATGCCATTACACCATGAAGCCGGTTCCAATGGGTAGGGGAAAGTGATACAATAGACCATACCCAACCCATACACGACCCATACACCGCGTGGTATGTGTGCTGCAGAACACCCTTGCCGATCGGATTGCCAGCGGCACGCAACACGATGCGCTCAGGATCAGCAGCGGGCGGGAGAGATGGAATGGACGAACCAGCCTCGTTTGGCTACTGGGTGCGGCGGCGGCGCAAGGCGCTCGATTTGACGCAGGCCGACCTGGCGCGGAAGGTTGGCTGCGCGCTGGTTACGATCCAGAAGATCGAGGCCGAGGAGCGCCGGCCATCGGGCCAGATCGCCGCGCTGCTGGCCGAGCAGCTGCGCATCGCGCCCGACGAGCGCGCGGCGTTTCTTCGCTCTGCCCGCGGCGAGTTGGCCGTTGATCGGCTGCACGCGCCAGACGCGCCCGCCGTTAGCCCACAGCACAACTTCCCCATCCAGCTCACCAGCTTTATCGGCCGTTCGCACGAGCTGGCGACGATCGCGGCAATGCTTGCCGAGGCGCGCCTGCTGACGCTGACCGGCCCAGGCGGCACCGGCAAGACCCGTGGATCAATTCCCCGCCGGCGTCTGGCTGATCGAGCTGGCGCCGCTGGCCGACCCGCCGCTGATCGTGCCGGCGATCGCGGGGGTGCTGGAGGTGCGCGAGGACCCGGGCCGGCCGCTGCTGACGACGCTCAGCAATTATCTGCGCGAGAAGCAGCCGCTGCTGGTGCTGGATAACTGCGAGCACCTGATCGACGCCTGCGCGCAGCTGGCCGATATGCTGCTGCGGGCCTGCCCGCGCCTGCGCATCCTGGCTAGCAGCCGCGAGCCGCTGGGGGTGGCGGGCGAAGCATTCTTCCGCGTGCCGGCGCTGCCCACACCCGACCCGCACCACCTGCCGCCGCTCGATCAGGTGCTCGGCTATCCCGCCGTCCAGCTGTTCGTGGAGCGTGCGCGCACGGTCCAGCCAGCGTTCGAGGTGACGCAGGCAAATGCGCCACCGCTGGCGCAGGTATGCGCGCGCCTGGACGGCATCCCGCTGGCGATCGAGTTGGCAGCGACGCGGGTGCGCATGTTGCCACTCGCACAGATTGCCGCACGGCTGGACGACCGCTTCCGATTGCTCACGGGTGGCAGCCGGACGGCCGTGCCACGCCAGCAGACCTTGCAGGCGCTGATCGACTGGAGCTACGAGCTGCTGCCCGAGGACGAGCGCGCGCTGCTGCGCCGGTTGGCGGTGTTCGTTGGCGGCTGGACTCTCGAAGCGGCCGAAGCCGTCTGTGAATTCAGAATTGAGAATGAAGAATTGAGAAAAGCAGAAGAAGATCGCGTGGTTCTCAATTCTCAATCGCCCAGAGGGCACTCGATTCTTGATGTACTCGGGCACTTGGTAGACAAATCGTTGGTGCAGGTCGATCAGGCGGGTAATGCGGCTCGCTACCGCATGCTCGACACGATCCGGCAGTATGCCCTGGAGAAGCTGGCGGCCAGTGGCGGAGCGGATCGTGTACGGCGCAGGCATGCGCAGTACTACCTGGGGCTGACCGAGCGGGCGGAAACTCTGCGACCGGATGTGAACTGGCAGGCGCGCGCGGCACGGCTTGAGACCGAGCATGACAACCTGCGAGCGGCGCTGGCCTGGAGCCAGGCGACCGCGGGCGATGCAAGGATCGGGCTGCGGTTGGCAAAGGAATTGCTGTACTTATGGATGACAAGAGGGCATTGGACCGAGGCACGCGGCTGGTTGACACGGGTGCTGGCGCACCTGGAGGGGGCGGAGCGGACACCGTTGCGGGCCCAGGTGCTTACAAGTGCGGGGTGGATGTTTGCGCTTCTCGGCGACTACGTGGCGGCACAGGCCGCGTTTGCCGAGAGCCTGGCGATCTGCGACGATCTCGGGGACACTCATGAACGCGCTTGGGTGCTCAACCGATTAGGCTGGCTTGCGCGCGAACAGGGCGAGTCCACCATGGCGCGCGCCCGGCTGGAGGAGAGCCTGGAACTCTACCGGGAATTGGGTGACAGCAACGGCATCATTGAGGGATTGAACACGTTGGGGGAGGTCGCGGTCATACAGGAGGATCCCGCGCGGGCCACCACGCTGTTGGAGGAGAGTCTCGCCCTGGCCCGATCGCTGGGTGATGCGTATGGTACGGCCTGGGCGCTCAACCATCTGGGCCATGTCGCGCAGCTCGAGTACGATTACGGGCGCGCGGCGCGATTGCATAGGGAAAGCCTGTCCCTGTTCCCTGCATTTGGCCAACAGCATCCGGGGATCCCGTGGGCGCTTCATAGTCTCGGAGAGTGCGCGCTGGCGCAGAGCGACTTTGCGCATGCACAAGAGGAGTTGGCCGCAGCGTTAGCCCAGTTCCGCAACCTGGGCGATCGAGCCGGCATAAGCTGGTGTCTGGCCGGCCTTGGTAGTGCTGCAGCGCTGGACGAGGAGCCTGAGCGCGCGGCGCGACTGTGGGGCGCGGCCGAGGCGCTGCGCCAGAACATCGGCTGCAGGACGGCGCCGGCCGCCCGCGCGACCTATGAGCGGGCTGTTGCAGTTGCCCGCGCGCAGCTGGGCGAAGAAGCGTTCTCCGCGGCGTGGGCTGCAGACCAGGCGCTGCCGCTGGAAGACGCGATCGCCGAGGCGCAACGGGCCGACAACTAACGACTTGGACTTCAGCTTAGTCCATCGCATCGAAGCCCAGTGCAAAATCAATCGCATCACGGAGCTCGCGCAGTTTCTCGGGAGCGAGATGGGTGATATAGGCGCCGAGCTTGGCCTTGGAGATAGTTTGGAGATTATCGCAGTTCGCCGCACAATCGGTGACAAGGCCATCCGCTTCCGATAACACGACCTCCGATGGGATGGAGCGAATAGTTGTCGTGATTGGGGCAATCGTCAGCGATGTCAAATATGCGATTGCTGAATCACGCGTCAGGATGACCACCGGTCGGCGCTTATCGGGCTCCTTGAACGTGTACCAGTAGACATCACCTTGATTCATGGCTCGCCCCACGACTGCTCGGCATCCCAAACGTCAAACTCGCCGGGCATGACCGGATGGCGGGCGTAGCCCTGGGCATGCTGCTGTTCTTTTTCAAGCACGGCATAGTGGCGCAGGGCGAGGTGGAGTGCCGAGCGAATGAAGGCAGACCGGGTGGTCTGAAGCGTGGCGGTGAGCTCATCGACTTCGGCCAGCAGGTCGTCGTCAATGGTCATTTGAATCGTCTTCATTGCGCACCTCACGATGTGGATAATTATCCATAGTTTAATCCACAGTGGCAGGTAAGTCAAGGCTGAGACGGGCAAAGGTGAGGTGGCAAGGGCCGTAGTAAAGGCCAAACGAATAACACGGTAGCAGCGTTGACAGCGCCCGCCCAACATCGGATGAGGTTGTACCCCCTCCAAGATTCGTTTTGCCCAGTTGCGGCCACATTCCTGGCCACGACCGGGCAAAACAGTGTCATCTTCAGAGACGACCGACCGTCCCTCGAATCTCACCCCAAGATTTTACGAATGCAGCTCGCGGGGGGCTGCCGTCCTCGGAGGGGCAGGCTGGCTGACACGCGCGCCGAGTGCGCTGCGCAGCTGATCGATCAGGTTGCGGCCGGCCGGCTTGGTCGCCTGTCGGCGAGCCTGTGCGGCTGCTTCGAGCCGCTCACGAAATAGAACTTCGTTGAGTCGTATCAACATTGGATCCATCATTGTCACTCTCCATATAGAAGGGCGCATCGACCATTGCCGTGATGGACAGCATACGAACTATGTGATGCTACCCTGCACGGTCGCGGGGCGCCCAATACGATGCCTTGGCTTTGACATAGCCCTACCAGCGGCCTGTGCTGCCAGGATATGATCTCATTGTGCCTGGGAAACAGTGTCGCACACGTGGGCGGTGTGACAGAGGTGCGGCTCCGCACGGATGTGTGGTAGCTGCGCTGAGCCAATGATTACCATCGTAACACTGCAGCGAGCCGAGGTCGGCCTGTCGTCGTTGTGCCGTTCAGTGCCGCTATGCTTCCGGGGCTGGCTCGCATCATTGGCCGCCACTATTGTA
>WNGB01002678.1_pt1 | contig 51343 bp, 44 predicted proteins | sample 5400681 | NCBI WGS metagenome assembly WNGB01 (sample SAMN13153367, study PRJNA577476) | soil metagenome | isolation source: 115 cm soil or saprolite under grassland replicate 2 | place: USA:California | collected 2016-06-15
TTGTGAATGAGTGTGCCGTCAGGACCGCGTGCGAACACGGTGAGGCGTGAACCAGCCATGACCGCAGATGGGCTAGAGCTGATCTGCCCAGCACCGAGCGGGATCCAATCAGTCCAGCCATTCTCGTAATACTTGTGAATGAGTGTGCCGTCCGGACCGCGTGCGAACACGGTGAGGCGTGAACCAGCCATCACCGCAGATGGGCCGACAATCAGAGGATTGAGCGGTGGCACCGGCCTGCTGGTCGGCACCGACGTGTTGGTCGGTGTCGGCGTATTGGTCGGCGGCACCGACGTGTTGGTCGGTGTTGGCGTATTGGTCGGCGTCGGCGTGTTGGTCGGTGTCGGCGTATTGGTCGGCGGCACCGACGTGTTGGTCGGTGTTGGCGTATTGGTCGGTGTTGGCGTATTGGTCGGCGGCACCGACGTGTTGGTCGGTGTTGGCGTGTTGGTTGGTGGTACAAGGGCCTTTGGCGTTGCCGTTGAGGGATTTGCCATTGGAGCGGCGGCGTGGGAAACTGGGGCGATTCCAATGTTCTTGAAAATCAATAAGCCTACTACCCCTAGAGATATCAGTAGCACTACTGCTCCAATGTACACGCCAATGCGCCGAGACGCAGGAACCTTTCTGATAGTTGGCACATCTTGTGTAGATGGCGCTTCCTCGTCATTAGGATGATCCTCAACGGCCACACCCCAAGAATGTAGGCTTTTCTTGACGTGTCGTATATGGTCGCGAGCCTCTTGGATACCATGAGCAATACCTGGGGGCGCAAGCAGTTCACTGAGTATTGCTCGCTGTTTAAGGTATTGGGCTAGTGTGCGGCGATAGGCAGCTAAAAGTTCCTGTTGCGCCTTGATTTCTTCTTCACTTGGCATGACTCTACTCGCTTGCTGACAAATACTACTATGAAAGGTCCTCCAACGCGGTCGTTTCTGGTTGGGTGACTGCCTGGAGCGTTGCCGCTCCGCACGCACCAATGGTATCAAGGAGTGGCGCCAGAACACACAGCGATCACCTGCAGGTTCGCTGCAGGTTTCAACAGGTTGCGGCGGATGGTTGCCGATGCAGGCGTAGGGGAGCGCACAGATCATGCAGCCTTAGGGTAGCGACGTGGATGAAGATGTAGCGAAGATCAGGCCGTGCGGGTAGATCTACCCACACACGCGGGGTTGACGCGAGTGAGACCGCTCAGAGCACGAGCTTGTAGCCAAAACCGCGCTGGGTCTGAATGAAGTTGGTGACCGGGTCCACCTGGCGGAGCTGGCGGCGCACGCCGGCGACGACGCCGTCGAGCGCCTGGCTGTCCAGGCCCGGATCGTAGTCGCGGCCCCAGATCGCCTCGCAGCAGCTTTCGCGCGTGCACACATCGCCGGCGTGCTGATGCAGATGGTATAGCAAGCGAAACTGCGCGGGCGTGAGGTCCACCGGTTGCTGATCGAGGACAAATTTCAGCACGTGCTCCTCGTAGCGCAACCGGCTGGCGGTCTCGACCGTGGGATCGGGATCGATGAAGCGCAGCAGCGCCAGCGCTGGACCCAGCCCGATCACGTCGTAATGCTTCAGCGTGTGCTGGTCGTAGATGCGCCGATTGTTGACGAACGTGCCGTTGGCACTGCCGGCGTCACGCAGCACATAGCGCGGGCCATCGCGCTCGATCCGCGCGTGCAGCCGGGAGACCGTGGTGCGCGGCACGACGATCTGGCAGGTGGGCGAGCGCCCGATCGTACAGATGTCGGGCGCTAGCGGGTAGTCGGGCGGCTGGATGTCAGCGTCGAGCGCGAGAATCCGGGCGATCTGGTTGCCAGATGGCGCGCTCATAAAAACCTCGCAAGATGGAAACCGGCGCCACACCCAAAGGGTACCCGGCGTGCGGTTGTTTCCCACCTGGAGTTCATGCTACGCCTCTATTTTACTCCCCGCGTCAACTGGCGCCATCCCTTTGAGTCATTCAGCTTGTTCGGAGGATGCGTATGCGCTATACTACTGTCATTACCAATACCGCTTGTGCTATTACTCATCACGACGGTTTGTGCGCTCGATGGTGTTGTCCGACTGGTTGCATGGCACACACTGCTCGGCTGTGCGCGGGTTGGTTCGCTTGCTATGCTTCGAAAGCGAGGAACTCCGGCGCCGGATGCCCAGCCTGGTGTGCCACGGAAGGACGGGCAGGAACATGCACGATGCGCCACGGCTCTGTGTTCGATGTGGAGCATATTCCAGTCCCAGAGCACGTTATTGCCGCGCCTGCGGCACGAAGCTGATCGATACCTTGCCGTCCGGCGCGCTGCTTGGCCAGCGGGGGCGGTATCGCATCGAAAAGTTTCTTGGCGGCGGCGGTTTCGGTCAGGTATACCTGGCCTGTGATATTCCGCTCAACCGCCCCTGTGTGGTCAAGCGCCTCGCCATTGATGATGCCTGGAGCCCCGAAGAACGGCAGCGGGTGCAGGATCAGTTTCAACGCGAAGCGCTGCTCCTGGCCACGCTGAACACGCCCGGCCACCCCAACATCCCTGAGATCTATGAGTATCTGCCGGAGCATCACTGTCTGGTGATGAAATATGTCGTGGGGCGCAGCTTGGGGCAGGTACTCAGCCGGCGCGCCGGGCCGCTCCCGGTCGAGACGGCGCTCAGCTATGCGCGCGATGTGTGCGCGGCGCTCATCGACATGCACCGCCGTCCGGAGCCGGTGCTGCACCGCGATATCAAACCCGACAATATCCTGATCGACGAGACCGGCCGGGTCTGGCTGATCGATTATGGTCTGTCGAGCAGTACCCGGGCCGGTGGGACGTTCGGCTTTACGCCACCGGAACAGTGGGCAGGGAAGACGGAGCCGCGTTCGGATATCTATGCGCTGGCGATGACGCTCTATGTGATGTTGACGAACACGTTCCCTGAGCGCGAGCTTCGTGCTGCGATGGCCCGCGGTGAGGATGCGGCTCTGCCGCCGCTGCACCAGATCAATCCTGCCGTCGGCCCAGAGATTGAGCAGTTGATCCAACGCGGCCTGGCGGTGGCCATCGATCAGCGCCCGAGCGCCCAGCAGTTCCTTGCCGGGCTGGAGGCTATCCTCAACCGCCCGGTCATCCCGCCCACCTTCGCCCCCGACCGCCCGCCCGAGGTCCAGGGGTTCGTCGGGCGCGCGGGTGAGCTTGCCGAACTGAGCAAGCGGCTGGCCAGGGATAACCAGGTGGTGCTCACCGGTTTGGCGGGTGTCGGCAAGACCTGCCTGGCGGTCATGCTCGCCCGAGGTGCTGGCGATCCCGGTCGTGTCTTCTGGCACACCTGTCACCCGCATGAGACGGCCGACCGGATGATCCGGACACTGGCGGCATTTTTGACCGAGCATGGCCAGGCCGAACTGCTCCGACTTCTGCAGCACGCGGCCCAGGGCCACCAGTTCTTGAGCTTCGAGCAGACCTGTGACTACCTGCTGGAGTTGCTGCGCGGGCGGCACTACCTGCTCTGCCTCGACGATGTCCAGCTTGTCGACGACGACGGGCAGTTCAGGTTGCTGGCCCATCGGCTGCACACGGCTGCCCGAGCCGGCGAGCTCGCGCTCATCGTCACCGCACGGCAGGTTCCTGCCTGGGTCCAGAGCGGCGAGATTGTGCCGCTGCCCGGGCTGAACGACGCCGACGCACGGAGCCTACTGCAAAGCCGCGGGGCGGCGCTTCCGACCGAACTGGCCAGCCAATTGCTGGCTCGCACCGAGGGCAATGCCAAGTTGCTCCACCTGGCGATTGATGTACTGCAACGGGCTGGCGATCCAGCGCGTCTGATGGCCGCGCTGGCCGAGACCAACGATATTGCCGGCTATTTGCTGCACCAGGTGCATGAGGGGTTAAGCGAGGCCGAGCGGGCGGTGATGAGTGCGGTTGCGGTGTTGCTCGGCTACGGCGGCTCGCGCGATGCCATTGAGTTCATCCTGGGTATCGATGATGGCTGGGATCTGCTCACCGGCCTGCGCGATCGCTATCTGTTGATCGCGACACCCGGCGCTGGCGGAGTGGAATATGTGCAACATGCCATGTTGCGCTCGTTCTACTATCAGCGGCTCAGTCAGAGGCGCCGGCGCGACCTGCATCGTCGCGCCGGGGAGTACTACGCCAGCCGGCAGCCAGACGTGCTCAAGGCCGCCCGCCACTTCGTGGAGGCCGGTGAGCACCTGCGGGCGGCGCAGCTCGCTACGGCCGATACGGCGGCGCTGATCGACCAGGGCGAGGCCGAGCCGCTCCGCCGCCTGCTGGAGCACCTGCGGCCGGAGCAACTCGACAGCGCAACTTGGAGCGCGGTTTGTACCGCTCTGGGCGAGGTGGACGCGCTGATGGGCGACTACGAGGTTGCCCGCGGCAAGTTCACACAGGCATTGCGCTCCGATGCGACCCTGACCGCTAGCCCCGCCCAGGTTGAAGCCCAGGCGCGCCGCTATCGCCTGCTGGCCCTGGTCGGTGAGCGGACCGGCGCCTATGAGCAGGCTGAGGCCGATTGCCGCAACGGCCTGGCGCTGATCAAGCAGTTGGATCAGCCCAACGCCGAGGCGGCCCGACTCCATGAGCAGCTCGCCACCGTGCTGTGGCGCGTGAGCGAGTTCGACGCCGCCGAAGTGGCCTGCGCCTCCGGCCTGTCCGCGCTGCCTTCCGGCAAGGCCACCCGCCGCGAGCGCATCCAGCTCTGGCAATTGCTGGCGACGATCGATATCGAGCGTGGCCGCTATGACACGGCCATCGAGGTACTGGAGCGGAGCCTGACCCTGGCTCAGGAACTCGGCGAGCGGGCGCTGCTTGCGCTGGTGCAGTACAACCTGGGCACGGCCCACCATCATCGCGGTGAGGCCGAGCAGGCCGGGCGCGCGTATCAGGAGAGCCTGCGCATCCGGGCCGAGCTGGGCGATGTGGCCGGGCGGATCGCCGCGTTCAATGGCCTGGGGCTAGTACATATGGCGAATGACGAGGCGCAGGAGGCAATCGACTGCTTTACGGAGAGCAGCGCGCTCTGCGAGCGCCTGGGCATGCCAGGCCATCAGGCGATGGCGCTGCTGAATCTGGGGCAGCTCCAGCTGGAGCACGGCCGGCTCGACGCGGCGCAGGCCAACCTGAAGCGGGCCTGCGCGATCTACACCGGCTTGAACAATCGCCTCCGCATCGCCCACTGCCGTTACCTGCTGGGTGACCTAGCCCTGCTCGAGGGCCAGCCTGGCGTAGCGTTGGATGAAGGCACGCAGGCCCTGGCCCTGGCGCAGCTGCTGCGCAGCGTTTCCTTCGAGGCGTGTGCGCTGCGAGTGATCGGAGAGGCGCTGCATGCCCAGGGCCAGCTCGCGGAGGCCGAGACCCGCCTGGCGCGTGCCTGGCAGCTGCAGACCGAGGTGAACGACCCCTACGACACGGCGCTGATCCTGGCGGCCTGGGCGGCCCTGGCGCTGGATCAGGGCAGCCCGGATCTGGCGCGGTCGCGGGCTCGCGAAGCCCTGACGCTGGCCCAGGAACAGCACATGGCGCTGCTGATCGCCCGGCTGGAGGCGCTGCTGCGGCGGATCGATGGCGACGACGAGCGGCTCACGGCTGCTAAGGTCAAATCTGCAGAAAAATGATGGAGTAATAGCACAATTCGTCGCAGAAGATTCTCGGACATGGGTTCTCTGACAAAACGCTCCGAGCGGCCAACTAAGCATCCCAAAAGCTCTTGCAAGAATGCCAAGAATAGCCCATTGAGATGGCGTTCGGATGATCCTCGACTTCGTGATTGAGTTCGATCGGGCCCAGAACATGATGTCGCACACGCAGCCCGCACAAACGATTGTTGCCGAAAGCCATGCGCCGCCCGCGCCACATGAGTGCGAATCCGCACTCGAATACGCCTGCGAGCGTATCGTCGACGCCGGCCTCGCCGGGGCGCGTTGGGTTATCCTTTCCGAAGGATATATCCCTGGCTACCCGGCCTGGGTCTGGGCGTTGCGCCCCGGCGATGATCCGCTGCTCAATGCGCTCCACGCTGAGGCGCGCGCCAACACGGTGCGTGTCCCCAGCGCCGTAACCGACCGGCTGTGCCGGGTGGCCCAGCGCGCACAGGTCAACGTGGCGATCGGCGTGATCGAGCGCGACACTGCGGACGATAGCGCGGCCTACTACAACACCCTGCTCTTCATCAGTGCCCAGGGGCGGATCGTTGGAACGTATCGTAGCCCCTGTGAAGCTACGCAGCGCGACTGGGTCCTAGCCGCGAACCAGGCGCTGGCGCACGAATCCTCAGCTGTATCTCGCAGCGGTGGGATTTAGCGGCGGATGTGTCCTTAGCCCCACCGCTGCTTGATATACTCGATCGTCTGCTACGCTACTGGCTGCGCGCCGCGCCTGACCTCCTGTACCACCCAGCTGTTGCCATCGGGGTCGCTGAAGGAGAGGAACGATCCATAGTCGCGGCGTTCCGGGTCCGGCCCCGGCGCCTGTTTGCCCGCATCGAAGTGGAAGATCTCGCTGGCGTCCACCCCGCGCTCGACGAGCTCGGTACGCGCGGCGACGATGTCGGAGACGACCAGGTGCAGGCCCTGGACGGAGCCCGGCGCTGCTTTCGTGATCCCTATCCCGAAGCTGATCGAGCACGCCGAACCCGGCGGCGTCAACTGGATGACGCGGAAGTCATCGCTGGCGCGGTGGTCGACGTCCAGCTTGAAGCCGGCCTTGTCGATGTAAAATGTCTTGGCGCGATCCACGTCCGCGACGGGAAGTAGCACGAGTTCGAGCTTCCAATCCATGACACATTCTCCCTTTCTGGTATCTGAATCAGCGTGCGCTGATCCCACTGTTCACGTTGATCACCGACGCAGTGATGCCGCTGCCCTTATCAGAGGCGATAAAAGCCGCTGTGTTCGCGAATTCCTGGATGGTCGGCCGCTTGCGCAGCATCGACATCGACACGAGCATGTCCTTGGCTGCGTGAAGGGGATCGTTTTCCATTACGACTCCCGCAGTCCATAGGCAAGCGACTCGGACTCCGCGCGGCCCCACCTCGGCGGCCAGGTAGCGCATGAACGACTCCGTGGCCGCGTCGGCCGGTCCGGTACCGCCCATTGCCCAGACATCCGGCGATGTCCAGGCCTCGCCGGAGCCGCTGGTTATCATGAGTATGACGCCGGATCCCTGCTGAACCATGTGGCGGGCCGTGGCTCGGGCGGTGATGAAGTTCGACCGCACTCCCGTCGTGATCGGGCACATGAAGTCGTCGGCTCTCATGTCGAGCAGGGGTGTGCCCTGGACATCCCCACGTGAGATCAGGTTGAGCGACACGTCGATGCTGCCGGCCTGCGCAGCCACCGCCTGGGCGTGCTTGTCGACGGCCTGCTCATCCAGCGCGTCGACCACGTCCACCTCGGCGGAACCGCCGGCCGACATGATTTCCTTCGCCACCGCGTCGAGCTTCGCCCGCGTGCGCCCAACCAGGAAGACCGTGGCCCCCTCGCGCGCGAAGGTGCGGGCGACACCGCCGCCGATCCCGCCTCCGGCCCCGTAGATGATCGCGTTCTTGTTTTCGAGCAGCATGGCTATCCTCCTGCTAAACATTAGTACTTCGTTCGAGTAATCCTGATGGGATGAACGTCGGACGACGAACGTCTGCAATTCCGGCGTTCGTGCTTCGTCCTTCGTCTATCCGGCAAAATATGCTCGGACGGACCACTAGACATGCGTGATCCACTGGCGGATGACATCCGCAAGGCGGATCGTCGTGCGTCAATGTCGTTCAAATCGCGAAACGTAGCCGACGCTCGGTCCTTCGCAAGCCACTCAAGCAACGATTCCGGGTCGGCGATCGCGATGCCAACGCTTGCACTCTCGCGTGTTTTCGCACCCAAGTGCAGGATAACTTGGTTCTCCGTCCTTCGCGCGAAGATGCATGGTAGCGAAGTATTCCGATGTGCGGAAGCTCGGCGCGTTCCACTTGATGCCTTCGGCGATGCTTGGGTCGGCGCCGAGAATAACCTGCCTGAGGGCGAGAATCTCTGGCTTGAATGGGTGATCGAGCGATGCAAGAAAGGCCTCGACGTTCTCAGGCGCGGACGCACTGCGCTTGGTTGGCTTTGGACTGGAGTCTTTCGATGCCACGGCGCACTCCTTTGTTAGGCCAGCGTCGCGAGGTACTCGGCCAGGCGATCGAAGCTCACGGAGACGCCTTCCTGCATCCCGGTCTGGAGCGCTGCGTCGCGCGCCGCCTTCGACGGGTAGCGTACCCGGCTTGTGATCGTCGTCTTGCCGTTCGCCTCGGAGAGGGTCAGCGTGTTGAGCGTTTCGGGCCAGGCGCCGCCCCACGACTCGGTTGAGACGACCCGCTCGGGCGGTACGATCTCCTGATACACGCCATGCATCTCCATCTCGGTACCGTCAGAACGGCGCCAGACGAAGTGCCAGGCCCCACCTGGGCGGAGATCGATCTCGCAGACGGGCATGGTCCAGCCTTCCGGGCCCAACATCCAGTGCGGCAGGTGGGCGGGGCTGGTGTGGACCTCGAAGACCAGCCGGCGCGGCGCGTCGACGACGCGCGTCATGACGATCTCCAGATCCGATGGCGTCGTGAACGTCGCGGCATCGAGCCTAGTTGCTGGGGTCATGATTGCTCTCCTCTTCTTTCAGCTGTTGGAGGTATGCATCCAGTCGTTCGTAGCTCGCGTCCCAGAAGCGTCGATAGCCCTCGGCCCACTCGGCGACATCCTTGAGCGGTGCAGCCTCGAGCCGGCAGGGCCGCCACTGCGCCTGGCGCCCCTGCGTGATCAGCCCGGCACGCTGTAGCACCTTGAGGTGCTTGGTCACGGCCGGCGGGCTCATCTTGAATGGCTTGGCGAGATCCTTGACCGATGCCTCGCCCTGTGCGAGGCGCGCAAGGATAGCACGGCGCGTCGGGTCGGCAAGCGCCCCAAAGATGATGCTGAGCTGATCAGATGACATTTAAATACCTACTGGTTAATTAACCTACAGGTGAATTATAACAAACCCTCGGTTGCTTGTCAAGCATGCGCATCGATCATATTCCACTACGATCCACGATTTTATCGTAGTGCTCCGTTGTATAGATAGCAGTCCCGCACAGCAACGTTTTGTCAATCACACCTGCTCAAGCTGCGTGTGGAATCGGCGCAAACCGCCTTGCGTGCGCTTTCGGATTAGATGGAGACAGAACGATGAAAACCCGATCACTCACCCCCGAGCTCATTCACTCTGGTTGGGCCAATGGCCAGCCGGCAAGCAAGCTGCTGGTGCTCGTCCATGGCTATTTTAAGACCGCCGGGTCGCTCAGGCCCCTGCTCGACGTGCTGCGACAGGATGTGGCGCTCAAAGAGTATGACTTCTTGCTGTTGCCCTATTCCGTTGGGCGCTTGGTCAACGCTACCCCCGATAATCTTGCGCTAGCCCTGAACAGCAGCCTCACCAGTATGCTGAGCGGCGATTCAAACTACACGACAATCACCTTGCTCGGCCATAGCTTGGGGGGCTTGCTCGTGCGGCATATGTACCTGATCGCAAAAGGGGTAACCCAGGTAAGCGATGCCACAATAGGCCAGGCCTGGGCTGATCAGGTGGAAACGCTCATTCTGGTGGCCAGCCCCAATCGCGGAATCTCCTTACAGCGCTGGGGTAGGGCCGGGCGGCTCTTCATTCGCCTTGCAGCGCGATTAGGGATGGCCAAGCTGATCTACTCGGCGCTGCCGGGCAGCGAGTTCATCACGAACCTGCGCCTGGACTGGATGGAGGAAATGTACCGGCTCGGCGATGCGGCGCCTAAGGTCGTGCAGGTGCTCGGCACACATGATAGTGATGTCCAGCGCGAGGACAGCATTGATGTCGTTCAATTCAAAAACGCCTGTCATCTATTTGTGGCTGACGAAGATCACAATAGCATTATCGATGTCCACCCTGGAGATGAGAAATACCTCTTCATCCGCGATGCGATCAACATGGGCGAGCGGCTTGAGCGAGCGGCCGTAGAAAGCCCTGCTGGGATGGACAATGGCGCTGCAACCACCGAGCAGGCCTCGGCGGTTGTGTTCCTGGTACATGGCATCCGCGACTATGGCGCCTGGATGGAACCGCTTGACAAGCTGATTGGCGTGCGTGATGCGCAGATCAAGCGAATCAGGCCGAGCTATGACTACTTCTCGCTGTGCCAGTTTGTACTGACGCCGCTGCGGCGCAGCAAGCTCGCCTGGTTCCGCGATCAGTATACGCAGGCGCGCGCAAAGTATCCAGGCGTGCCGATCCACTATATTGGGCATAGCAACGGAACCTATATTTTGGCCAATACGCTTAAGCGCTTTCGCTCGATCAAAGTCGATCGCGTGTACTTCGCCGGCAGCGTGCTGCCGCGCGACTTCGACTGGCAGGATCTGTTCGAGCGCGGGCAGCTGAAGGTGCTGCGCAACGATTGCGCCGCAGCCGACTGGCCGGTCGGCGTGGTCTGCGCTGGGCTCAGCCCGATCATGCCGCGCGAGCTGGGTATCGCCGGCTACCAGGGGTTCACCTACGGCGATGGGGCTCAAGCCCGCCAGCTGCGCTATATCGCCGGCGGGCACGGCGCGGCCATGGATGGCGCCGACAAGCAGGCTTCGATCGCCGACTTTATCACCGGCCAGAAGGATGCCGATCCGCCGCTCACCACACCCAGCCAGTGGTTTGAGCTGGCAAACAAGTTCGCGCCGTTTCTGTTCATATTTGCCGTCGCGCTGTTTATTGCCATACTATGGGTATTGATATCGATGGCGCTGTGGGGAGGGCTGCTTGGGTTGGCCGGCTCGCTGCTTGGTCTGATGATGCTCATGTTTCTGTTCCTGCGCATTTGAAGTAGGGTTTTCGCTCATGGCTGTTCGGCCTGCAGCAGCGAGCTTTATTGGGTATCGTTTTTCGCCTGTAGGGCGAAAAACGATACCCAAAGAGTTGAAAACCACTGGTATTTGCCAAGGCCGCCGGCCTGCGATCAAGCGCGGCCGGCGCTGGTTCGCCACCATCGCCATGTATCGAGCGCTACCGCCAGGATGTCGATTGCGCCTCACTCGCCGCGCTGCGCCCGCTGATACAGTGCCGTGCCGTAGAATTCGTACGACGCGGCGCGATCGGGGAAATCCACCACGTGGACGGTGAAGCGCGCCGGCAGGCCGTTCTCGGGGCAGTGCTGCCTGAAGAAGTCGGCGTAGGCGCGTGCATAGGCGCTGCGCAGGCGCTCCAGCTCGCTTGCATACCCGGCTGGGTCGGCCACGGGATTGGGCGATTTCGGCTGCGCGCGGAAGGCATGGATCTCGACGAAGTCCACATCGGCGATCGATTGGCAGATGCCGGCTTCCTGGAGCCACTGCTCCCAGCACTGAAACACCAGCGGGATCTCACGATCCGGATCCATGGTGACAACCTTGTCGCGACCCAGGATTCCGGCCGCTGAGATGCCCCCGGTCAGCCCCGACAAGTACAGCTTCAGGTCGCCATCGGGCTGCGCCTCCACCACCAGATTCGATAGCACCGGCGCGTCGCCCTCAAAGTAGTAGGTCAGCTTCCCGCGCCGTTTGATATTGAATGGCATAATCTTGTCTCCTTTGAGGACAAAGAAGCCAGAAGCCAGAAGCCAGGGAGCGGGGTCATGAGCCAGAATTGGCGCCGCATCGCTCACCCGTTCATCGTGTCTCCTAACCCCCAACCCCTAACCCCCAACCCCTGCGCTCGCAAGCACCCGCCGCAGCGCCACCAGCACCAGCGCGGCTTCGCCGGGCTCGATCGTCTGCGGATTCAGCGCGATGCAGTCGGCATCGATCACCCCGACGGCTACGGCCGGGTCGCCCGCCAGCAGCGCCGCCACGACCTGGTCGCGAGTCAGGCCACACACGCTGTCGAGGCGAACGATCGCACGGCCGAAGGGTTGCCCGGCCTCATTTGGGTAGCCGCGTGTCGCTGCGACACCTTTGATCGCCTCCAAGCCGGCGATCCAATCGCGCACGATCGCCTCGTAGCCCGCGATCAGCGCCGGCTCATCCTGCGCCAGCGACCACTCGACTGCGGCCAGGATACCCAGCAACTCCTCTTTGCCAACCTTCATCGGTCGGCCGATGCTGCTGTTGGGGTTGCCATTAGCCTGGCATGCGGCGATCAGGTCGGCCCGGCCAAGCACCAGGCCGCTTGGCTGTGGGCCGCGCAAGCCCTTGCCGCCGCTGAAGATCGCCACGTCTGCGCCTAGCTCGTTCGTGAAGCGCCAGAGATTGGCGATCGGCGGGATCTGCGCGGCAGCATCGACCAGCACCGGCACGCCGCGCGCATGGACGATCTCGATCACCTCAGGCAGTGGCAGCGCGCCGCGCGAGAAATGTTCGCCGGCGAAGTAGACCACGCATGCCGTCTGGGGAGTGATCGCCGCCTCCAGATCCCGGCGCTGTGTCATCTCCAGCGTGCCCATCTCGATCAGCCGCGCGCCGGTCTGGCGAATCGCGTAGTCGTAGCCATTACGCTGGCTGCGGTGTACGATCACCTCGTTCTTGCGACCATCGAGCTTCGGAAAGCCCGCGATCGCGGCTGGATCTGCGCCGGCGATGCAGGCCGCCGTGGCAAGTGCGACGCCGGCCGCCGCGCCGCTGGCGACATAGCAGGCCTGGTTGTGCGTCAGCTCGGCGATGCGCGCGCCGACCCGCGCCTGTAGCTCCGGCAGATCGACGAAGGCCTGGGCGCCAGCCGCCATAGCTGCCAGAACCGGCGGCGGCATGCGCGAGCCGCCCAGCCGTGTCAGTGTCGCCGCCGCGTTGATGATCGGCTTGATACCGAGATCTTCGTATGCGATCATTGGTTTTCCTTTAGAGTTTCTATCTCCCACAGCCGCGGCTTCGGCGCCACCCCGAGCTGCTTGGCCAGCCAGGCATCCAGCCAATCGTGATCGGTGCCGCCTTCGTGGGTCAGCCGATACTGCTGGGCGTGCTGGCCGAGCGCATTGAGCAGCGGCGCCAGCCACTCCGGCCCGCCGACCGCCTGCGGGTCGCCCAGGCTCAGCAGCGTGGCGGCCATGACGCGCGACGCATGGTATTGCGGGTCGAAGTAGGCCAGGCTCGCGGCCACGGCGACGCGACGCTCGGGGTGGCCGCGCAGATGGTCGTTGATCTCCTCGATCGGGTACTCGTCGCCGCGGGCACAGGCATCCAGCATGCGGTAGAACATCAGCCCGTCGATGCGCGCGGCGCTGAACTGCGCGCGCCGCGCCGCCGTCAGCAGCGCCAGGTCGTCGCCCACAATGCCGACGCGTGTGGTATCGACCTCGGGGCTGCCCAGCAGGAACTCGGCGCCGCGCAGGCAGTCGGCCACGATGCTGCGGTAGATGTAGCTGTGCGGGTCGTCGATACCCTGCGTCAGCAAGCCGGGGTAGCTGGCCGCGAAGGGCTGGTCGGCCAGCCGCTGGCCACGGTGCATCAGCACCAACGTGGCGTAGCGCGCGCGGTCGTCGTAGTGCGGCGGGTTATTGACGCTGCCATAGCGCGGCGTGATCAACAGGCCGGGAAACGGGCCAGTGCCGATCGGCACGCTATAGTAGCCGAAGATGCGATAGGGGCCGATGCTGGTCAGACGCAACGCATAGAAGCGGGCGAAGTCGGTGCAGCGCAGTGGCAGGAGCTCTAGCTCCGGCGCGGCGTCGTAGCGCGCCAGCTCTGCGTCCAGCCCATCCCAATAGGCGTCGAAATCAGCCGGCGGTAGTATGTCGGACACGCTGGTTTCCTTTGCTTTATGGTACTTTTCTTCTTTTGTCTATCATTTTTCGCCCGGCCGGGCGAAAAATGATAGACAAACAGTAAAAACCCGTGATATGCGCAATCTACAATCTGCAATTGCACTAATATCCCGGCCGCAGGTGCTTGGCCAGGAAGGCTTGAACATGCGCCATCTCCCAGTAGGCGCCCGAGTCGTGGGCGCAGCGCGGGTAGGCGTGGATCTCCTTTGGGCAGTTGAGCGCATTGTAGAGCGCATAGCCGGTCTCCGGCGGGCAGACATCGTCGCCCAAGCCGACATAGAGCAGCATCGGGCAGCGAATACGCGGCGCGAAGTTGATCCCATCGAAGTAGTTCAGCGTCGCCCGCACATCGGCAGCCCGCTCAGGATAGAGCCGCAGGTAGTCGTTGATCTCTTCATACGGCCAGGAATGTGTCAGCGCGATCGCGTCCATAAACCCGCACAGGTAGGGCGCGCCGGCCGCGCCAGCTGTGATCGCATCCGATCGCAGCGCGGCGGTGATGATCGTCAGCGCGCCGCCCTGGCTGCTGCCATGCACGCCGATGCGTGTCTGATCCACCTCCAGCCGCGTCTGCACAAAGTCGACCGCGCGCGCGGCATCCACGTAGAAGCCGCGGTAGCTGTAGGTGTGGCGATCAACAATATTGTGGGTCAGCAGGCCGGGGTAGCCAGGGTTGAAGTGCAGGTTCGAGCGCAGCTTGCCACGCGGCGCCACCCCCACGGCGGCGTAGCCCAGCTTCGCCCACGACTTCGGCAGCGTTGGCTCGGAGATGTAGCCCGGCACGATCAGCAGCGCCGGATAAGGCGGTGGCAAATGCTGCGCCTTCGGGATGCAGTACCATCCGGCGATCCGCAGATCGTCCAGGCTATCGTAATGAATCTCGAAAACGTCTACCTCGGTGGTCGATCGTTCCGGCACATGGGTCAGCGACGGGTTGAGCGGGATCGCGCGCGCTTCAGCCAGGATCGCCTCCCAAAACATATCGAAGTCGGGCGGACGCAGTGTCGTGGTGCCGTAGGTATCGGCGGGTTTGCGCGGTTCGACCAAGCGGGCGCTCCTTATACTCTACAGATGCGAGATTGCGGTGCCTATGTCAATCTTTTATCTTGCTTCTCAGCCGTGTACCGAGAGCGGATCGTCGGGTGAGCGGTCGTCGGGGGCATTGGCAACCGCGCCGGGCGGGAGCGGCACCGGGCCATGCAACAAAGGGTCGTGCGTGCGCTGCATCCAGGTCGTGAGGCGCTGGCGCATATCCTCCAGCACGACGCGCATGGTTGGGTCGTCGGCGCGGTTGTTGGCCTCATTCGGATCGAAGATCAGATCATAGAGCTGTTCAGTGGCAAGCGCGTGATCGCCCCAGCCGTGCGCCAGCCAGACCTCTTTGCTGCGGCTTTCGTCCACATTCGGCAATACTGGTAGCTGGCGGGCCGCGAAGCGTCGAATGTACTTCCAGCGGGGGGTGCGAACCGCGCGCTGCGGCTCATAAGCCGCATGGTAGGTCACCTCGGCGAAAATGGCGTCGTTAATCGCGCTGGTTTGGTCGTGCAGGAGCGGCAGAAGTGACTGGCCCTGGAGCCATGCCGGCCGCGCAACGCCCACCACGTCACAAACTGTCGGGAACAAATCGATCTGGGACACCAAGGCATCGCTGATCCGCCCGCCGGTAAAGCCGCCCGAGCCACGCATGATCAGCGCCACCCCAATACCGTGATCCGTGAGCGTGCATTTCATGCCTGGGAAGGCCATGCCGTGGTCGTTGGTCGCTATCACCAACGTGTTGTCGGCCAGCCCGTGCCGCTCCAGGGCGTCAAGCACAATGCCGACCCCGCGGTCGAGCTCGCGGGCGGCCGCGTGGAAGCCGGCCATGTCGTAGCGGATCTCCGGCGTGTCGGGCAGCGGCGCGGGCGGCTTGCAGTAGTGCGGCCCAGCGCCGGGATCGGGGAAGGGGCGATGGGTCTCGAAGAAACCAACCGACAGGAAAAACGGCTGCGGGATGTGGGCGAGAAAGTCGGCCACGGCCGGGGCAACCTGCTCCACCAGACTACTGCGCACCCAGATGTGATCGTAGCCAATCACGGCCGGATCGCGGGCGATGTGTTGCATGCCGAAGAGCGCCGCGTAGTACCCAGCCGGGCGCAGCGTGTGGAGGAGATGCTGGCGGTAATCGTGCAGGGCAAAGCCACGATGCGCCAACCCCAGCATGCCACTGCTATGCGCCGACTGGCCGGTGACCAAGGCGGCCCGGCTGGGCGAGCAGGTGGGCGCGGCCGAGAACGCTTGCCGAAATAGCACGCCTTGCTCGGCCAACTGCTGGAGCCGCGGCGTGGCAACCGGGGCGCCATACGGCTGGATCGCGCGGCCTGTGTCATGTGAATGCAGGTACAGAATATTAGGAACAGCCATCGGGCACCTTCATTGATCATCAGCTTGGGGCAATCAGCGCTGCCGGGCTGCGACGGCTGGGTGTGCTGGATAGTGTAGCCGAAAGACGCGTATCTTGGCAAGTTGCATGTCAACCAAGCACAAAAGCGCAAACAATGAGCTTGACAACACTAAATAGATATATAATACTTGATGCTTGATGCCTAAATCATAATTCACGTATCAAGCATCAAGTATCAAGTATCAAGTATCTCATAAAAGGAGTTACCAAATATGGAAACATCAAAGCTTGCTATGGAAACATCAAAGCTTGCTTTTGTCCACCAGTTTATTCCGGCGCAGGTCGCTGGCGCGCCCACACTGCTGCTTCTGCATGGCACCGGCGGCAACGAGCACGATCTGCTCGACCTCGGGCGGAGGCTGTACCCGCAGGCAGCGCTGCTCAGCCCGCGCGGCCAGGTGCTCGAGAACGGCATGCCGCGCTTTTTCCGCCGGCTGGCTGAAGGCGTGTTCGACCTGGACGACCTGCGGCAGCGCACGCACGACCTGGCCGCGTTCGTCGCCGCCGCAAGCGCGGCGTATCGCTTCGATCCGCAGCGGGTGATCGCGGTCGGGTACTCGAATGGCGCGAATATCGCCGCCAGTCTGCTGCTGCTTCATCCAGATGTGCTGGCAGGAGCGGTGCTGTTCCACGCCATGGTGCCGCTCGTGCCCGCGCCGCTGCCGGATCTGCGCGGCGTGCCGGTGTTCATGGGCGCGGGGCGATCCGATTCGATGATCGCGCCACAGCAAACCGAGCGGCTGGCTCAGTTGCTCCAGCAGGCCGGCGCAGGTGTCGACCTGCACTGGGAGCCTGGCAGCCACGCGCTCAACCAGGCCGAAGTGCGCGCGGCGACGAAGTGGCTGCAGACGCATGTACCTGCCCAACCCGATCGAGGCTGATCGAAGCCGTACGTGGCCATGGAATTACCGCCTGTGTATTCTTTTTCGCCGGCCGGGCGAAAAAGAATACACAAAATGTATCGATTTCTAATGGAGAATATCATGAACTTGATCGGCATTCATCACCTAACAGCTGTCTCGGCGCAGATCCGCGAGAACCATCGTTTTTACACACAAAAGCTCGGGATGCGCCTCGTGAAGCGTTCTGTGAACCAGGACGACGTGAGCGCGTACCATCTGTTCTATGCGGATGCGCTGGGGAGCCCAGGAACTGATCTCACCTTCTTCGACTGGCCAGTGCCGCGCGAGCGGCGTGGCAGCGGATCGATTGTGCGCACCCACCTGCGCGTCGCCGGGCTCGATACGCTCACCTGGTGGGCGCAGCGGCTGCGTGAGCTAGGAGTCACCGCCGGCGAGATCACCGAGCGCGACGGACGCCTGTCGTTGGATATCGAGGATCCGGAGGGGCAGCGCCTTACGCTGGTAGACGATGGGGGTGTGGGCGAGGCGCACCCGTGGGATCGTAGCCCTGTCCCGGCTGCCCATCAAGTGCGCGGACTCGGCCCGATTGTATTGAGCGTGCCAAATCTCAAGCCGACCGACCGCATCCTTCAGCAGGCGCTCAACATGCGCCCGGTGCGCGAATACCCGCACCCCGATAACCAACAGCACACGGTTCATGTCTACGCGATGGGCGAAGGCGGCGCGCCCGCCGAGCTGCATGTCGCCGTGCAGCCAGGGCTCGCAGCCGCCCGGCCCGGCGCGGGTGGCGTCCACCACGTGGCCTTTCGCACGCCCGATGATCAGTACGATGCCTGGGCCGAGCGCCTGAATACGCTGGGCATCCCGAACAGCGGCAAGGTGGATCGCTACTGGTTCCGCAGCCTGTACTTCCGTGAGCCAAACGGCATCCTGTTCGAGATCGCCTCGGATGGGCCAGGGTTTGGGGTGGACGAGGACCTGGCGACGCTTGGCGAGAAGGTGGTGCTGGCGCCGTTCCTCGAACCGCAACGGGCGGCGATTGTGTCCAACCTTAAGCCAATCGACTGACGGCTGCGCTGCGTGGTGGGTGTATGGCACGCGAATAGAACATCGACGCTGAAGATGGACGACGCAACGCCAATCCCCGTCCGTTCCCTTGCGCTAGGGATAAAGTAAGCGAAGCTGACATCCCCTGTTTCCATTGGAGATACCGAATCCTTTGGGGTTTCCTTTGCGTCGTATATAGTGAACACCAACTTTTAAGGAGGCCCCATGAGACAATAGGTCGCAGCCAGCGTATTTCATGTTGCTCGCGTGGGACGGTGCGCGAGTGGCTTTGATTCGTGATTACCGCTACGCGCCCTATGTGATGCGTGATGCCGAACTAGAGGAGGGAGCACGATGATGAAACGGATGATGATGGTGCGCTACAAAGTCAAGGCCGATCGCGTAGCCGAGAACGAACGCTACATTACCAGTGTGTTTGAACAGCTCGAACGCGAAAAACCGCCTGGGCTGCGCTACGCTTCGTTCAAGCTCGACGATGGCGTGAGTTTCATGCACATCGTGTCGCACGAAGCCGCCGACGGCAGCAATCCTTTGGTTGCATTGTCGGCGTTCAAAGCCTTTACCACTGACATACGCGACCGCTGCGAAGAACCGCCAGTTTCCGTCGATTTGCACGAGGTCGGCTCCTATGCATTGTTTGGCGAGTGAATGGCGGTGCATGGATTTTCTTTTTGTATGTTCTTTTTTCACCCTGCGGGGTGAAAAAAGAACATACAAAAGCTGATCAGCGCCGGTTTTGGCGCTGCGGCCATTCCCGCTGTTCCGATTCAGTGGCGGGCCGACCAGAAAGCCGGTGTAGCCCACTTTCGCCATCGCCGCTATCATTGTAGCCAGCGCGCCAGCCACGGCAGGGCATCGGCGCCATCCCAGCGGTGCCCTCCTTCGAACACCGTGTGCGCGAGCCGATCGTCGGCGTCGAGCAGCGCATATGCCTGGCGCACGATCGCTAGCTGCTCGGTCACATTCACCACCCCGCGCTCGCCGTTCAGGTCATCGTGGCGGCCGGTCTCGATCAGCAGCGGCCGCGGGGCGATCAGCGCGCCGATGTCGCCCATATCGGCGATCTGCCACAGCCCCGGCACGTAATTACAGCTACAGTTTGTGCTCAGGCGCAGCAGGGAATCCTTGTAGCCATAGAAATAGCCGCTGATCACTGTGCAGCGCACGCGCTCGTCCAACGCGGCCAGCCACAGGGTCTGTGCTCCTCCACCCGACAGCCCGGCGCAGCCGATCAGCGTGGCGTCGCAGTCGGCGCGGGTGGTGACATAGTCGATCAGCCGCATCAGATCCCAGGTCCACATGCCGGTGACGGTCTGACCAAGCGGCAGCGCCATATTATTCAGCACCTGGCACGACCCGCCCAGCAGATCGCCATCGGCCATAGCCACCGGCTCGCGGCGCTCGCCGAAGCCGCGCGCATCGGGGCACAGCACGATAAACCCGGCGCGGACGAGCTGCACGCCATAGGCGTAGTTATGCTGCGCGATCGTCTGTACCAGCTCGGGGACATCCGCTCGCCCGACAATCGCGGCTTTGCCGGCGCTGGCGTGGCCATGCGGCGCCAGCACTACTGGTCTTCTCTCGTCGGGTCGCAGGTCGGCCGGCGTCAGAACATACAGCGGCATGCGCACATCCGGCTCGACGGCGATCACGACGCGGGTTTGGACATAGCCATCGCATCGCTCGGGCGCGTCCTCCTGCGGGTCGAGCGGGTAGGCACGCATGGTATCGATGCCGATGATCGCGCGCAGCCGGGCCTGCAACTCGCTCCGCCAGGCGGCAAGCTCGGCTGCATCCTGCGCGCACAGCCGCATGCCACGGCTTTCACGCTCGAAGCGCGCCAGCAGCGCCGGCAGGGTGGGATAGTCTGAGCTAGAGATTGGCATCATCGATCCTTGATTGGGCACCAGCAACGGCGTCTATTGTACTGCATGTTTCGCCTGCGGCAGCCAAAGCATCCGATGGGGTTGCTGCTGTGTGATGTTGGGGCGAATGGTGCGATGATCCTGGTTGGCAGGTGGTTATGGCTGGGGTATAGATCGTCGCAATCATGGTACATGGGTACATTCCTGCGTCCGGATGTCGGCATGTAGGGCTATATAAACATTGCTGCCACCAGCCGCCACAGCAGGCCATTGCCGAGCAATCGATCAAAACCCTGATTACGCGATTCTGGTTCCGAAAGATTCCTTATGCATATGGAAGTTGCGGAGGAGCCTCGTCATATGAGCTAGTCCATTCCAGCGCGTTGCCAGCGGCCTGATCCAGTGTCATCACCGCCCCCTCTGCCCATGCCCGCGTCAAGGCAGTGTCGCCGAGTTGAGCGTGGGCGGTCGCGAGATTCCGCTCGTGACTGTCACGTTCGACCGGCGGGATCGGTGTGCCGAGCGCCTCCCTCAGCGCCGCTGCCGCGCCGTAAAGTCGGACTGCTTGCTCAGCTTGTCCCTGTGCCTCAGCCCCACTGGCCACGCCCTCCAGGCAGACCACGCAATCATACTTCATCCGTGCCCGCCACAACATCGACAGACTCTCGCGGTAGAACGAAGCTGCACCCAGTATATCGCCTCGTTCCTGCGCCACCAGTCCCAGGCGCAGCAGCGCGCAGGCAATCCCAGGCAGGTCGTGCAGCTCCCGCGCTAGTGCCAGCCCTTCCTCAAGGAGCGCCGCTGCGCGCGCGCTGTCCTGCTGATAGCGCGCCACTGTGCCGCATTGTATCAGTGCCCAGAGAATACCAAACTGGTCTCCTAGCTCTCGGAAGCGCGCCAGACTCTCGCCGAACAGCCGCGCCGCTCGCGTTGTGTCGCCCTGCGCCTGTGCTGTGGCGCCCTTGTGCAACTGTGCCCAAGCGATGCCCGGCCGCAGCCCAATCTCGCGCACCAGTGCGAGCCCTTCATCCAGTGTCGTCTCAGCCTGCCCATACTGCCCAAGCATACTCAGCACAATGCCGAGCTCGATCAGGGTTGAGGCAATATGGCCGCTGTGCCCAACCTCTCGATAGATCGCCAGGGCGGTTTCAAAATAACTCCGTGCCGCTACGTGATCGCCCTCGCTCCGCATCACGCTTCCCAGACAACACAACGACCAGGCGCAGCCGCCTTGGTTCGCCGTCTGCTGGTAGATCGCCAGGGCAGACTCAACCTGTGTCTGCGCTGTCGCCAGATCGCCGGCGCGAAGTGCCAGCCTGCCGACGAGATTGAGCGCCTTCGCCCGGATCAGCGGCACCGCGCTCGGCTCGACGCAGCCAAGCAGCTGCGCGAGCCACATTCGGCCTTCATCGAAATAACCGCGAATAGACCAGAAGAGCTGGAGCGCACTCGCCAGGCGCAGCCCGATCGCCGCACTGGCGGCATCCGTCATACTCCATGCCAACGCGGCACGACAATTCGCCTGCTCACGCTCCAACCGCTCGATCCATCTCGTCCGTTGTGTCCCCCACAGCTCCCACTCCGCCGTTTCTGCGAGTGAGAGGCACCATTGGAGCTGCCGCCGCCGAACGGCTGCTATTTCGCCGCGCGCTTCCAGCTGCTCCAGCGCGTACTCGCGAATCGTTGCCAGCATCCCGAAGCGTGGCTCGCCCTCGATATCCGCCTGCTGCCAAAGCAGGCTCTGATCAAGCAACTTCGTCAGCCCATCCAGGATGGAGGGCGGGGGTCGGGAGGCAGGGATCAGGCGATCGCTCTCTACCGCGTGGGTCGCACCCTCCACCCCTTGCTCCCCTATCCCTACTCCCTGGTCGCCGTAGATGGCCGTGGCCGCTTCGAGCGTGCAGCCGCCCGCCCAGACTCCTAGTCGCGCAAATAGTGCCTGCTCAGAGCTACCGAGCAGTTCATAGCTCCAGGCAAGCGCGCCTCGCAGCGATTGATGCCGTGATGAGCGATCCTGTGCGCCGCCAGTCAGCAACGCGAGACGGCGATCAAGTTGCTCCAGGAGCGCATGGGGCGGCAGGAGCTTAATCCGTGCTGCTGCCAACTCGATCGCTAGCGGCAGTCCGTCCAAGTGGCCGCAGATCGCGGCTACCGCCGCTGCGTTCTCCGCTGTCATCCGAAAGGCTGGATCGACTGTGCGGGCGCGCTGGATGAACAGGGCAACCGCACCATAGCGCAATAGCTTTTTCCACCCAGGCACCCCTCCTTTTTCGCGGTCCTCGATAGGAGGCAGCGCCAGCGGCGGCACCGGAAATTGCTGTTCCTCGGAGAGGTGCAGCGGCCTCCGGCTGGTGACCAACACCTTCAACCGCGGTGCCTGTATCAGTAGCCTGGCGACGACCGGGGCAGACTCGATCACATGCTCGAAATTGTCGAGCAGGAGGAGCATGTGCTTGTCGCACAGGTGCGAGGCGAGGCGTTCGATCAGCGGCTGGTTGCCGATAACCTGGACTCCCAGCGCTTGCGCGATCGCCAGGAGCACGAGACCAGGATCGCGCAGCGGCGCCAACTCGACAACGCGCACACCATCCTCATAGACGCCGGTGAGCTCTACCGCAAGTTGGAGTGCGACACGCGTCTTGCCGACGCCGGGTGGGCCGACCAGGGTTAACAATGCCACGTTCGCGCGACGCAGCAGCGCCTTCAGCGCACGCATCTCGCGTGCGCGTCCAACCAGTGGGCTGTGCTGGCCAAGAAGAGGAGCGGCCCTTCGGGCGGTCTTGCCGTGCATCTGACCAGCCGCAGGCAGTCTGGTTAGGTGATCTGGAGACAACTCAGCACATGCAACTTTCAGAAAGGCTGCACGCTCTTCAACAGGGAGATCGAAGTGCCGAGCCAGCTGCTCCGCAAGTTGCGGGGAAGGCCGTCGCTCGTCCGCCTCGATCTTGCGAATCGTGATTGCTGCACACCCAACCAGCCGCCCCAACTCCTCCTGGGTTAAGTGCAGTGCGAGTCGCTGGCATTTAATCCAGAAGCCTAGCGAGGTCGATCTCAGCATAGTCCATCCCTGCGCGCTTGCATCTATTGTACAACGACATCAGGACAGCGGTCGTGCTGCAACCATCGCTGCTCCTACAGCTATTGTATCGCAATCGATACCCATGATCTGTGGAGCTGTGTTTCAATAGAGAGAGTCACAGAGGAGTTCAAAGCATGACCGGAACACCAAAACCTCCAGCCTGCTCGAGGCGGCGCTTCCTGCGCTGCGCGGTGGCCGGCGTCGGCGGGCTCGGGCTATTCGGCGCGTTAAGCGCCTGTGGCCCAGAGCAGCCAGCGGACAATCAGCAATCGATCGCCACGCCAGCCGCCGTGCCACCGTCCAGCGGCCATGCTCAGACCACGATCGCCATCTGGTATTGGGACGACGCGACTCGTGACCTACTGAAAGGCTTCGCCCAATCGCGTACCGACATCGCCCTCGACCTAAAGAACATGACTGACTACGATACGCACCATCAGGGGCTGCTTAAGGTCCTCGCTGACCACCGCGGCGCCCCTGACGTCGCGATCGTCGAGCTCGGCTACCTCGGGGCGATCGCTGACACCGGTGGGCTGCTGGACCTGAGCATGCCGCCGTTCAGCGGCGATGCGCTCAAAGCTGACATGGTCACCTCTCTGTGGAGCTATGTCGCGCGTGAGGGGCACCTAATCGCGCTACCGTGGATCGTTGGTCCGGGCGCCTTCTGGTATCGCACCGACCTCCTGGCGGCCGCCGGCATGCCGACCGACCCGGCGACGGTGCAGGAGCGAATCCGTACCTGGGACAACTTTATCATGCTGGGCCAGCTACTGCGGCAGAAGAGCCCGACAACCGCGCTGGTTGCAAGCGCGGCCTTCGACATTTTCAACACCATGGTCGAGCAGGCAGGGCGCGGCTGGATCGACGGTACCAAGGTGCTGATCGCCGCCAAGGGCGGGCGCCCCGCACAGACGGCGGCCGCCGCGCGCGCAAAGCAGGTCGACGATCAGATCACGAGCAACTCTGCCTGGGATCGCGCCGTCCTCAACGGAACCATCGCGGGGGCGATGATCAACAGTTCCAGCCTGGCCCACCTGACGAGCCTACACCCTCAGACGGCCGGTAAGTGGCGCGTGGTGCATTCCCCTGCGGGCGATTTCAATCTCACGGGCCGATTTCTAGCTATCCCGGCCCAATCACAGCGGCTGGAGATCGCCTGGACCTTCGTGCGTTCGATCGTGTCGACAGTGGAGTGGCAGAACGCGGCCTTCCAGGCTACTGGTGCCCTGCCGGCCTACATGCCGGCGTGGCGCGATCCGCTCTACGACCAGCCGGTGCGCTTCTTCGGCGACCAGCCGGTCTACCGGCTGTGGGCTGACATTGCCACAAAGGCGCCGGTCGGCGTGATCAGCCGCTACGATCGACAGGCTGATCAGATCGTCGGCGCCGAGCTGTTCAAGGTCCTGACACAGGGCAAAGACCCGGCGCAGGCCATGCGCGACGCTGAGGATACGGCGCTACGGCAGATCCCGGGACTGACGCGTGCCTAACAGAGCAGCGCTTGCTTACACCGGCAAATGCATCCTCTGTTCGTTCTCTATCCTGCGTCGTAGTATAATTCGCCATCCCCATTCCAGGCTGGGTTCGTCGAAGGTGACGTAACAAGGAGTAGACCATGAGCGATTCTGCACCGACCCCCACACAGCAGGCCACCACCTGGCTGGCCCACTTTGGCGCTGCGCTCGAACGGGCTGATATCGAAGCGGCGCTGGCGCTGTTCGATGCCGACAGCTACTGGCGCGATCTGGTCTCATTCACCTGGAACATCACCACGCTGGAAGGCCAGGATGCGATCAGAGCGATGTTGAAAACCTCGCTCCCCACGACCAGGCCGAGTTGCTGGCAGATCCTGGGCGAGGCTGCGGCGGCGGGTGGCGTGACCGATGGGCCGCCAAAATTATATCCCAGGAAGTGGCCGACAAAGTGGGCAAGTGCTGGGGGCTGGGATCCGACACCCGCAAAGACCCCGGCCCCTGGGAAGGCGAACTGCGCAACATGTGGAAGCCGACCCAGCAGCCGGCGCTCTGGTTCCATGGCGGGAACCTGCATCAATCACGCCACTACTCGCAGTTCCTTTCGCTCCAGCTCAAAGCGCGCATGGAAGGCATCCCGACGCCGGTGTATGGCATGGGGGAAGTTCATCATCTTGCGTAGCGCGTTCGCGCCGTCCGCCGTGCAGCCGGCATCCGTTCGTCTGCGCGGCGCGGCGGCAAGGGGCGGCCGCGCCCCTGCACCCCCGCCTGGGACGCGGCCGCTTGGATCCTGATTGCGGCCTTTTCATGCGACATGCAGTTGCCCTACGCGGGCGGCGGCGAGGGGCGGCCGCGCCCCTGCACCCCCGGCCCGGGGCGCTGCCCCTGGGAACCCCAAAATGATGCCCTTGTCTGCCGATCGCTTGGCGCGCATGCTTACCGACAATGTTGAGCAGAAAATGCACTACCATAGCGCGGCACAACGGGAGCATGGGGTGATGTATCATGTCTCGGCACAACGGAGGCATGCATCGGCGCTGTATTTATGTAGCAAACAGCAATTGCAGGGGGCTGGGGGCGGCGCGCCATCCCAGCGGGGAGCGCGACGGGTACCCTCTGGGTGTAGCGCCCGCTCGCATGCGCCAGGGCGCACATGCTGCGTCCGCATCGGGGAGCCGATATTTTACGAATTGGAGAAACTGATGTACCACGCTGCCGGGGAGTATGTCACCGACTTCTGCATCGTCCGCAGCGCGGGAACCTTCCACCTGTTCCATATTCGCGGCGAGCGTTGGACCTGGCCGCTGGGCTACCGCGAGATCGACCTCGGCCACGCGATCTCGGCCGATCTATGCACCTGGACGCCGCTGCTGCCGGTGCTGGGGCCGGGCGCGCCGGGCGCATGGGACGAGTCCGGCATCTGGGCGCCCGATATCATCGAGGTCGACGGCGTGTTCCATATGTTCTACACCGGCAGCGATGCGCGGAACAACCAGGCGATCGGCATGGCCAGTTCGTCCGACCTGCACCACTGGGACAAGCATCCCGGCAATCCGCTGGTCACGCCGGGCGCGTGGTCCGATCGCGCGGTCGGCCGCGATGTCGCCGGCCGCGACGGCATGGTGTATGCCGACCTGGAGCGCGGGCGCTACCTGATGTATTACACCGCAACGCTGGCCGATGGGCGGGCCTGCATCGCGCTGGCGCAATCGGCTGATCTGCACCGCTGGGAAGACATGGGGCCAACCTATATTGAGGAAGATCGCAGCTACAATCGGTGCGAGTCGCCCTACCTGGTGCGCCACGATGGCAGCTACTATCTGTTCTACAGCGCCAAAGGTGGGCCGAAGAGCAAGGGCTTCCCCGCAAGCGACTTTGCGCACTTCGATATCGAGTATCTGGTGGCCGGCACGCCGACGGGGCCATGGATGCGGCCAACCAACCACACATTGCTGGAACGCTGGACTTGCGCCAGCGAGCACCCAACCTTCGACGGCATGACCTATATGCTGTATATTGTGCAGGAGCAGTTGGGCAATATCTGGGGCGCCTCGTTCCTGAGCGATCCCAAGCGCCTGGTGTGGCGGCCGGATGGCACTGTGGCGATCCACGAGCACCTGCCGGCCAATGTCGCCCGCCGCAACCTGATCGCGCATGGAGCAAATAGTCAGGCGGCCTGGATCAGCCACGGCGGCGCATGGCGCGTCGGCGACGACGGCGTGATCGATGCGCCGGATGGCGACGGCGACGCATTTCTGATGGATACGCTCTGGGGCGCGGATCTGGCCTGCGAGGCCGAGATCTGGCTTGGCGCGGCCAGCAGCGGATCGTTGCTGGTGCGCAGCAACCCTTCGGCGCTGGCGGGGTATCGGGTGTCGCTCGACGCGGCGGCCGGCACGCTGGCGCTGTACCTGCGCTTCCCCGGCGTCGCCGACCGGCCGCTCCAGGTGCGCGCGGTCGCGCTTCCGCCAGCCGGCTGGCTGCTGCTGCGCGTGGTGGCCCATGGGCCCTGCCTGGAGGTGTATCTCGACGGCGCATTGTGGATCGTCCACGCCGACAGCACCTACGCCAGCGGCTGCTTCGGCCTGCACAGGCGCGGCGCGGCGCGCTTTCGCAACCTGCGCGCCGATACCGCAGCGCCGCCCGGCGCCGACTGGGCGCAGCGCTGCGAGCCACGCCACCTGCGCGGCGCGTAGTGCGGCTGCTATAGCGCTGTGCATCGGGCATATCTGCCGCCAATTGTCTACAGCTGGTCTTCGCGCGCGAGTAGCGCCGCGATCTCGCGCACCTGATCTGCCGTCAGTGCGCCAAGCTGCATCGCGTGGGCGTTTTCTTCGACTTGCTGCAACGTCTTGAATCCTGGTATCGGGATCGTCTGCGCGCTGCGCGCCCACAGCCAGGCCAGCGCCCCTTGGGCAAGCGTTCGGCCCTCGCTGGTCAAGATCTCGCGCACGGCTGCAAGCTTATCCAGAAACTTCTGACGCGGTTTGCCTTCCGCAAAGTATGCGACCCACCCATGCCCGCTGCCGCGCACATCGTCGGTAGGCAGCTGCGATTGAGGGTTGAACTTGCCGCTGAGCAACCCCATCGCCAGCGGGCTATTGTTGATACTTGCCAGGTTGTGCTGGGCGCAGGTGGCGAAGATCTCTGGTGCGCTCAGAAGCACGTTGGCCGAATGCTGCAGCGCGGTACCGTCTGGACCTGCGGCACGGCATCCCGCACCACCTCCCGCGCATGCACGAAGCTGAGCCGATCGCCATCAATATCGGCCTGCACCGCAGCCACATGCATCAGCACCCGCACCGCATAATGCGCCAGCAGCACGCCGTAGAGCTCCTGAATCACCCCTACCGGCTGGAGCGAGCGCAGCGGACGCCCGACCAGCCGCTGCTGGGTGTCGATTTCATCAATCACGATCTCAACCTCCCAGCGTTCGTGATAGGCCCACGCCAGCGCGTGGGCCGGCGCCACGCGTGGGGTCAGCAGCGTGGTCAGCAGCCGATGGGTCTGGCCATCGCCCGGCAAGGCCGGGTCGGCGAGTGGATCGGTGATGATCCGCACCAGGATGCGGTCGCCGCGCTTGCGCCGGTCATGCTCCGATGGCTGCCCATACGCCAGAACCGCGCCATCCGGCAAGGTACGGCTGCGCGGCGGCTTGACGTGGCTGGGCAGGCGGCTCAAGACGGGCGCCCCACGCTGGCGTGCGCCAACGAGCATGGCGAAGTCGTGAAACCCACGGTCCCAGCACACCAGCATCCCGCGCCGCAGCGCGCGCAGCATGCGCACGCCGCCCACGCGCGCTGGTATGGCAGGGCCAAAAGCCGGCACCGACGATCAGGTGTGTGCCACACTCGGCCAAATAGACCGCCGGCACTTGCGGAAAGGCGCGCGCGCCGCGCGCGCGGGTGTGGCGCCCAAAGGCGGCCGCGTTCTCCGGCGCATCGGGCACATCCTCGGTCGTGCCATCCAAGGCCAGCAGGCGCAAGCCGAACCGAAAGGCGCCACGGGTCTGCGGGGTCGCGATCGGCTAAGCGCCGGATCGCTCCAGATGAAGCGCAGCCCGCAGGCCAATGTGCCCAACACGGCGCTGATCGAGCGCGTCGCGTCCAGATGCAGCGCGATGACCAGCCAGACCACGACAGACATGGTCAACTTCCGCTCGCGGACTTCGCCGGCGGCTTCTTGTGCCAGGATGCGTGTAATCGCCTCGGGGGGGATGGCGTGGCGCAGGGCGTCGATGGTCAGGGCACTGCTGAACGTGCATTCGGTCTCAATCTCGCGTATCTTGAACCCCATGGGGCGACTCCGCTGGTAACTTTCGGCGGTAGCACGCGAAAGTATGCCATAGAAGCCGCCCCGACGCTTATTCGAAAGGTATTGGGTTTAGTAGTGTGTAGTTGTCCATTGGAGAGGCAAAAAGAGACGCGTCCCCACGAATGCAGACATGTCTCTCATTCAACCATGATCCACCAGTGCCGAGCAAGCGCGTAGGCGATACCGCTTTGTAAGGTACTGCGGGTAACGATATCTCCAAGCTGCATACCCAGCCCGACGAGGATGGCCACTCATTCCTCAGCTCCCGATGGCTCGCGCGGCAAGGTGCGGCTCAGCATACTCGTGTACAAGCGCGGCAAGCGTATCGAGGTCAAGCGGCTTCTCAAGGCACGCTACCACACTTGCTGTCATGGCCGCGATATCAAACCGCCCGAGTGCCGTCATCAGGATGACCGGCAGCGCGGCAAGACGGTTATCGCGCTGCTGCTCACAAAGAAACTCCCAACCGGTCATCACCGGCATTGCCACATCTAGCAGAATCAGTCCTGGCAGCACGCTGCCGTCGTGCAGACACGCCAGGGCTTCGCGCCCATTGCGCACGGTCACGACGTCATAGCCGCTCTCTTCCAAAAACGTTGTGAGCAGCATCAATAGGCTCAGATGGTCGTCGGCGACAAGAATGCGCATTGGTTTTCCCCTCTCGTGGATGCTCAGTGCTTCGTTTCATATGCTATCGTTCAGCAACTCCCAGGCCCCGAGTAGGCAAAATGGGCCGATCGCCGGGATGTTGTGAACATATCGTCATATCGGCTGTGGGCGTGGCACATCGCTTGCGAGAGCAGACAAGCAAGCGATCGCAGCATTGGTTGAGACATACCGTGTGGGATTTGCGACGTTGGATGCGGCAATGCTGCAATCCATATCTCCAGAGCGAGAGGCGCCTGGTACGCCTTGCCGCGCCGCTGCGGCAGCTCGGTACAGTTCTTGCTATCGTCTGCGGTATGTTCTCCTGATGAGTCTGGAGGCTTGGCGTGATCGAGGCAAGCCGTGCTGCGCCGCTGGTGGCGATCGTCAACAATGATGCCGCCTTTGTCCGTCTGTTGGAGACCCTCCTCCACGCAGAGGGCTATGCCACGCTCTTACAACAAATCGGCGATATTGCCTATGAGAGTATCAAGCAACAGCAGCCGCAGGTGGTCATTCTCGATATCGGTACTGAGATACCGCATGAAAGCTGGCGCGTCGTCGACTTATTACGTCTCGATCCCGCCACCACGGCCATGCCCGTGATCGTCTGCGCGGTAGCCGACCAGGCGCTGCGGGAGCGGCTGCCGAAGTTACACGCGGCGGGCTATGCGGTGCTGGAGAAACCGTTTGCCCTGGCTGAATTGCTTGACAAGGTGCGCACCTTCCTGAGCCCACCGACCGGGTAGGTTCGCAGCGCATGTGGCGCCCCACCGAAGAAATAGGGGCATGCGATGGCCAACGAGCCGTTTGTGATTGTGGTTGCGGATGATGACCCGCTGCTTAACGCGCTCGTGTGCGAGCTGTTAGCGGACGAAGGGTATGACGTGCGGTGCAGTTTTACGGGCGCAGAGGCCATGCGCATCATTCAGCGGATTCGCCCCGACTTGGTGATTACGGATATGCAAATGGAGGTACGCGATGCCGGCTTGCAGGTGCTCCAGTCGTTGCGTCAGACTCCGGCGACCATCGCTGTCGCCGTGATTATTTGTTCCGCGGATCGGGAGTTTCTCCAGGCCAAGTACAACGAAATTGCACGCTATCATGCAGAAATCATCGCCAAACCCTTTGAGCTTGGGCATCTCTTGGCAACGGTGCAACGGCTATTGGCCACCTCCCCAACATAAGCGCCCACTCCCCCGCATGAGTTCATGCGCGTGCTTCAGTCTTGCGACGTACCATTACATATCCAACGGTAAACAGACCCTGAACGTACTCCCAACCCCCTCGGTACTCTCAACCATGATCGTGCCACCGTGTAGTTGTACAATTTCGTTGACCACATACAGCCCGATACCCATGCCTGTCATCTGCAACGGCTCCACATTTGGTGCCCGATAAAACCGATCAAAGAGCTGGGGGATTGCCATGCGTGGTATCCCGATGCCCTCATCACTGACCAACAGCCATGCTTTGTCGTTCTGCTGCTCAATGCATACCTTGACTCGCCCCCCGCCTGGACTGTACTTTATCGCATTTTGGACGAGATTATCCAGCACCTGCTCGAGGCGCAGTTCGTCGCCGTTCATCATGACCGCTCCCTCGGGCGTGATACAGGCAATCGTATGCTGAGACAGCAGTGGTTCACTTTCCGCCACAACCCGGCGCGCCAAGGCACACAGATCAAGCGGTGCGCGCTCAAGCCGGAGTTGGTCACGCTCGATGTGCCCCAACTCAAGTAACCCCGCAATCCGCTTGTTGAGTCGTTGCGCCTGAGTCATAATGGCATGCACCGCCCGCTGCTCCCGTTCCGCACCGTTCCCATTGCGCAACTGGCGCTTCAAGAGATCTGCATACCCCAGAATCGAGGTCAGCGGTGTCTTTAATTCGTGTGCGGCGGTTGTGAGGAACACATCACGCAGCTGGACTGCCTCTTCGGCTGTGCTCCGGGCTGCGCGCTCCTGAGCATATAACCAGGACCGTTCCAGTGCTTGGGCGCACTGCTGTCCAAGCGTCGCCAGAAACGCACGATCTTCGGTGGTAAAACGCCGTTCGGTACGGAACGCCAGAGAGAACACCCCCAGGACACGGGTATCGACAAGAAGGGGCATCGCGACGCTTGCGGCATCCGCTTGGGCCGTCGCATCATGGGGCCAGCGCTCCACCAGGTCTGCGCGGCGTTCAATGGTCACCAGATCGCGCGTAATGAGCGCTTCCCGTAACGGTCCTGGCTGAGCACTCGGCGACCGGAGCGGCCTCGGTGTGGCCTCTGGCGCATAGCCCATAGCGTGTACGAGTTCAAACGTTTGCCCGTCACCGGTCAGGCCAAACACCGCACCAGCATCGGCCCCAATTGCCACCCGTCCTTCCTGGAGAATCACGTGCGCGACCTGGTCGGGCGTCCGAGCTTGCGACAGTGCCGCTGTCACCTGTTGCAACCGGAGCGTTCGCTCCGCCGCTCGCTCCGCCGCCTCCTTGGCTTGCTGGCGTTCCGCAACCACGACCGCCATGCCCAAGCCGGTGAGCGCGATGATCCCCATGAAGGCTTGCAACAACAACAGCGCCTCGTGCGGTGAGCTTCGCACAAACGGGCCGAAGCCGGCGAGGGTGCCCCAGATGGCCATTCCCGACAGACCTAAGGCGAGGGTCGCGGCGCCGCGTTGACCGAACCGGAACGCCGACCAGCCGATGATCGGCAGCATGAGGAATTCCAGCGGGTAGTGCTGGGTGCCGATGAGGAAGAGCCGACCGAACACCGTCAGGGCAAAAAGTAATGCAGAAAGGCACAAGAGTACAGCTTCCAAGCTGCGGCTGCGGTTCCAGTGCACGCGGGGATTCATGGCCCACAGCATGAGCACAGGCGCCACCACGAGCGCACCCACCGCATCCCCCAGCCACCAGGTCAACCAGATCGGCCCGTAGTTGGCCCACACGGCCAAGCCGCTCACCGTGAGGCTGGTCACACCGACCGTCGCGCTCACGGTCGTGCTGACAATGCAGGCCAGTATGACATAGGCGAACATATCGCGCGCCCGCTCAAAGACATGGCGGCCATGGGCAAACCGATTGATCAGGTACGCGCCCACGATGCTTTCGAGCGTATTGCCCACCGCAATGGCGATTGAGGTCGCCATGGCGCCGGAGGTTGTCACATTCACCAGGAAGGCGCCCAGCAGGATCGCGGGCCAGATGCCATACCCCAGGAGCAGGGCAGCTGCCAGTCCGATCCCGGTCGGCGGCCAGACCGCAGTCGCACTGGCATTCACAAAGGCCAGCCGCAATCCCAGCTTGCCGGCCGCAAAGTAGATCAGCGTCAGACTGGCAACCAGCGCCAGTTTTGAGACCAAGCGCTTGGACATGGGGCTTCACCTCGGTGCCGGCCAGGATGATCTGGCACAGGCGGCTGCCCAGGAGCCATTCTACAGTGTTGAGAGTAACGCTCTGCTCATCGTGCGCGGCATATGCTTAATGTGGTTGAGAAAGATTTGGTGAAATAGGCATCCCCATGCGCGGCCCGCGTGCATGTGCTGTTTACTTCAGTATAGCATACTCGTGGAGCGAAACTCATACTGGTGGTGCCGGACGGCCGACCATGCACAGTGCCCCACCTGCGCGGCGGGCGTTGTTGACGCAGGAGTGGTCGTCCCATCCCAGCGATGCGCCGCGATAGTGATGAACTGAGGATAATGTGGCTCAACGATATTACGTGGTATGGTGAGGGCCACCATCTCTGGCTAGGTCATCAAGATTTTCGAACTGCTTGAAGTTTTCGACGAAGCGTGCCGCCAGATCGCGCGCCTTGGCATCGTAGGCGTTCGGGTTGCGCCAGGTCTTGCGCGGGTGCATGATCGCGTCGGGAACGCCGGGGATATGCAGCGGCACATGCAGGCCGAACACGGGGTCGGTGTAGGTCTCGGCTTGGTCGAGCGCGCCGCTGAGCGCTGCATTGACCATCGCGCGCGTGGCCGAAAGCTTGATTCGCTCGCCCACGCCGTATGGTCCGCCGGTCCAGCCGGTGTTGAGCAGGAATACGCGAACGTCGTGGCGGGCCAGCTTTTCGCCGAGCATGCGTGCATAGATCTGCGGCGCCAGCGGCAGGAAGGGCGCGCCGAAGCAGGCCGAGAAGGTCGCCTCGGGGTCTTTCACTCCGATCTCGGTGCCGGCGGTCTTGGCGGTGTAGCCGGAGAGAAAGTGGTAGCGTGCCTGGGTGTGCGTCAGCCGGGCGATCGGCGGTAGCACGCCAAAGGCGTCGGCGGTGAGAAAGATGATCGTATGCGGGTGGCCGCCGCAGCCGCTCAGCTCGGCGTTGTCGATATATTCGACTGGGTAGGCCACGCGTGTGTTCTCGGTCAAGCTGGTGTCGGCGTAGTCCACCGCGCGCGTGACCGGGTCGACCACCACGTTCTCGACCACCGCGCCAAAGCGGATGGCGTTCCAGATCTGCGGCTCGTTTTCGCGTGAGAGATTGATGCATTTGGCGTAGCAGCCGCCCTCGAAGTTGAACACGCCTGCGTCGCTCCAGCCATGCTCGTCATCGCCGATCAGCTTGCGCGCAGGATCGGCCGAGAGCGTGGTCTTGCCGGTGCCGGAGAGGCCGAAAAAGAGCGCCAGATCGCCACCCGCGCCGGCGTTGGCCGAGCAGTGCATCGGCAGCACGCCTTGCAGCGGCAGCACATAGTTGAGCGCGCTGAAGATCGACTTCTTGTTCTCGCCAGCGTACTCGGTGCCGCAGATCAGGATAATCTTCTGCTCGACATCCAAGATCACCGCCGTCTCGGATTTGGTGCCGTCCACCGCCGGCTCAGTGTAGAAGCGCGGCGCGCCAATCACCGTCCATTCTGGCTGGTGTTTCGCCAGCCCGGCGGCATCGAGACGGCGAAACAGCTGCTGAGCGAACAGCGCGTGCCAGGCGAATTCGGTGATCAAGCGGATGGGCAAGCCGTAGCGCGCATCGGCGCCGGCATAGGCATCCACGACGAACAGATCGCGGCCTTGCAAGTAGGCGTTGACGCGCGCGCGCAGCCGCTCGAAGGTGGCGGGCGCGATCGGCTGGTTGACCTTGCCCCAGGCGATCCGCGCGGCGCTCTCGCGATCGGGGTAATCGACCAAGAATTTATCGCCGGGCGAGCGGCCAGTGCGCTTGCCTGTCTTTGCTACGAGGGCGCCGTCGAGCGTCAATATGCCTTCGCCACGCGCCAGCGCCTCTTCAACCAGGCGCGGCGCCGAGAGATTCGTATACACGCGGCCTGGCCAGATGATACCGATCTGCGACAGATCGTGTATGATCGATTCTGAGTCTGTCATGCTCATTCTCCTTGTCTGCTCAGCGTCGAGCTTGAACACCACGGGTGATGCTCGTTCATCGCTGGTGTGCCGGGACGGCGATTGGAGCTGTTCAAACTGCTATCGAATAATTGTAGCATAAAGCCCAGCCCCGGTGAGATTATTCATTCAATCCGCGCACCGAATCTGCTGACAGCTCTTCGTCGCTTCGACAGGCCGCGCGCTGTTGGTACAATGGAGCTGGAGTAGCGAGTGAGAGGAATGGGAGCCAAGGAATGTTCAATCAGTTGTGTGTGCTGCGTGGGTTTGCGCTAATGTTGTTGCTGCTATTGAGCGCGTGCGGAGGTGGCGCACCGGCCCCGGCGGCACCGTCGCTGGTTCCCGCATCGCCGGCGCCGACCGCTCTCCTGTCGCCGCCGCCAACCGCTGCGGCGCGGCAGCCGTCGCTGGTTCCAGAGCCGCCAACCGCCAGCATCCCGACGACCGCGCCCAGCCCAGCGCCACAGCCGTCGCTGGTTCCGTCGCCGCCGCCGACTGCTGTTCCACCTCCACCGCCAACCGCGCTAGATGCCCAGTCGAGCCCGAGCTGTATCCCAAGTGGAACACCATTGCCTGGGCCGCCAACCGTAGCGCAGGCCGTGCCGGGATATGATCAGAGTCGTACAGCGCCTGCCCTGCCGCCAGTAGCAAGCTACGAGGTGATCCAAGCATTTCCGCACGATCCACGCGCCTGGACTGAGGGACTGATTTTCGTCGATGGTGTGCTCTATGAAGGAACCGGGCGTGAGCATGGGCCGGCGACATTGAGCAAGCTGGATCTAGCGACCGGCGCAGTGCGGCAGCGCTGCGCGCTGCCGCTCGACTTCTATGGCGAGGGCGTCACGATATTTGGCGATGCGATCTACCAGCTGACCTGGCAATCACATGTTGGCTTCGTATACGATAAGGCCAGCTTCGCATTTCGCAGCGCCTGGAGCTACCCGACCGAGGGGTGGGGGCTGACGCACGATGGCACGCGCCTGATCATGAGCGATGGCAGCGCCACGCTGCACTTCCTTGATCCGCAGACGCTCGCGGAGACTGGGCGTATCGACGCCTACGATGAGAATGGTCCAGTCATTCGGCTGAACGAGCTTGAGTATATCCACGGCGAGGTTTACGCGAATGTCTGGCTGACCGACCGGATCGCGCGGATCGACCCACAGAGTGGCCAGGTACTTGGATGGATCGACCTGAGCGGCCTGCTGGGCCCTGCGGATCGTGCCCAGCCAGTGGCTGAGCTGAACGGCATTGCATACGACACCGAGCGGGATCGCCTGTTCGTCACCGGCAAGCTGTGGCCGAAGCTATTTGAGATCAGGTTGAAATAGTGGGGTGTTTGTTATCTACACCGTCGTTTCTTAGCGGCAAAGCGGCTAGCATGCGCCGATCTCGCATCCTAGCCGCTTCGCTGCATTGCACAATTAGGCGCCGCGCGCCTGGTCGTAGCGCTTGCCAACCGACTCCCAGTTGACCGTATTCCACCAGGCGGTCAGGTAATCGGCGCGCTTGTTTTGGTACTTCAGGTAGTAAGCGTGCTCCCAAACATCCACGCCGACCAATGCGGCCAAACCTTCCATCACCGGCGCATCCTGATTCGGCCGGCTGATCACTTGGAGTTGCTTGCTGCCATCGAGCACCAGCCAGCCCCAGCCGCTGCCGAACTGTTTGGTGGCAGCGTCTGTCAGCTTCTGCTTGAAGGTATTGAAATTGCCGAATGCTGCGTTGATTGCATCGGCTAGCGCGCCGACTGGCTGGCCGCCCCCTTTCGGCCCCATGGTGGCCCAAAAGATTGAGTGATTTAGATGCCCGCCGCCGCTATTGCGGATGGTGGTGCGGATGGCCTCGGGCACATCATTGATGTGGTATAGCAGATCCACAATGTCGCGGCCCTTCAGGTCGGGATAGTTCGCCAGCGCAGCGTTGATGTTGGTGACATAGGTGGCGTGATGTCGATCGTGGTGCAGCCGCATCGTGGCCTCGTCGATATGCGGCTCGAGCGCGCTGTAATCGTAGGGCAGTGGTGGTAGTGTGAAGTCGCCGCTAGCCTGCGTGGCCAGGGCCGCGTCCAGCGTGGTCAGCGTACGCAGCGATACGCGCGCGAACGCCGTGGCGCCCCAGGGCGCGAACAGAGCCGCAGCACCCCCGATGCCGAGCGAACCCAGGAAACGCCGCCGATTGATCGCGCGCGCGGTCGCCTGGATCGTGGTCCATGCTCGCGGGGTCGCGTTCTGGTTCTTCACTGTTCCCTCCTTAGGCATTACAATCGGCTTAAGCTTGCTATACGATATAGTAGCTTTTTAAGATAAGGAATAGACCGGGCATGCAGCAAATCCGGTATGCATAACAAACTATCCGCAAGTTCCGCGCCAACGGGCTTTATCAAATTTGCAAGTTCCGCGCTGTGGCCTATAATCGGCTACATCTGCCGCTGGCAGACCTGGCACATACCGTAGATCTCCAGCCAGTGGCCCTCCACGCGGAAGTTGAGCCGCCGCGCCAGCCCGCCCAGCAGCCCGTCGATGTCACAGCCTTCGAACGCGGCGACCGCGCCGCAATTCCGGCAGACCAAGTGGTGCTGGTGGCCCTGCTCGACCGGCACATACGCGTGGTCGTCGCTGGTGGTCTCTTTGGCAGCGCTCCAGTGTACCCGCGCCAGCCAGTGGTCGTTTAGCAGCAGATCCACGGTGCGGTAGACCGTCGCGCGGCCGATCGGCCCAGTATCGCCGCCGAGATCCTTGAACAGTTGCTCGGCGCTAAATGGCTGCGCATAATGCACTATGCGCTCCAGAATGGCCCGCCGCGGCTCGGTCACTCGGTGCCCCTGGGCGCTCAAATGGGTCAGGACATGTTCTGCCCACGACATTGGTTTACTCCTGGTGAGACTCAATATCGTTCGCTATGCCCACCGCTTATATTATAGCACGGCAGGGTGCTTGTTTTTGATAGGCTACTCTTATGCTATGATTAGCCGATGATCGGGATGGTTTTCGAAGCGGTACTTTATCTTCTTTTTGTGTTTCGTTTTTGCGCTCGCAAAGCGCAAAAACGAAACACAGATAAAATGGCAAGAACCATGCTGCCGTTCGTCCTGAGCTTGCCCGCCCTGAGCATGTCGAAGGGTCGAAGGGCAGGCTAAAAGACGTTTGCGTGCGGCACCGCGTAAGTCCCGTAAATAAATGAAGGAACATATCTATGAAGCTGCTAGTGACCGGGGGATCGGGCGGCATCGGCGCGTATGTGGTGGCCGAGCTTGCTCGAGCCGGACACACTGTGACATCGTTCGACCGTGTGCTGCCACGCGAGCAGGTGCCGGGCGTAAGCTACCGGATCGGCGACCATGAGGATCTCGGCCAGCTGGTGGAGTTGAGCGCAGGCACTGACGCGATCGTGCATCTCTCGGCCATCCCCACGCCGCGCACATACCCCAACCCGACGGTGTTTCGCACCAATGTCATGGGAACCTTTAACGCCCACGAGGCGGCGGCGATCTGCGGCGTGCCGCTGGTGGTCTCGACCAGCAGCCAGAGCGCGTATGGGTTTGCCTGGCAGCACCGGCCGTTTCTGCCGCTATACCTGCCGCTCGATGAAGATCACCCCGATCTTTCGCAGGATACCTATGGGCTTTCGAAAATGGTCGGCGAGCAGATCGCCCATGGCTTTCACCGCCGCAACGACATGCGCGTGTGCAGTATCCGGCCGCCTTGGGTGACGCATCCGGCCGATTACGCCGGCTTTCGGGAATATATCGAGCCGACGACCTGGACTGGCTCGCTATTTAGCTACCTGGATGTGCGCGACCTGGCGGTGGTCTACCGCATGGTGGTCGAGGCGGCGCCGGCGCTGATCCAGGATGAAGTTTTCAATGTCGCGGCCGACGACGCGCTGGCGCTGGAGCCACTGGCCGAGCTGCTGCCGCGCATCGAGCCGGGCATGGCGGCGCTGGCGGCCGGTATCCCCGGACTCCAGTCGATGGTGAGCACCGCGCGAATCAAGCAGCGGCTTGGCTGGTCGCCGCGCTACTCGTGGCGCGATTTCGTGGTGCTGTAAGAGGAGAAAACGCCAATGACGACATTGCTCGAACAAGAGATTCACAGCCAGCCCGAGGTGGTGGCGCAGCTACTGGAGCGCGAGACCGATCGCGTGGGTGCGATCGTCGCGCAGCTGCCGGCTTGCGAGTATGCGCTGATCGCTGCACGCGGCACATCCGATCATGCCGCAACCTACGCCAAGTATGCCTGGGCGTCGCTGGCGGGCCTGCCGGTGGCGCTGGCTACACCGGCGCTGCACACGCTTTACGCCGCGCCGCCGCGTATGAATGGCGCCCTGGTGGTCGGCATCTCGCAATCGGGCCAGTCGCCCGATATCGTGTCGGTGCTGGAGGAAGGCAAGCGGCAGGGCCGGCCGACGCTGGCGATCACCAACGACGGAACCTCGCCGCTGGCGGCTGCGGCCGACCATGTGATCGAGCTGCACGCCGGGATCGAGCGCAGTGTCGCCGCGACCAAGACCTACACCGCGCAGCTGGCGGTGATGGCGCTGCTGGCGGCGACCTGGAGCGGCCGGCCCGAGCGGCAGGCCGAGCTGCAACAGCTGCCCGAGGCGCTGGAGGCCACGCTAGCCGGGGCCGGCGATGTCGCGCGTCGGGCTGAGCGCTACCGCTACATGGATCAGTGTGTGGTGATCAGCCGCGGCTACAACTATGCCACCGCGCTGGAGCTGGCGCTCAAGCTGAAGGAGCTGACCTACGTGCAGGCGGTGGCCTACTCGTCGGCCGATTTCCGGCACGGGCCGATCGCCACGATCTACGAAGGGCTACCGGCGATCCTGATCATGCCCAGCGGCGCGGCGCTTGACGACATGCTCGATCTGGCGCGGGATCTCCAGAGCCGTGGGGCCGAGCTGCTGATCACCAGCGACGACGCGCGCGCTCAGACGCTGGCGACCACACTCCTGCCGCTGGCGGGCGGCCTGCCCGAGTGGCTTAGCCCGCTGGCCGCGATCGTGCCCGGGCAGTTGCTGGCGCTGCATCTGACTCAGGCCAAGGGCTTCGACCCTGATCAGCCGCGCGGCCTGCACAAGGTGACGCGCACCCTTTGATCATTGCACATTGCACATTGTAGATTGTAGAGACGCAATATATTGCGTCTCTACAATCTGTAATCTGCAATTTACGACTCGCCCTTCAGCGCCGCGATGGTCTCCGGCGGCAGCTGGCCTTGAATGATCGTGCCGCCCAGCTTCTCCAGTTCGGCCACTACGGTCGCGGTGTGGTCGGGATCGACCAGCGTGACCAGCGCCGAGCTGCCGGCGTGCAGCTGCTGGCCGAGCTGGCGCAATATCTGATCGGGGAATCCCACATCGCGCTGCGCCGCCGCCTCGGTGCCGAACGCGGCGCCAGACTCGACGCCCGGCGCAACGCCTAGCGGCGCGCCGACAAGCGTGTTCGCGGCGCCGAGCAGCCAGCCCAACACAATGCCAAAGGTGCTATCGCGGCGGTACTCGCGCAGCTCCTCGGTTTCCCAAAACGAGACGTTTCCACCCGCGCCTTTGCGGAGAATCGCGATATTGCCTAGCTTGAGCGTGCCAAGCCGCTCGTCGAGCGCCTGGATCGCGGCACCGGCTGCTTCCGCTTTCGCGTCGCCATCGAATGTGCAAATGATCAGCTGTGTATTGGATGCCATATTCTATCACACCCCCACCAATCGGGAGGTCTGGAGGGGCCTTCGGCCCCTCCAGACCTCCCCAATACAATAATTGAGCTACACCAGAAACCGCGCCGCTAGCAGCGGCAGCTGCTTGGCCGGCCCGCTGCGAACAGTGGTGTGTGGCAGCGAGTCGAGAAACATCTGGCCGTACCGCTTGCTCAGCAGCCGCCGGTCGAGCACCGCCACCACGCCGCGATCCTCGCGCGAGCGAATGAGCCGGCCGAAGCCCTGCTTGAAGCGCAGGATCGCCTGTGGTACGGCATACTCGTTGAATGCGTCGGTGAAGCCCTCAGATCGCGCGGCGAAGATCGGGTCGTTCGGCACGCTGAAGGGCAGCTTGGCGATCACCAGCACCGACAGCGCATCGCCGACAACGTCGACGCCTTCCCAGAAGCTGGTGGTGCCCAGCAATACCGTGCGCGGAAATTCCTTGAAGCGCTCCAGCAAAGCCCGGCGCGATCCATCCAGCCCCTGACCCAGCACGGCGATGCCCTGCTCCTCCAGCGGTTCCTGGATGGCTTTGTAGGTCATACGCAGCGCGCTGTTGGCCGTAAACAGCACCAGCGCGCGCCCGCCGGTGGCGGTACACAGGGCGATCAGCGTCTCTTCGAGCGCCTGCTGATAGCCGCGCTGGTTTGGCTCGGGCATGTCGTTCGGGATGTAGACCAGCGCCTGCTTCTGGTAATCGAACGGCGACTCGAGCTGAAGCTCCTCTGGCTCGACCAGGCCGATCCGCTCTTTGACATAGCCGAACTGCCCGCCGACCGCCAGCGTGGCCGAGGCCAGCGCCACGGTCGCTTTTTTCGAAAACAGCATCGCTTCCAGTAGCTCGGCTACCGAGAATGGCGCGGCGCTCAGCGTCAGTTTGTCCTTCGCGCGATCGTAGACCAGCCAGGTGATCAGCTGCTGCTCGCCGCCGAGCACGATATAGCCAATGTTGATCCGCACCTTGGTGACATAGCGCTTGAGCGACTGCACGCGCAACAGCAGCATGTCGTACTCCAGTAGCTCGGCATCCTTCAAGTCGGTCAGTAGCACCTCCAGCCGGCCCAGCGCATCGCCAATCGCGTCGAGGTTGATCGACAGGTTCTCCCAGGCGCGCTCAATCGCCACCCAGCCAGAGTTCCTGCGCACCGTGTCGGTGACACGCAGCCGCGCATCATAAGAGGTTGTCTCGGCCTCGGCATTCATAAACGCGGTCAGCAGATTGAAGCAATCGTACACGCTCTGGCGGCCGCGCGTAACTGCTGGGCCAGCGCCCTGGGCGATCGCGCTGGCCTTTTCCATGTCGCTCTCGGTGGCCGCGCTCTCGCGGAAGTGCCTGGGCAGCTCGGCGAACAGGCCGGCGCTGGTGTTGGCCCCGCCGGTCATGAACAGGTCGTCCAGGAACTTCAGCAGCTCAGTTTGGTCGATCTCGAAGCCAAACTGGTCGGTGGCGACCTCCTCCAAGTTGTGGGCCTCGTCGATGATCACATGATCGTAGGGCGGAAAGACAGTGATCTCCTGATCGAGGTTGGCCAGCAGCAGCGCGTGGTTGACGATCACCAGATGTGCGGCCTCGGCCTCGCGGCGGGCCTTGTACAGGTAGCAATCGCGGTAATCCGCGCAGCGCGGGCCGGTGCAGGTCTCCAGCGTGGCGTTGATCCGCTCCCAGGCCATATTCTCCTTATCCACCAGCAGCAGCTCGGCCTTGTCGCCGCTGCTGGTGGTCGGCAGCCAAAGCTGGACTTTCAGCAGCGTCTTAATCTCCTCCGAGACCAGCCGCCCATCGCGGCGCAGATCCTTGTAGCGGCGCAGGCACAGGTAGTTGCCTCGTCCCTTGAGCAGCGCAGCCGTAAATGGGAGTTTGTCGGACGATGGACGATGGACGGTGGACGAATCGCGCGCCTGATCCTCCTTCGTCTTTCGTCCTTCGTCTTCGGTCATTATGCGCTGCAACGCCGGAATATCCTTGAAGAACAGCTGATCCTGGAGGTTGATCGTATTGGTCGAGATCACCACGCGCTCGCCGCGCTGGGCCGCGAAAATGGCCGCGGGCACGAGATATGCGAGCCCTTTTCCAGTACCGGTGCCAGCCTCGACCATCACGGCCTCGCCATTATTGAAGGCCTGTGCAATCCCCGCAGCCATCTCGATCTGCGGCTCGCGCTGCTCGTAGCCTTCGAAGGCGCGGCCCAGCGCCCCCTCGGGCGAGAAAAAGCGCCGGATCGCGGCGATGTCGAGCGGGCGGTGGTTGCCGGTCGGCTTGAGCGGGGCGAGCTCGCCCGACGAAGGACGAACGACCGAAGACGAAAGACCAGCGCTGTCTTCGCGATCTTGGTCGTTCGTCCGTCCTTCGTCTTTCGTCGTCCGTCGTCCTTCGTCTAGAAAGACGTTTTTGGCCTTGGCGCGCTCGACTTCGCCGAACAGGTCGCGCAGCGGCCATTCGAGCTTGGCAGTCAGGCGGTTGATCTCGGAAAGCTCGTGCAGATCGAGCGCCTCGATCCGCATGAGCAGGTGCAGAAACACCTGGCGGGTCGCATCGGCGTCGGCCAGTGCGCGATGGGCCTCTTCATGCGTGATGCCGATCGCGGCGGCCAGCGCGCTGAGCCGGTAGGCCGGGGCGCGCGGCATCAGCAGCGTGGCCATGTCGAACGTATCGTAGGCGGGCTGGCGGAACTGCATGCCCTGGGCCTGGAGCATCTTCAGATCGAAGCCGACCGAGTGGCCGACCAGCGGGTAGCTCTTCACGAAGCGCACCAGCTCGGGCGCCACCTCCGAGAAGCGCGGCGCGTCGGCCAGCATCTCATCGGAGATATTAGTGAGCCGAGCGATCTTTAGCGGCAGCGAGTGGCGCGGCTTGACCAGCTTCTGAAAGGTCTCCAGCACCGCGTCGCCGGTGAACTTCACGGCGGCGACCTCGATGATTTCGTCAGTGCCGGCCTCTAGCCCGGTGGTCTCGACGTCGATTGCTACAAAGGTCCGGTCCATGTGCCATCCTCGCTCGCCTGTTTCAAAATCAGGTCGCATTATACCCGATCTGGGCTGCGCTAGGCTAGCGATTCCTCGTCTCTCCAAGACACTTTCCTTTTGTGCCGCGCTGCGAGCGCAGCGCGGCACAAAAAGTATTTTTGGGGCGGCCGGGTACCCACACCCAGAGGGTACCCGGTGCCATCCCCCCAACCCCCCACCATCGGGAGGTGCTGAGCGCTGCCAGACGCCACCTTGTCCAAATATCGCAAATATCTACATCAAATTGCAATAAATAACCAACAGACTATTGACATTTTAAAATGAGCATGATAATATCACCACATTGGTAATCGAAAGTGACATGGAAAACAGCACTTTACGTTAAGGAGGCTAGACCATGTGGGGCAATATTGAGCTGCGGGCCGATTATGCACGTGAGCAATACCGCGATTACCTGGCTGCTGCCGAGCACGACCGGTTGGTTCGATCCTGTGAGCGACCGCTGGCGTTGAGCCGCCTGGTCGCACGGCCGCTGGGGCGCGCGCTGTTCAATCTCGGCGCATGGCTGCTTCGATATGGCAAGGATGAGCGCACGACCGCACTGCGCACCTATCGCGCGTCGGCCCGCTCGATCAAGCTGAATTGAAGTATGCACAATGCTCGCGATCTTACGCCAACGAAATTTTGCCCTGCTGTGGCTTGGTGGCCTGATCTCGTTTGTGGGCGACTGGGTGCTGTTCATCGCGCTGCCGGTGTATGTCTACGATCTGACGGGCTCGGCGCTGGCGACCGGCGGGATGTTCATCGCTCAGACAGCGCCACGGCTGCTACTTGGCTCGATCGCCGGCGTGTTCGTGGATCGCTGGGATCGCCGGCAGACGATGATCGTGGCCAATGTGCTGAGCGCCGCCGCATTGCTGTTGCTGCTGCCAGTGCGCTCGATCGCTGATCTGTGGCTGGTCTACCTGGCCGCGTTTCTGCAAGCGTCGATCGCGCTGTTCTTCCAGCCGGCCGAGAGCGCGCTGGTGCCGACCCTAGTGGGCGAAGAGCATCTTATTCACGCCAACGCCCTGACTGCGCTCAACTGGGAGCTGACGCGGCTGATCGCGCCGCCGCTGGGCGGGCTGGTGATGGCGCTATTCGGGCTCGGCAGCGTGATTGCGATCGACAGCGCCTCGTTTCTGTTCTCGGCCGCGATGATCGCGCTGATCGCCCAGCCGGCTGCGGAGCGCGTGTGGCCCGCTGTGGAACATCACACCCATGCGGCCGGCGCATGGCGCGCGGTCTGGCGCGAGCTGGTCGAGGGACTGCGGCTGGTGCGGCACGACCGCCTGGTCAGGGCGCTGTTCATTATCACCGGCGTGGCGATGGTGGCCGAGGGCATTATCAATGTGCTGGGTTTCCCCTGGCTGAAGCAGGTGCTGCATGGCGATGCGCTGACGCGCGGCTGCATGGCCAGTGCTCAGGCGGTGGGCGGCTTGATCGGCGGGCTGCTGATCGGGCGGGTGTCCCGGCTGGCGCGGCCAGCCTATCTGATCGGGCTGAGCGGGGTCGTGCTGGGGCTGGTTTCGCTGGCGCTGATCAATGTCACGGCACTGCCGATCGACGCATCGCTCTGGCTACCGGCCGCGCTGCTGCTGAAGCTGCTGCAAGGCGTGCCGATCATGGGCCTGTTCGTCAGCGTCGACACGCTGCTCCAGCAGAGCGTGGTCGATCGCTACCGCGGGCGGATCTTCGGCGCCTACGGCGCGATCAGCGCGCTGACAATGCTGGGCGGGCAGGCCGTCGCCAGCCTGCTGGGCGATCGGGTCGGGCTGGTGCTGGTGCTGAATTGGATGGGCATCATGTACATGCTGGCCGGCGTCTGCGCGCTGGCGATGCTGCGCGGGCCGGGCGCGCGCTGGCGCGCGCTGGCGGCCGAGCCGGCCGGGACTGTGGCGGATCTAGGATAGTAGTGTGAATATTTATGGCATTCGCCTGCGGCAGCAAGGTACTCTGAGTCTTATATGCCTCGTTGTGCGGTTCGCCGCGCGGCGAACCGCACAACGAGGCATCATAAAAAGAAAAGTACCGCTGCGAATAGCTCGTTTAGGAGAACAACACGATGCAAACACAGACATTCCCGGCCGGCGTATCGCCGCGTGTGACGATCACTGGATGCCAGGGCGCGTTGATGGTCGAGTTCTGGGATCAGCGCGATTTCGCGGTCGAGTCGGCCGTCGGTAGCGCGATCGGCCAGGAGGATGCAGCGCTGGTCATTCACGAGGCGCGCGGCGACCTGCGGCTACGGGTGCCCGCCGCGACCGAGATCGCGATCGAGAATCACCAGGGCGATGTGCGGATCACGACGATCGACGGCAGTGTCCGGCTGCGCGATATCGATGGCAGCGTGTTCGTCTCGGGTGCGGGTATGCTGGCGATCGAGCGCGACCAACTGCTGCGCCGCCGGTCGCCGCAGCGACCACGCCGCGATGTCGAGGCGCGCGAGATCGGCGCAGCCGAGATCGCCGAGGTTCACGGCACCCTGCTGCTGGTGGCGGCCGAGCGCGCCACAATCGGCGATGTTGGCGGCAACGCCAAGGTACGAAGCATCGCCGGCGATCTCGCGCTCGGCGAGATCGGCGGGAGCTGCGAGATCGCGCAGGTCGGCGGCGCCCTGGAGCTTGGCAGCGTCGGCGGCAACTGCTTGCTCGAAAACATTTCCGGCAGCGTGCGCGCTAGGCACATCGGCGGCTCGGCCGATCTCCGCGCGACCGGCGCGATCCTGGGCCTGGGCAGCATCGGCGGCAACCTGACGCTGACCGACGCGCCGCTGGGCCAGGAGGCGCTGGCCACGCCAACCGCCAGCATTGCGATCGGCGGCAGCGCGCGGATCGAGCTGCCCACGCAGGCCGCGCTCACGATCGATGCGATCGTCGGCGGTGGGATCAGCGGGCGCGGCGTGCTCGGCGGGCCGGGCATGCGCACGATCGTCTATGGCGATGGAGCCGCGCGCCTGCGCCTGACGGTTGGGGGGCATCTGACGCTGGTGTAAGCGCTCCCGACTTTTGGAGAACGATCGAGCCTGTTACGAAGTAGACAGAACCTACTCGGGTTCGCAAACGAGCAGGACGCGGTCCCTCCAAGCCACCTATTCTAGATAGGCCATGCAATTATGGAGCAACCTATGCGCAAAAGCGGCATCGTCACCATTGGCTTGGCCTATGTCCTGCTCAGCGTGTTTTTTGGGCTTGAGCGGCGCTTGCGCAAGGGCCAGATGGCACAAAGCCTCGAAACCAGCGCGTTCGATCGCAAGAGCACGCGCATCATCGGCGGCGCCTTGCTGATCTCGATGCTGAGCATGCTGCTCGCTCCAGGGTTGAACCTGATACGCCGCGGGCGAACCAGCATCTCTCCAGCCGCAGGGTGGTTAGGTCTTGGCCTCATGGTGAGTGGGATCGGCTTGCGCGCGTGGGCAAATGCGACGCTGGGCTCGTTTTATACCCGCACGCTGCGGGTTACACAGGATCAGCAGCTGATCGAGCACGGGCCGTATCGTCTCCTGCGCCATCCCGGCTACAGCGGAAGCCTGCTGCTCTGGATAGGGGCTGGGCTGGCCACTGCGAACGGGGCGGTAATCAGCGTGATTGCGACCGTTACCGGCAGCGCGTATCTCTATCGTATGCACTCAGAGGAAGCGATGTTGGCGAAGAATTTCGGAGCGGCGTATCAGGCCTACCGACAGCGCACCTGGAAAATCATCCCATTCATCTACTGATGCAGCTAATGCAAGCCGCCGTCAAATTGCACACATGGCGTGGCAAAGCGAGGAAGGGTTGATAATGAGCGATTCTGAAAGGGCTATCCTGGATCTGCCGCCGCGCGCCGACCAGCTGGTGGCCGCGGCTGGGCCGACCAACGGCTCGAAGCCGCACGCACCGCCGATTGTCGAGGTGCGCGATCTGCGCAAAGTGTTTGTGAAGCGCAAGGTCAACCCCGCAGCATCGCGCCTGGCACGGCTGACCTTGCGCAATCGCATCAGCGAGCAGGCGGTTGCGGTCGAGCAGGTGAGCTTCAACATCAACGAGGGCGAGATCTTCGGCCTGCTAGGCCCCAATGGCGCCGGCAAGACCACCACTATCCGCATGCTCTCGACGCTGCTTCAGCCAACCGCCGGCACGGCGACGATCAACGGCTACGATGTTTCGCGCCAGCCTGGCCTGGTGCGCCAAAACCTTGGCGCGGTGCTGACCGGCGAACGCAGTATTTACTGGAAGCTGACCGGTCGCGAGAATTTGGAATATTTCGCCGCGCTGAATCACCTGCCGCCTGCCAGCGCAAAAAAGCGCGTGGCCGAGCTGCTGGAGCGGCTGGGGTTGGCCACCCGCGCCGATGAGAATGTAGAAAACTACTCCTCGGGCATGAAACAGCGCATTGCGATCGCCAAAGCGCTGCTGGCCAACCCGCCGGTGCTGCTGCTTGATGAGCCGACGATCGGGCTCGACCCGCAATCGGCGCGCAATCTGCGCGAGCTGATCCTGGAGATCAAGGGCGAGGGCCGCACGATTCTGCTGACCACGCACTATATGGAGGAGGCCGACCAGCTCTGCGATCGTGTCGGCATTATCGACCTGGGCCGAATCATCGCGCTCGATACGCCGGCCAACCTGAAGCGCTCGATCAAGCAGCTCGACGTAATGCAGCTCGAGATCGAGGACTTCGACCCGGCGCTGACCAAGGCGCTGAACAGCTTGCCCGCCGTCGAGCGGGCGATCGTGCGCTACCTGGACGATCAGCGGGTCTGGTCGCTGGCGATCCACACCGCCGACAGCCGCAGCGTGCTGCCGCGCCTGATCGAGCTGATCAACGCGCGCGCGGGCCGCATCCGCCATATGGCAGTGGCCGAGCCGTCGCTGGAGGATGTGTTCATCTCGCTGACCGGCAAGCAGCTGCGGGATTAAAGCGGTTCTTCATCTTATTTTTGTGTTTCGTTTTTGCGCTCGCAGAGCGCAAAAACGAAACACAGATAAAACGGAAGTACCACCCTGCCGCAGGCTATCAGGTAGAGGATAACGGTTATGGATCACACTATTGATACCAAAGCCTGGCGCGAAGATCTCGATTTGTTGGCTGAAGCGCTGCCGAAGCGGCATGTGAACCTGTTTCACACCATGACGCGGGCGCAGTTCGAACAGGCCGTGTGGGCGCTGCGCGAGCGGATTCCTACGCTGGCGCGGCACCAGGTGATCGTCGAGCTGGCGCGCATTGTGGCCCTGATCGGCGATGGCCACAGCCGCCTGGATCTAGCCGATGGCCCGCAGGTCGCTTTCCGGCGCTACCCGCTGCGGCTGTACCTTTACAGCGATGGCTTGTTCGTGCAGGCATCCGACGAGGTGCAGGCGGTGGGCGCGCGCGTGGTGGCGATCGGCGAGACGCCGATCGCGCAGGCCTACGCACAGGTGCGCGAGCTGATCGCGCGCGACAACGAGGTGTGGGTGCAGCATGTCGCCCCGGCGCTGCTGGCCATTCCCGAAGTGCTGCATAGCCTGACGTTGATCGAGGATATGCAGCGCGGGCGGCTGACGATCGAGCAGCCCAACGGCACGCGCGACACGATTGAGCTGCGGCCGTGCGCGCCCGACGCGCCGGTCACATGGATCGACGCGGCCGCGCAGACCGATGCGCCGCCGCCGCTCTGGCTCAGAGCGCCTGAGAATAAGTATTGGTTCACGCATCTGCGCGATACAAACACGCTCTATGTGCAGTACAACGCAGTGCGTGATAAGCCCGAGGAGACGGTCGCCGAATTCTTCGATAAGGTCTTTACCTTCGCCGATGCGCGGCAGGTCGATCGTTTCATTCTGGATATCCGGCGCAATGGCGGCGGCAACGGCTATCTCAATCAGCCGATCATCCACGGCCTGATCAAACGCGACCATGTCAATGAGCCCGGCAAGCTATTCACGATCATCGGGCGCGGCACCTACTCGGCGGCGATGATGCTCACCGATGATCTCGAAAAGCATACCAAGACCTTATTCGTGGGCGAGCCGACCGGCGCCAGCCCAAATATGTACGGTGATGCCGAAAAGATCGTGTTGCCGAATAGCGGGCTGGAAATATGGGCCTCGGCGTTGCGCTGGGTCTATTCCGAGCCGCGCGACAACCGGCCCTGGATCGCGCCGAACATCCCGGCCGCGCTATCGTCGGATGATTACCGCGCGCGGCGCGACCCGGCGCTGGAGGCGATCCTCGGCCATACGCCTAGCCCTGCCGATGCGGAGACGGTCAGCTTTCCCGATCGATTGTGGCGCGAGATCGACCCTTTAACGGAACCTGAGGAAACCGTGCGGCGCGCACGCTATGCGACAACACCGGTGTTCGCGCCGGGCGCGGATTGAGATGACTTACGCACTCGGCGTTCGCGGGGCGGTGGCCCGCGTTGTAACGGATCCTACCTGCGGCAGCAAGGTATTTTATCATCATCTGTTTTCGCTTTTGCCGCGCTGCGCGCGGCAAAAGCGAAAACGAAAGGAAGAAAAGTACCGCTCGAACGCCCATCCGGAGCCTGCCGAAGGGAAGGCAAAACGCCGACCGCATACGTCCTATCATTGATTGAGAGGAGCGTCTTCCAATGGTGCAACAGTCAATCATTAGCCAACGATCGTTTGGCTCCGAGCTGCGCGCGGTGTGGGCGATCGCGCGCAAGGAATGGCTGATCTTCCGGCGCTACCCGAGCTGGGTGCTGGCGGTGTTCATCTGGCCGGTGCTGTTCCCATTCGGCTATATCTTCACCGCCAAGGCGCTGGGCGGCCCAGATGGCGCGGCGCTGGAGACGTTTCGCAGCCTGACCGGCACGGCCGACTATGTCGGCTTTATCGTCGTCGGCAGCGTGCTGTGGATGTGGCTGAACATGACGCTTTGGGATGTGGGGATGCACCTGCGCAACGAGCAGATGCATGGCACGCTCGAATCGAACTGGCTCTGCCCGACCTGGCGCGTCTCGCTCATGTTGGGCGGCGCGTTGACGAAGGGGCTGGTCTCGCTGCTGTTCCTGGCCACCTCACTGCTGGAGTTCCGGCTGATCTTCGGCGTGCGGCTGGTGCGCGGCAACCCTGGGCTAGCGCTGCTGGTGGTGCTGCTGCTGATCCCGATCATCCATGGCATTGGGATCGCCTTCGCCAGCCTGGTGTTGCGCTTCAAGGAAGCCAACGCGATGGTCTTCCTGGTGCGCGGCGTGTTCATGATCTTCTGCGGTATCACCTACCCGATCGCCGTGCTGCCGGCCTGGATGCAGGGCGTGGCGTTCGCGCTGCCGCTGACCTACGCCATCCGCGACATTCGCGCGGTGCTGTTGGCCGGCGCGACATTCGCGGATATTCGCGCGGATCTGCTGGTGCTGGCGGCCTTCGCGCTGATCACGCCGCTGATCGGCTATACGATCTTCTACCTCACCGAGCGGCGCTCGCGGCGGACGGGCGATTTGGGGCAGTATTAATTATGGTACTTTTTCATTTTGTGCAGGTCGTTTTTTTCGTCCTGCGGGCCGAAAAAAACGACCTGCACAAAGGGAGGAACATCCTCGACAAGCGAAAGTCCAAGGATAAGCGAAAGTCCAAGGACAGGTGAAAGTCCAAACCTCTCGGTTGTTCGTTCTTTCGTTTCGCCCTAGGGGCGAAACGAAAGAAGAAAAAGTACCACTCTGCCGAAGGCGAAACAGGAACAGTCATGGAGAAAGATATGAAAAACGCGCAACTCTCGGAAATCAGCTGGAAGTCATATCTGCGAGCGGTGCTGGCGATCGCAAAGAAGGATGCCATCCTGTTCTTTCGTTATCCGCTCAACGCGCTGTTCCGGGTGATCGAGCCGATCGCGTGGCTCACGCCAGTCTACTTTCTT
>WNGB01006715.1_pt1 | contig 51298 bp, 46 predicted proteins | sample 5400681 | NCBI WGS metagenome assembly WNGB01 (sample SAMN13153367, study PRJNA577476) | soil metagenome | isolation source: 115 cm soil or saprolite under grassland replicate 2 | place: USA:California | collected 2016-06-15
CGAGTGGTCAAGCGCAAGATGAGCAAGTTCCCGCTCAAGCGTGACCAGCATCGCCACTGGCCCCAGCCGACCAAGCCACCAGACGAGGCTGCCGTGATCGTGGCCCGCACCGCCCGCGGACCCTAACCCAACGGCATTGGGCCTAGGCCGACTGGATCGCCCGGGCCACCGTGGTGCAGGCGGGGGCACCGATGCCCGGCTGTCAAGCGCGAATGTCCAGCTCCCCGCCGCGGCGCAGGTCCCACGAGGACGCCCATTCGTGCTTGACAGCCTGCACGGGACACAGGGAGCCTTCTGGGCACGCGAGGACTGTGGTGAACGTGCTATGGTCCCTGCTCGGACGGCTGGGCCAGTCGACCGAGCTGGAGGGCCTGAACGGCAGCACATAACTTCGCCGGTTGAGGACGTGTGTGAGCTGCGGACCTGCTGATCAGCATGGCGATAGAGCCGGGATAGCTGATAAGGAACGGCTCTACCTTCCGGGATTCGTCTTGCGCTCTTCCCGGTCAAGTAGATCGTCCATGTAACGCGCCGCCTCGCGATCGGCCTCGCTGACCCGATGGACGTAGCCGCCGGTCACTTCGAGGCTGCCGTGGCCCATCCGTTCGCGGATGGTGGCAGTGGTGGCCACCGCGCCGAGCTGCGTGGCGACGAAGTGACGGAACCCGTAGAGGGTGTAACCGTGGCCCAGGTCATCCACCAGCTCGCCGAACCGGCGCGTCATCGTGTCGACCCGTAGAGGCCGCCGCCCGGCCTCGTCCGCGCTGAGGACGTAGGCGTCGGGCGCCAGTTCGCCGCCCCATTTGCGCGCCCTGGATTCGCAGCGCGCCCGGTGCTCATTCAGCAGCGCGAGGGTTCGTGTACCGAGCGCGATCGGCCGGTCATCGCCGTGCCGGCTCTTGGTACGCTTGCGGACGTAGCCGCCCGGGAGACCCTTGGCGTGCACGACGTTGTAGCCGACGATCATCTCGCCGGCCTCGAGGTCGAAGTCTTGCCACCACAGCGCGCAGACCTCGCCCGGCCGCAGCCCGGTCGTCGCGCCCAGGCGCAGGAACAGAAACAGCTCTAGATCGCGCCTCTCGGCCTCCTGGAGGACCGTACGGGCCTGCTCCCTGGTTGGCATAGCCCGCTTGGCGCTCTGTGGCGCTGGAGGCTTCACGAGCGTCGCAGGGTTGTAGGCGATCCAGCCGTAGCGCGCCGCGAGCCCGAGCGCGCCGGAGATGACCGCGTGCACATCGCGGAGCCGGCTCGCGGACAGCGGCTCGCCGCGCTTGCGGAGGCTTCCGTTCTTGCGCAGTGCCGTGTAGAAGCGATCCAGGGCGGGGGGGGTCGACCTGGGGGAGCCGGAGTTTGCCAACGCCCGGCTTGATCCTGGCCTCGTGCAGCGCTCGGTAGCCCTGGATCGTGCGCGGCCCGATCGGCTTGCCGTTGTGCTCGCGCCAGTCGAGGTAGAGCCCGACCATCTCGCCCAGCGTCTTGGCCGCCGTACCTTGGTGCCGGCCGGCCATCACCTCGGCCTTGAGCTTGGTCTCTTCCTTTTGCGCCTGCTTCCGGCTGCCCTTGACCTGGCGGCTGATCTGCCGTTGGCGCCCGGTCACCAGGTCAACGCCCGCGTAGACGATGACTTGCCAACCGTCGCGGCGTGCTCGGATCACCGGTTGCCTCACCTTCGCTCAACGAGGATTTCGGCAATATCGTTGACCGAGTCGTTGACCGAAGGCAAGAGGAAAACGCTCTGACCTGGAGCCCGAGGGGGGATTCGAACCCCCGACCTGCCGATTACGAGTCGGCTGCGCTACCACTACGCCACTCGGGCCAGTACCGGGGGCGCGCCGCCCCTGGCGGACGCGAGTGTATCGAACGCCTCTCAGGCCGTTCCAGCGGACTTCCGGGCCCACGGGGCCCGGTCCTGGCCCGCCGGATCAGCGGATGGCCAGGCGGGACATCGGCATCGGGGCGCCGCGCAGGGCGGCCTGCACCGAGAGGAAGGCCGCCTCCAGGGTGAGCTGGGGCGCGGCACCGATCGACAGGCGGCGATCGGCCTCCTCGAGGGCCGCGGCGGCGCGGATCGCCGCCGCCGGTTCGACCGACGCCGCGAGCCGGGCGGTTGTCGCCGCCCGGTCCGGATGCACCAGCGACGACTGCTCGGCCGGGCCAGGCCCCTCGGGGGAGGTCCCGTGGAGCGCGGCCATGTCGCGGTAGACCCCGAGCAGGTCGGAGACGGCCTCGCGGATGGCGTCGAAGCGGACGCGCCGCAGCTCGCGGCGGTGGCGCGTCTCGAGACGCCTGCGCAGGGTGGCGCTGCCGCGGCCCTTGCCGTAGGTCTCCTCGAACTCGGCCAGCTCACTTGCCTGCCGCTGCTTGCCTGCCGCCATCACCTCGTCGGCCAGGCCGAGCACCGTGGTGGCGGCGTTGAGCGCGCCGGAAGCGCCGCCCCCGGCAAGCCGCTCCGCCAGGTCGAGGGTGGTGGCGCGGCGCAGGCGCGCGGCCTCGTCGCCGAGCAGAGAGCGGGCCTTCGCCAGGCGGCCGTGGCTGGCGGCGGCCGCCCAGGCGGCCTGCTCAGGGGTGATCCCCAGCTCCTCCGCAAGCGCCGCCGCCATGGTGACCGCCGGCAGGCTGGCGAAGGTGAGCGTGCGGGCCCGCGAGGGGATCGTTCCCACCAGCGCGTCGGCGCTGCGCGCCACCAGCACGAACACCACCCCGGACGGCGGCTCCTCGAGCACCTTGAGCAGCGCGTTGGCGGCCGCGTCGGTGAGGCGGTCGGCCTCGTCGAGCACGAACACGGCGACGCGCGCCTCGTGATGCGACAGGGAGGCCTCCTCTCGCACCGCGCGGACGTCCTCGACCAGCAGGTTGTCGCCCTCGGGGACGACCAGGTGGACGTCCGGGTGGACGCCGCGGAGCACCCGCCGGCAGACGACACAGCTGCCGTCGCCGCCGTTGGGGCAATTGAGCGCGGCGGCGAACACGCGGGCCGCGTGCAGCTTGCCGACGCCGGGCGGGCCGACGAACAGCCAGGCGTGGACCACCCGGCCGGACTCGACTGCATCCCGCAGCACGGCGACCGCGTCGTCGTGACCGACGACCTGGTCCCAGATGGACGGGGACGGCATCAGCGACCTCCTCCGACTCCGATGCGGGCCAGCACCGTGGCGCGAACCTCGGCCGCGACGCGCTCGGGCGGCTGGGCCGCGTCGATCACGGCGAACCGCTCGGGCTCGGCGGCGGCCAGCTCGAGGAAGGCCTGGCCGACGCGCCGATGGAAGTCGAGGTCCTGGCATTCGATGCGGTCGCGGCTGCCCTGCCCGCGGGCGAGCCCCTCGGCCGGATCGAGCCGCAGCAGCACCACGAGGTCGGGCGGGAGCCCGCCGGTGGCGAAGCGGTTGATCATCGCGATCTCCTCTCGCCCGAGCCCGCGAGCCGCGCCCTGGTAGGCGAGGGAGGAATCGAGGTAGCGGTCGGACAGGACCACCTCGCCGCGCTCCAGCGCCGGACGGATCACCTGCTCGACGAGCTGGGCCCGGGCGGCGGCGAACAGCAGCGCCTCCGCCCGCGGATGCAGGGTGGACGACGGGTCCAGCAGCAGCGAGCGCACCCGCTCCCCGACCTGGGTGCCGCCGGGCTCGCGGGTGGCGACCACCTTGTGGCCCTCGTCCTCGAGGGCCCGACGCAGCAGCTCGAGCTGCGTGGACTTGCCCGCGCCCTCGACGCCCTCGAAGGCGATCAGCCGGCCGCTGCGCCTCCAGGACATGGCGGTCGGGCTCAGGCGCTGGCCAGCGCGGCCACCGCGACCTGGGTGCCGCACTTGGCGCAGGTCGCCGTGTCGGGATCCTTGTCGGGGACCAGCATGCCGCCGCACTGCGGGCAGGGCGTCGCGAGCGGCGCCTGCCATACGGCGAAGTCGCAGTCCGGGTACCTGTTGCAGCTGTAGAAGGTCTTGCCGCGCTTGGTCCGCTTGGACACGACCTGGCCCTGCCCGCACTTGGGGCAGGTGCCGTACTCCTGCTCGCCGAGGTTCTTGATGCCACGGCACTTGGGATAGTCGGAGCAGCCCAGGAAGGGCCCGAAGCGGCCGCTGCGCTTGACCATCGGCTTCCCGCACTTGGGACAGGGCACGTCGGTCATCTCCGGCTCCGGCCGGTCGGCCTGCTCGGCGACCTTGGCGTTGCGCCGGTACTTGCAGTCCGGGTAGCGGCTGCAGGACAGGAACCAGCCGTAGCGGCCCCACCTGCGCACCAGCTTGGCGCCGGTCTCGGCGCCGCACTCCGGGCACACCTCGTCGGTCGGCTCCTCAGGACGGGAGACCTTCTCCTGGCGCTCGGCGATGGTGTCCTCGACCTCCAAGAAGAAGGTCTTCACCAGCGGCTCCCACGCCTTGGCGCCGCTGGCGATGTGGTCGAGGTCCTCCTCCATCTCGGCGGTGAAGCCGAGGTCGATCACCTTGGGGAAGACGTCGGCCAGCAGGTCGGTCACGACGATGCCGACGTCCTCGGGATGGAAGCGCTTGCTGTCCAGTCGCACGTATTTGCGCTCGAGCAGGGTCGAGATGGTCGGAGAATAGGTCGACGGCCGCCCGATGCCGTGCTCCTCGAGCGCCTTGACCAGGCTCGCCTCGCTGAAGCGCGGCGGCGGCTCCGTGAAGTGCTGCTCGGGCCGCAGCTCGGTCAGCTGGAGGACCTGTCCGGCCTGGAGCTCCGGCAGCGTGCCGGCCTCCTCCTCGGCGACGTCGTCGCGGCCCTCGAGGTAGACGCGCACGAAGCCGTCGAAGCGCATGACCGAGCCGGAGGCGCGGAACACCAGGTCCCGTGCGTCCTTGACGGCGGGATCGGCGGACCCGCGCGCCTCGATGTCGACTGTGGTCTGGTCGTAGATGGCCTGGGCCATCTGGGAGGCGACGACGCGCTTCCAGATCAGCTCGTACAGTCGCTGCTGGTCGCGGTCCAGGTGGCCGTTCAGCGACTCGGAGGTGCGCCGGATCTCGGTGGGCCGGACGGCCTCGTGCGCCTCCTGTGCCGACTTGGCCTTGGTCCGGTACTGCGTCGTGCGGACGTAGCGGTCGCCGTAGCGCTCGCGCACCAGCGCGGCGATCTCGTCGAGGGCGCTCTGCGCCACGGCGACCGAGTCGGTGCGCATATAGGTGATCAGGCCGACGGAGCCCTCACCGGGCAGCTCGACGCCCTCGTAGAGCTGCTGCGCCAGCGCCATCGTCTTCTTCGAGGAGAAGCCCAGCTTGCGGGCAGCCTCCTGCTGCAGCGTCGAGGTGGTGAAGGGCGGCGTGGCGCTGCGCTTGCGCTCGCTCTTGGTGACGTCCTTGACCGTCCAGGTGGCGCCGCGCGAGCGGTCGGCCGCGGCGGTGGCGGCGCCTTCGTCCCCGAGGACGAACTTCTGCTTCTCGCCCACCGGGTAGCGGGCGTGCACCCCCTCTTCGGCCTTGGTGAGCAGGTCAGCCTCGAGGCTCCAGTACTCCCGTGGCCGGAACGCCGAGATCTCGCGCTCGCGGTCCACGATCATCTTCAGCGCGGCCGACTGCACGCGCCCGGCCGACAGGCCGGCGCGCACCTTGCGCCAGAGCACGGGTGAGAGCTTGTAGCCGACGATCCGGTCGACCACACGCCGCGCCTGCTGCGCGTCGACCAGGTGGGCGTCGATCTGTCGCGGATCCGCGAAGGCGCGCCGGACCGCGTCGGCGGTGATCTCGGTGAAGCTCACGCGGCGGATCGAATCCGCGGCCAGCTTGGCCGCCTCGGCGATGTGCCAGGCGATGGCCTCACCCTCACGGTCGGGGTCGGTCGCCAGAAACACCTGCTCAACCGACTTGGCCGCCTTCCGGATGTTGGAGACGACCTTTTTGCCCCGTGGTGTTACTTCGTATGTGACCGAGACGCCGCCATTGAATTCCACCGCGAAGTCGGATTTGGGCAAGTCACGGACGTGCCCCATTGAGGCAACGACCTCATAGTCCTTGCCCAAGTACTTCCCGATGGTCTTCGCCTTGGCGGGCGACTCGACCACGACCAGGTTGCGTGCCAATCCAGCATCCTCTTGGCTCAGCGTCAGGTTCCCCGTTACTGGGTTTCTCTCGTGACCTCCGTTGTAAGCAGGTCGCCGGGAGATCGGCCCCGCCTTCCAGGGCCCCGGGCAGACGGCGTAGTGTCGCCGACCGACCCGTCGCACTGTCAAGGCCTAGATACCATGCCAATATTCCGGGGCCCTGTCCTCCGTTCATCCACAGGCCCTCTGGCCTGTGAGTTTCGGGCGGCCTCCCTACGACGCCCGTGAGCGTGCCGGCGGCGCGGCCCTCGGCAGCCCGTCCGACGACCCTCCCTCCAGGTCCATGGCGGGGCCCATACGGGAGGAACGCCACAACGTCCAGGCCAGCACGGCGACCGCGACCACCCCGACCACGGTCCGCAGCGCCACGTTGTCGGCGAATGTCACAACTGTCGGAGCGATCAGCACCGCCACCAGGTTCATGACCTTGATCAGCGGGTTCAGGGCCGGCCCGGCGGTGTCCTTGAAGGGGTCGCCGACCGTGTCGCCGATCACGGTCGCCTTGTGCGGCTCGGAGTTCTTGCCGCCGTGGTGGCCGTCCTCCACGTACTTCTTGGCGTTGTCCCACGCCCCGCCCGAGTTCGCGAGCATCACCGCCAGGAGCTGGCCCGTCAGGATCGCGCCGGCGAGGTAGGCCCCGAGCGCCTCCTGCTTGAAGATGAAGCCCGTGGCGATCGGCGTCAGCACCGCGAGCAGGCCCGGCGTGCGCAGCTCGCGCAGTGAGTCTCGGGTGCAGATGTCCACGACGGCGCCGTAGTCCGGCCGCTCGCTGTAGTCCATGATCCCCGGATGATCGCGGAACTGCTTGCGCACCTCGAACACCACCCGGCCGGCGGCTCGGCCGACGGCGCGGATCGCCTGGGCGGAGAACATGAACGCGACCGACCCGCCGATCAGCAGGCCGACCAGCACCTCGGGACGGTCGACGCGGACGTCGACCTGGTCGAGTGGGAGGCCGGCGTCGATCAGCGCCCGCCTGAAGGAGCCGAACAGGCTGGTGGCGGCGATCACGGCGGTGGCGATGGCCATGCCCTTGGTGATCGCCTTGGTGGTGTTGCCGACCGCGTCGAGCTTGGTCAGCACCTCGTTGCCGCGCTCGCTGACCTCACCCGACATCTCCGCGATGCCCTGGGCGTTGTCGCTGACCGGCCCGAAGCTGTCCATCGACACGACCACGCCGACCACCGAGAGCAGGCCCATGCCGATGAGCGAGATCAGGTAGAGCTGGTAGTCGAGCCCGTCGGCGGAGCCCAGCAGGACCGCGCCGACGATCGCGCCGACGATCGCCAGCAGCGCGTACACGCTGGACTCGAGCCCCGTGGCGAAGCCCGCGAGGATCGTGGTCGCCGGGCCCGTCTCCGAGGCGTCCGCGATCTCCTGCACCGGCTTGTACTGGGTGGCGGTGTAATAGGAGGTCATGAGCTGGATCACGCCGGCGAGCACGATGCCGAGCGCGACCGCGGCCAGCGGCCGCCAGTCGTCGACGTAGACGAAGGTGACGACCGCGACCAGCGCCGCGGCGATCAGCGCCGCGGCGAAGAAGCCGCGGTTGATCGTGCGCATGGGACCCTCGTCCTCGGAGCGAGGCCGTACCAGCCAGATCCCGGCGACCGAGGCGAGCACGCCGATCGCCTGGATCAGCAGGGGGAACATCAGCCCCACCACGGGACGATCGGGGAAGGCGGCGATGCCGAGCACGATGGCGGCGACCAGCGTCACCTCGAACGACTCGAACAGGTCGGCCGCCATCCCGGCGCAGTCCCCGACGTTGTCACCCACGTTGTCGGCGATCGTGGCGGCATTGCGCCGGTCGTCCTCGGGGATCGACTGCTCGACCTTGCCCACCAGGTCGGCGCCGACGTCGGCCGCCTTGGTGTAGATGCCGCCGCCGACACGCATGAACATCGCCAGCAGCGCGGCGCCGAAGCCGAAGCCGAACAGCACGTTGGCGGCCTGTCCACGGTAGATCAGCACCACCGCGGTGGCGCCCAGCAGACCGAGGCCGACCACGAACATGCCCGCCACGCCGCCGGTGCGAAAGGCCAGGGGCATCGCCCGGCGCATGCCGCCGGAGCTGGCGGCGGCGGCCACCCGGACGTTGCCGCGGATGGTGAGGTTCATGCCGGTGAAGCCGGCCAGCGCCGAGAAGCCCGCGCCGAACAGGAACGCGACCGAGCGCCCGATCCGCACCGACGTTGAGTCCGCTTCCAGAACCAAAAGCAGGAAGAACAAGAGGGCCACGAAGATCGCGACGGTGCGGAACTGGCGTGTAAGGTACGCCCGGCTCCCCTCCTGGATCGCCAGCGAGACCTCGCGCATCTTCTCCCCGCCCTGGTCAGCGGCGAGCACCTGCCTGACCAGCACGTACGCCACCAGCAGTCCGAGCAGGGAGATGGCGAGGATGACGACCAGCGTGAGGTTCTCACCCGCCGTGAAGTTGACGTGGAAGGCGCCCTCCTGAGCGAGCAGCCCGGTCTTGCCCATTCGACCTCCTCGTCACCCCTCCGCTGGGGCGGTTGCAGTACCTTCCAAAGCGCTCGGGCCACCCAACCCGGGCGAGACGGCGATGTCGGAACAGTCGAGATGCGGGCACCGGCACGACCCTCGTTTTCAGTGACTGAGACAGCCACTGAGCAGAGGATCCGCAGCCGTGCGCGCCCGCCAGGATTGGCCGGATGATAGCCACCCCAACAGAGAGGCGGCAACCCTTCGCGCTGGTAAGCGCCCTTTGGGCGGGTACGGCGGGCCGCCGCGAGGCGGGCCGCCGCGAGGCGGGCCGCCGCGCTAGTGCCGGACGGTGCCCGGCCGGCGGCGGAGCCAGAAGCTGACACGGTGGCCGCCGCCCGCGAGCGTGCCTGCGTCCAGGTCGTCGACCAGCGCGCCGACCAGGGCAAGGCCGAACTGCCGGTCGTCCAGGTCGTCGAGGGCGTCGGTGGCCGGTCGCCGCTCGCCCTCGGGAGCTCTGTCGCGCACCTCGATCCAGAAGCGGTCGCCGTCCGCCAGCAGGTCCAGCTCGATCGGCGTGTCCAGCCCCGCCCTGGTCAGGTCGCCGACCGCGACCGAGCAGGTCTCCGAGACCGCGACCTTGATGTCCTCGATCCCCTCCTCGTCGATGCCCGCATTGCGGGCGACCATGCCGACGACCAGCCGCACGGTGCTCAGCAGGCGCGGCTCTGGTGGAAAGTTGAGGCGCACCGTCGCCTCGCCCCCCGGGAAGGATGACTCGAGGTGGCTCACGCTGTTACTGGTCGTCGCCAGGACTGGCGGAGGACCCCGCCACCGCGTCGGCGACCGAAGCGTGGATCGGGAAGACCTTGGTGAGGCCGGTGATGCGGAAGATCTTGAGGATCTTCTCCTGGGTGCAGACCAGCTCGAGCGAGCCGTCGTGGTTGCGAACCCGCTTCAGGCCACCCACCAGCACGCCGAGGCCGGTGGAGTCGAGGAAGTCCACCTTCTCCAGGTCGACGACCAGCCGATAGGATCCCTCGTTGACCAGCTCGATGAGCTTCTCGCGCAGCTTCGGGGCGGTGTAGACGTCAATCTCACCGGCCACCTCGAGCACCGAGTGGTCGCCCTCCTTGCGTACGTTCAGGTCGAGATCCATGCCGTCTCTCCAGTTGTCGTCGCGCTCCTGCCACGCCCCTGGGAGGCTAGCCTCGGCCCGGTACGCGAGCAAGGACGCCGGCTGGTTGCCGCTCATCGCGCCTGCGGGTAGCCTACGCCATCGTCCCTTGTGTACCCAGAGCCCAGCCAGGAGCAGCGCCCTGTCCTCCCCCATCCGAGCCACCGTCGTGCTGCTGGCGGCCCTGGCCCTGCTGGCGGCCGCCTGCAGCTCCGGCAAGAAGCAGCCGCCGGCCGCGGCCACGACGGCATCCACCACCGCCACCACGCAGGCGGTGCGTACGCTCGCGCTCAAGCTCACGACCACCGCCACCGGGCCCGAGCGCAACTTCAACGCCAGGAAGGCGGCCCAGCAGGCGAGCCCGAGCGTGCAGAAGTTCCTGGACCGTTACCTGACGCTCGCGTTCCTGCAGCCGAGCCAGGCCAAGTCCGGCTGGCGCTCTCTGCTGGCCATGTTCGACGACCCGGTCCGCGTCAGGGCCGGCAAGCAGCTCGATTCGCTGTCGCTCGGCAGGGCCGCCGCGCAGGTCACCGCGGTCCAGCCGGGTCCGGCCCGGGCGCGCGCGGTGGTGCTGTACGAGGGCGGCCGCGCGGCGGCGGCCACCGTACAGCTCTCCTTCGACGGCACTGCCGACTCCCCGCGGGGCAGCGGCCCCGTGCGACTGCGCGCGGTCCTGCAGCTGGTCTACGGCAAGTCCGGCTGGCGGATCGCCGCCTATGAGAGCAGGACCGGAGGTGGAAGCTGATGGCTCTCGGCATCCGCGGTCACCGGGATGCCGCGGGTGCGGCGCCGCGGCCCCGGCGGGCGATCGTCACGCTCGGCGCGCTGACGCTGGTCACCGCGCTCGTCACCGGCCTGGTGCTGGTGACGTCGCCGCGCGAGGTGGCCAGCGCGCAGCCCGCCGTGACCATCCAGCGCGCCCACAGCGGCGCGGGCACGCCCACCCTCAAGGGCCGCGTCTCCTTCCTGGTGATCGGCTCGGACTCCGGGGCGCCCAGGCACGGCCGCGGCGGCAGCGCCGCGGGCGGCCGCGCCGACTCGATCCACCTGATCGTGATCGACACCGCCAAGCACAGGGGAATCTCCATCGGTTTCCCGCGCGACAGCTACGTGGCGATCCCCGGACGCGGCACCAGCAAGATCAACGCCGCCATGACCTCCGGCGGGCCCTCGCTGCTGGTCCGCACCATCGAGCAGCTCACCGGCATCGGGATCGACTATTACGCGCTCACCTCCTTCGACGGCCTCGTCGACATCGTCAACAAGGTGGGCGGCGCCACGGTCGGGGTGGACATGAACCTGGTGGACAGCTTCTCCGGCGCCAACTTCCGCAGGGGGACCCAGAAGCTGAACGGCGCCCAGGCGCTCGCCTACTCGCGCGCCCGCCACGGCACGCCCCGCGGCGACCTCACCCGCTCCGAGCACCAGGGCCAGGTCCTCCTCGGTGGCCTGTACACCTTCCAGAAGCAGGTCGCCAAGGACCCCACGCGCGTCATGAAATGGCTCGCGGTCCTGAACGACGAGGTCAGCGCCAACATCCCCGTAACGGAGCTGGTCCGCCTTGCGCTGGTCGCCACGCAGGTGCCGCCGGGCAGCATCAACAACGTGGTCGCGCCGGGCGTGCCCGGCAGCGCCGGCGGCGCCTCGGTGGTGCGCCTGCAGTCCAGCGCCTTCGCATTGTTCAGCCGGGTGCGGCGCGGCCAGTTCGCGTAGCCTCCGATTGGCGCAGCCGCTGGCTACCATGGCGCGGTGGTTGATCCCGCCAGCCTGATCCAGGACCTCACCAGCGAACCGGACTACCGGGGCCAGCTCGTCCACGTCGAGCGGCTGCCGACGCGGCCGGCCCGCCTGGTCGACCTGCCCGAGGACCTGCCCGAGCCGCTGCCCGGCCGCCTGCGGGCGCGCGACATCACCACGCTCTGGAGCCATCAGGCCGAGGCGATCGCGCTGGCCCGCTCCGGCACCCACGTCGTGGTCGCCACCGGCACCGCCTCCGGCAAGAGCCTGTGCTATCAGCTCCCGGTCTTCGAGGCCCTGTTGCGCCAGGGTCACCGCACCGCCGTGTACCTCTCGCCCACCAAGGCGCTCGCGCACGACCAGCTCAGGGCCGTGCGCTCGTTCGCGCTGACCGGCGTCCGCGCCGCCTCCTACGACGGCGACACGCCCATGGAGGAGCGGCCAATGGTGCGGCGCAACGCCAACCTCGTGCTCACCAATCCCGACATGCTCCACCGCTCCATCCTCCCCCGGCACGAGCAGTGGAGCGCGTTCCTGGGCCGGCTCGCCTTCGTCGTCGTCGACGAGGCGCACACCCTGCGCGGCGTGTTCGGCTCCCATGTCGCCGCCATCCTGCGACGCCTGCGCCGGCTCGCCGGCCGCTACGGCGCCCAGCCCGTGTTCATCCTGGCGTCAGCCACCCTCGGCAACCCCGCCGAGCTGGCCAGCCGCCTGGTCGGCCTGCCGGTGGAGGCGGTCACCGCCGACGGCTCCCCGCGCGGCCCGGTCACCTTCGCGCTGTGGGAGCCGCCGCTCGAGGACGAGGTGACCGGACTGCGGCGCAGCGCCAACGTGGAGGCCGCCAAGTGGCTCGCGACCGGCGTCGAGGCCGGCGTGCGCACGCTCTGCTTCACCCGCTCGCGCAAGGCGGCCGAGCTGGTGGCCACCTACGCTCGGCGGCGCGCCGCCGAGGTCGACCGCTCGCTGGCCGCCCGCGTGCGCGCCTACCGCGCCGGCTACCTGGCCGAGGAGCGGCGCGCGCTCGAGCGCGGCATCGTCTCGGGCAGGCTCCTCGGCGTCGCCGCCACCAACGCGCTCGAGCTGGGCATGGACATCGGCGGACTGGACGCGATCGTGCTCGACGGCTTCCCGGGCACCATCGCCTCCATGTGGCAGCAGGCCGGGCGCGCCGGGCGCCAGGGCGGCCCCTCGCTCGCGGTCCTCGTCGGCCTGGACGATCCGCTCGACGCGTATTTCCTCCACCATCCGGCCGACCTGTTCGGCCGCCCGCACGAGGCGGCCCTGGTCGACCCGGGCAACCCCTACGTGCTCGCGCCGCACCTGGGGTGCGCCGCCTACGAGGCGCCGCTCACCGAAGAGGATTTCGCGCTGTTCGGCCCGCCGGCGCGGGAGCTCGCCGCGCGCCTGGAGATGGAGGGCGTCCTGCGGCGCGGCCGCGGCGGCTACCGCGCCACCTCCGGCCGCTCGCCGGCCGCCGGAGTCGACGTGCGCAACGCGGGCGGAGCGCCGGTGACGATCGTGGAGGCCGACACCGGTCAGGTGATCGGCACGGCGGACCGCTCCCGCGCCCCCTCCACCGTCCATCGCGGCGCCATCTACCTGCATCAGGGCGAATCGTACCGGGTGCTCGAGCTGGACCTCGACAGCGGTGTCGCGCTGGTGGAAGAGGCCAGGGGCGACGAGTACACGCAGGCCCGCCAGGACACCGACATCCAGGTCCTCGAGCCACTGCGTCACGTGGAGCTCGCCCGCTCGGCCCGCTGGCTCGGCCGCGTGTCGGTGTCGGAGCAGGTCATCGGCTACGACCGGCGAAAGGTGGGGTCGGGCGAGCTGCTCGGGTCAGAGGACCTCGACCTGCCGCCCGCCCACCTGACGACGATGGCCTACTGGTACACCCTGTCGCCGGAGCTGCTGGCCGCCGCCGGCCTCCAGCCCCGCGACGTGCCCGGCTCCGCCCACGCGGCAGAGCATGCGCAGATCGGGCTGCTGCCCCTGTTCGCCATGTGCGACCGCTGGGACATCGGCGGGGTCTCCACCGCCTGGCATCCCGACACAGGGTCGGCCACCATCTTCGTGTACGACGGCTACCCGGGCGGCGCCGGCATCGCCGAGCGCGGGTTCGCGCTGGCGGCCAGGCACCTGCTGGCCACCAGGGACACGGTGCGCACCTGCCCGTGCGAGACCGGCTGCCCCTCGTGCGTGCAGTCACCCAAGTGCGGCAACGGCAACCATCCCCTCGACAAGGCGGGCGCGGTCCGCCTGCTGGACGAGCTCCTCGCCGACCTTGCCGCGGAGGACTCGTCTCCGGGTGAGGAGGGTGTCACGGGGACTCCGGCGGCGGGTGCCGGGGCGGGTGCCGTGGGGGACTCGCCCCCGGCTGCCGGGGCGGGTCCGGCGGAGGGGCCGGCCCCGGCTGCCGGGGCGGGTCCGGCGGGGGGTACCTCCCCGCCCATCGGGACATCCGCGGGACCTTCTTCGCACCGTGGATCCAGGAAACGAGGCAGCTCATGACCTCCTACATCGGTGTGGCGGGAGCCAGCCCGATGCGGCGCTGGCCGCGCTGGCCGAGAACCTCGGCCTGCGGCTCGCGCAGGCGGGGGCAACCGTGGTGTGCGGCGGAGGGACCGGCGTGATGACCGCTGTCTGCCGTGGCGCCCGCGCGGCCGGTGGGGTGACGGTCGGGCTCCTGCCGGGCGCGGACCGCTCCAGCGGTAACCCGTACCTCACGGTGGCTCTGCCGACCGGCCTCGGCGAAGGGCGCAACCTGCTGCTGGTCCGCGCGAGCGACGCGCTCGTGGCCGTGGGTGGCGGGTTCGGCACGCTCTCCGAGATCGCTCTCGCGCTTCGCGGCGGCGTACCCGTGATCGGCCTCGCCACCTGGGGCTTGACGCTCGCCGGGACACCGGTCGACGCCTTCCCGGCGGTGGAGAGCTCAGAGGAAGCCGCGCAGCTTGCCCTCGAGGCGGCCCGCGACCGCTCGCCGGCAGCCCATAGGTCCGGGGATCCCGTGGTCCGCCGGGTCCGCCGGGTCCGCCGGAATCGATGATGGCGAGACGGACGCGCATGACCTGGTTCCGGCCGTTCAACCCATTCCCGGCGAACGGTTCATACCCATCTCGACCCGCTTGCCCCGTTTGGTATTCCCGAATCGTGGGCAGCACAGACAAGAGGCAGTTGAGGACACTGGGGGAGGCTCGCCCAGCGAGCCACCGAGATGCCTTTGGAGGCGATGATGGCCTTTATCTTCCTGGTGCTCGCCGTGATCGTTGGAGTGGTCGTCGGCGATGCCCTGCTCGACAACACCGGACCGGGGTCGGTCGAGATCTTCAACCGATCCATCACAGATTTCACGCAAGGTCAGCTCCTGGTGGTTGCCGCTGGCCTTGGCTTCTTGGTCGCCTTCTTCCTGTTCCTTGCCTGGAACTCGTCGGTCAGCCGCCGCGCCAAGCGCCGTGAGCGCCGCCTGGTCCATCGTGACCTGCAGGGCCGGGTCGGCGAGCTGGAGCGCGAGAACGTCGGCCTGCGGAACGAGCTTGATCGGACCAACCGCACGGGCCGTGTCGCCGAGGTGGGCAGCGAGCCGCACGCTGGTTCAGCCGCATCGGAGCCGGTCCCGCCAATCAGGGAGCGCGAGCCTGTCCCGGGTGAGCGCCCCTCCATCCGGGACCGCTTCCGGCAAGGAGACCGGGTCGAGGAGCCGGTAAGGCCCCAGCGCTGAGCCGTGCGGCCACGGGGTGATCGGGCTGGCCGGCTAGCTCGCCCACCTCGATCACCCTGCTGGCCGGTGCGGGCCTCGCGAGGACTGCCGTGTCGGGACCCGGGAGGACGGCGCGGGCGTAGGCCCTCACCTCCACCGGCACTCCAAAGGGAGGGAGCAGAACCCGGCGGTGAACGCTGATCACCGCCTCCATCGGCTCGCAGGTACAGCGTGTCATCCCAGCTCCGTTCGCCGCGGCGATTTCCGTGGCGCGGTCGACGGCGGAATCCCCGCCAGCCGGCGCGACGGCTGCCAGAGCGGCCAGATCGGCGGCCGTCTGAGCTCGGGCTCTCGCAACCGCGAGGGCACCCAGATCGGCCGTGACGAGAGCAGCCATGATCACCACCCCGGACAGCGCGAGCGCGATCAGGGTGGCCGCACCCCGCTCCCCGTTCGCTCCGATCCAGCGCTTCCCGCCCTGAAAGCCGACCACATCCCGGGGCAGCGGACTGCGCCAGCGGCCGATCGAGCGCTTCCGGCCAGCCAGGCGGATCCGCGGCTGGTGCGTCCGCAGGCGTCCCAACCCGGTCATGGCCCAGCGGGTGGCAATGGCGGGCCCGGCTCGAGGACAGCGACCGCCATCGCCCGGACGATGACCGGAGGCGCGCCGAAGGGAAGCTGGACCGGCAGTTCCACGTCGACCCTCACCCTGTCGACACCGGCGGGAGTGACCGTCACGCGAGCGGGCCGGCCAGCGGGCAGTGCCGCGCGGGCGGCGGACACCGCCCGCACCTGATCGCCGCCCAGCGCCGCCTCGCGCGCGCCCTCCCGGGCACGAGGGTCACCATCACGAGCAGCGGGATCACGGCGGCCATCTCCACTGTCGTCGAGCCCGCCTGCCGCGGTGCCGGCAGGGTTCGCGACGTCGGCCGCGGGCAGGGCTCCGGCGTCCAGGCCGCACCGGACAGCGTCGGCCGTTGCGAGGGCGCCTGCCGACCCGCTGGTACCCCGACCACCGGAGCGGTGCACGGCCCACCGCGCCGCGCACCGCTTCGCGCGCTCGAGGCCGAGCAGGCGGTCATCCGATCCCGAAGAGACTGCGGACCTGCTTGAGCATGGCGTCCAGGAGCGTTGTGATCGCACCCTTTCGCGCCCACGCCAGGGCCAGGCTTCCCACAGTGGCCGCGAGGATGACCACGAGCGCGTACTCGATGGTCTGGCTGCCCGCTTCTGACTTGAGTGATGAGAGACGGCGGATCAGTGGCATGACGAGTCCTCCTTTGACTCGGGGTTGGATTTGAGGGGAGCGACCCGCGCGGTCGCTCCGTGAGGCGATCAGGGAGCGAGAGCCCGGAGGGCCCCGGCGATGGTCGGCACCAGGACAAGCAGCACGAACGCCGGCAAGAAGCAGAAGACCAGAGGGAACGCGAGACGAACGGCGGCACGGCCGGCCTCCGCCTCGGCCTCGTGGCGGACCCGTGTGCGCAGCGCCTCGGCACGGGCGGCCAGAGCCTCCGCCGGAGGCGTACCCCAGCGCTCAGCCGCAGCGAGCACGCTCGCCGCGGCTCGCAGCTCGTCGAGATCGGTCCGGTCGGCCGCCGCACGCAGCGCGGCGCCCGGCGTATGGCCGATCTGGAGGTCGGCGGCCACCAGGACCAGCTCGGCACGGAGCGCCTGCGGGCTCCGCTCGGCGACCCGTTGCAGAGCGAGGTATGGGTTGAGGCCAGCTAGCAGGCAGGCGCCGAGCAGATCGATCACGGCTGGAGCGGCTTCGGCCAGCTCGGCCCGTCGCCGGGCGGTGCCGCGCCGCCGAGCCACGCGGATGGCGAGCAGCGCGCCGCCCACCGCGAGCGAGGCGGCGAGGACGACTGGCGGCCCGGCCACGAACGCCAGCGCCGCGACCAGCACCGCCCCGCCGGCGAGCGCCACCCCACCGGCCGGAAGGGCCCGCCGCTTCGGCTGCGACCCGCGCTGGGACGCGGGCGCGGTCCCCGGCGACAGCGACCGTCCCCCGGCACTGGCGCTGGAGACGACGACACGTCTTCCCGGACCGGCGGACCGGCCGGAGGTCGGTGGGCCGGGCGGCGGCGCGCTCGGAGTGCCGCGCTGGTGGGTTGTCGTGCCGCTTGGTGAACGCCGAGCCGGTGTCGTCGGGCGCTGTCGAGAGGCACGCACATGCGTTACCGGGCTCCGCGGGCGATCCGCGGGGCCGGGAAGGCTCTCCGGCTTCCACGACCCTTCGGCGGAGGCGGTGCTCCCCGCGACGATCCGGCTCGCCCACCACGCGCCCAGCACCTCGAAGAAGGTGGCCGCCGCCAGCGTCGCCCAACCGGCGGCGCTCCGGACCAGGAAGGCAGCGTCCGCCGGGGCGGTGACGGCGAGCACCACGAGGAACCCTGGAGCCATACCGGCGACCACCCGAGCCGAGAGCCGCGCCTCGGCGGTGGCGGCCAGGCGCGCCTGCCGGCTGCGGACGCGGTCCGCGGCCGCGGCCGCCACGCCGGCGAGCACCCGCGCCGCCGGCGCTCCCGTCGCCTCCGCCAGGTCGAGCGCCTCGCCAGCCAGCACCAGCTCGCTGAGCTGCCCGTGCCGGCCGGCATCCGCCAGCGCTCGGCCGGCGCCCGCACCCAGCTCGGTCGAGCGCACCGCACCGCTGAGCACCTCGGCGAGCGAGCTTGGCGCTGCCTCGGCAGCGGCCTGAAGCGCGCGCCTGGGGGAAACTCCCGCGGCGATTGTGGCTCGCAGCACGTCGAGCACCTCTGGAACGGCGGCTTCGAGCGCACGCCGGTGCCGGTCGGCCCGGCCAGGGAGGAACTGGGCCGGCCGCGCCAGTGCCCCCGGCCCGATCGAGCCTCCTGGTGGCGAGGGTCCGTCGGTACCTTCCCGACCGTGCGGACCAAGGTGACGGCGGCGGCCGCGCGGAGCCGCGGAGGCCGGCAAGAGGACGCGCAGGATTGCCACCGCCCGGCCGATGGAAGCCGACACCGTCACCGTCCCGCCGCCGGCGCGCCGCGGATGGGACGGTGACCACCCTCGGGCTGGAACTCGAACAGGTCGGGCGGAAGGGCGTCGATCCGCTCGGCCCAGCGCGGCACGTGGCCCGTGGCCGCAAGGCCGTGCTGGCGACCGGCGCGCCGGATCAGATGCGCACGGACCCCGCCGTCACCGTCGGGAGCCAGCTCGGCGAGGGCGGTGACGCGCCGCCCGGAAGGGCTGCGCTCGAGGTGCACGACGGCCTCGATCCCGCCGGCGATCAGGCGCCGCACCACCTCGAGAACCGCGCCGGGAGCGGCAAGGGCCATCGCCTCGAGCCGGGCGGACACCTCATCGGGCCCACCGGCGTGCAGGGTGGTGAGAAGGCCGCGATGGCCAGTATTGGCCGCCTGCAGCAGGTCCAGCGCCTCGGCGCCGCGGACCTCGCCCACCACGATACGGTCGGGGCGCATGCGGAGAGCGTTGCGGACCAGCTCGCGCAGCGGGACCTCGCCACGCCCCTCCACGTTGGGCGGCCGAGCTTCGAGCCGGACGACGTGCGGGCCGGGCAGGCGCAGCTCCGCCGCGTCCTCCACCGTCACCACCCGCTCAGTGATCGGGATGGCGGAACCGAGAACGTTCAGCAGCGTGGTCTTGCCGCTCCCGGTGGAGCCAGAGACGAGCGTCGCGACGCCGGCGGCCACCATCCCCTCGAGCAGGCGACCGGTGATCGCGTCGAGCGTGCCCCGCTCGACCAGGTCTGCCAGCTCGAGACGGCGGCGCGAGAAGGTCCGGATAGTAACGATCGGCCCATCGGGGGCCAGCGGGGGCAGCACCGCGTGGAACCGCTCACCGCCCGGCAGGCGCGCGTCGACCCAGGGTCTGGCCTCGTCGATCCGAAGGCCCAGCGGCGCCACGACTCGCTGGACAAGTGCGGCAAGGGCTCTGGCGGACGCGAACCGCAGCGGTACGCGCTCGAGACGGCCGTCACGCTCGACCCAGATCTCGGCAGGGCCATTCACCAGCACATCTGTGACCGCCGGGTCGGCAAGTAGCGAGGCGAGCGGCCCGAGCCCGGCCCGCTCGTCGGCGGCGGTGCGGGCGAGCGCGGCCAGGCCAACCGCTGGTGGCCTTGCCGCCTCCTGCCGCAGTGCGGCCGTCACCGCCGCGCGGAGCCCACCCGTGCCGCCGCCGGACCGGCCGTCCGTGCCCAGCCGGTGCTGGAGCAGGCCGGCCAGATCGGTCGACGCCGCGGCTGTTCCCGCGGTCATACCGCCATCTCCTGCGGAAACGGCACGACCCGGTTCGCCAGCGTGACCATCGCCTGGACCGCGGGGACGTCCGGTCGATCCAGCAGCACCATTCCGTCCTCGGCCGCGGCCGACAGCTCCGCCGTCGCCGATGGGATCAGTCCCCAAAGCCGGTCCTCGAGCACCGACCGCACCTCGCGCGCGGCCAGTGGGGCGCGAGCGCGCACCCCCGTCACCACGGCACCGCCGGCCTGCCGGTCGTGCCCGGCCGCCTCCCAGGCATCCAGCAGCGACTGGAGCGCTCGAACGCCGGCCGTCTCGGAGCGGCCCACCGCCAGCAGCACATCGGCTTGCGCAAGGACCGCCTCGACGTCCGGCCCGTTCCTGGCGGGCAGATCCACCACGAGCAGCCGATAGGCCAACCGGGCGGCGTCGAGGACCGCGTCGACAACCCATGGATCCGGCGCCGGCTCGGGCGCTCCGTCGGGCAGGCCGGAAAGTGGCAGCACCGACAGCCCGGGCCAAGGCTCGACGAGCGCCTGGAACAGCGAGAGCCCATCCAGCTCGGTCGCGGTCGGGCCCAGGGAGGACCAGGTGCAGATCCCAGGAGAAAGGTCGAGACGGAAAGCGAGACCACCCGACAGGTCGGCCAGAAGCACCGGCCGGGGTCCCCAGCGGGACCAGGCGGCCGCCAGATGGGCCGCCAGTGTCGTGGTCCCCGCGCCGCCCTGGACACCGCGGACCGCGATGAGCAGGGTCGGCACCTCATCAACCGGCTTGGGCCGCGTGACGGCCGCCACCCGGGCAAGCTCGCTGGGGAGGTCCGCGGCCCCGTCCGGCCAGGCGAGCAGTCCACGCGCGCCCGCCGCCAGCGCGGAGCGGAGGTCGGCGGCGCGAGTGTCGTCCCCGATGGCCAGCACCGGCACGCGACAGCCCGGCGGCACATCGCCGAGCAGACCGCACCCGATCAGTGCCGCCACGGGTGCGCTCGCAAGCGCGGCGACGAGACTGGCGGGACCGGGCTCGGCGACAACCGCCCGCCAGCCCACGACGCTCTCGACCGCATGTCGCAGAGAGTCAGCCGTACCCGCGTCCTCGTGCGCGATCACGACCGACGGGGGGACTTCACGGAGCATGTTCACTGCCACGGGCTTCCTCCTGAGCGCTGCATATGCGGACATGCCGGTAAAGACGGCAGGACGCCGCGACTGTTGGGACCGGCGCGAACCCTCGCGAACCGGCCACGCAAGGATGGGCCGCCACGCGAGGCGGAGGAAGGTGGTCGATCAAAATGTGGATAACTGAATGGCGAGGGCCCACCGAGGAGCGGCCTCGAAACCGGCGGTAGATCAGGTTTCAGTCACCGGCATCGGTGGGACCTGGCCATATGTATGCATAGCTGCTGTGGATGAAGAGGTTTCGATGATCCGTCGATCGTCTAGACTCCCCGCTGACGTCCTGAACGACGGCCCGGTCGAGCCTGGTGATCCGCTCGTCCAGCTCGAGCGGTGTCGGGACGACAACCGAAGACCTGTAACCTAGGGTCTCGCCGCATGGTCTATGTCGGCGACCTGACGCCGACGTCGATGTCGGATCAGCGGGCTCGCGATAGCCGTGCCACTAAGAGGTGCCAGCCAGCAAATGAGTGTCGCCTTCGTATTCCCAGGTCAGGGCAGCCAGGCCCCACGGATGGGCCTGGATTGGGCCAACGCGTCCGACAGCGCCGGTGACCTGTACGAGTGGGCCAGCGCGTGTCTGGGCTGGGACCTGACCGCAACGCTGCAGACCGCTTCGCCCGACCAGCTCCGCCAGACCTACATCGCCCAGCCGGCCATCTTCTCGGTGTCGGTCGCCGCCCTGCAGGCGCTGCGGCGGGCTGGGGTGCAGCCGGCGTACGTCGCCGGTCACTCCCTGGGCGAGCTTGCGGCCCTGGTCGCCGCCGGTGCGCTGTCATTCGAGGCGGGCCTGACGCTGGTCGCCCGCCGAGCCGAGGCGATGCAGCGTGCCGCCGATGCCAGCCCCGGCTCGATGACCTCGGTGCTGGGCCTGTCGGTGGAGGGCGTCGAGATGGCCCTGGCCGCCGCGCGCGGCTCCGAGGTCCTGGCGATCGCCAACGACAACGCCCCAGGCAACGTGGTGGTCTCTGGCGCGTGGCCGGCGCTGGAGCGGCTTCCGGCCGCCGCCAGGGAGCTGGGCGCCAAGCGGGTCCTGCCATTGAATGTCGGGGGTGCCTTCCACTCACCGCTGATGGCGCCCGCGGCGGAGACGTTCCGGTCGTTCCTTGCCGCCGCACCGCTGCGTGACCTGCCCGTCCCCATGATCTCCAACGCCACGGCGCAGCCGACGACCAGCGCCGAGGAGCTGCGCGAGCTGCTCGCCCGCCAGCTCACCGGGCCCGTGCGCTGGACAGAGTCGGTGCGCCGGATGGCCGAGCTGGGCGTGGACACGTTCATCGAGGTGGGCCCGGGCACCGTGCTGTCCGGCCTGATCAAGCGCACGGTCGAGGGTGTGCGGGTGCTGTCGGCGGGTGACGCCAAGGGTGTGGAGGCGGTGGCCGAGGCGCTGCGCGAGCGCTCCGAGAGCACCGGCGGGGACGGCCAGGACCAGGGAGAGGTCGTCATGCTGCCCGAGCGGTTCGCGGTCTCCCCGAGCCACGGTCGCTTCTACCCGGCGGCTTTCTCCCGCCAGACCGACGAGGGGCCGTACGTGGAGGCCGGCGACCTGCTGGGTGAGGTCCGCAACGGGGCGGCCAGCATCCCGGTGCGCAGCGCCTTCCGGGGACAGGTCGTGGCGCATCTCGCCTGGGAAGGCGAGCTGGTCACGCCTGGACAGCTTCTCCTCAGCCTCCGACCTTTCTAGCTCAGACCCTGCTCGCCCCCAGTGATGATGATATTCGTGGCCAACCCGGTCAGCAGGAATCGCGGATGCCGCCTTCCGGACGATCCCAAGGGATCGACAAGGTCCAGGGCGGTCGCGCCGGATGACGGATGAGAAAGGAGCTGTAGTGCCCGCCGAGATCGTGGGACTCGGGACAGCGGTCCCACCGTACGTCCTCACCAACGCGGACCTCGAGCAGCTGGTCGACACCAATGACCAGTGGATCACCGAGCGCACGGGGATCAAGGAGCGTCGCATCGCGGGAAGGGACGACTCGACCGGTTCGCTGGGCAGGCAGGCTGCCGAGCGGGCGCTCGCCGTGGCGGGTGTCGACGCCGCCGACGTCGACCTGCTGATCGTGGTGACCGCCTCGCCGGACCACCCGCTGCCCTCGGCCTCCTGCATCCTGCAGCTCGAGCTCGGCTTGAACCGCTGCGCCGCCATGGATGTGATCGCGGGCTGCGCCGGCTTCGTCTACGGGCTGGCCACCGCATCTCAGTTCGTGGAGTCCGGCGCGGCCGAGACCGCTCTGGTCGTGGGGACAGAGACCCTCTCCCGCATCACCGACTACACCGACCGGACCACCTGCATACTGTTCGGCGACGGAGCCGGCGCGGCGGTGCTGCGCCGCGGCGAGCGCGGTGTCCGCGCCTTCTCGCTGGGCTCGGACGGCACCCGCTCGCGGCTGCTGTTCACGCCGGCGGGCGGCACGCGCTTCCCGGCAACCGCTCAGACGGTGCTGGACCGACGCCATTACATCGTCATGGAGGGCAAGGAGGTCTTCAAGGGTGCCGTGACCGCGATGGCCGCTTCCAGCCTCGAGGCGATCGAGCGCTCCGGCCTCGTTCCCGAGGACATCGACCTTGTCGTCCCGCACCAGGCCAACCAGCGCATCATCGAGGCCACCGCACGCCGGCTCAAGGTGCCGATGGGCAACGTGGTGATGAACATCGCCCGGTACGGCAACACCTCGGCGGCCTCCATACCCATCGCCATCGCCGAGGCGTGGGAGCAGGGCCAGATCCGGCCGGGGCAGCGACTGCTGCTGACTGCCTTCGGCGCCGGCCTCGCCTGGGGCTCGCTGGTGCTCGACTGGACGCTCGAGCCGCCGGCGATGCCGAGCCCGGAGGAGCCCACCAGCCCGGCACTGCCCATCGTGCGCGGGCTGATCGACGGCTCGCTGTGGGCGGGCATGGACATGCGTCCGATGCCCGCGCGCGACAGCGAGGTATCGGACGAGATCGCTGAGAGTGCGAAGTGAGCCATCCAGGAGCGGATCTCACCACGGGCCCGCGCGCCGATCGGCGCGGGCTCGAGGACCGGACGGCGCTGGTCACCGGCGCGTCGGGCGTGATCGGTCGCGCCTGCGCGGTGGCCCTTGCCGAGCAGGGCGCGAGGGTGGTGGTGGCCTATTCGAGCGACGAGCAGGGAGCGCACGAGACAGCGGACCTCGTCAAGGCCGCCGGCAGCGAGGCGGTGCTCGCGCAGGCCGATCTCACCGGTCCGAGCGGACCAAAGGACCTGGTCGCCGCCGCCGGGACGAGCGGAGTCGACGTGCTGGTCAACAACGCCGGCATCACCCGCGACGGCCTGCTGCTCCGGATGCGTGACGAGGACTTCGCCAGGGTGCTCGAGGTCAACCTGGTGGCAGCCTTCCGCTGCACCCGCGAAGCGCTGCGCGGCATGGTGCGCCGGCGCTGGGGGCGAATCGTCTCGATCTCCAGCGTGGTCGGCCTGGTCGGCAACCCCGGGCAGGCGAACTACGCGGCCGCCAAGGCCGGCCTCATCGGCTTCACCATGAGTGCGGCCCGCGAAGTCGCCAACCGCGGCATAACCGCGAATGTGGTCGCTCCTGGCTATGTACCGTCAAAGCTGACCGACGCCATGAGCGAGGATGCCAGGCGGGCGATATTGAGCGCGATCCCGATCGGCCGCATGGCCACCCCTGAGGACGTGGCCGCCGCGGTGCGGTTCCTCGCCGGCGATGACGCCGGCTACATCACCGGCCAGGTTCTGGCAGTCGACGGCGGTATGACGATGGGAGCGTGACAGCCGATCGACCCGGTTGGCCATGACATGTCTGGGCAGCAGGGTCAGGGAGAATACCCATAGGAGCAGGGGCAGGCAACCGGCGGCGGAGTCGGTAAAGTGCCCGCACCCTGTGCACAGCACGAAGGAGAAGGAACAAGATGGCGGAAACGCGCGACGCAGTTGTCGACACCATGCGGGAGGTCCTCGCCTCCGAGCTCGGCGTCGACTCCGACAAGATCACGGCCGACGCTCGCTTCAAGGAGGACCTGGACGCCGACTCGCTCGACCTGGTCGAGGTCGTCCTGGCCCTCGAGGAGAAGTTCGGCATCGAGATCCCCGATGACGAGATCGCCGGTGTCAAGACCGTCGGTGAGGCGGCCGAGCTCGTGATCGCCAAGCAGACCGCGGTCGGGTAACAGCGTGAGGCGTGTCGTCGTCACTGGGCTGGGCGCCGTGACCCCGGTTGGGGTCGGCGTGAAGGCGTACTGGGATGGGATCACCGCCGGCAGGTCCGGGGTGGGCCCCCTCGCGCTGGTCGACCCGGACTCGATTCCATCCAAGGTGGCGGGCGAGTGCGTGGACTTCGATCCATCGCTCTCGCTCGGGGCGAAGCAGGCGCGCCGGCTCGACCGCTCCACGCAGTTCGCCTTGACCGCCGCTCGCGAGGCCTGGCAGGACTCGGAGATCGAGGGCAAAGTCGACAAGGACGAGACGGGAGTGGTGTTCGCGACCGGGATCGGCGGGATCAGCTCGCTGCTGGCCAGCGAACGGGTGCTGCGTACAAAGGGTCCCGACCGCGTCTCGGCGTTCACCGTCCCACAGCTCATGCCCAACGCGGCGGCCGGTCAGGTCGCCATGTCGTTCGGGCTGCGAGGGCCGAATTTCTGCACCACGACCGCTTGCGCCGCCTCCAACCACGCGATCGGCCTCGCTTTCCGGTCGATCCAGCACGGCGAGGCCGACGCGATGGTGGCGGGCGGCAGCGAGTCGGCGTTCGTCGAGATCGCCCTGGTGGCCTTCGCGCAGATGACCGCCCTGTCGACCAGGTTCAACGACCGCCCGCAGGAGGCCTCCCGGCCGTTCGACTCCCTGCGGGACGGCTTCGTCATGGGCGAGGGGGCGGGCGCGCTGATCCTGGAGGAACGGGAGCACGCCCTGCGGCGTGGAGCGCACATCCACGCCGAGGTGATCGGGTTCGGGCAGTCGGCCGACGCCTTTCACATCACCGCGCCCTCGGAGGACGGCAGCGGGGCCGCTCTGGCCATGAGACGTGCCCTTCGCTCCGCGGGGATCGAGCCGGCCGACGTCGGCTACATCAATGCCCACGCCACCTCGACCCCGACCGGGGACATCTCCGAGGTCAGGGCGATCCGGCTCGCGTTCGGGGAGCACGCCGACAGGCTCGCGGTCTCGGCGACCAAGTCGATGATCGGCCACCTGTTCGGCGCCGCCGGCGCGGTCGAGGGCATCGCCACGGTGCTCACGATCCGCGAAGGCATCGTGCCCCCGACCATCAACCTCACCGATCCGGATCCCGCCTGCGACTTGGACTTCGTGCCCGGCCAGGCACGCAAGGCCGACGTCGAGGTCGCGATGTCCAACGGCTTCGGCTTCGGTGGGCACAACGCGGTGCTCATCTTCCGCCGGCACGACGCCTGAGCGGAAGGGACGCCGCGGATCTCCGCTGAGCGGGGCTGGGATCTGGGAATCCGTGGTGAGCCTGGCGAATAGCGCGACCTTCGTGCGGGAAACCTCGATCCATGAAGGTGTACGCGGAGACCGCATCCCGCAGGGCGAGGCAACTCGTGGCGGACCTGCTGGTCGGAGCGTGGGTGGCGGCATCGGTCCTGGCCGGGCTCGCCGTCCGGCGCTTGGTCGACGAGCTGGCCAGGCCTGGCCAGGCCGTCCAACAGGCTGGCGACCGGGTGGCCAACGGCATGGGCGGGGTCCAGGATCAGGTGAGCCGCATCCCCGCGATCGGCGGGGGCCTGCGGGCGCCCTTCGAGCGGCTGGGAGAGGCGGGCGAGGCGCTGGCCAGGGCCGGCGCCACCCAGCAGCAGGTCGTGCATGAGCTGGCACTTTGGCTCGGGGTCCTGGTGGCGTTGATCCCGATCCTTGTGGTCCTCGCCGCCTGGCTACCTGGCCGGATCCGCTGGATACGCGAGGCGACCGCGGCGAGCCGCCTGCGCCGCGACCTGAGCGGCGGCGACCTCGGCCTCTTCGCGCTGCGTGCGATCGCCAACCGACCACTGCGGGAGCTGCGGCGCGCCTCCCCGGACCCTGTCGCCGACCTGCAGCGGGGCGATTACGGAGCGCTGGCGGCCCTGGAGCTCCGCGCCCTCGGTCTGCGACCGGCCCGTCCGTCGCGTCGCCGCGGGCTCGCTCGGCGCTGACCGCCGCAGCCAGGGCCGTCCGGTCTCGACCGGGCCTGGATGGTCAGTTTCGTTGCGAGCGGGAGAGCGCCGTCACCGCCACGCCGAGGACGAGCAGGGCGATCGCTGTGGCCGCCAAGGCGGGCAGTGGCGCGGGAAGCAACCGCGACAGGAGCGGATTCGTGGTCGCCGGCAGGGACGAGGCGGTCTGGTTCCCGCTCCGGCTGGGTGTCGGCTCCAGCGGCGTCGGGCCTCGGAAGCTGGATTCACGCGCCGGGTTGCGGCCGAGCACCTCGGCACCTGGCGGCACCCGGGTGGCGAACCCATAGGCGAACATCGACCGGACGTCGTCGTACATGTCGTCGGTGGCGAGCGCTACCGCGATCAACGTCCTGCCGCCCTTGCGCTTGGCGGCCACGATGGTCGAGTGGGCACTCACGGTGAAGCCGGTCTTGATGCCGATCGCGCCGGGATCGGCGCTCTTGCTGACCAGGTGGTTGTGGTTGGTGATGACCTGCACGTGCCCGTCCGGCCAGCGGTAGCGGGTCCATGGGGTCGCCACGATCCTGGCCAGCTCGGGCCGCGACAGCAGGACACGACCGAGGATGGCGAGGTCGGCCGCACTGGCGCGGTGCCCAGGCGCGTCCAGGCCAGACGGGTCGCGCCAGGTGGAGTCGGCGCACCCGAAGCTCTCTGCCATCTCCTGCATGGCGGTCAGGAAACCGGCCCGCCCACCACGCGGGTAGGCGCCCGCGAGCGTCTCCGCGGCATCGTTTGCGGACACCATCAGCAAGGTGGTGAGGAGGTCGTGGCGGCGCACCCGCATGCCACCCTGGTAGCCGAAGCGCGTGCCGTCCACGTTCTCCGCCGCCCGGGGCACGGTGAACACCGTGTCGGCCGCGTAGGCGTCCTCGGCGACGAGCGCGGTCAAGATCTTGGTGGTGGAGGCGACCAGCACCGACCGGTGCGCACCGCGCTGCCAGATGACCGCGCCGGTAGCGCCGTCGACCAGCACGGCGGTCCGCGCCAGCACGCGCGGGGCCGGCGCGGCGGAGGCCGCCGGGGCCAGCGCGGACGAGGTCGCTGCGATCAGGGCCAACGACGGCAGGATGAGCAGGGCCAAGCGGACCGGGCTGGCCAGATGGGGGAGACAAGCTCGGGGGCGCACCGCTGTAGGCAACATGATCCTAGTATGAAGGGCAACTGTCTCGAAACCGAGGAACGTCTCGTAACTCTTGAGTGGCCCGCGGATTCGACAGACTCGCCCGCATGGAGGGGACAACGGGCGCGCGTGGAGGGACACGGGCAGCGAGCGTGGAGACGGCACAGAGCCCGCGGCGAAGAGGGCACAGGGCCCCGCGCGAAGAGGGCATGGGAACGCGGCGCAAAGGCGCAAAAACGTGAGGCGGAGCAAAGCGAGGGCGCCGGCCGCCCGGTCGCATGGAGGCGGAGGACCGGCGCCGTCGCGGTCCTACCCGGCGACGGTGCCCGCACCCGTCGCTCGGGGGAGTCGCCGGAGACGCTCTCGCCGGCCCTTCAACCAGCGAGCGTCTCCTGCTGCGTGGGCCCCCGACGATTCGGCCCTTCGACCGAAGCGCGGGGTCCCAGCGGCGATGGCTCCAGGGTGACACAATCTCGTGTTGTCTGCCCACCGATTGCCGCTCCTGCCCCCAACTGGTCTGAGGACATAACCAAAGCCGTCGCCCGCTATCATTCAGTTCCGGCGAATCGCAAAAAGATTTACTTCGGGTACGTAGACCTCGTAATCGTCAATAGCGACATGCGTCGTATTTCGTTGGGACCTTCTTCTTGAGCGGCTTGTTTAGGACATGGTTTTTGCATTGTGACCCATCTAGACGGCAATCTCTCCTGCACACCTCGAGATCCCCCCGCTCGGAGTGTCCCGGAGGGTGGCTCGTCGCATCAGCGTCATCCGCCGATCGCGGTCGTCGCTGGGTCCGGTCATGGGGAATGGCGCCGACGGCGCCTGGGCGTCCGGTCGGACCCGGGACCGGGCTTGAGCAGGATGGCAGGACGGTGCGCACATGAGCCAGGAAGGTGGAAGGCATCTCGCGAGACCGCCTCTTCGGGGCCCGTCCGGCCTCAGGATCGGCGTGATCGCCTTGGTCGTCGGCGCCGTCGTCGCCGGGGCCGGCATGGGTGGCTATCTGCTGCTGAACCGGCCGGCAAGCGACTCGGGCTGCACGTCGGGCCGCCTCGCGCTGCAGGTGGTCGCCGATCCCGACCAGTCCGGACTGCTCAAGCAGGTGGCCGGCGAGTACGCCAGCACCACCCCGGTCGTCGGCGACCGTTGCGTCGACGTGAGCGTGCGCGGCTTGGACTCACCCGAGGCGACGGCCGCGCTGGCGACCGGCTGGACCGACCCGAGCCTGGGCCCGCGCCCCGACGTCTGGGTGCCGGCCTCGTCGACCTGGGCGGCTGAGCTCGGCCTGCAGCTCAACGCCGCCCGGCGCCCCAGTCTCCTCCCCGCCGACCGACCGAGCGTCGCCACGTCCCCGCTGGTCATCGCCATGCCCAGGCCCATGGCACAGGCGCTCGGCTGGCCGCGGCAGACGCTCGGGTGGACCGATCTGGTCGGCGCGCTGCGCAATCCGGAAGGCTGGCGCGCCTACGGCCATCCCGAGTGGGGCCCGTTCAAGTTCGGCAAGACCGACCCGAAGCTCTCCGAGGCCGGCCTCGGCGCGCTGCTGGGCGCCGGGATCGCGGTCGCTGGCAACGGAAAGGCGCTCACCCTCGCGGACCTGGCCAACAAGGCCCCCGACCTCGGCCTGATGATGCTGCAGCTGTCACGCTCCGCCGGCGACCAGACCGACACCGCCAGCACGCTGCTTGCCAACATGCAGCGCGCCGACCAGGCGGGCAACGCCCTCACCTACGTCTCGGCGGTCCCGCTCTCCGAGAAGTCGGTGTGGGATTACAACCAGGGCAGGCCCATCGACGATCCCTCGCTCGCCAGCGAGCGGCCCAAGCCGAAGGTGCCCCTGGCGGCGATCTACCCCAAGGATGGCACCCTGCTGTCCGACTACCCCTGGCTGGTGCTGCGCGCCCCCTGGGTGGACGAGGCCAAGCGCACAGCGGCGACCGACTTCCTCCTGTACCTCAAGACCCCCTCAGTCCAGGCCAAGTTCCAGGCGGCCGGGTTCCGCAGTGCCCGCGGCCTGCCTGGGTCCACCATCAACGAGCAGGCGGGCCTGATCCCGAGTCAGCCGGCGCGAGTGCTGCCGGCGCCGCCGCCGCAGATGCTCGCGGCGACGCTGAAGGGCTGGGACCAGACCAAGCGAGTCGCCAACCTGCTGGCGGTCTACGACGTATCGGGCTCGATGGCTGACACGGTGGCCGGCACGGGCGCAACCAAGATGGACCTCGTCAAGCAGGCCGCGGTGAGCTCGCTGCGGCTGTTCACCACCGAGAGCAACATCGGCGTCTGGGAGTTCGCGACCGCGCTCGACGGGCCGCGCGACTGGCGGCAGCGGGTATCGATCGGTCCGATCAGCGGCCGGCTGCCTGGCGGCAAGACCCGGCTCGACCTCCTTCGGGCGCAGCTCCTCAGGCTCAGCCCCACCAACGGCGATACCGGTCTGTACGACACCGCGCTGGCGGCCTACCAGAACCTCAAGCAGCACTATGTGCCCGACCGGCTCAACTTGGTGGTGCTGTTCACGGATGGACGCAACGACGACCCGAACGGTGGGATCACCCTGTCGCAGCTCCTGCAACAACTGCGGGAGGGCCAGCGGGACGACCGCAAGGTGCGCATCCTCACCTTCGCATACGGCCCCGACGCCGACGTCGCCGCGCTCAGGCAGATCAGCGAGGCGACCGGAGGCTCCGTGTTCCCCGCGCCCAACCCGAGGGATATCGAGCGGCTCTTCGTCACCGCCCTGGCCAGCTTCTGAGCGTGGCTCTGGTCCGGGATTGCCCAGCCTCGCTTGTGGATGTCGTCGAGATCGGCGCGGTGGTCGTCATGGTCGTCGCCGCGTTCGCGGTCCCGGCCCAGGCGGGGCCGTCACGGCAGGCCACCAAGAGCTCGACAGAGGGAGCCGCCAGCTCCTCCAGCTCCTCAGAGTATGTCGTCCTGTACGCCAGCGATGCCTCCGCCGGTGCAGCCCACGCCGCCATCGAGGCGGCCGGGGGCGCCGTCCTCAAGGAGAACACCACGGTGGGCCTGGCGACCGTCAGGGCGACCAATGCCAACTTCCTCAGCGCAGTGACCAGCCAGGACGCGGTGTCGGCGCCATGCCGAACCGCGCGGTGGGCCAGGCTTCACCGACCCCTGGCTGTTCAACTGCACCAACAACCCCGCGGACACACCTGAGCAGCAGCAGGAGCAGCGCACGATCCGCGAGGCGACGCAGCGGGCGCTGGACTTCGCCCGGTCCAACGGGGTCCTGCCAATCGCGGCCCTCGGCAACGAGGCCACCGACCTCGGCCGCCCGACCGTTGACGACATCAGCCCCGACTTCCCGGAGGACGTCGCCAGGCACCGCGACGTCGACAACACCTGCATCACCGTCCCGACCGAGTCGAATGGCGTCACGTCGGTCTCGGCGCTCGGCCCCAGCGGCCGCAAGTCCTTCTACTCGAACTTCGGCGTCGAGCAGACGGACGTGTCGGCTCCCGGCGGTGACAGCCGCGAAGGCTTCGGCACGAACCGCTTCAACCTGCCGGAGAACCGCGTCCTGTCGACGTTCCCGCTGAACGTGGCCATCGCGGAGGGCAGGCTGAACCCCGATGGCACCCCGAACACCCCGCTGGTGCTGCGGGACTGCAAGAACGGGATCTGCGCCTACTACCAGTACCTGCAGGGCACCTCGATGGCCGTGCCGCACGCGGTCGGGGTCGCCGCGCTGATCGTGAGCACCTTCGGCCGTGACGACCGCAGGCACGGGGGCCTGACGCTCGATCCGGAGACGACCGACCAGCTCCTGCGGCAGACCGCCACCCAGACGCCGTGCCCGGTGCCACCCCTGTTCGACTACCCAGAGCCCAACAGCGTGGACGCGTTGTGCGAGGGCACGATCGAGCACAACGGCTTCTACGGCGACGGTGTCGTGAACGCACTGAGCGCGGTCCTGCGCTAGGCCTCGGCCGCACCCGCGCCCACCGGAGGCGCCGCTCCACACCGGGCGGCACCTCCGCCGTTGTCGCCGGGAGGCTCGCGTGCGGGACAACGCGCCGCTCGGTAGTACGATCGCTCGCGGAGGCGTCCGGGTCCTGGTGGGCCCCGTGGTCTTCAAAACCATTGAGGTGGGTGTCCCCCGCCTGGCGGGTTCGATTCCCGTCCGCCTCCGCCACCTGCAGGGATGCGGTTCCGGGCTGCGGTTCACGACCGCGCGAAGCCCTGTCAACGGCCCGGACTTCTACCATTTTTCTACCGCCCGGGCGCGAGTCCAGCCATCCGCATCCCATCCACCGTGGCATGCACCGTGCGGTCAGAGCGTCAGCGTGACTCGCGGGCGTCCAGCTCGGCCGCCAGCCGCTGAGGACGTGCTGGGTATGCGCTCTTGGCGATGAGCTTGTCAGTTGGGCTGTCAGTGGGCCTGAACCGCGACAGTACATTCCCACCTGAGGAAGCTGGCGGGGGGACTCGACCCCGACCTGGCGATTACAAGCCGCCGACCCAGCACCCCGGCAATCCGGAAATGCCCAGGTCAGAAGCCTACACCAGCCTGCGGGTCTATCGTCAACCGTCCACTGGGTCCACCGCAGTCCATACCGTCCGCCACAGTATTCGACCGCAAGATCAGCACCTGCCGAGGAGCCTGGCCTGCCGAGGCCTTGGGCGTGTCATCTCCATGCCTCCTTCTTCGAGCCCATAGGGTGCGTAAATGCGTTCACGCAGCTCAGGGTGTTCACAGAGACGAGACCCCGAGCCGCTCGCGGTCTTGCCCATGCGCTTGGTCTCGCCCGATCGAAACAGTGCCGCTACAGGCCCCCTACAGCCCCAACAAGGGTGTCGTCCAACAAGGGTGAACAACCGTGGGGTGCCGGTGGTCTGCTCGTGCCTGATGGTCCATGGTCGCGCCCGCCCGATCAGGGCAATGCCGGTCGCGGTTCCAGGATCACCACCGCAGTCTGTGACGACCGTTTCGCCGCATAGGCGTCCAGTTGCCGGTCGATGTCGGACCACCTGGCCCACAGGCGCGACCGCTCCGCTCCCTGGGCAGCGCGCGCCCGCACCGCACGGGTCTCACCGACGAGATCGACGGTCGCGTCGGGCTGCGCCTGCAGGTTGAGCCACCAGGACGGCTCCGGGTCGGCCCAGCCGTTCATCGCGAGCGTGACCAGGTTCGGGCCGTCCTGGAAGTAGCCGACGATGACGCTGCGGGGCCGGCCAGTGCGGCGGCCCGTCGTCGTCAGGCGCAGCGTGCCCCAGCGGCCAGGCTTGGGGCGCCACAGACCCACGCGGCCACCGGTGACCCGGTAGATCGCGCGGTGGGTCGACCAGGCGAGACGGATGAACCAGCGCGGCGGAAGCCGCGGACCGCGCTCGCGGTTGTCGGCCACGCGCTCATCTCCCTTGCCAGAGGTTCCCGGCGCCCCGGTCAGGTCCCTGAGCGGGCGGTTGGGACCCGCCGCTCGCTCGAGCCTTCGTGCCGGGCCCGCCACCTCGTACCACCCCGGGCAGTCTACCGGCGACGGGAGGGCCGTTGGCCCCGAGTCGGGTCGACCTGCGCCAGCGCGCCCAACCTCGCCGGCAACCTCCAGGGGCATCCGCCGGGTGACTTCCGGCCCTGGCCGGACGGGTGTTGGCCGCGGCACGGTTCGGGTGATGGCAGTCTCCGGGAGGCACGCAAGTCGGCTATGGCGATGTCGACTGCGCCGACGTTCGCGGTGGTCGGTTCGGATGTGTACGGGGCGACCGGTCGTCGCGTCCAATGTCCACCTTGTCGCCCGCGCCGGCTGACGCGTGTCGATCGACGCGGCCTTGGCCGGACGGTGCCGGCCACCTTGCCGCGGAACGGTGGGTGACGGATCGGACGGGTAGGCGGGAGGTTGCGGTACGGATGGCGGAAACCGCATGAGCTTGGGCGTTCGTGCCTGTCTTCCACGATCCGGCATCACGTCACGAACCAGACAGACCCACAGAACGCCGGAGCCCTGTCCAACCACCTGGTTCTCTCGCACGGAGGACGCCACGCCGGCTGCCGCACCGCCGTCGCGACTCATTGACAGGACTTACGCGGTCGGTGGAGTGACTGGACGGAGGGAGTGAATAGAAGAGACGCCACAACGGGAACATAGCGGTTGCCAACAGCTCGTTCCCGACGGAGGTGACTCCGGTGGCGTCCCGGCTCTACCGTACCACCCGCCCGCTGTACCTCCAGGTCACCCCCGGCCGCTGCCACGACGCGCTCAACCGGCTGCTGCGGGTGATGCCGCTGTCGACCCGCAGCCTGCTGGGCCTGCTGATCGCCAAGGTCATGCGGTCGCAGACACCCGGCTACCTGTGCCTGGACGACGTGTGATCGAGAAGGCGTTCGCCAAGCGGCTGCCGTGGCCGGGTGGACCTACTCGTTCGCCAAGAAACGCAAGGTCTACGGCATGCACGTGGTGGTCATGCTGTGGTGCAGCACCGACGGCCGCTTGCGGATCCCGGTCGCCTTTCGCCTGTGGCGGCCCAAGCGCACCCGCCCCCCCCACCGCTACCAGACCAAGCTGCAGCTGCCGCGCGGATGCTCACCGAGCTGGTTGCCGCCCGCCTGCCCTTCCAGTACCTGGTCGCCGACACCCACTACACCGCCGGCTGGCTCACCCGCCTGGCCGGCCGGCTCGGCATCACCTGGGTCGGGCCGCTGCCGCCACGCACCACCGTCGTCTGCAACCGCCACCGCCAGCAGGCCGCCGAGCTGGCCGGCCGGCTGCACCTCAGGTGGCGTCCACGGCTTGGACTGCGCGCCGCTCAGGTCACCGTCTACGCCCCCAAGTACGGCACGCTGCGGTTGGCTGTGACCAGAAACCGTCACGGCAACAGCGAGTGCCTGGCCACCAACCAACGACCTGCAGGCAGACCTTTCCCGGGTGGTGGCACGCAAGCAAAGCCGCTGGAGCGTGGAGACCATCTTCCGTGACACCAAACAGTACGCCGCCCTCGGCGCCTGCCAATGCTTCACCGACGCCGCCATGGTCCGCCACGTCGCCTTGGTCCTGCTCGCCTTCGTGGTCCTGCAGCAACTCCGCCACGATCCCAGCGAGAGCATCGCGGCGGTCAAGGAGCGCTGGCAGTTGACCATCACCCGCCAAGGCCAGCCACCACCCATCCCCCTCAAGGCCTGCCCGCCTCATCTGCGCACCACCGCGCAAGTCCTGTCATTGAGGCTGGTGTCGGGCTTGGTCAGGTCTCACCCATCGCCCGGCATCGAGACCAGTGGTCCCGCCCGCCGTGCCCTTACTGACGAGTACGAGCGGTTGCCAGCGGTCAACCACGGTTCACGAGATATCGGCCCTGACCTCGCCGTTCGGCCTCTGAGCAGGGTCGGCCCTCGCTCTCGACCGTGCCTTCCAAGCTCGTGACGCCCCGTCGTCCTCGTCCCCTTCGCCGCGGCTGTAGCGGCAGCGGCTCACCTCGTCGTTGTTGTCGAAGTGGGCCGAGAACCGCTGACGCAGCCGGTTGCGACCCGCGAAGGGATGGCCGAAGGCTCGACCGGAAGTGGCTACGTCGAACGACCGATACCAAGGCCGGCGAAGCCGACGTAGGGTGTGACGCGCCTGGTCGGCTCGAAGGGGGGTGGCTATGACGCGAGCACGCGATCCTCCACACCCAGCGACGCCCAGCGCCGACCGACTCCAGGTCGATCGCAGTCTTGACATTCGATGTCATCTGTGAGGGGGGAGCTTGTATGCTGAGACGTCTGTGCGTGGCGCTTACCTTAGGAATCCTGCTGCTGACGGCCCTTGCCCAGGGCGCCGCCGCCGACCCGATCAACAAGAACAGCTTGGCCTTCCCAGCGACCTGCGACAACGGGCAGACGGTCCAAGTCGTCGTCATCGGCAACGGGGAGTTCAGCCCTGCCCACATCGTGGGCAGCACCGCGGTGTTTATCCCCCAGGCCTTTGACCTCACCTTCGAGTTCACCCCGCCCGGTGGGCCAACCGAGAGCATGACGGACACCGCGTCCAAGTCCAACGTGCACGGCGATCTGGTAACGTGCAGTATCGATACCACCCAAACCTTCCCGTTCGGGACCCTCCACCTCTTCGGCACGGCCACCGGCTTCTTCACGCCGGCGTCGTAGCCATCCGCAGCCAGCACAGGCCTGTAGAGGGAGTGAGCGCCTTCGGCCGGCGGCCGGAGGCGCTTTCCCGTTCCAGCACTGGGACGACCTTCTCGGGCGGGGACGCAGACCCGGGCGGGGGAGCGGCGGCCGGGGACAATCAGGCATGCTCGAGCTGGCCGGGGCCGCCGTGGGGCCGCGGCCGGGCGGTTGGTGGCGGTCAGCCACGGTGCCGAGCGGATAGCCGGAAGCGCAGGTCGGCGGCCATGACGGCCGTGCTCGAGCTGCCGTGCCGTTCATGGCATGCAAGCGGTCACGCTCATCAGGGTTGGACCCGGCGTGCGCAAGAACCACGCCATCCTCCCGGTGCTCCGGTGGCAAGCCGAGCCGGCGCCAGCCGGGAGGATGGCCAAGCAGTGGGACTACCAAACCGCTGTAAGGTGCAGGCCATCAGGGATCCCTGCCGTGCATGCGGAGGATGCTGTGGCCGCTAGAAGACAGTGGAGCGATCTCAGCCAGCGCAACCGCAGACTGCTCACCATCGCAGCAGTTGCCGAAGGCATCGTCAAGCTTGCGGCGCTGATCGACATCAAGCGCCGGCCGGCAAGCCAGATCCGAGGCCCGAAGTGGCTGTGGGCCACGGTGGTGATAGTCGTCAGCTCCGCCGGGGTCGTGCCAATCGCATACTTCGTCGTCGGGCGGCGGCAGGCCCGCTGAACTGGGCCGCGCTGGGGCCACGGCGGGCCGCCAAGGGGCCGCCGGCAGCTCCACCACGGTTCGCCGGGAACAGGCTGGGGGCCCCGAGCGTACATGGCATAACAGCGCTGCGCTGTTTCCCGGATGGGGTCCCTGGCGGCGTCGCCGGCTCGATCTGTTACCCTCCGGCGTGCTTCCCTCTCCCCGCAATCCGCCGAAAGGTCGAGCATGAGCCGGATCGTGCAGAGCAACGTCGCCGTTCACCATGCGCCTCGGGTGATCCGTCAGAGTGGCGATGCGACCCGTCGCGCGTTCGTTATGCAGGCGATGCAGCGGCAGCACGTCTCGCGCCTGGTGCAAGTGGTCGCCGCGACAGCGGCGACGGTGGAGGACCTGAATCAGCTCGCCGAGATCGCCGAGGACGCCCAGCGGCAGGGCCTCGATGCAGAGCAGGTCGAGCAGAAGATCCGCGAAAGCACCACGTTCGCCGGCCTCACCCAGCTCTTGCCGAAGGACCGTGAGGCCCGGATGGAGCTCTACGCCGTCCTCGCGGTGCTGCTTATGGCCCTCCAGCTCATCGTGGCGATGCGGACAACCCTACCAACGCAGGTGGTCACGCCCGAGCAGGTTGAGCAGATCATTGAGCGCGTCGTCGACCACATGGAGCGCTAGGCACCGCCCGAGGCTCCGCCGACCACTGCTAAGACGCCGCCGGACTGCGACTGATCACCCAGCCGCGTACTTCACGAACAGTGAGCAGGGTGGTCCTGCCCGCCTCGAAGGGCTGGCGGCCTTCCCGTCGAGGCCACTGACCGTGCCCTCTACGTGCCCCAGCTGGCGGTCACAAGCGGTCACCAAGGGTCAAAATGGTTCGTGGAAGATCGGTCTTGACCTCGCCGTTCGGTCTCGAGCACGACCAGCCCTCGGCCTCGGCAGTGCCTTCCGAGTTCCTGGCTAGCCGCTTCTACGATGCCGCTGTCGGAGGAGGAACCGATGGTGGACAGTGAGGGTCCTACCACGGGTGCCCTGGAGCCGGTCAGGTCCGCCACGCCGGCCACGGCCTCGCGGATGACCGCCCTCGCCGCCGTTGCCAAGCCAGCCGGCGGCCTGGCCGGCCTGCTGCTGGTGGAGGTCCTGCGCAGCCCGCGAGCGCGGGCGGCCGCGCTCCGCCTGACACGATCGCTGGCGCGCCGGCTTGCCGGTCGGCGTCTGCCTGCCTCGGCCGGGGTCGGGGTGACCGCTGGGCGGGTCACGGTGGTGCAGGACGCTGAGACCAGCGTCCTGGTCTACCGCGCCGAGGCGGCGTTGGTGATGCTCGCTCGCGAGTGGCCCGCCTCACAGCGATGGGCGGTCGGCTGGGTTCATCCTGGCCGGCGCACGGCTCATGGCTGAAACACACAACGATGCGGGCAGCACACTCCACTATTCAGCGGGACGCCGGCCGCGCGGTGGGGCCAACGGCTCGCATCGTGCGATCCCGGGAGGCTTCCAACGCGTGGCGGGTGGCGGTGGCAAGCGACCGGTCGGCCAGGGCGGTCAGCACCGGGCGGATCCGGAAGCTTGGGTGCTCCACCCAGGTGGGGACATAGCGCACCTCCCGTACTCGCAGCCGGCCGGCCTGCACGCCGACGGTCACCTTGACCAGCACGCCGTCCTGGGAACCGGCGGGACAGCAGCTTGGCGTCTGGTTGGACAGCGAGTTGCCCATGCCATAGGCGACCCACTTGCTCGCGACTTGCTCGATTGGCTGCACCACATGGACGTGATGGCCAACGATGAGGTCGACCTCGGGTGCGGCCAGCAGCGCTTTGGCCAGCTGCCGCTGCCATGGGGTCGGGGTGGACTGATACTCCCGGCCCCAGTGCAGCAGGACCACCACGAACTGGGCGCCGGCGCGCCTGGCAGCCCGTGCGTCCTGCACGATCCGGCGGGGGTTGATCGTGTTGACCAGCCAGGACCGGTCAGGTGGCAGCCGCCCGCTGTTCAGCCCGTAGGTGTAGCTGAGTAGCCCGACCCGCAGGCCGCGGACCGCAACGATGGTGCTCACCTGGGCGTCCTTGGCGTTGCGGGCCATGCCGGCATGGCCGAGGCCGGCCCGGTCCATGACGTCCAAGGTGGCGGCGATCCCCTGCGGTCCCTGATCCATGGAGTGGTTGGAGGCGGTTGAGCAGGCGTCATACCCGGCCCAGCGCAGCGCCGCCGCAAGCTGCGGCGGGCCATTGAAGACCGGCCAAGCCGAGATGCCTCGCCCGTCGCGCGACAGTGGCACCTCCAGATGGCACAAGGCCAGGTCCGCCCCCGAGACGATGGGGCGGATGTCGGCAAACATCGGCCGGAAGTCATAAGGCTGGCCTGCACGCCGACCATAGGCGCTGGCCTGCCGCAAGACCCGCCCGTGGGGCAGCACGTCACCGGAGGCGATCAGGGTGAACCCACCAGCGGCGAAACCGGCCGCACGGTCGGACCGCTGCGCCGGCCTGGAGCCGATGGCGGGCAGGCCCTTGGCACGCGGCGCATCCCGAGCCCAGCTGCCCACCAATGAGGCGATGACCAGGACGAGCAGGACACCGAGGCTGCCGAACACCACCCGGCCACGCCGAGTAAGGCGCCACCGGCGCTGCCAGCTCGCCGCCAGCCAGGCGCGCCATCGTCCCAGGAGCGATGGGAGGTCGCCGGCCATCCACGTCCCCGCCTTCACGCATCTCGGACGTTTGCGAAACCCCATGCGATTCCGCAGTTTAGGGCAGCGGGGTACGACGTTGTGGGAGGCTAGCCGTCGAGCGCCAAGCTCTAGCCCCAGGGCCTCGGCAAAGTGCGGCTTGTCTCGTTGGTGATGGTCGGGTGAAGGATGACGACCACAGGAACTTCTGCGACGAGCGCGACATCGACCACGGCTCAGGCTCCCAGGCTTGGGGCATGCTGGTGTGATGCGGATCCATCTCGACACCGACCTCGGCGGCGACCCCGATGACGCATGCGCCCTGGCCATGCTCCTGGGCTGGCCTGGCGTCGAGCTCGTCGGCATCACCACCACCATCGACCCGGGCGGACGCAGAGCCGGCTGCGTCGCCCACTGCCTCAAGCTCGCCGACCGCGACGACATCCCCGTCGCGGCCGGCGCCGGGGTATCGCTGACCACGCTGCGCCGCGCCGACTCCAGCACCGACGACGAGCGCTACTGGCCGAGCACCCTTGCCGCCCGGCCGTCGCCGCCGGGCGCCGCGCTCGACCTGCTCGACCACAGCATCCGGCAGGGCGCGACCATCGTCGGTATCGGCCCGTACACCAACCTCGCTCTGCTGGAGGTGGCCCGGCCCGGCAGCCTTGGCCGGGCGCCGGTGGTGGTGATGGGCGGCTGGGTCCAGCCGCCTGCTGACGGCCTTCCAGCGTGGGGGCCGGAGATGGACTTCAACGTGCAGTGGGACACCCGAGCAGCCGAGATACTGGCTGCCACCGCAACGCTGACCCTGGTGACGCTGCCGGTGACGCTCAAGGCGCAGCTGCGCGCCGCCGACCTGCCGCGCCTTCGCACCAGCGGGCCGCTCGGCGCGCTGCTTGCCCGCCAGGCCGAGGCCCGTGCCGGGGATGCCGGGATGGCCGAGCTGGGCCGCGCCCATGCCGGCTTGCCCGATGATCTGCTGAACTTCCATTACGACCCGGTCGCCTGCGCGGTGGCGCTGGGCTGGTCAGGGGCAGTCGTGGAGGACATGCGGCTGTTACCGGTGCTGGATGGCCAGATGTTGCGCTTCCAGCCCGACCAGCGGGGCCGGCTCACGCGCGTCGCCACCGAGTTGGACGGAGTCAGCCTCACAGAGACGTGGCTGTCGGCCGTCGAAGCGGCCCAGCAATGATCACGACCGCCGACGCAGCGGTCCGGAGCCTCTCACCGATCAACTCCGGCGCCACCGCCTACCTCACTGGGCACCGAGGTTCGGCGACCTTCCAGACGATCGCCGACTATCAGCACCCTCGATCCCAACTTCGTCCACCCAAGTACGTCGTCGAGCTTGCCGTCGCACACGCTGTTCCTGACATCGTCGACCACACTCTCCGCGTGGAGCTGTTGGGTGCGCAAACTCGTATGTGGCGGCTGTGAGCTGCCGGTTGGTGCCGAGGCTCGACTCGGTACTGTGACGCTTCCGCTCCCCACCGCAAAGGTCACTTGGTGCTGTCGAAAGTCGCCTACCTCACGCTGTGTCGCTCGATTCAAGTGCTCGTGCTGCTCGTTCGCGGCGACGGCGCCAAGGACCTGGAGATCCTGGTCCTACGCCACCAACTCGCCGTCCTCCGTCGCCAAACCCCACGCCCCAGGCTGGAGCCGGCCGATCGGGCCCTGCTCGCCGCGGTCAGCCGCGTGCTACCACGGGCGCGCTGGTCATGCTTTTTCGTCAAGCCCGACACGCTGCTGCGCTGGCACCGGCGGCTGGTCGCCGGCGCGTGGACCTACCCGCACCGCCAGATCGGCCGGCCGCCGCTGGACCAGGAGGTCCAACAACTGATCGTCCGCCTGGCCAGAGAGAACCCTCGGTGGGGGCTACCAGCGCATCAAAGGAGAGCTCCAGCGGCTTGGCATGCACGCCTCAGCTACCGCGATCCGTTCGACCCTTCGCCGCCATGGGCTCGACCCGGCACCCAGGCGGGCCAACAGCTCATGGCCGGCGTTCCTGCGCCAGCAAGCCGCCGGGATCGTGGCATGCGACTTCTTCACCGTCGACACGGTGTGGCTCCGACGGCTGTACGTGCTGTTCTTTATCGAACTGGACACCAGGCGGGTCCACCTGGCCGGGGTGACCGCCAATCCCAACGGAGGCTGGGTCACCCAGCAGGCTCGCAACCTCCTGCTGGTCCTGGGAGAACGAGGGCGGCGGGTGCGCTTCGTCGTGCGCGACCGCGACGCGAAGTTCTGCCGTGGGTTCGACGATGTGTTCGGCTCCGAAGGCGCCGACGTGCTCGTCACGCCGGTGCGGGCGCCCAGAGCAAACGCCTACGCGGAACGCTGGGTCCGCACCGTCCGCGGCGAGTGCCTCGACTGGCTGCTCATCGTCGGACGCCGCCACCTCGAGCAGGTCCTTGGGGTCTACGTCGAGCACTACAACCGGCACCGGCCACATCGGGCGCTTGGACTGCAGGCGCCAGATTCGCCTGCCGGGCTGACCGTCGTTGGCGAGGATCAGCAAAGCAAGATCCATCGACGTGATCTACTCGGCGGTCTTCTGCACGAGTACCGGCGAGCTGCATGAACGCCCTTTACGCACCCTACAGGCAGCGTAGTAGTCGGGGGGCGGTCTGATAGCCAGCCATGAGCCGCTGGCTCCATGAAAGACGATTCGCAGCTTCGGCGCCAACCCGCACGGAAGGAGTCTGGGAGGTCGCCTAGCTCTACGCGGTGAGGCCAGCACTCGCGAGTTGCTCGTCGAGTCCGCGGACAAACGGCTCGCTATCCCAAGGCGCGAGCGTGGCACGTGCTTCGCTGATTCGCTTGATCCGCGACATACTCTGCGATCTGCTCGCAGTCGGGATCGCCTCCCGTAACAGGCTCACCGATTGCTCAGGCTCCCCGGTCAGCGCAAACGCCTGAGCGGCATAAGCGAGGATGTAGGTCTCCCGAACGGTCTGGGAACGCGACGCATCGGCGGTTGCAAGCGCTCGGCCGAACATGTCAGCCGCGCGCTTCGTATCGCCAAGCTGGAGATACGAGATGCCGGCAGTCTCACGAACACGGTTGACGTTGACACCCGAAAACCACTTGGGCGGATCACCCTTAGCCGCTTCGATCTCAATTTCCGCCTGATCGAGTGCTTCTCGCATTTCACCCTCTCGACCAAGCCCTGCATAAAGAGCCGCCCTGGTGTCGTAGAGGTCGGTCAAGATGAAGGGATCGCCATCCGCGTAAGGAATCGCAATGCCCACAATCCACAGCGCGTCATACAGGTTGGTTTGCCTATCCTGTGACTGGTCAAAGATCCGGCGATGCGACAGGTTATAGCACAGCAGCGCTCGAAGCCGAGGATCGCTCGACCGCGCGGCTGGCTGCATCCCTGCGCGTAGATGCTCCTCGGCTTTCACGTGATCGCCAAGGTCGAAGAACGACACGTGGCCGGCGGTGCTGAGCGTCCGCGCCTGCACGGCTAACAGATCGAGCTCAATCTCAGTCCCCGCCACTTTGCCGACCGCTACGTCGAGATCCTTCGCGTGTTGGACTAACAATCGGTAGACCCTCTCGGCTGGTTCACCCAGTCCACGTAGCCGCTGAAGAAACTCCAGCCGTCCAGTGGCGTGCAGTACGGGATCATCATCGAACAGGTCGAGTATCGATCGCCTCTGTTGCGCTGCAATGCCAACAGCCAGAGCCGCAGAATTCAGCAGGAACCTTCGCCGATCCATCGGGATCCCCATCAAGTCCAGTGCAGCCATTAGATGGTCGAGGTCCGAGCCAGGCGCAGCGGCGGACGCTCCAAGCTCGTCAACGGTCGCATAAGCCAAGATGAAAAGCTCATAGTAGTCGCGCGGCCGGTGCGACCCAGCCTCCCACATGCGCACCATACGGACAAGGCTCTCCCGGGACGGCAGCGAACGGCCCATTCGCCTCGCTTGCGTGTCAAGCTCCACGGCCAGCCGGGACTGACTCCACCCACGAACCTCTCGCAGTCGTCGCAGGATACGCCCGGCCTCGCTCCACGTCTCCATCGTGGCACCTTCCGGTCTGTTTCCTCTTGCTCTCCGCAATTCACTTCTAGCGGGCACTGAGCCTAACTCGCCAGACTCATCACGCCAACGAGCACCCGACCAACCTCCTGGCCGGGACTATGGCGAAGATCGGGCAGCGTTCGGCGCCTCGTGCTGACCACGGAACAGCGCGAGGCGCCGACGCTCCTCACCCAAGCGTCCGGGCGCTCGCGCCGCAGACTGGGAGGTCGTCAACGAGCACCACCCGGACGGTGCGACGGCCCGGAGCCTGATCGCCCAGGCTCCGGGCCTGCACCAACCAGGCAGGAGCGACCACGATGAGCATCGATCATGCTTCCGGGCAGGACATCCCAACCGCCAAGCTCGCCGCCGAGATCGCCGTCGACCAGCCGACGCTGGTCGGGGCCGTGCGCCGCAGCAGCGCCAGGATCTGCAGGTACGCGGGACTGCTAGAGGCCGAGCTTGGCACCTACCGGCTGCTGGTCGGCTACCTCAACGACGCCGTCAGGGTCGTGGAGGCCCGGAGGGGGCGTGCGGTCGAGGAGGAACTGTTCGCGCGCCTGCTCGACCGGCTGGGCATGACCGATGCCGACTTAGCGCTGGAGCGCGTGACCAACGCGCGGCCCCATGTCTGAGAAGCCCGGGCAGGTCAAGGAACGGCCTGATCGGTGACGCGAGAACCGGAGCGGGTGTCAGCCTCGACTAAGCGGCTCTGACCGACTGCGGGAGCTGCGCGGGATCAGCCGCTGCGTGGCCAATGCGGCGGGGCGTTGGAGGTTGTGCTGGGCTGCTTCCGGGACCTGGAGCGTCGCCTGGACCTCGCAAGGCGGCGGGTCGAGACCGACAGCGGCGTGGAGGTCGACGACGAGCTGTTCAACCGGCTTGCTCGGCGCCTCGGGCTGCGGCGGGCATGCCAGGCGCTGCAACGCTTCGAGGACGTCCACCCCGGACGCACCTGAGAGCGACGCCGATCCTGGCGACCAGCCAGGAGGATGCAGACCATTGGCGTAGCCAGAGACCTGCGGGTCCCTCCGGGAGGGACGACGTCTGGCAGCGAGACTTGGTATCGCCGGTGTGCCGCACTCAACCCCCGGTCACTCACTCCTCTGATTGATCAGTAGGGCAGTTGTCGCTCGGCACCAAACGTCTTCGTCGACTACCGCGGGCGCAGAGTTGATGCGGCGGTGGTCAGGTCGGCACGCCGGGTTCTGCCCGTGCCGCAGCAGCGCGTGTTCAGCGGGTCGATTAGCATCCATTCCCCGCGAGAGAGAACGCCGTGTCGGGGGTGCAGAGACAGCTTCTCAACGGACGACCGTGTGCGGCCTCCGAGGTTCGAGCCGGCGCCCGTCGCGACCAGCGTCCAAAGGATCAGCATGATGAGTCTGCGACCAGAGCGCATGCGCGATCACTGGTGGTGGCGGCCAGGCTGGCGTGCCGGGCGCCGCCTGTACACCTGGCATCTCACCTTCGACGGCCACCACGACCTGCACCGGGTGGTCCGCGCCTACCAAGATTGCCTGGACGTGCCGGAGCTCGACCTGGTTCCGCTGGAGGGGTTGCACCTGACGATGCAGGGTGTGGGCTTTGCCGACGAGGTCAGCCGGCAGCAGCTGCGCCAGCTGGTGGTGGCCGCCGAGCGGCGCTGTGGGGCGCTGGCGCCGTTCACGCTGACCTTGGGGCCGGCATGTGTCGAGCAGGAGGGAGTCTGCCTGCCGGTGGCGCCGCAGGGGCCGGTGCGGTGGTTGCGGATGGCGGTGCGCGGGGCGATCGCGGAGGTGTGGGGCGAGGGGCGGGTGCCGGAGGCGGCGGAGGACTTCTGGCCGCATGTCAGCGTGGCCCACAGCAACGCCGACGGTCCGGCGGCGCCGATCATCGAGCGGGTTGGGCGTGTCCGGGGCGCTGGAGGCTGTCGTCACCATCGGCGAGGCGCGGCTGCTGGAGCTGGAGCGTGGTGAGCGCGTGTACCGCTGGGAGACGCGGGCGGTGGTCCCGCTCGGCACCGCGGCGTCGACGTAGTCGCCGCGAGCGACCGTGCTGGCCGTGGAGCATACAAGCGCCCCAGGAATCGGGGGAGACGAGGTCGTCAACCGCTACCGGACGGCTCTGGCCGTCCCGGTCAATCCGGAAGCTGCTCTGTGTCGGGCGCGGGGATGCCGACCTGCTCGGCGACCAGGCGACGGACCTCAGCCGTGATCAGCATGGCACCGATGGTCGTGGTGGCCAGACGCTCGTCGAATGTTCGCTCGACGACGTCCGCGGCTTGGCGGCGCAGGGACTGCTGGGCCTCAGCGGACAGGGCGGCCAAGGCAGCGTCGGCTCGCCGTTCCCAGGCGACGATCGCCTGCTCCTGGGCGATCTGCCGTTGGCGGGCGGCGACTGCGGCGTTGGGGGCGACCCAGCCGTGCTGGATCGCGGCGACGACCCACGCTGCGGGGTCGCGAGGCTTGGGGTGGCGGCGGTGGGCTGCGCGGAGCGCACCAGCCACTTGCTCCTTGGGGTAGCTGGCGATCAGATGCCGGGCGACCTGTGGATCGACGCCCATGAGGATCAGCCGGTCCGCCAGGCTCCGCGCGGCGCTGCCGTTCGCGGTACGGATGGGTCGCCCCTGGGACCCCATCCCGGGTGGACGCGGCGGCGGGTCGTTGTTATGCGCTGCGGACGCCTCCAACCGGTACCGGTTCGGAGTCTGGGAATTGGACGGCTCATCGAGGTGGATGAGGCCGCTTCGCCGCAGCAGTACGAGATGTTGCGGGATCCGGCGTGCGGGGGATCCCGATCCGGTGAGCGAGGTCGCGCTGGTCGATCAATCGACTGTGGCCAATCGCGGCGACCCGGCGGAGCATGATGTAGACGAGGCGGGTCTCGGGACCCAGTTGGTCGTCGTCCAGCACGCTGTTGGGGACGAGGGTGCAGCCGCTGGGGTCGGACAGGTCATCAAGATACATGGCCCCGTTCGCCGATAGCTGGGATCCATCCTCGGTCCGGTCTGGTCGTTGTGGCATGTGACTCGGTCCTCGCCGCGCAGGTGCTGTATGAGCGTGCCAGCCGAGAATTCGAGATTCTGCTCCCGCCGGCTCACTGACAACCGCAGCAGCGAGTGAATGGACGACCGGAGCACCGCTGACTTCGCCGCGTCTCGGCCGCCAGTGAGCGGGCGCGCGTTCTGTAGACCGCGTCATGGGGGCTCAATATTGGCTATCTGAGCATGATCTGAACCTGTGAGCTCGGGAGGTGACCAGCTTGAGCGGGCCTGTCTCCGAAGACGGCAAGCGCTGTTGCCCGCGCTGCGGCCACCCGTTGCAGCCGACAAGGAGCAGCTTCATCCCTGACCCGGAGGAACATCCTACGGTTCCGGTCTGGCCGGTCGTCGGGAGAGTGTTCGGCAAGAAGCGGTCGGCGATCCTCGAGCTTGCACGCCAAGGCAAGCTACCGGTACGGGTGCTCAGGATCGGCGGCAGCTACCGGGTGGCGACGGCCGAGCTGCTCCGTGTACTCGGCCAAGACCGGTAAGACCCTCGTAGGCGCGCGTCACCGAGTTATCCACAGCTTTCAGGTCAGCCCCCACACCAGCCGCACAAGAGGTTAGCGTCGCAGTGTTCGCGGTCGGTCTGGCAACGATCAGCGGCTATCCGATCGTCATGCGCGAAAGCTGTGGCAACGGCAGCACGGCAGCAATTCTTCATGGGTACAGAGGCCCATTTCTTCGCCGCCGCCGATAGAAGCAACTCGTTCTGGCGATCGTGCCCGCCTGGGCCGGCCATTTGAGCATCGGGGTCAATGCGCCTGAAGGAGATCGATGACATGAGGGGCTCAGTCACGTCCAAATGCATGAAGGGGCACAGGAAAGCAGCCAAGAAATGCTCCTCTCGATGTCGGCGTTGGTACTACGTCTTGGATGGCCCAGCCGATCCGGCCGGCAAGCGCCGCCGTCAGTGGAGCAGCGGGTTTACCAATAGGGAACAGGCTGAAGCGGCGCTCTCCGAAGAGCTGAGCCGCCGGGCCCAAGGCATCATCCTGAAGTCCGGGAAGGTCACGGTGCGCGAATTCGCCGACCGCTGGCTGGAGCACATGGCGACGCTCGGCCGCGACGAGGGGACGCTGGAGCGCTACCAGGGCATGCTGGAGCGACACGTGCTACCGAGCATCGGCGCGATGCCGCTCAAGGAACTGCAGCCGACCGACCTGAGCCGCCTGTACGCGCAGCTCCTGCGGTCCGGCCGCCGGGACGGGAAGCCGGGGGGTCTGCACCCGCGGACGGTCGGCCACGTCCACCGCGCGCTGCATCGCATGCTCAAGCAGGCGGCACGCTGGCAGCTTGTCGCCCGCAACCCCGCCGCCGACATCGAGCTGCCCAGCGTGCCCAAGTCGGAGATGGTGACGTTGACATGCGAGCAGGCCGCCATGCTGCTCAAGGCCGCCGAGGAGCGCCCGCTGATGCGCGATCTGGTGATGATCGGCGTCGCGACCGGCGCGCGGCTGGGGGAGTTGCTCGCGCTCCGCTGGGAGGACGTCGACCTCGACAACAGAACCCTGCGCATCGGATTGTCGCGGCGTGTCCTGAGGGGCGGGCGTCAGGCAGACGGTTCGAAGCCCAAGGGCCGGATACAGGTCAAGGGACCCAAGACTGAGGCTGGCTACCGGACCGTCATCCTCGGTCCGACAACCGTCGCCGCGCTGAGGCGGCTCCGCGCCGAACAGGCGGAGCGGCGGCTGGCCCTCGGCGCCGACTACCGCGCGGGGGAGGATGTCGTGATCCGTCGGCCGGACGGGGCGCCGTACCGGCCCGACAGTGTCTCGGGGATGTTCCGCGAGTTCGTCGACAAGCAGGGCCTGCCGCAGACTGTCCACGTGCATACGCTTCGGCACTCGGCCGCTTCGTTTCTCGCGGCCGCTGGCGTGCCGGCTTCGGACATCGCGGCGCAGCTCGGTCACAAGGACGGTGGCGCGCTGGCGTTGAGGGTGTATGTCCACCCGATGATCGAGGGGCTCACGCGCGCGGGCGCCCATCTCGATCGGGTTGTTGAGGGCGCACTGAGTTGAAGCCGCAGGGCCCGTGTGGGCCCCGCGCTTTCTACCAACTTTCTACCGAACGGCGCCGGAACTGCGCGGATCGGCCCGTACGCTGGCCGCACCGAACGAGCAACTGTCCAGCTCAGGGCACATGTGGCCGGACCCTGGCGGACGGCGGTGGAGGCGTGTCGTCCGCCTTCAAAACCATTGAGGTGGGTGTCCCCCGCCTGGCGGGTTCGATTCCCGTCCGCCTCCGCTCGAATGCCGGTCGGCGGCCATTCGGGGACCGTTCGCACGGTGTCACGGCGCTCGTTCGGGCTGCGCATCCGCTTCGCCGCCTGGGTGGTGCCCGCACCTGGATCGGGTGGGGATCTTCGCCTACAACCTCCAGCGGATGACGGTCCTTGCCGGATGACTCCCCAAGCCTGGCGCCGGCATCACCCAACACAGCAGCCGCGACACCGACTGAGACTTCTTCAGGGGCGAGCAGCTAGACGCCGGCGGCGTCGAGTGTCTTGAGGAACGCCGGCCGGCGCTTGTGCCGCAACCGCAGATCCGCCACGTAGGCCGGGAACGCCGCCGGGTCGCCGGTAGCGGCAAATGCGGCACGCAGCGCCGGCAGTAGCGCGACCGCCCGCCGGTAGCGGCGCTTGTCGGTGGAGTCGCGGATGTACCGCTCCACCATGTCCTGGTACGGCCCGATGACATCCGCCGGGTGCGACACGCCGCGGCGCTCCAGCAGGGACAGCCATTGCCGCTCGCCGACCCACTGTCGGTGCTCCAGGCCGGCCAGCCAGGCTTGTTCGTCGTGGCCGAGCGCGAGCAGCATGGCGATCAACTCGGGCGCGTACGCCGGCTGTTGCGCTACCCGGCCGCGGAGAACCGTCAGCGCCCACGACGTTGGATCGCCCGCGCCGACCGTCCGCGCCGTCTCTGCAAGGCATCGGTACGCCGTCGCGGTGGGGTGCCGTTCGAACTCGGTTCGCCGCACCACCACGGCGGCTTCGGTATCGCCTTCGTCGAGGAGCATGTCGACCAGCGCAGCACGCAGCCGGTCGGTGTGCGGCCAGCCGGGCCGCTCGACCAGTCCGCGTCGCGCCCACGCAATCGCCTCCTGCCGGCGGCCAGCCCCGAGCAGTGCGAGGCTGATTCGTTCGTACTGCACCGCACTGGTCAGATGCTCGGCCAACACGGCAACGTACCGGTCGACGTCACCTGACAGCTCCGCCAACTGTTCCCGCAAGTCACGCACCGCAAAGGAGCCGGTCCATGACTGCGGGTCCGCAGTCTGTGCCCGTCGTGCGACAAGCCGCTCGACCTCTGCGACGCCGCGCTCGCCCAGCGCCGGGGCGAAGTCGCGTAGCATGATCTGCGGCCAGCCAGGGCCGTCGCATTGGAGCTTGACCAGCCACCTGGCAAGACCTGCCGGGTTCGGCGGCGCCGCCGCGCAAGCCCGCGCGTACAGACCCATGATGTCGTGCAGGTCGTCGCCGACGATCCCCGACGAGTCGTCCATGTTCATCAGGGCGCTGGTGATCCGGTCGACCGCGTTGCGCAGTACCGGAACGGCCTGTCCCGGCTGGCCCGACGCGATAAGCCGTTCGCATGCCTCGGCCAGGGCCCGGACGGTTTGCGAGTACTCGCGGCGACCCCGGTAGGGGTCACGCCGTCGATCCCAGCGCAGCCGGTCCACCAGCACCGCCACGTCATCGTCAGACACGGTTCCCCTTCCACCAAGATCACGACTGCGACAGAGCACGCCTATACTCGTCCACCATGAGGCAACGCAGCGACCTCGACAGCGTGGTCGAAACCATCCTGGTCGACGCCTACGGCGACGACGAGCAGTACGTCGCCTTCCTCACCGTTATCGAAGAGGAGACCCGGCTACCCGCTGCAGCGACACTGCTCGGCGCGCCAGTCACGGTCGCCGGCTTCGACTACACCAATGAGGCCCGCGGCCTGGTCGCGATCTGCGAGGGGTCCAACGGCACCGGCGAGGTGGCCCTCGCCGACCTGGCGTTTCCGCCGGACACGGTTACGGCCTGGATTCACGCCGCGTATCGCCACTACCTCGGTCTACAGCCGTTCCCGGCCCGGCCACGCCCGGCCTGGACCTGGCCGGACTGAGCCCAATCTCACCGTCGGCCGGCGTAGGCGGCAAGCCGCTCACTGAGCGGGCTGACCCGGGGTCGAGGCACCCTGACGAAGTGGGCGGCCTTGGCCGCACGGAGCAACTCCTCACCGTCGCGGGTCCAATCAAACCGCGGCCGCTTCAGCAGCCTGCGGAACAGCACGCTGGCCTTGTCCGGGTCCCGGTCGGCCAGCCGACGCAGCACCATCGGCTCGACGCTGTCATCGTGCAGGTACGACAGCACGTGTTCCCGATACCGACGGCGCCGCACCAGATCCGGGTCGGCGAAGGCCGCCTCGACCAGGCGGCAACTCCACTACCGGCGCAGCAGCGCCGCCGCCGCGACGCGCCGCCCCCCGTGACGTACGCAGCACCTCATCGCGACAAAACTTGTGAAATTTATTCAGCCGCTCCTGCGCCTGATCACCGGGCACGACCACGAGGTCGGCGCCGAAGAACCCGATAAACCGCTGCCGATCTGCCCGCTGGATCTCCCACGCCTTGGCCAACTTCTCCGGATTGCGATACACCGCCTCCGGCGTACGCAGCGACATCTCGAACGCCAAGCGGTAGGCGACGTCCCGTTCAGCCGGCCGCAGCATGCTCGTCGGCCCGCTCAACATCCATTCCTCGCCCAGCGGTACCAGCCGTGTGATCAAGAACGATCGGCGCGGCATCTGCCGGAACACCGACGTGCCCATGTTGGACCGCACCCGATACGTCAGATCGTCCACGAGGTTGACCACGATCAGGGCCGGCCCGTCGCGGCGTTGCACCTCGAACGGCCCTTGCACCACATCGCGCCAGCCGAGCAGCATCTCCCGCTCCTGCCGCGAAAGCTCAGCGTGGGCATCGACGAACTGCTCGACGATGGTCCGGCCGTTGCGCAACCGATGCTCCAGCACGAAGTAGTCCCACAGCATCA